>Ga0318572_10000447_pt1 | contig 15483 bp, 7 predicted proteins | sample GRESIP089b5f20_FD_202528 | JGI IMG/M metagenome (GOLD analysis project Ga0318572, IMG submission 202528) | Tropical soil microbial communities from Luquillo Experimental Forest, Puerto Rico - GRE.SIPMG.089b5f20 | ecosystem: Environmental > Terrestrial > Soil > Tropical forest > Bulk soil...
TTTTAAATGTATGTGTTTACAGAAGGTTGCATATTACGAAGTCGGTTGAGCGGGTTGGCACGGAACGTGCAAGCTTTGAATGGGCAAGTAGCCATGTGAGTAGTGCTGGTCGTACTAGTCGTACTTAACTAGAGTCCCGGCGCGGCGGTTGCCCGATTCTTTCATCCTGAGACAGCTCAAAGTCTCAGCAAAAAGATCAAGAACGACAAAACAGGATTCCGCTTCAGCGTGGAGTGGAACGCACACCCTTTGGGTGCGGGGGAGAGCACGAGGCTCTTGCGCCCTCGCATCGTTATTCTCGGACGAATCTGAAGGAGATTCTGGATGAAGCAGTGGTTCAGAACGAAGTTTGTTCTCGGCTTGTTACTACTTCCTTTGTTGTTGGCGGTATCCAGCACGCGAGCGGCGTTTGCACAGGTGGAGACCGGGCAGATTGCAGGAACGGTAACGGACCAGTCTGGCGCCGTGGTTCCGAATGCAACGGTCATTGCGAAGAACCTGGGCACGAATGCTGAGCGTACGACGCAGACAAATGCGACGGGCTTTTACCAGCTGACGGGGCTGGCAGCGGCGCGGTACCAGATCACGATCAATGCGGGCAGCTTTAAGCCGTACACAGCGAAGGCTGAGGTAACGGTGGGCGCGCGCGTGGCACTGGATGTGAAGTTGTCAGTGGATTCGACGACAGTGGAAGTGCAGGTCGTGGGCGAGGGCGGTGTGCAGGTTAACACGCAATCGCAGGAGATTTCGCAGGTCATCAACTCTGAGCAGGTGGCGCAGCTTCCCAGCTTGACGCGTAATCCGTACGACTTCGTGGCCATCTCCGGCAACATCTCAAACGGTGACGCAGGATCCTCGGGCAGCAGCAGCTCACAGAACTCCTCAACGCGCGGCGTAGGCTTCGCGATCAACGGACAGCGTTCGTCGGGCACGGAAATTCTGCTGGACGGCGTGGAAAACGTCAGCGTGTTTGGCGATTCGATCGGCATCAATGTTCCGCTCGACGCGATGCAGGAGTACCGCGTTTCGACCAGCAACTTCGAGGCGCAGTTCGGACGCGCTTCGGGCGGCGTGGTGAACGTGACGACGAAGGGAGGCACAAATGCCTTCCACGGAAATGCGTGGGAGTACAACCGCCTTTCTTCCTATACCTCGAACACGGAGACGAACGACCAGGAAGGCGCAGCGAAGGGCGTCTACACGCGTAACCAGTTCGGCTTCACAGCCGGCGGGCCGGTGCTGAAGGACAAGCTCTTCGTGTTTGGCAGCGCTGAGTGGACGCGCGTGCGCAGCAACGCAGTGGGTTCTGCTGCGGTGCCGACGCCGGAGTTTCTTGCGGCCGCAGGCTCGAATATTCAGGACTTCTTCAACACCTACGGCGGCAAGACGTTCAGCTACACGCAGACCTACTCGGCGAGCGATGTTTACGGCAGCTCGCTTCCGACGGGGCTTGACGGCAGCACGCCGATGTTCGGTGTTGTGAGCTTTACCGGACCGCAGAACGCGGGCGGTGGTGTTCCGCAGAACACGTACAACTACCTAATTCGTGGCGACTACAACCCGAACGCGACTACGCAGATGTTCTTCCGCTATGTGAACTACCACGAAGTGGATCAGGCAGGAAGTTCCTTTATCTCGCCGTATTCGCAGTACAACGTGGGCCAGACGGACACGAACCAAGCCTATCTGTACAGCCTGACGCACGAGTTTACGCCGACGCTGGTGAGTGCGACCAAGCTGAGCTTCAGCCGGTTTAACACCTTCCAGTCGTACGACACCTCGCTGCAGAACGTTCCGACGCTGGTGGTTTCGCCGAACGCGACTGTTCCGGGCACGGGCATTCCGATTCAGCTGCCTGGCTTCTATGACACGAATCCTGCCAACGGCGGCCTGCCGTTCGGCGGCCCGCAGAACACGGTGCAGATCAACGAAGACCTGAACTGGGTGAAGGGCAAGCACTCGATGCAGTTCGGTACCCAGCTGATCTACATCCAGGACAACGAAGCGTACGGCGCGTATGCGCAGGCCAACGAGCAGCTGGGCAGCAGCAAGTCTGCCGGTCTGCAGCAGCTCTACTTCGGCGATGACATGTACGAGTTCCAGGCGGCCGTGAATCCGAACGGCGCTCTGCCGTGCGTGCGCGATCCGTACACCTTAGCCTTGACGCAGACGACAGCTTGCACGATTCAACTGCCTGCGAGCGCGCCGAGCTTTGCGCGCAGCGACCGGTTCAAGGACTGGGCGGTTTATGCGCAGGACTCGTTCCGCCTGACCCCGCAGTTTACGGCCAACTACGGCGTGCGCTACGAGTACTACGGCGTACAGCACAACAACAACCCGAGCCTGGACTCGAACTACTACTATGGCTCGGGCTCGACGATTGCGGAGCGTGAGCGGAACGGCGCGGTTTACACAGTGCCGAACAGCCCGATCCACAGCCTGTGGAATCCGACGTACGGCGCGGTTTCGCCGCGTGTTGGTTTCGCATATGACGTGTTCGGCAACGGCAAGGATTCGATCCGCGGCGGCTACGGCATCGCCTACGAACGTAACTTCGGAAACGTGACTTTCAACGTCATCCAGAATCCGCCGAACTACGCGGTAGTGGTGATCAACGGCACGCCGGTGACCACGTCGAATGTGGGTCCGCTGGCTGGTACCTCGGGCGGTGTTGCACTGCCGCCGACGAGCCTGCGTCACGTTGACCAGGACATCAAGACTGCGCAGACGCAGTTCTGGAGCTTGGCTCTGGAGCATCAGATCACGCACAACACGCTGGTGTCGGCACAGTATGTGGGCGCCCGCGGCATCCACCTGTACGACATCAAGAACTACAACGGCCTTGGCTCGGGCAACGCGATGCTGGGCGATCCGGTGACGGATCCTCAAGGTCGAATCGACCCGTCGACGGGCAACGTGTATCAGGCGCTGACGCGTCTGAACCCGCAGTACTCGAATGCGAACAACCGCGGCTCGTCGGGCGACTCGTACTACCAGGGATTGAACGTCGAGTTCCAGACGACCAACCTGCACCAGACGGGCCTGAGCATCACCGCCAACTACACGATGGCACATGCTCTGGACAACCTGAGCTCGACGTTCTCTGAATCGAACAACGCGTTCAGCCTTGGATATACGGATCCATTCAACCCGGCGCTGGATCGCGGCAACGGCGATCTGGATGTGCGGCATCGTCTGGTGATTGCTCCGATCTACGCGGAACCGTTCTTCAAGAACCAGCGGAACCTGACTGGTCAGGTGCTGGGTGGATGGCAGCTTGCTGGCATCTACCAGGCGCATACGGGTACGCCGTTCACGTTCTTCGACTCGACGAACAACGGAACTGGTTATAACGTTGCTCGGTACACGCCGGTCGACACTGTAACCAAGCACTCGTTCACATCAATTCCGTCAGGTCAGAGCGGTGGCGGCACCAACACCTACGTTCTCGGTCAGCTTCCGGGCGCAAATTCCTGGGGCAACGCCAACCTGCTTGGAATCTCTGACTGGGGCCCGTGGCCGAACAAGATGACCTCGCGCAACGAATTCCGTGGACCGGGCTTCTGGAACCTTGATCTGGTTCTTTCGAAGACCTTCCCGATTCGCGAGAAGATCAATCTCGAGTTCCGCGCGGAGGGCTTCAACATCCTTAACCACCACAATCTCTTCCTGCAGGAAGCAAACAACGATGTCTTCAACTACTCCGATACAGACGCTGCAGGGAACGTGACGCCTTCGATCCTGGCCTCAAAGGGCGGCATCGGAAACAACGGCGGCGCGAACGACGAGCGGCGCTTCGGGCAGTTTGCTCTGAAGCTCAACTTCTAACCAGCGACGCAACAGAAGCCGACACCGCGGGAGCCCTTGGGCTCCCGCGGCCTTTTTGCAGGCAGGTGTGCTTTTTTTGCGAAGTGCGCCTGCTGCTCTAAATACGCTCGTGCGCTTTATGGAAGCAGGGTGCTTTAGTGTGCGGCCTGGGCGCAGGCGGCGGGACTGAAGTAGTTGGGGCATCTCCCCGATCCCCAAAGGCGAGGACCAGGGGCACCCGCTGGTGTTTGTTGCTCAGGGGCTAGTGTCCTGGCTGTCTTTGCTGGAGTTAACGCAGGTGCTGAAGCTCGTAGTCCCCTTCACTGCCTTTCACGACAGGCGCTTGAGGTAGCTTGCTATGCGCGGGCGATGTCTTGCGATGCCAGGACGAACTCTATGAATGCGCTGGAGTGCATGGGGCGGGCGAAGTAGAAGCCCTGGCCCATGTCGCAGCCGGCATGGCGCACGAGTTCCAATGCGACCTCGTCTTCTACGCCTTCGGCGACGGTGGCGAGGTTGAGGCTCTTGGCTACTTCAATCATGGAGCGGACGATGCGCTCGTCGCCGGGGCTAGTGCGAATCTCGCGGATGAAGGATTGGTCGATCTTGAGCTCGTCGAGGCGGAAGGAACGGAGATAGGCGAAGCTGGAGTACTCGGTGCCGAAGTCATCGAGCGAGAGCATGACACCGATCTCCTTGAGCCGTCCGAGGATGGCGGCGGCGTGGACGGTGTTCTCGACGAGAGCGGATTCGGTGAGCTCGAGGCAAAGCGAAGACGGCCTGAGGCCGGTGTCTGCGAGGGCCTGGCCGACGATCTCCGGCAGGCCGGCGCGGCGGAGCTGCACGGCTGACAGGTTGACGGCCATGCGCAGATCGCCGATGCCGAGGCGCTTCCACTCCGCGGCCTGATGGCAGGCCTCTTCGATGACCCATTTGCCGATCTCGAAGATGAGGCCGCTGTCTTCTGCGATGGAGATGAATTGGTCGGGCCGGATGGGGCCGAGTGTGGGGTGCTCCCAACGAATGAGGGCTTCAGCGCCGGTGACGACGCCCGAGGAGAGCTCGATCTGCGGCTGATAGACGAGATGGAATTCGCGGTTCTCGAGGGCCTTGCGCAGATCGTTGAGCATGGTGACGTAGGCCTTGGCATCGCTCTCCATCTGCGAGGCGAAGAAGCGGTAGCTGTTGCGGCCGGATTTCTTCGTAAAGAAGAGAGCGAGGTCGGCGTTGCGGTGGAGGGTGTCGGAGCCGGCTCCGTCGTCGGGGTAGAGGGCGACGCCGATGGAGAATGTCACGGTGAGCTCGAAGCCCTCGATCTGGAAGGGCTCTTCGACGGTGCGCATGATGGACTGGGCGCGCTGGTCGGCGTCGTGCGCGTCCTTGATGCCACTGAGCACGACGAGGAACTCGTCGCCGCCTAGACGGCAGACGGCGTCGTCTTTGAGCAGCGCGTCACTCAAGCGGCTGGCGAGCGCCTGCAGGAGCATGTCTCCAATGTGGAAGCCGAGCGACTCATTGATCTTCTTGAAGTTGTCGACGTCGATGGAGAGGAGCGCTGCCTTGCAGTGGTGAGCCTTTGCGAAGACGAGCGCCTTGCCGACGGCGGACTTGGCAAGGCTGCGATTGGGAAGGCGCGTGAGCGGGTCGTGGAAGGCGAGGAAGGTGGCGCGCTCCTCGGCCTCGAGGCGGGCAGTGATGTCGTGCTTGATGGCGATGAACTCGCGAATGACGCCGTCGGCGTCGCGGATAGGCGCGATGACGGCCTCTTCCCAGTAGAGCGAGCCGTCTTTGCGGCGGTTGTGGAAGATGCCATTCCACGGGTTGCCGCCGATGATGGTGTTCCAGAGCGCGTGGTACTCGTCGGGGGTGGTTTCTCCGCCCTTGAGAAGGCGTGGGTTCTTGCCGAGGACCTCTTCGGCGGTGTAGCCGGAGGAGACGGTGAAGGCGGGATTGACGTACTCGATGTTGCCGTTGAGATCGGTGATGACGACGGTGACGGGACTCTGCTCGACGGCGACATTCAGCTTGCGGAGATTGGCGGCCATGCGGCGCTGTTCCGAGACATCGCGGCCGAGATGAAAGGCGCCGATGGCATGGCCGGAAGCGTCGAGCAGCGGAGCGAAATAAGACTCGAAGAAGAGCTCCTGGCCTTTGACAAAGATGCGCCACTCTTTCTCGACAACGTGCCCTTCGGCGGCGTACTGCAGGGCATTCGCGATCATGCGGACCTGAGGCATGGAGTCGGTGAGGTAGTTCGAGAGGTCCATGCCGGACTGCATGACGATGCCGAAGGCATGCTGCATGAGCTGCGCCTGCTCGCGATTCCACTGGGTGACGCGCATGGAGAGGTCGACGGAGAGGATGGCGTTCTGCGAGCCCTCGATGATTCCTTTGAGGCGTGCGCTGGAGGAGGCGAGATCCGACTCGAGGGTGCGCTTCTCTTCGTCGGATGCGATGCGGCCCAGTGCGAAGGAGATATCATCGGCCATCTCGTCGAGGAGGTCGATCAGATCCTGCGAGAAGTATTCGAGCTCATTTGAGTAAACCGTGAGAGCGCCGATGCAGTTGCCCTGGCAATGCAGCGGGAATGCGGCTGCGGACTTGAGGCCGTGCGCCTGAAAGCGCTCGTGCCACGGGCTGTTGCCCATGGTGGCAGGAAGGTTGTTGGCGATCTGCGAGGAGTTTGTAAGCACGGCGCGGCCGCTGGGGCCGCTGCTGTAAGGGGAGTCGGGATCGACAGAGACGACGGTTCCCTGCAGATAAGAGACTTCAGGCCCGGCGGACTCCACGACGGCCAGATCGCGAGTGTCCTCATCCACGAGACCGATCCAGGCAAGCCTGAAATGTCCGTAGCGGATGGCGATATCGCAGACACGCTTGAAGAGCTCTTTGCGGTCGGAGACGCGCACGATGCACTGGTTGGTCTGGCTGAGCGCGGCGTAGACATCCTTGAGATGCATGACCTGCTGCTCGGCGCGATGGCGCTCGCTGATGTCGCGGACGATGGACTGCACGAGCCAGCCATCTTCGCTTTCGATGCGGCGCCAGCTGATTTCGACGGGGAATTCCGTGCCGTCTGCGCGAACGTGGAAGCGCTCTGCGCGGAGGAGGCCGGCTTTCTCGATCTCGTGCCAGTCTTCGCGCCAGTCGAGCCCGGGAGCGCGGAGGGACTCGACATGCCTGCCAAGTAGATCGGTGAGGTGGACACCGTAGGCTTCGACGGCGCGGTCATTGGCCTCGATGATCTTACCGTCGCTGTCGGCGAGGATGACGATGTCATTAGCGTACTTACTTAGTTCAGTAAAACGCTGACGGATGATCTCCTGCTCTTTTTTGCCTTTGAGGATGCGACGAGAGATGTAGAGATAGAGGGCGATGCTGGTAAGCAGGACGTAGACGAGGCCCTTGGCGATGCCGAGCAGTGCGGTAGAGCGTGATTCTCCCCCCTCGATGAGGAAGACGATTCCATCGGTGACGAAGATCCAACCAGCGCTCAGAAGAGCGTAGAAGCGGACAACCTTAATGGCGGTCGATCGTCCGAGCCCAAGTACATCGTCGACCTTGTTTCCAGCCATAGAGCCTCACACTGCGAGAACGAATGCTCCCTCTCCTCTGGCTTGTGGGCACATATCGGTTCAGCAACAAAGAACTACCGGGCTACCCAAAAGAGGCGCACCTGTTTATCTAAAAGAAAACAAAAGCAGCATACCACTCTTAATAAGTATGACGGGAGATTACGAATTGGGGATACAACACTTTAATACTGAGAACTCCCAAAGTGGTAGAGACGAAAGCGAGCTCGACCAAACCGGTAAAGAAACCAACAACTTCTGCGTCGAGAGAATACAGGGCGATGGAGTAAGTAGTGTTGGGGTAGATAGGCGGCTGGAGTAACTGGAATAAATTAAGAATGCCCTGCACTTAGAACCAGTAAGTGCAGGGCATTCCGGGAGCGGTGTCACCGAAGGCTGTTACATACACAGCAGCGCGATGAGGGAGTACGTCCCTCAGGGGCCAAGTCTGCTGATCTTGCAGCCTGGTTCGGCGGTTCCCTAACGTTTCTTCGCGGATTTTGCGGCGGTCTTCTTTGCTGGAGCTTTCTTTGCCGGGGCCTTCTTTGCGGGTTTCTTCGCGGCGGCCTTTTTGGCAGGGGCGGACTTTGCCGCCTTCTTTGCCGGGGCTTTGGCGGTGGACTTTGCTGGAGCCTTCTTCGCGGGCTTCTTTGCAGCGGCCTTCTTTGCGGGAGCGGCCTTGGTGCGGGCGGCGCGGGTTTTAGCGGAGAGGGCGGCGGTGAGCTCGGCATCGAACTCGGCCGGGGTGAGCGGACGCGCGGACTTGCGGAGTCGCTCGATGTCGTAGAAGGCGCGACGCTCGGCGAGGAAGACGTGGATGACGAAGTCGACGTAGTCGAGCAATATCCAGTCGCCCTTGCGGCGGCCCTCGACGGAGTTGGCGTAGACGCCGAAGTCGCGCTTGAGGGTGAGCTCGATCTCGTCAGAGATAGCTAGGGCCTGACGGTCGTTGAGAGCCGAGGTGATGAGGAAGAAATCGGCGAGGCCGGAGTCGGCGGCGTCGAGCTCGAGGATGCGGGTGTCTTCGCCCTTCTTGTCTTCGCAGACGCGGGCGGCGGTCTGCACCATGAGGCGGGTCTGTTCGTGTGCCGTGGTGGGGGTCATCGTACGGTTTGGTTCTCCAGAGGCAATCGTACCAGTGAACAGGGAGCGGTGGACAGTGAACAGTGCGCCGCGGACGGGGGCTGAGGCGTGCGGCGGGGTTGGACCGTAAGATGGAATGGATATGATGCGTTTCCTGCTTGCGACTCTTGCGTTGGCTGGTGTGGTGGTTTCGGGGCTTGCGCTGCGTGTGCACTACTCGACCGAGACGGAGCCTTGCTCGATCAACGCGAAGTGGGATTGCGGGATTGTGAACCACAGTCCGTATGCCGAGGTGCGGCATGTGCCGGTGGCGGCAGTGGGGATTGCGGGCTATCTGCTGCTGGCGGGGCTTGCGCTGGCGCGGCAGCGGTTTGCGCTGATGCTGGCGGCGATGGCGGCGTTCTGCTTTGCGCTGCGGCTGAGCTTTATTGAGGAGCTGGTGCTGCAGGTGTGGTGTTTGTACTGCGTGATCTCGCAGGGGATTATTGCGCTGCTGCTCGGGGCTAGTGTGGTGTGGGTGGCGGCGGAGTATTGGCGGCTGCGGCGGAAGGAACGCCGGATGCAGGATTTCTGACCGTGGCGGCGTGAATTATGCGCTACGGAGGTCCGACGGCATTCCTCCGGCATGTTTAAGGTAGAACCATAAATAGAAGAGGGCTACCGCGGACAGGGCAAGAGGGGCTGGACGCTCCATAAGAGCCTTGGCAGTTTCCGGCAACGGGCCAAGTAAATGTGACGGAGCGCCCTGAACGACGAAGAGCGTTGTCAGGACCAGCAGGACCATGTCACTTGTGAACAAGATTGCCAGTGCGGTAAGCAGGAATGCAGGCCAACGAGGCGCTCCACCACGGGCCCAGATGATGGCACAGGCAGGAATCAGCAGAAGCAATAACTTGGCGTCGTATGGGCGATGGTATGTGACTAGCAATGAGATGGGCACAAGCGGCGCGAGTGCGATCCAGGGATTGATCGATTTGCTTCGCAGCCGAAAGGTGTGACGCGCCCATAAAAACAGATAGATTGCGCAGAGAAGATAAGCCAGCGGGTTGTAAAACGACGGTTTATTGTTAATCAGGCTCAGGAGTGCCTGCAGGTCAATTACTCCAATGGCCATGTTGTTGGCGAGAGATGTAGGGCCAGGATCGTTGAGATTGCCCATTGCGGAGGCCTGGCTCAGGTTGGCGCTCAGTTCGGTGATCCAATGCGGGGAAACAACGGTTGCCCAGACTGCAGCACAGAGAAAGATGACAGCCGCCGCGATGGCGGTCGAGATTGCACGCCTCCGTTGAGCCTTGCCAGCCAGCATGAAGTAGACCCAGATGAGCGCGGAGCAGTGCGGCTTGATGACAAGGCTGACTGCAAGGCATAGAACGCCGATGGGAATGTACTTGTCTTGAATGAAACAGCAGGTGGCAATGACGCAGAGACTGATGGCGACTCCTGCGAGATTGCCGTTGGAAAGAACAATTGCGAAGTTCGAGAGCATCAAGCAGGTGAATATGATCGCAATGTCAGGCGCAAATGCCCTGGAAAGCGCCCAGATTAGCAGGGCTGCAGCGAACATGCTGAAGGTGGTAAGGATCATCCACGTGGATTGAGCAATGGCCCACGGTAAGGCTGCCAAGGGAAGAAGCAGAAACAGCGATGTGGGCAGGTTGATGCACGTTGCGACTTGATAGAAGAAGACAGAGAATGAGTCCGGCTCAACAGGGATCGGCTGGTTGTCGGCGCGATAGACACTCAGGAATTGACTTGTGTTGTACGGATCGAGGTGATGAAGCGCTGTGCGGGCGGCGTAAAAAACAGCTTGGAAGTCGCCAAGCGGGTAGGACATGATCCGGACGAGCAAGACACCCCATGCCACGGAGATGGCGCAGCAAACTAACAAGCTGAGCAGGTTTCCAACGGGAAATTTCATGCGAATCGCACCCATCTGCTGATTGTCGCTGTTGTCGAGACCGCCTGGAGCAGAGAATGTGATTGCAGGTAACTAAACTGTGACGAAATATTGCGCGAGCGGCATGCTGCATGGCGACGTGGTGCATGACAGCGATGCGGGAGAAGCGGCAAATGACAAAGGGCCCGGCGTGGATGCCGGGCCCTTTTGTTGATGCCTGCTGGTGCGGAGTTAGTTGACGCGGGCGCCGCGACGATCGCTCTGCCGGCGGCGGCGTTCGCGGCTGAAGGCGAGGCGCGTGTCGGGCTGGCCGGTGCGGCGGTCGGCGGTGCCCTTGCGGCGCTCGGTGAGGTTGGCGAGATCGTAGGACAGCGGGTTGCGGACGGCGGCGGCGCGGATCGCATTGAGGTCGAAGCTGTGATCCTCAACTGGATCGGCGGAGACAGGGACGAGAGACGTGTGCTCCGCAGACTCTTCTACGTTGCTGGAGCTCGCTGCGAGTGCGTGATCGTCCATCGTGCCATGGTCACGCTCGCTGCGTGCCGATGCAGAGTGGCCTGCGCTGTTGCCGATCTCTTCGTCATCAGCGAAGGGATCGCGAGGCGCAGCGTAGGTGCGGACCGCGGAGCCGTCGGTGAGCAGCTTGTTGAGCATGGGGATGTGAGCGCGCTGCGCTTCAACGAAGTCGACGCCCTCGGCGGTGAGGGTGAAGTCGGAGTTGTCGGCGCGGGTGATGTAGCCCTTGCGCATGAGGTACCAGGTGGTGAAGTCGAGATAGTCGCGCGGGAAGCCCATGCGCGCTTCGATTTCACCGAGGCCGACCTCGGGCGAGTAGGGGTTGTTGCGGCGGCGATAGTAAAGCACCGCGAGTACGGCGAGACGGCGATTGAGCTCGCCCTCGAGATCATCCATGAAATCGACGGAGTTCGAGATGGGCGGAGCGTCGTGAGGATCGGTGAAGTACTTGTGGTCGTACTCGGCGCGGAGCGTGGGATCGGAGAGTACGTCGTAGGCGTGGCGCAGCATGGCGAACTTCTCAGGATCGGAGGTCTCAGGGTTATCCGGATGGAAGCGCGCGGCGAGGAAGCGGTAGACACGGTGAATGGTTTCAGCCTCAGCATTGGGGCTGATCTGAAGGAACTCGTAGTAGTCCATCGACGGCATCTCGAGCATATGGGGAACCTCGCTTGTATCTAGACTTCTATGGTGTGGAGGATAGCGAGGTGTGTTGGCCGTCACAATCCCCCAATTGGGTGTTTCCATGCGGATGTAACCAATCACATGGTGACCTAGGTGGGATGACTTCGGGTTTCGTCGGGTTTTGTTGGCAGATGGTGTATCGAAACAGGACATGAGCTGCGCAGGGGTCGCTATACTCGGTGGATTGAAGCGCACCTTGCCGGATATGAGCTGGGGCGCGAGGGGAGAACCCTGTTTTGGCATTGAATCGCCGTGGATTTCTGAAGTCGCTTTCGAGGACCGCACTGGTATTGAGTCTGGAAGACGTGCTGAGTATGGCGCGCCCGCTACCGTGGGCGCAGCAGCCGACTGAGAAGCCGAAGAACAGCGCGCGACAGTCGTATGAAGCTGCGGCACGGCCTGCGCCGAAGGGCGCGCCCTCGCCGGTGACGGGCACGCCGCTGGGTGCGCAGTTTGTGGACGTGGGACACGCGGCGGGGCTGGACGTGGAGATGATCTTCGGCGGCGAGCACAGGAACAAATATCTGTTGGAGACGACGGGATGCGGCGCGGCCTTCTTCGACTACGACCACGATGACTGGGTGGATATCTTTCTCGTCAATGGGTGGCGGTTGGAGGGCTTTGGCGGGCATACGGAGACGGGGTTTTATCCGACGACGGCGGAGATTGCAGCAGGCGTCCCTGTGTGCCGGCTGTTCAAGAACAATCGCGATGGCACGTTTACGGATGTGACGTTGAAGTCGGGACTGGCGCGTGCGGGCTGGGGACAGGCGTGCTGCGTGGGCGACTACAACAACGACGGGTGGAACGACCTGTTTGTGAGTTACTACGGGCAGAATGCGCTGTTTCGCAATAACGGGAATGGCACGTTCACGGATGTGACGAAGGAAGCGGGCCTGCTGCAGGACAGGCTGCGGTGGAACTCGGGCTGCACGTTTGTGGACTACGACAAGGACGGACGGCTGGATCTGTTTGTAGGCAACTACATTGACCTGGACCTGAAGACGACGCCGACGCCGGAGGATGCGAACTGCACGTACAAGGGAATTGTTGTGGCGTGCGGGCCGCCGGGGCTGGAGGGCGGAAAGAACCTGCTCTACCACAACAACGGCGATGGGACGTTTACGGACGTGAGCGAGAAGGCCGGGATGTGGGGCACGCTGGGCACGTATGCGCTGAGCTGCGCGGCGGCGGATCTGGATAACTCGGGGTGGCCGAATATCTATGTGGCGAATGACTCGACCTCGGCGACTTACTACGTGAACCAGAAGGACGGCACGTTCAAGGACGAGGCGATTGAGGCGGGCGTGGCCTACTCGCCGGACGGCAAGCCGCAGGCGGGGATGGGCGTTTCAGTTGGCGACTACAACCGCGATGGGCTGCTGGACATTGTGAAGACGAACTTCGCGGGCGATACGGACTCGCTCTACATGAACCTGGGCGATGGGTCGTTTGACGATCGCACGTATCAAGCCGGGCTGGGCATCAACACGCGGCTGCTGGGCTGGGGCGTGAGCTTTATCGACTTCGATAACGATGGATGGCTGGACATTCTTGTCGCCAATGGGCACGTGTATCCCGAGGTGGATGGGACGCAGGTGGATGCTTCGTATGCAGAGCGGAAGTATCTTTACCGCAACCTGCGCAATGGACAGTTTGAAGACGTGAGCATGATTGGCGGCAGCGGGATTACGGCGGATGTGAAGGCGCGTGGGTTTGCGATCGGTGACTTTGACAACGATGGCGACCTGGACGCGATTGTGAACTGCGTGAATGCCGCGCCGCAGCTGTTGCGTTGCGACCAGACGGTGGCGCGGAGCTGGGTGAAGATTCGGCTGGTGGGAACGAAGTCGAACCGAACGGGGATCGGGGCACGGATCAAGGTGGTGGCGCAGACGGGAACGCCACTCTTGAGTGCGAAGCCCGGGACGCCGCTGACGCAGATTGAGGATGTGCGGTCGTCGAACGGGTACTACTCGGCGAGCGATCTGCGGATTCACTTTGGGCTGGGCGAGGCGAAGAAGGTGGACGTGGTGGAGATCCGATGGCCGTCGGGTGCGGTGGACACGCTGAAGGACCTGGACGTGAATCGGCTGTACGTGGTGGAAGAGGGCGGGAAGCTGCTGAAGAACGAGGCGCTGACGGCGGCGCGGAAGCGGAGCTGAGAGGCGTCTGCGCCGGGGGCATCTTTCGAGTTACGTTGAGGTTGAGGCGGCGCGACGGTGGCCGTTGGAGGGATTTAGTTTTCCAGCGGATTGAACAGAATGTCTGGTTCATTGCGCTGCTGGAAAAGCGAGTTTTCCCGGAGGTGTTTCCGGGATCGAGGGTCTGAGGCGTAGGGCGGCAGGCGGGCGCAGGTCGGCTGGCTGCGACGCAACCTCAATCTTTTGGTGGAGATAAGTCTCCAACCCACGAGGAGATAGGGCTTTACAAGGGAGCTCTTCGGGGCTGGTGTGTGACTGATTAAATGTAATTACATTTATATGAAATGTCTGAGATGCAGATATTGCATAGTTAATGGATTGAACACGGAGAAGGTGGTCAGAAGCCGCGTTAACGCTGGAGAATCGTTCAGGCTTGATTCAAGTAAATTGATTTACTCGTGTGAGTTCTGGGAAGTCACAGCACCGCGTGGGTGGTGCGGCGGAGGGCAGCGGCAGATAGGAAAAGGTTTACATGAATTGATATGTCGTTCGGTGATCGAAAGGCGTTGACAGTCGCGCATTGTTTTAGGTAGTGTTTCGCGTTGTTTCTGGCAGCCTCTTTTTTGCTCTCTATACCAAGGTGTGCTTCGGAGAGCAGGTCAGCCGGATTTTTGCGAACCTGCCACAGTGGCGGGGGAGCTTTTGCAAGCCGACTAGCTGCATCACAACCTGCCAGCCGGCAGAAGACAAAAGTTGAAAAAACGAAGAACCTAGCACTTTTTTCAGGAGACCGCATGAATAGAACTATGCGTACAGCACTCGTGCTGGCGGTAATCGCCTGCGCGGGTTTGCTCCTTTCGATCCCGACCCGTGCGCAGTCGGTCTACGGTTCGATCTTTGGAACTGTGACGGACACGACGGGCGCGGCCGTACCGAATGCGACGATCACCGTAAAGGATGAGGCCAAAGGCACCATTGTTACGACGACGTCGAACGCCTCGGGCGACTACACCGTTCCACACCTCATTCCTGACGTGTACGACCTTCGCGTGACGGCCAAGGGCTTCAAGATATTTGAGGCCAAGGGCATTCCAGTACAGGCGGACACGGCACCGCGTATCGACCCGACGCTGGAAGTGGGCGCTGAGAACACGACGGTAACAGTGAATGCAGACTCACAGCCACTGCTCAAGACCGACCGCGCAGATGTATCAACGGTCCTGGACGAGCAACAGGTATCGAGCCTGCCGGTGGGGGACCAGAACTTTACCAACCTGCAACTGCTGATTCCGGGAGCCCAGCTTCTGGGCTGGTCGCACGCGGCCGATGAGAATCCGCAGGCATCGAAGCAGATCATGGTGAACGGCCAGGCGTTCGCGGGAACCGCGTTCGAGCTGGACGGCACTGACAACCAGGATCCGATCCTGGGCATTATCGTGATCAATCCGACCATGGACGCGGTGACCGAAACGAAGATCACCACGCAGAACTTTGACGCCGAGCTGGGCAAAGCGGTGTCGGCGGTTGTGACGGCGCAGACGCGCTCGGGCACGAACGATTTCCATGGCGATGTGTACGACTTCCGTACGAGCAGCGCCAACCTGGCGCGCGACCCGTTCTCGCAGACACCGGGCGATGCCAGCCTGAAAAACCCGAGCGGCCTGCCAGCCGGCTTGAAGAACCGCTTCGGCGGATCGATCGGCGGACCGGCGCTGAAGAACAGGCTGTTCTTCTTCGGCAACTATGAAGGCCAGCGGCAGAAGGTGGGCACTTCGGCCAC
>Ga0318572_10000451_pt1 | contig 15395 bp, 14 predicted proteins | sample GRESIP089b5f20_FD_202528 | JGI IMG/M metagenome (GOLD analysis project Ga0318572, IMG submission 202528) | Tropical soil microbial communities from Luquillo Experimental Forest, Puerto Rico - GRE.SIPMG.089b5f20 | ecosystem: Environmental > Terrestrial > Soil > Tropical forest > Bulk soil...
TGACAAATTGTCTTCTGCTCGTTTGGGACTGGTCGTTCCGAAACGTCTGGCGCGCAGGGCTGTCATGCGCAATCTGATGAAACGCATCGTCCGGGAAAATTTCCGTCAACAATTGGCGAATTTGCCGACGATTGATCTTGTTCTGAAATTGTCTCGCAAGCCTGATGCACAAGCTTTGGGCTGTGATTGCGTGCGTCCTTCCGATCCGGTTTTTCGCCAACGGATTGCCAAAGACATTCATTCGCTGTTCCATGGACTTTCCTTGGCCTTGGAAAAGCATCGTGCTGCCAAGAATGGTCAGGCGACATGAAGAACCCGCTGATACTGCCTTTGGTCTGGTTGATCCGTTTTTACAAATTCGCGATCAGCCCATTTCTTGGGCGTAGTTGCCGGTTTTACCCTTCCTGTTCCGAGTACACTCTCGAGGCTTTGCAAAAGCATGGCCTGGTCAGGGGTTTGTGGCTTTCCGTGAAACGGATAGGTCGCTGCAATCCTTGGCACAGCGGGGGTTTCGACCCCGTTCCCTAATACCCGTTTGCCCAATTGTCATAGGTTATTCCATGGACAACCGCCGTCTGATTCTGTTCCTGGTGTTCTGCTTCTCCATCTTCATGTTGTGGGACGCTTGGCAGAAACACAATCTTCCCAAACCGCCCGTTGTTGCAACAGAGGCTGCCACGACCAATGGTCAGGTTCCCACGCCTAGTGCAGTGACCAATTCAAATTCAGCGGTACCTGCAGGCAATGGACAAGCTTTGGCTGCGGCGCCTAAGGTCACCGTCAAGACTGATCTATTCCAGGCCGAAATTTCCGCTCAGGGTGGCGATCTGATTCGTCTTGAACTGGAAAAACACCGGGCCGATGGAGATGCTCAGAAGAATTTCGTGCTCTTCGATAATGGTGAGCACCATATCTATCTTGGCCAATCCGGCTTGACCGGTGACGGTCAACCCAACCACAAGAGCTTGTGGCAGATTCAACCTGGCGATACCGAGTTGAAGGACGGCAAGGACACGCTGGAAGTGAAACTGGTGGCTCAAGATGCCAGTGGCAACAAGATCACCAAGACCTATACCTTCCATCGCGGCAGTTATCTGGTGGACGTGGCTTTCAGTGGTGCGAAGGCGAGCAATGCCTACTTCCAGATTGCCCGGGACGGTGTGGTTCAGAAAAGCGGTTACATGGGGGCCAGCACCTATACCGGCCCGGCTTTCTATACCGAGGGCGAGAAGTTCCAGAAGACTTCCTTTGACGATATCGCAAAGGATAAGGCCAAGCATGCGACTAAGGCCGACAACGGCTGGGTCGCCATGGTTCAGCACTATTTCTTCTCCGCCTTTATTCCCAAAGCCGGGGTTGAGCGTGAGTTCTATGCCCGCAAAGTGGGGGATCTGTACGCCGCTGGCGTGATTCTGCCTGTGGCGGATGGCCAAGTTAGTGTGCCCCTCTATGCCGGTCCTCAAGAACAGGACAAGATCAAGCAGATCGCTCCTGGCCTTGAATTGGTAGTGGACTACGGTTGGCTGACCGTGATTGCTGCGCCCCTGTTCTGGGTGTTGGAAGTACTGCACAAGCTGACTGGCAATTGGGGTTGGGCCATCATCCTGCTGACTATTGGCGTCAAGGCGATTTTCTTCCCCCTCTCGGCCGCCAGCTACAAGTCCATGGCCAAGATGAAGGTGGTGGCGCCCAAACTGCAGAAGCTCAAGGAGCTGTATGCCGATGACCGAGCTCGCCTGAACCAGGAAATGATGGAGATGTACAAGAAGGAAAAAATCAATCCTCTGGGTGGTTGTCTGCCCATGTTGATCCAGATTCCTGTCTTCATCGCCCTCTATTGGGCCCTGTTGGGCGCTGTGGAAATGCGCAACGCACCCTGGGTGCTGTGGATCGCCGATCTATCCAGCAAGGATCCCTACTACGTGCTGCCCTTGATCATGGGCGCCACCATGTTGCTGCAGACTAAACTGAACCCAGCTCCAGCCGATCCGGTCCAGGCCAAGGTGATGTTGTTCATGCCCATTCTGTTTACCGGTATGTTCCTCTTCTTCCCGGCCGGTCTGGTGCTCTACTGGTGTGTGAATAACAGTTTGTCCATTGTTCAGCAATGGCAGATTAACCGCATGATCGGGGCTCCAAAGTAATAAGGCGCTGGTTTCTCCCTTAGGGAGAACCTCGGGCCCTCTGGTGCCGTCAGGAGAAACCATGGCCGCCGACCGATCCGACGTCATTGCCGCTGTTGCCACCGCCCCAGGCCGGGGTGGTATTGGCGTCGTACGAGTATCTGGCCCCGGTTTGCTGTCCTTGGCAGAAACCCTTTGTGGCCGCCAGCCCCAGGCCCGCGTGGCCACTTTGGCAACCTTCCGTAATAGGGTCGGGGAAGCCATCGACCAGGGCATCCTGCTGTATTTCCCCGCTCCCCATTCCTTTACCGGCGAAGACGTGCTGGAACTTCAGGGCCATGGTGGCCCCGTGGTCATGCAGATGCTGTTAACCCGCTGCCTGGAGTTGGGCGCTCGGTTGGCAGAGCCCGGTGAGTTTTCCCGTCGGGCTTTTCTCAACGACAAACTGGATTTGGCCCAGGCCGAGGCGGTTTCCGATCTGATTGAAGCTTCCACTGCCGCGGCAGCCAAATCGGCTTTGCGATCTTTGTCCGGCGATTTTTCCCAAGCTGTACATAAGCTTGTGGATAAGTTGATTGAACTGCGCATGTTGGTGGAAGCCACCCTGGATTTTCCCGAAGAGGAAATCGACGTACTGCGGGATACCGATGCGGCCCAACGGCTTGAAGGACTACGGGGCTATCTGTCGGCCCTGCGTTCCCGGGCCCGTCAAGGCAGCCTGCTGCGTACCGGTCTTCATGTCGTACTGGCGGGCTTACCCAACGCCGGTAAGTCTTCCCTGCTCAATCGACTGGCTGGCGAGGAACGGGCCATCGTTACGGACATTGCCGGTACTACCCGGGATGCCCTGAAGGAAACGATCCAGATCGAAGGCATTCCCCTGCACATCATTGACACAGCCGGTTTGCGGGAAAGCGATGATCCGGTGGAAAAGATCGGTATCGAGCGGACCTGGCAGGAAATCGACCGGGCCGATCTGGTGCTGCAACTGGTGGATGCCCGTACCGGCGTTACCCCCGCCGACCGTTCGGTTACAGCTCGTCTGCCGTCCGGTACCCGCCGGGTGGTGATCCATAACAAGTGCGACCTGGCCCAGCAAGCTCCTAGACGCTGGGAGGAGGGAGAAAGTACCCACCTTGCCCTGTCTGCCAAGATGGATCTAGGTATTGATCTACTCCACGACTTGCTGCTGGAAAAAGCCGGCTGGCAGGGCCATGGCGAGGACGTCATCCTGGCCCGGGAACGTCATTTGGAGGCTTTGACGGAAGCGGCTTCCCGCCTCGACCAAGCTACCGGACAGCTGAGCCGGATTGAGCTGTGTGCCGAAGAACTACGCTTGGCCCAGGAATCCTTGTCCCGGATTACCGGCGAATTCACCCCGGACGACCTGCTGGGAGAAATCTTCTCCCGCTTCTGTATCGGCAAATAAGTGGAACTGCTGTTCCTTGCCCTGGCTGCCTTGACGGCGGGATTCGTCGACGCGGTAGCGGGTGGCGGCGGTCTGATCCAGGTGCCAGCCCTATTGGCTACCTTGCCCGAGGAAACCCCTGCCGTCCTGTTTGGCACCAACAAGGGAGCCAGTGTCTTTGGCTCCCTCAATGCTGCCTGGCGTTACGCCCGTCGTATCGCCGTCCCCTGGAAATTGGTGGTGTTGCCGGCTACGGCGGCGGCCTTGCTGTCTTCTTTTCTCGGGGCGGCTGCTGTGGCCTGGCTTTCCAAGGAAACCTTGCGCCCCCTGGTGTTGGTGCTGATGTTGGCGGTGCTGGTCTACACCCTGTTCAAACCGGACTTCGGCAAACTCCACGGCGACATGCCGGCCCGACCCTTGGTACCGGCATTGCTGGTGGGGGGGCTCATTGGTTTCTACGACGGGTTTTTCGGTCCAGGCACCGGCAGTTTCCTTATCTTCGCCTTTATCCGTTTTTTCGGTTTCGACTTCCTACGGGCCTCGGTCTGTGCCAAGGTGGTGAACGTCGCTACCAATCTGGCGGCTCTGGCCTTCTTTATTCCTCATGGGCAGATCCTCTGGCAGTTGTCCCTGGTGATGGCAGTGTGCAATGTGGCAGGTTCCACCTTGGGCAGCCGACTGGCCCTCAAGCATGGTGCCGGTTTTGTCCGCGGAGTTTTCCTGCTGGTGACTTCCGTCTTGATCCTGAAAATCGGCTTCGATACTTTTTTCCGGGGCTGATGGAATAATCGGCTTGCGCCGGGTGTTTACAGGTTGTCGTTCCCCTCATTCAAGGAGTGCAACCATGAACAAGCTGATTCTGTCCCTGATGGCCGCCGGTCTGATTACTACCGGCTGTGCTTCGATGTATCCCGCCACCACGCCTGCCAGCACCAAGGGCGGCGCCCTGGTGGCAGCCAGCGGCATGAGCCTGTACGTCTTCGACAAGGATATGGCCGATAGCGGCAAGAGTGCCTGCAACGGCAAGTGTGCTGAGATTTGGCCTCCGTTCTTTGCCATGGACGGCGACAAACCCCATGGCGATTTCGCCGTGATTACTCGGGATGATGGCAAGCGGCAGTGGAGCTACAAGGGCAAGCCGCTGTATTTCTGGTCCAAGGATCAGAAGCCCGGCGACCGGACCGGTGACGGCTTCAACGGTCTCTGGAAACTGGCCCGTTAATGGGTCCACTGATGCACCGACCCTAGCGACTCACCATCTCCATGCTTTCCCGCGAAGCGATCCTCGACCATCTTCCCCGGCTCCGGCGCTACGCCCGAGCCCTGACTGGGGATCGCTTTGCTGCTGATGACTTGGTGCAGGACACGGTGGAGCGTGCCTTGTCCCGCTGGGCTTTATTGCGGCCCGGGTCCGATCCCCAGGTTTGGTTGTTAGCCATCATGCACAACCTGTCGGTGAATCAGCGGCGCATGGGTTGGCGGGAACAGGTGACTGAGGACGGCATCCTTCCCGAGTTTCCGGTAGCAGCGAGTCAAACGGACGGTTTGGTGCTGGAGGATTTGTCCCGCTGTCTGTACCGGTTGCCTGAAGAACAGCGGGCCGTGTTGTTGCTGGTTTGTGTGGAAGAACTGAGTTACGCCCAGTGCGCCCGGGTATTGGCTATTCCCGTGGGCACCGTCATGTCGCGCCTGACCCGGGCCCGGCAGAAGCTGGCAAGACTGCTGGCGGGTGATGAGGAAGTTGTGGTGAAACTGGAGGTGGTCAAATGAACCGGCCGGCGGAAGAGGATTTCCATGCCTATGTTGATGGCACCCTGGTCACGGAAGAGCGGGCGAGGGTGGAGGCTTGGTTGCTGGATCATTCCGATGATGCGGAGACGGTTCGTCAGTGGCAGGTTCAGGCTGAAGGTTTGCGGCGAATGTTCGCACCGGTCGCTAGCGAGTCCATTCCCGAGCGGTTGTTGCGACCGGTACGTCAATCGCCGGTGTTGGCCTGGCGGGTTGCCGCAGCCATTGCCTGGCTGTCGGTTGGTATCGGCTTGGGTTACGGTCTTCGTCCTGTTCAGGGAAAAGGTGACAACGAATTGGTGACCTTGGTCCGACCGGCGGTGACGGCCCATGTGGTTTTCTCACCGGAGGTTCGTCACCCGGTGGAAGTGGGTAGCGAGCAGGAGGCCCATCTTGCCCAATGGTTGTCCAAACGTTTGGGTACGACAGTGCTGGCGCCCCATCTTCAGTCTGCGGGCTTCCACTTGTTGGGTGGTCGCTTGTTGCCGGGGGAGAGTAGTGCAGCAGCTCAGTTCATGTATGAGGATGGCACCGGTCGGCGGGTGACCTTGTACGTGCGGCGGGAAGTCTCGGGCAATCGGGATACGGCCTTCCGCTTCGCCCGGGAAAACAGTCTGTCGGTCTTCTACTGGGTAGATGGACAGGCAGCGTATGCCTTGAGTGCCGAGCTACCCCGGGAGTTTTTGTTGGGTCTGGCCGAGCTGGCTTATCGGGATTTGGAAGGACAGACCTCAACCCACTAAGTGCTTATTGGCCTTCGGAATGTTTCATGTGAAACATTCCGGGGCTGGTTTGAGAGTGTTTCACATGAAACATTCCAGGAGTGAATCCGGCCAGCGGGTTCACTTTGATGGCGGTAAGCGTATGATTGCGCCTCTTTTTTGAGGCTGCATTTGCGGCCGTTTAGGCAAAGCCCCCATGCAGTTTCCCACCCGTTTCGATGTGATCGTGATTGGCGGCGGCCATGCCGGTACTGAAGCCGCCTTGGCCTCAGCCCGCACTGGCGCCAGCACTTTGCTGTTGACCCACAATATCGAAACCCTTGGTGCCATGTCCTGCAACCCGTCCATCGGCGGTATCGGCAAGGGCCATCTGGTGAAGGAAGTGGATGCGTTGGGTGGTGCCATGGCGGCAGCAACTGACGAGGCGGGGATTCAGTTCCGCATCCTCAATGCGTCCAAGGGCCCTGCCGTACGGGCAACCCGGGCTCAGGCGGATCGTCAGTTGTACAAGCTGGCCATTCGCACTCGTCTGGAAAACCAGCCCAACCTGACCATCTTCCAGGCAGCGGTGGACGACCTGATTGTTCAGGGCGATAAAGTCACTGGCGCCGTCACCCAATTGGGCATCCGTTTCGATGCCGCTGCCGTAGTTCTCACGGCGGGTACCTTCCTCAACGGTTTGGTCCACGTGGGCCTGGAAAACTATCGGGCTGGTCGTTTCGGTGACCCGGCCTCCGTATCCTTGGCCGATCGTTTGCGGGAACTCAAGTTGCCCGTGGGGCGCCTCAAGACTGGCACACCGCCGCGCTTGGACGGCAAGACTATCGACTACTCGGTGATGGAGGCTCAGCCCGGCGACGATCCGGTGCCCGTGTTCTCCTTTCTCGGCAAGGCGGAACAACATCCGCGCCAGGTGCCCTGCTGGATCACCCACACCAACGCCCGTACCCACGAAATCATTCGTGGCGGCCTGGATCGGTCCCCCATGTTCACCGGCGTTATCGCAGGGGTGGGGCCTCGCTACTGCCCGTCCATTGAGGACAAGATTCACCGCTTCGCCGACAAGGACAGCCACCAGGTTTTCATGGAACCGGAAGGTCTGACTACCCACGAGATTTATCCCCAGGGCGTGTCCACCAGCTTGCCCTTCGATGTGCAACTGGCCCTGGTGCGCAGTATCCGGGGTCTGGAAAACGTGCACATCACCCGCCCCGGTTACGCCATCGAATACGATTACTTCGACCCACGCCACCTCAAGGCCACCTTTGAAACCAAGCACATCCAGGGCTTGTTCTTTGGCGGCCAGATCAATGGCACCACGGGTTATGAAGAAGCGGCCGCTCAGGGTCTGTTGGCCGGGGTGAATGCCGCCCGCTACGCCCAGGGCAAGGAAGGTTGGTCGCCCCGCCGCGATCAAGCCTATCTGGGCGTCTTGGTAGATGACCTGATTACCCGAGGTGTGGCCGAGCCCTACCGCATGTTCACCAGCCGGGCCGAATACCGCCTTTCCCTGCGGGAAGACAACGCCGATCTGCGCCTGACCGAAGTGGGCCGGGAACTGGGCCTGGTGGACGATGTGCGCTGGGACGCCTTCAACCGTAAGCGTGACGCTGTGGCCAAGGAGGCCGAACGCCTCAAGTCCACCTGGATGCAACCCCGCAACTTGCCGCCTAGCGAGGCACAGCGGGTACTGGGCCGCTCCATGGAACGGGAGTACAGCCTGTTCGATCTGCTGCGTCGCCCCGAGGTGAGTTACCAAAGCTTGCTGACTTTGCCCAATGCCGGCGAGCCGGTGGCAGACGCCGCCGTGATCGAACAGCTGGAAATCCAGGCCAAGTACCAGGGCTACATCGACCGCCAATTGGAAGAAGTGGAAAAAGCCCAGGCCAACGAAACCCTACGCCTGCCCATGGACCTGGACTACCGGGATGTGCGCGGCCTCTCCATTGAAGTGCAACAGAAACTCAACCAGTTCAAACCCGAAACCCTGGGCCAGGCTTCCCGCATCCAGGGCATTACCCCGGCAGCCATTTCATTGCTGCTGGTGCATCTGAAACGCCGTAATCTGGCTGACAAGACCAGCGCTCCAACGAATGGGGCCGACGCGGCATGAGTCTGGAACGCCAACTCCACGAGGGCATTGCCGCCCTCGGCCTGGACCTGGGAGCCGATACCGAAGCCCGGCTGCTGGTCTATCTGCGTCTGCTGTCCAAGTGGAACCGCACCTACAACCTGACGGCTATTCGCGATGAAGTCGAAATGGTCAGCCACCACCTGCTGGATTCCCTGACCATGGTGCCCTACGTGCGGGAACTGGATTCCCTGGCCGACGTGGGCAGCGGCGCCGGCTTGCCCGGCATTCCCTTGGCTACCGTCTGTCCCGAGTTGAAAGTCACTTCCATCGAAACGGTGGAAAAGAAGGTGGCTTTCCAGCAGCAGGCCAAGATCGAACTTAAGCTGGGCAACTTCAGCCCTGTCGGTGCCCGGGTGGAAAAGGTCCAAGGTCAGTTCGACGCCGTGACTTCCAGGGCCTTTGCCGAACTGGCAGATTTCGTCACCTGGTCCGGCCATTTACTGCGTCCCGGCGGTCATTTGCTGGCCATGAAGGGGGTTTATCCTGATGAGGAAATCGCCCGTCTGCCCGCCGGCTGGTCGGTGAAAACAAGCCATGAACTCAAGGTGCCGGGTCTCGATGCCCAGCGGCATCTGATTGTTTTGCAAAAGAATTGACTGGTTTCAGGGAGAGTATCCGGTGCATATATTTGCAGTTGCCAATCAGAAGGGTGGGGTGGGGAAAACCACCACCTCCGTCAATCTTGCCGCAGCCTTGGCCCAGCACGGCCAACGTACCCTGTTGGTGGACCTGGATCCTCAGGGTAATGCCACCATGGGGTGTGGGGTGGACAAGCAGGGTCTCAAGCATTCCGTCTATCAGGTGATGCTGGGCTTGTCCCGGCTGGACGAAGCCCGGGTGCCTTCCACCACCGGTACTTACGAAGCCCGTTTCGACGTGTTGCCCGCCAACCGCGATCTGGCCGGCGCCGAAGTGGAAATGGTCAGCTTGGACCAACGGGAAAGCCGGCTCAAGACTGCTTTGCAGCAGCACGAGGCGGATTATGACTTTGTCCTGATTGACTGCCCGCCGTCCCTGTCCATGCTCACCCTCAACGGCCTCTGTGCCGCCCACGGCGTGATCATTCCCATGCAGTGCGAGTACTACGCCCTGGAAGGCCTGTCGGACCTGGTGAACACCATCAAGAAGGTGCACGCCAACCTGAACCGGGACCTGAAGATCATCGGCCTGCTGCGGGTCATGTTCGACAACCGCAGCACTCTTTCCAAGCAGGTGTCCGACCAACTGGAGCAGCACTTCGGTGACAAGGTGTTCAAGACCATGGTGCCGCGCAATGTGCGTTTGGCGGAAGCACCCAGCTACGGTATGCCCGGTGTGGTCTTCGACCGTGCCGCCAAGGGTGCCCAGGCCTATCTGGCCTTCGCTGAAGAAATGATTGAGCGGGTCAAGAACTGGAAAGAGTAGGGACGACCTTTCCCCCAACCCCTTTCCCGGGGAACGGGGCGACTATTGTGCCGCTGTCCTCAAAGGCAGCGTGATGGAGGTAGTGAGATGAATCCACCGAAACTCAAGGGTCTGGGCCGCGGCCTGGACGCTCTGCTGGCCGCCAACAACACGCCGGAAGGCAGCAAGCAGGACACTTTGCCTGTGGGTGCTTTGCAGCCGGGCAAGTACCAGCCACGCACCCGCATGGACCCCGGTTCTTTGGAAGAACTGGCAGCCTCCATCAAGAGCCAGGGCCTGATCCAGCCTATCTCCGTGCGCCCCATCGGCAACGATCGTTACGAAATCATCGCTGGCGAACGTCGCTGGCGCGCCAGCCAGATCGCCGGATTGACCGAAGTGCCAGTGCTGATCCGGGAGATTCCGGACGATGCGGCCCTGGCCATGTCCCTGATCGAAAACATCCAGCGGGAAGACCTCAATCCGCTGGAAGAAGCCGCCGGTCTGCAGCGACTGATCGACGAATTTGGCATGACCCACCAACAGGCAGCGGACGCCGTAGGCCGTTCCCGGCCCGCCGCTTCCAACCTGCTGCGCCTGTTGCAACTGGCCAAGCCGGCCCAGGACATGTTGATGGCCGGCGACATCGAAATGGGCCACGCCCGGGCCCTGTTGCCCCTGCCCAAGGCCGAACAAGGTCGGGTGGCGTCCCTGGTGGTGGACAAGGGTTTCTCTGTGCGGGAAACCGAGCGTATCGTCAGTCGCGAACTCAACCCGCCCGCCGTCAAGCCGGGCAAGGAACCCAACCGGGACATCCTGCGCTTGGAGGAAGACCTGTCCGACAATCTGGGTGCCACGGTGAAGATCGCCGCCAACCGCAAGGGAGCCGGTAGCCTGACCATTCGCTTCGGCAGCCTGGATCAGTTGGACGGCATCCTGGGCCGACTTGGGGTTAGCCCGGAAAACTAAACTGACCTAACGGCCGGTTTAAGGAAAGATCAGCGGTTAAGGTCAGTGATGGCATCGACCACCATATTGGTGCCCACCGCCACCATCAGGATGTCCGACGCAACGCGGACGTACCTGTAGCCTTCCGGCGTGCGGCCGAGCTGGCGCAGTAGATCGGGCGGCAAATCGTAGATCAGCACGTCCCGGGGCAAGGGCCGGCCCATGGCCCATTTCTTCGCCTGTCCCGGCGGCAGGCAGCCGTTGTTCTTCTTGGCCAATCCTGGCGGGCAATTGCCGCGACGGAATTCTTGACCGTAGTAGTCGCGGATCATCCCCCGGTGGTCGTTGTCGAAACCCCCTCGGCGGTCATCGTCATGGTCGCGGCGGCCGCGATCTCGTCTGTCTTCGTCCCGGTCGTGGTCCCGATCATGATCATGCCGGTCGTCGCGGTCTTCCCGCTCGTAGCGGTCCTTGCCGCCGCCAGCCCAGGAAGGTTTGTCGGCCCAGGCGGTGCCGGTCGCCAGCAGGCCGCCGAGCAGGGCGATGCAGAGTTTTTGTCGTGTTTTCATTGTTCGTCTCCCGAGTGGATGGGGAAGACGATTGTCGGCCTTCCCGCATCGTCTGTAAAACCCGCTGCGGTTCGGTCAGTGCGTTATTTATCAGCAAATGAGCGGAAGGCGTTCCACGGTTCGGGAGCGTCAGGACTGAAGCGGCACGGGCTCCCGGACGGGGCAATGCTGATCATCGGGATGGGAAGTCCAGATGGTGTGCAGCTTGTCGCAAACCAACTGACTGGCCGGGGTGACGGTGGTACGTTGCCAGGGGATGTTGCCGAAGAACCAGCACTTCCAGAAAGCCAGGGCGGTGGCGGGTTGCTTGTGCAACAGTTGGGCGAAGGTTTCCACCCGGCCCACCTCCACGCCGAGGGCGGCTTTGAATACTTCATGGACGAACTTGGAACAGAAGGTCCGTTTCGCGGCGAAGTCGAAACCGCTGTGGTACAGGCTGCCCATGCGGGCGTCAGCTGCGGCTCGCAGGGCTTTCACCTGGTCCGGCGTGAGAGGCGTGCGCAAGCGCCGGATCACGTGCCAGCCACCGGCGGAGCGGGCAAGAAAGTTGTGCAGCGTAGAGTAGCGGGCCACGGGCACTTTGCTTTCCGCCACCATCCATCCACCCTGGCCATCGCTAAAAAGAATGCCGACGTGGGAGGTGGGTGAGCCGGTGGCTTCGGCCACCTTGCGATAGAGCAGGTTGGGGATGCGGGAGAAGATGATGTCGCCTTCCCGTGGCGCCGAGGGAGAAGGCTGAAGAGTGGTCGTCATGATGATTCCTCCAAGGTTTAGGCGTTTTCCGCCATCTTCTTCAGGGTTACGTAGTCGGTCTTGCCGGTGCCCAAGAGGGGCAGGGCGTCCACGGTCACGATCTTGCGCGGCACGGCCAGTTCCGGCTGCCCACCGGCCTTGGCGGCGGCTTGCAGCTTGTCGCGGGTCAGGGTCGGGTCGGTGGTGAACAGCACCAGGGCTTCGCCCTTGCTGGCGTCGGGCTGGCTCGAAGCGGCATGGGCCTTGGCGGGGCTGGCGGCGGTGGCGATTTTTTCCACCACTTCCAGGGAGATCATTTCTCCGGCGATTTTGGCGAAGCGTTTGACGCGACCCAGGATGTGCACGAAGCCGTCCTCATCCACGTCCACCACGTCGCCGGTTTCGTACCAGCCCGCACTGGCATCGGACTTGGGTGCCTCGATGACACCGGGATTTTCAAAGCGGTAGTAGCCGCTCATGACGTTGGGACCGTGTACATGAAGGATGCCACCCCGGTCGATGCCGGGCACGGGAATCAGCTTGTGGGCGATGCCGGGCAGCAACTGGCCCACGGTGCCGCTGCGGTAGGCCATGGGGTTGTTCACCGCCAGCACGGGAGCGGTTTCGGTGGCACCGTAGCCTTCGAAAATGCGCACGCCGAATTTTTCGAACCAGAGTTCCTTCACGGCGGCTGAAAGCTTTTCGGCCCCGGCCACCACGTAGCGCAGGCGGAAGAAGTCGTAGGGGTGGGCGAACTTGCCGTAGTGGCCGAGGAAGGTGCTGGTGCCGAAGAGGATGGAGCAGCCCCGATCGTAGGCCAGTTCGGGGATCACCCGGTAGTGCAGGGGCGAGGGGTAGAGGAAGAGCCGGGTGCCGGTCATCAGGGGCAAGAGGCTGCCAGCGGTGAGACCGAAGGAGTGGAAGATGGGCAGGGCGTTAAGCACCTTGTCTTCCACGTTGAAATCGACAATGGCACGGATCTGGGCGATGTTGGCGAGGATGGCCCGGTGGGACAGCACCACGCCCTTGGGCTTGCCTTCGGAGCCGGAGGTGAACAGCACCACGGCGCTGTCTTCCGGTGAGCTTTGCTCCCCAATGGCGGCACGGGGAAACCAGCGTGCAAAGCCAATCCACCAGAGCTTGTCTGCCAGGGTGACGGTCTCCCGCAGGTCTTCCAGATAGACGATGCGCAGGTTTTGCAGGGCAGCGACTTTTTCCACCAGCTTGCCTTGCTCAAGGAAAGCGCGGGAGGTGACCAGGGTTTTGATATCCGCCGCGATGCAGGCGTTTTGCATACCCTCGGTGCCTGCGGTGTAGTTGAGCATGGCGGGCACGCGGCGGTAGGCCGAGAGGCCGATCAGCAAACCCAGGGTGGGAGCCAGATTGGGCAACAGCAAACCCACCCTTTCGCCGGGAGTGGTGAACTTGCAGACCAGGCGACCGAGCATGAGAATCATGCGTTGCAGGTCGCCGTAGCTGTATTCAATCTGCTTCACGTCTTCCACCATGCGCCGTTGGCGACCGAAGTTGTCGCTGGCTTCCATGAAGGCGGCAAACAGGGTTTGCGGCGCCCGGGTGGCGAACAGCATTTCCTGCATGATGCGGCGCAGGGCTTCGCCCGCCTTGTGGCGGCGCAGTTTGGCCGTGGCCGCCTCGGGCATGGGCAGGTGGGTGGCGGGTTGCACGGAGATCACCACCTTGGGCAGCAGCTTGCGTGGGTGGTTGCCGGTGAGGCGCGAGAAGTAGCTGCGGGCCGGGCCATCGAGCCGTACCGGTACCAGGGTAGCGCCGGTCTTGGCGGCCACGAAGGCGGGGCCTTCGTACACCTTCATCAGGGCACTGGTCACCGTGATGCGACCTTCGGGGAAGATCACCACCGGGCGGCCCGATTCCACCAGCTTGAGGATGGATTTCATGGCCATGGGATTGGCCGGGTCCACCGTGAGGTGGTCCACTAGACTGAGGATCAACTTGAACCAGCGCACCTTGGCGATCTGGGTATTCACGACGAATACCGGGTTCACCGGCAGGAAGAGCCCCAACAAAAGACCGTCGAGAAAGGATTCGTGATTGGCGACGATGAGCAATTTCTCGGCATCGAAGCGAGTGCCGTGGGGATTGCGGAATTCCACCCGGAACAAGATTCGGGCGACGATTTTCAACAGGGGAAGGAGCAGGGTGCGCAGCATGGAATGGGTCCTCAGGCTTTGCGGGAAAAGAGGGACAGGGCGCAGGCGGCGAAGCGGTTCAGGTATTCCGGCACCACGCTGTAGATGTAGAGGGCGACTACGGCGTTGAGGCCAGTGGTGACCAGGAAGAGTTGGGGCACGGTGAACTGGTGCGCCAACAGCATCATGGCGAGCAGGGCGGCTACGACCATGAACAGGGCGTTGACGATGTTGTTGGCGGCAATGACGCGGGAGCGGTGGGAGGCTTCAGAGCGGGTCTGCATGATGGCGTAGAGGGGAACGCAGTAGAAGCCGCCGAAGACGCCGATGAGAACCAAGTCGGCCAGTACCCGCAGGCTGCCGGGTTGTTGGAGGAAGGCAGCAATGTCCTGATTGCTGACGCCATCTCCGGTTGGGCTGGCGAAATACAGGTCCACCGCGAACAGGGTGAGGCCGATGGAACCCAGAGGCACGATGCCCGGCTCCACATGGTGGCGCGAGAGCTTGTCGCAGAGTAGGGAGCCAAGACCAATGCCGACGGAGAAGAGGGCTAGCAGCAAGGTGACCACGGACTCGCCACCGCCGAGGTTTTCCTTGGCGTAGGAGGGGAATTGGGACAGGAAGGTGGCACCGTAGAACCAGAACCAGGAGATGCCGAGGATGGAAAGGAAGACCGGACGGTTCTGTTTGGCAAAGCCCAGGTTGCGCCAGGTTTCGGAGAGGGGATTCCAGTTGAAGGCCAGGTCCGGTGCGGGCGCGGGTGCCAGGGGAATGCCGCGGCTGCTGAGATAGCCCAGTACGGCGATCAGGAAGCAGACGCCGGCGGCATAGTGGGGGCCGACCTCGCCAAGGCCGATCAGCGTGCCGCCAAGGATGGTGCCGAGCAGGATGGCGAGGAAAGTGCCGGATTCGATGAGGGCGTTGCCGCCGATCATTTCGTCCTCGTGCAGATGCTGGGGCAGGATGGAATATTTGAGGGGTCCGAACAGCGTGGAGTGCAGGCCCATGAGGAACAGGGCCGTCAGCAGCAGGATCAGGTTGGGCAGCAGGAAGCCGGCGGCGGCAATGACCATGATGAGAATTTCCAGGGTCTTCACCAGGCGGATCAGGCGGGACTTCTCGAATTTGTCCGCCAGTTGGCCGGCACTGGCGCTGAACAGGAAAAAGGGCAGGATGAAGATTCCGGCACTGGCGTTGACCATGAGCTTGGGATCGACGGGAGAAAGCTTGCTGCCCTGGAAGGCGATGAGGATCACCAAGGCGTTCTTCAGTACGTTGTCGTTGAAGGCGCCAAGGAATTGGGTCAGGAACAGGGGTAGGAAGTTTTTCTTGCCGAGCAGGGCGAACTGGGAACTGGCCATTGGGTTTCCTTTATTCCATTGTTATGTTCAAGTTTATCGACATATTGGGCAAAAAAATT
>Ga0318572_10000452_pt1 | contig 15385 bp, 6 predicted proteins | sample GRESIP089b5f20_FD_202528 | JGI IMG/M metagenome (GOLD analysis project Ga0318572, IMG submission 202528) | Tropical soil microbial communities from Luquillo Experimental Forest, Puerto Rico - GRE.SIPMG.089b5f20 | ecosystem: Environmental > Terrestrial > Soil > Tropical forest > Bulk soil...
TTCGCCATCCACGTACACGGCTTGGTCGGCGCCACCGCCGGATCGGGGCATGGATCATGCGCGCTCGAAGTTCCAGTCAGGTTGGTGTCGTACTCCCAGCGCAGCCCCAGGTTCAGCGTCAGGCGCGGATGAATGCGCCAGTCATCCTGCGCATACCCAGCCACGTAGGTGTTGAAGATCGTAGGAATTGGCACCGGCACCACTGGCGCACTGCTCTTCAGCGCCACTGCAATCGGGATGTCGAGATCGTTCACCTGCCCATCGCCGTTCAAATCCGCAAAGCCAAAGTCGGAGACGAGAATCACCGTTCCCGAGCCAAAGACGTTAATCTCGCCATGTGCCGTGTAGTGCTGCAACTCGCCGCCAAGTTGCAGCGAGTGCTTTCCAAGCGACCACGTCAGCGCATCGCGCACCTGGTTGCGCGCCAGATAGGTTGCCTGCGGCAGGTTGAAGTTGCGCCCGTCCGCGAGATCGGGAAAGATCAGCTCATTCGTCAGGTCGAGCGCGGGATTCGTCGTCGGCGCGCTCCCCGCAAACGGCGGAATATCGTTATAAAAATTGTCGTAATGGAACGTCGCATTATTCACCAGCGACGGTGATAGCACCGAATTCAGTGCTGCAATCACTGAGTTAAACCGGTTCAGCGAGTTCTGCCGCTCCGCCGCAGTGAACGCCGGTGTGCTCTCCGAGGGCGTCGCCTCAGCCGTATCCGTCGAGCGATTGAAAGAGTAGCGAACCATCACGCTGTTCCGTTTGCTGATCTGGTCATCCACTCGCGTTGACCACAGCGCATCGCGAAGCGGCGCAGCCGCAGCCGAGTTCACAATCTGGTCGGTCGTAAAGTCGCGTGTGCCCGTTTGTATCGCCGCATTCTGGTCGCGATATTCCATCGACGTGAACCACCACGCATTGTCTTTGCGCAGCGGGCCGCCAAGCGATCCGCCATACTGCTCACGATCGAATCGCGGTGTCGGCAGACTCCGATTGAACGTCGCAGGCAACGCCTGCAGGTTGCGGTTTCGCTCAAAGAGAAACGCCGATCCGTGATACTGATTCGTGCCCGATTTCGACACCACGTTCACGATGCTGTTGCCCGAGCGCCCCACTGCCGCCGTAAACCGCCCGGTGGCAATCTGGAACTCCTGCACTGAGTCCTCTGGAAAATTCGACAGCGTACCGCCCACAACCTCGTCGTTGTTGTCGCCGCCATCTACAGTGATATTGCCGCCTCGTCCAAAGCCGCCCGCCGAGCTGATCTCAAGCGTGTTGGTCTTGGTCGGGTCAAACGTCGGCGCCGGACGATTTCCCGGGACAAGATACGCAAGCTCCAGAAAGTTCCGCCCATTCAACGGAATGTTTTCAATCGTGCGAGAGGTGATCTCTCCCTGCAACATCGACTGCGTAAGATCCACGTTCGCTGCCGTCGCATTCACCTCCACCGTTGCCCCTGCGTCGGTTATAGCGAGCTGCACATCGGCCGTCGCGCTGTTTCCTGCGGAGATCACGATCCCCTTCATCTGTCGTGCAGCAAACCCCTGCTGGGTAATCCTCAACTCATACGTGCCTGTCGAGAGATTCGAAAGCAGGTAGAGACCATCGCCATTCGTCACCGTGCTGCGAGCAACGCCCTGAGCGACACTCGTTGCCGTCACCTGCGCGCCGGCAACTACCGCCCCCTTCGGATCCGTTACACGTCCATTCAAACTGCCTGTCGGAACCTGCGAAATGGCTGGCAGCATCAGTGTTGCAAGCAGGACAGACAACGCTGTCCGCAATACCGCTCTTTTCATATCTCGGCCTCATGGGAAAGACTCGCCCGCGGCATGAATATGCAGACCCGTAGAAGGGCCACTTCAATTCCGCAGTAGCGCACATTGCTGATCTGGTTGCGACCACGAACCTTATCGGAGCCGATGCAACAGTGTCCTCCGTCAACGGATGGGGCTGAATGCCAACCTAAGGTTGGAGAATTCGTGTCGTTCCGCATCAGCCTCTCTATCTCTGCATTTCATCATTGCTCCATCGAATGGACGAGATCCCGATACACCCACCGGAGGGAGACTATGTCTCAATGCCGGTTCACAATACTGAACCGATACACATCTTCCCTTTTGGTGAGGTCCTTCTTTGTCACACGCTGGTCAGTCCCGCGCGCTGAGCGGGTCCGCGCATCTCTCTTTGTGGCTGATTTCTGTACTCGTCACATCTGCGTCGTTATTGCAAAGCCAGCAACCCTCGCAGGCCCCGCTCTATGGCGGCAGCGCAGCCAGCGCTCCCGCGAGCGAGCAGAGCGGCTCGGCAACAGCTGGCGTCTTCGCGCCTGTTCTCGATGCGGAGAAGCGGCCCATCACAGCCGGCGGCTTCGTCAACAGCGGCCCCATCGTCTTCAAAGACGTCTCTGAACAGTCCGGCCTCACCACATGGACCCACAAGATGGGAACGCCGCAGAAGCCCTACATACTTGAGACCATCGGCTCCGGCGTGGCGCTGCTCGACTACGATCACGACGGCTGGCTCGACATCTACATCGTCAACGGCTCCACCTACGACGCGCTCAACGGCAAAGCCGAGCCGCCCCATGCCGCACTGTTCCACAACAATCACGACGGCACATTCACCAACGTCGCCGACAAGGCCGGCGTCACCAACGATCGCTGGGGCTTTGGCGTCGCCGTCGGCGACTACGACAACGACGGCTGGCCCGATCTCTACGTCGCAAACTACGGCGGCAACCGCCTCTATCACAACAATCACGACGGCACATTCACCGACGTTGCCGAGAAAGCCGGCGTCACCCTCGGCAACTGGTCTACAGGTCCAAGCTTCGGCGACTACGACGGCGACGGACTGCTCGACCTGTTTGTGCCCGGCTATGTGCACTGGGACATGAACAACCTTCCCACTCCCGGATCGCGCGCCGTCGGATTCGCAAACTGCCAGTTTCGCGGCGCGCGCGTCATGTGCGGACCGCGCGGTCTTGAAGGCGAGCCCGATCATCTCTTCCACAACAATGGCGACGGCACATTTACCGACGTAAGCGTGAAGGCAGGCGTCGACGACAAGCGCCACTACTACGGTTTCTCCTCAACCTTCGTCGACATCGACGACGATGGCAAAGTCGACCTGGTCGTCACCGACGACTCATCGCCGAACTATCTATACATAAACAAGGGCGACGGCACATTTCAGGACACAAGCTTCTATTCCGGCTTCGCATTGAACCAGGACGCACGCGAGACAGCGTCCATGGGGCTCGCCGTCGGCGACTACCGCAACAACGGTCGCGTCGATCTCTACACCACAACCTTCTCCGACGACTACAAGACCCTCTACCGCAACGACGGCGAAGGAAACTTCGTCGACATTACTCCGCAAATGGGCATCGCCGAGGCGACGTATCCATTTCTCAGCTGGGGAACCGAGTTCTTCGACTTCGACAACGATGGTTGGAAGGATCTGATGTTCGTGAGCGGCCACGTCTACCCAGAGGTGGATCAACACAACTGGGGCACATCGTTCGCTGAGCGGCCGCTGCTCTTTCACAACGTCGATCACGGCAAGAAGTTCGAAGTCATGCCTCCCGTCATCGGCTCGGGACTCGCAGATGTAATCCCCGCGCGTGGTGCGGCATTCGGTGACCTGTTCAACGACGGCAAAATCGACGTGGTCATCAACTGCCTCGACAAGGCCCCCGTCCTGCTGCGCAACGTGTCAGACGATCACAACCACTGGGTGGGCCTGCTGCTCACCGGTACCGGACGTAGCCCACGCGATGCCGTCGGTGCCGCGGCTTACGTTACAGCCGGAGGTATGCGGCAGCGCGCCGATGTCAAGAGCGGCGGGAGCTTTGAGTCATCGAGCGACTTCCGTTTGCACTTCGGACTTGGTGCCGCAAGCACCGTGGACAAAGTTGAGATTCGCTGGCCCGACGGAACCAAAGAGACGTACACCCTTCCCGGCGTCGATCGCTACTACGCCATCGAAGAAGGCAAAGGCCTCGTCGCAAGCGTCTACGACCGCATCGCCGCCGAGCAGACACAGAAGATTGCCGCAAAATAGCGGCGCCCACGCTGAGCAAAGGAGTTCGCATGAATCACCTCCGAACCGTTCTGTCTGCAGCTCTGCTGGTCGCCGCACCGGCAACACAAGTATTAGCCCAGGATCAGGGGGCAGTCGTGCTGACTCCTCCTCCGGCATACGTCGCCCCGCCCAAAGGCACTCCGCCCGCACAGGACACTCCCGCGCAACGTGAAGCACTGGCGCAGGCCGAGGCACGTGCACAAGCCCGCGTGGCAGAAGCGCGAAAATCCTTCAACGATCTCGTAACGCCTGCCTACAACTTCCACTACGGAAAGAACAACCCATTCGAGCCTGGAAATGTGCGCGTAGAAGGCGAAGGCTTTCTGCAACCGGGTGCATATCCAACGGCAGAGTACTGCGGAACCTGTCACCAGGAGGCCTACAGCCAATGGCGACAGGCGCTTCACTCCAACGCGTTTCGCACGCCGTTCTACCGCACCAGCGTCAACCTGCTGATCCGCGACAAAACGCGCGGCATCGCATTCGCACGCCACTGCGACAGCTGCCATAATCCCATCGGCGTTCTCGGCGCGGCGCTCACTGAGGATGCAAAAGTCGATCGCGCACGCTTCGACTCCGACGGTCTCACCTGCATGACCTGCCACTCCGTCGTATCGCTCGACTCCACAAACGGCAACTCCAGCGTCAAAATGGGCGTGCCCGCAGTCATGGTCGACAAAAAGGGCCAACGCATCCCCGGCATGGTCTCTTTCGCAGAGATTCTTCGCCACCCCGAGCGCCACTCCGCCGCGGTCATGCACGACTTCCTGCACAAGCCCGAGTTCTGTGCAGCCTGCCACAAAGCAAATCTCCCCGCCACACTCAACGACTACAAATTCGTCCGCGCATTCACTGCCTACGACGAGTGGCAACAGTCGAAGTTCTCCAAGAGAAACCCTCTGACGTTCTACACCGCGGACTTCACCACCTGCCAGGGTTGCCACATGAAGCGCAATGCAACCACCCTGCCCGAGTACGGTGCAAAGGACGGTACGTTTGCATCGCATCGCTGGCTGGCTGGCAACACCGCCGTCCCCTTCTACTACCGGTTCAACGAGCAATTGAATAAGACCATCGAGTTCCTGCGCGCGGGCAACTATCTCAATGTCGATATCTTCGCGCTGCGCAAGCAGGGCGAAGATCGCCTGATTGCACCACTCGGCCGCGCTGCCTACTCGCTCGCACCCAGCGATGTCCTCGAAGCCTACGTCGTCATCCAGAACAAGAACATCGGCCACTCCCTCATCCCCGAAGTCCGAGATCTCTATGAAGCGTGGGTCGAGTTCACCGTCTCTGACGACAACGGCCACGAGCTCTATCACAGCGGTTACCTGAAACCTGACGGCATGCTCGATCCGCGCGCGCACAGCTTCACCAATCGCCCGGTCACCATCAACGGTGATTTCGTCGATAACCACAAGGTCTGGACAATTCATTCCGTCGCCTACGACAACACCGTGCAGGCAGGCCGATCCGTGCTCGTGCGCTATCAGTTCCAGTTGCCCTCCACCATCTCCGGAGCAGTTCACGTAACGGCGCGCGTGAACTATCACCACCTGCGTCAGAGCTACCTCGATAACATCTTCGGCAAGGGAGATCACCCTGCATACCCGGTGGTCGAGCTCGCTTCACGCACTCGCACCCTGCACATCGGCGACAATGCACCCGAGTCTCCCGACGCAGCCGACAATCCAGACTGGATGCGCTGGAACAACCTTGGCATCGCCCTGCTCGACCAGTTTCAGTACGTTGAGTCCGTTGCCGCATTCACTGAGGTCATCAAGCTGCGGCACGACTACATCGATGGCTATACAAACATCGGCCTCACCGAGATCTCCTGGGAAAAGTACGACTCCGCAAGAACCGCAATCCACAAAGCCCTGACACTCGACCCGGACAACAGCCGCGCCCTGTTCTACGACGGCCTGCTTCAGCGCCGTGCAGGTAACACAAAGCAAGAGATTGCCGACTTCCTTCGTGTCGTGCAGATGTACCCCGAGTCACGTGATGCGCGGCGCGAGCTCGGCATCAGCTACTACCAGCAGAAAGACGAACACGTAGCACTGGAGCAGTTTGAAGCGCTGCAACGCATTGACCCCGACGACCTCACCGCACACTACAACCTTTCGATTCTCTATCGGCGCATGGGCATGCGCGACAAAGCCGCCGAGGAGCAGGCAAAGTTCGTTGACAAGAAGGTGGATCCCGGCGCGCCAACTTACTCGCTCAATTTCCTGCGCGTGCATCCTGAGATCGCGAACGAAAGTATCCCCTGGCACATGCACACAGATCAGCCCGGCACGGCAAATAGCGGAGTTGAACATGGACGGTAACGTACGCATGCGCAAATCTACATGCATTTTGTGGTTGTTGTTTGCCGTTCTGCTTAGCTCGCTCACGCCCCGCAGTGCATACGCGGCAAACAACTGCCCGTGGTTGAACGAGGCCACAGCATCCGGCATACTCGGCGGCAGCTCCGTCGGCGTGTTCAAGCCGGAAGCAAAAGGCCAGGCAGCGGTCTGCGAGTTTACGTTCAAGGGCAGTGATGCTCAACGAACCCTGCGCATCATCGTTGAAACATCTGTAGCCACACCCCACGCCCGGCTGACCGCCGTCGAGCACACCTGCGCAGTCAGCAGTTCGCCGCTCGATGCAATCGGCAATGAAGCCATTGTGTGCCTTGCGCGGCCGCGTGGCCGCGAGCGAAGCGAGTTCGTCGCCGGGCGCGTGCGCGACCAGGTCTTCTCGATCACCCTGACGACAGACCGCAGAGACGATCCATCCTTCACAGCCGAGACAATGCGCATGCACATCGCAGTAGCCGCGGAACAGGTCTCCGGAAACCTGTTCTAGCCTGCCCGCATCTGCGATCCACTATGGACGATGAGCGCCATTCGCTAGCCGCGACGCGGCGCTCATTGCGTTCACTCTGCAGTCCCGGCATCTCGGTACAGAATCTCGAATAGCGTCCAGTCATCCTGCGCCTCTCTGCCCTGCTGGAACTGGGCCAGGCGTTCGAGGATCGCATCGAGCGTTCCTTCCACGGCAATCTCGTCGAAGCGCGAATCGCCAAACATCTCGCCCGCCGGGTTACGCGCTTCGATAATCCCGTCCGTCGCCAGTAACACCCGGTCGCCCGGCTCAAGCTGGCATCGCGCCGCCGTGTACGACGCGTCCGGAATCAGCCCCACAATAAAGTTGCTCTCTTCCAGATGACGAATGCCCGAAGCATTCACCACCGTCGGCTCCACGTGCCCACAGTTGATGTACTCCAGCGTTCCATCCGGAAACAGCTTCAGCAGCACCATCGTCGCGTACTTCCCCACGTTGCGCGCGTAAAGAAAGCGATTCACCAGGTCGGCAACTGCGGACAGTTCCTGCCCCGTCAGCAGTTGCGCATGGATGATACCCTGCAGCGTAGCAGCCACAATCGCCGCCGGTACGCCTTTTCCCGACACATCGGCAATCGCCGCGCAAACACAGTCGCCCACCGCCACCGCGTCGAAGAAGTCGCCGCCAATCGCCGAGCACGGCACCGTCTTCGCCTGCAACACCGCATGCGGCAGCTTCGGCAACGTGATCGACATCAGCCCGGAGTGAATCTGCGCCGCCACCGCCAGCTCCTCTGCCGCGCGCCGCGCCTGCACCTCCGCCTCAGCCAACAGCGCGTTATCCAGCAGCGTCGCGGCCTCCGTCGCCACCATGTCCAGCACCTGCTGATCGATCTCGCTCAGGTTCCCGGCTCCCAGCTGACTGTCGAGATAGAGCAGCCCCAGCACGCGATCCGGCTCTCCGCCAGACATGTGCTTGCGCAGCGGTATGCAGTAGATACTCCGGATCGCATTCGCCAGAACACTCGTCCACGCCGACGCATCCTCATCGTTCAGCGTGTCGCTGATCGAAAACTTCGAATTGCTTTCGAGGGCCTTCTGAATCGAACGCCGTGAAACCGTCGTGTCGTCCTCGATGACCGTGCCATCCGATCGCAGCCCCAGCGCAAGCCGCATCTCGCCATCGTCGCGAAGAAACACAAATCCGCGCTCCACCGCCGTCAGCTTGATCGACGAGCGCAGCAGCACGCGCAAAATGTCCTTAATCGCCCCGCCGGAGTTCAGTTCCCGTGCAGCGTTGATCACGAAGTTCAGCTGCTCCATCTCGTGCACCGCGGGGCTGGCATTCCCCATCGAAGGAGCAAAGATCGTCAACGCCGAAAGCAGCCCTTCCGCAAGCGAGTGGGTCTGGCGATCCTTGTCGACAGGCGGATCGTCAAAGCGAAACCTGATTCCATTCAACGACCCGAACTGCACCACATCGCCCGCATGAAGAATCGCCCGCTCCGCACGCAACCCATTCACATAGGTCCCATGCGTACTCCCCTGGTCCACAACTTCAAACCGGTCGTCTACCCGTCGAATGCTCGCATGGCGCCGCGAGACATAATTCTCCGTGAGCACCAGGTCCTGGTCAGCCATACGCCCAATCGTGACCGCGTCTCGATCCAGCGCAAACAGGTGCTCGCCGCAGTTGTCTGCGTACGTCAGCACGGGGCGGTTTTGTGCAGATGTCATGGCACACATGGCAGTCACGGGCCCAGGGGAAAATCCGGCGATCAGGACTATCAGAACATCTTCAGCTCTGTGAGGGAAGTCCTATCTTGCCCGGTTCTTGCAGACAGTGCTGCCACTGGTAATACCCCGTCAGAAGTCCAGTCGAAGCGACATCTGTATCTGGCGCGGACTGCTGATCGCATGAAGAGTAATGCCAAGGCCCGCCGGACAGCTATAAAGCGCAACGTTCGTGTTGTCGCAAGCCGTGGGCAGCGCCGGCGTGCCCACCACGGGATAGCTGTCGTAAAACGCGTTCTGCGACACGTTATTCCCCGGGATATCGAAGCTCGTCGTGTTCGTCAGGTTGAAGATATCGAAGGTGAACCGAAGCTTCATCGCCTCGCTCAGCGCAGTCATCTTCACAATGGACATGTCCGCGCGCCTCTGCGCCGCCTGGCGGAAGATATTGCGCTGCCCGTGATTCAGAAAGGTCGTCTCGTAGATATCCCCATCGGGAATCGCGCCATTCAAGTCGCCTGGGCTGAGCAGCGGCATCGTGAAGCAGTCCGCCTTCAGCGCCGGCGTCCCAAACGCGCCAGATGCGCCCGTCATCGCACTCTTCGGGCTGCACGACGACTTGAGCGGAACAATCGGATCGGTTATACCATCGTTCACGCTGTAGAAGATGCTGCCCACCGCGCCCGTATAGTCAATCACCGCATAGGGCTGCCCGCTCTGCAGAATCGTCATCCCGTTCACACTCCAGCCATTCGCCAACATGCTCGCAACCCGCCGCTTCTCATGCAGAGTCGGCAGTTCATACGAGTACGTAAAATCCAGCACATGCTTGCGGTCGAAGTCCGCCAGCCCATGGCCGCTCCGCAGTTGCGTCGGATTGTTGCCGTTGTAAAACAGCCCCATGGCGCTGTTCTCGTCCGTCGCATGCGAGAACGTGTACGACGCACCCACCTGAAATCCCCTGCTCATGCGCTTGTCCACATGCACCTGTAGCGCGTTGTACGCAGCAATCCCCGCTGCGCGATAATCCTCTGACTCCGCCGAGTAGCCAATGTACGGCACACGCAGATCCACATTCCCGCCCTCATACGTCGTCAGATACGGCGTCCCATCCGGCAGATCGATAGGCACAAAGTTCTGATCCACCAGCGTGTAGCCATACGTGTAGTTCTGATTCCGAATCGCGCTCGACGGGCTGGCAATGTTCGGCTGATTAAACGGCAGCGGAATCACCTGGTGCCGTCCAAGATTGCCCACATACCCCACGTCAATCGCCAGATCCCTCCCCGGCTGCCACTGCAAATCCAGCGTGTAGTTCATCGAGTAGGGCAGCTTGTTCGTCCTGTCATACACCGCCATACTGAATGGAATCGCGCCATAACTGACCGCATTTGCATTCGGCAGCACCTTCGTGATGTCCGCCGCCGTGCCCGTCGGCGCAGGCCCCAGCGTCGCCCCCCACGGCTGCGACAAGTTAGCCACCGACGGATCGCACGTTGGCACATAGCCTTTGTAATAAGTCAGATCGTATTGAGGACATGTCTGCGAACTCACAAACGGCGGCGCCTGGCTCACACCAAACGTGCCGCCCAACACCTCGCCCGCCGCAAACCCCGGCGAGAGATACGAATACAACTCGCCGCGGTCATAGTAGAAGCCGCTCCCCGCGCGCACCACGACCTTGCTGTGAAACCGTCCCGGCGTCCACGCAACTCCAATCCGCGGCGCAAGCCCCCATTGCCGCCCCACCAGCGTCGTGTCCGAGTTATTTCGCGCAATCACATACCCGTTGTTCACAATCGTTCCGCTCGGATTATTCGGATCGTTCGCCGTGCCCGCGTCAAAGAGCGCCGGATCGAAGTTATAAATGTGCCCATACTTCTCCGAAAACCCGCCGTTGAAATCGAACCGAATCCCCGCCGTCAGGCTCACGTTCGGCCCCATCTGAACCTTGTCCTGCACAAACAATCCCGCCTGCCGCGAGCGATAGTAGCGGTTGCCATTGCCCTGCAAAAATGTCGTCGTCTGGAAGTTATCGGTAGTCGTAATCAGCCCCTGCACAAACTGCCCAAAGTCCGCCGATGAAGTCGTTCCCGCCACCCCAGGCCTGCGGTCGCGCACATTCAGCTGCGTATGCGACCAGTTACCGCCAACCGCCACCGTGTGCGCGCCCTTGATCCAGATCAGGTTCGCCGAAGGCATCCAGCGATTCTGAAACACCCCCGTAAGCGAGCTCTGAATCGCGCCCGGACCAATATTCAGCGTCTGCATTCCAGTCGGTGTATTCGCTCCAAGAACGTCCACAATCGTCACGCCCGAGTAGTACGGCGATCCAAGATTATTCACGCCCACGTCCGAAGTGCTCACCGGCTGCTCGTTATCGCTGTAGACCTTCTCGCGGATAAACCCGAACACCTCCGTCACGCTCAGGTTCGACCTCAGCACATTCACGTTGTTCACCGTAAATACCTGGCTGCCCGCATCTAGATGCTGCTCGAACCCCGACACATTCGAGAACGCGTACGGCGCCAGCGTCGGATCATGCTGGTAGTAGTACTTCAGCGCCAGCGTCCCCCTGTCCCCGTTGTTCAGGTCCAGATCCGCCACCGCCTGATCGCTGCTGAAGTACGCCGTGCCCGGCAGCGACACGTTATAAGGATGCGTCACCGTCGCCACGCCCGTCGGATTCGGCACCAGCCACTTCCCCGGCTCACCCTTCGCCGCAGGCAGATTGAACAGCTTATAAGCCACACTACTTCCCGGGTTCACCGCGTCATTGTTCAGCTGCGCCGACGACAGCGTCCCTCCCATCGGGCAGTAGTAGTCTGCCTGGCTCGCATCCGGCTGCGGACACCATCCCGCATTCGCCACCGCAGCAAGCCCGCTCGCACTGCGGTCATCGCTCAGCCCCACCGGTACTGAAAATCGCGAGTACCCAATCTCCTGATCCGAAACATGCAAATGCTGATACGCAACAAATCCAAACAGCCGGTCCTTGATCAGCGGACCTCCCACCGTAGCTCCCGCCGTGTACCTGTGCAGTTGCGGCACCTTCTCGTTGTCTGGAATATCCGAGTCCTGCTTGAAGAAAAACGGCGCTGCATTCAACCAGCTCGTCCCGCGATGCAGATATGCACTCCCATGCAATCCATTCCCGCCGGACTTCGTGCTCAGATCGAGATGCGCCCCAGCCGTCGATCCCTGCTGCACGTCATACATCGACGCATTCACGCGCACCTCTTCAATCGTCTCCGGCGCAGGACTCGGAATCGCATTGCCAATCGATAGATACACTGAAGCGCTGCTCTGAATCACACCGCCCGCGCCATTATTGCCTCCGCCCGCATTGTTCACCACGCGCAGCGATGTCACCTGGCTCGTACTCTTGCCATTGAACAGATTCGAAGCATCCACGCCGTTCAGCTGAATCGTGTTCGATGTGTCTCTCTGCCCGTTCGCCCAGATCGGTGCATTCCCCAGCCCAGAGTTCACACCTGCGCCGCCCGAAAGCTCCGCGCTTACTCCCGTCGACTGGATCGCCAATCCAGTAAAACTCCCCGTCGGCAGCGGCGCCATCTCCACCTGCGCCTTGTCCAACACATATCCATTCGTCGTATCCACCGCGTTCATCAGCGGATTCGCATCCACCTCCACCGTCGTCGTAATCTGGCCAACCTTCAGCGATGCATCCACAGTCACCGTGCGGTTCGCCTGCACCGTGATGTGCTGCGTCCGCTGCACCTCAAAGCCGCTTGCAGTAAACGTGAACGTATAACTCCCAATCGGCAGATTGACGAAGCTATAAGTACCAGCATTGTTCGTCGTAGTCGTGCGCCTCAGCGCTGTCTGCTCATCCACCACCGTCACCACGGCGTTCTGCAGCACGTCTCCCCGCGCGTCCATCACCTCGCCGGTAATCGCTCCCAGCGTCTGCTGCGCAGGCAGCGAAGCCTCTAGCAGAGTTATTCCAATTGCAATCGCGACCCACCACACGCGACGATTCATTCGCACAGTGACCTCCGATCGAAGGGCCGCGAACCAGGCCATCTGGCAAAAGAACATCCGAACATGCGCGCGGATTCCAGCCGACAGCCAGCCTGGATTCACTCACGTGAACGAGAGAGGGAAGAATTCACTCGTCTGCAAGACCGCTGAAGAACTCCGGACTCAGATCACTGCAGCCTGCGAGAAGAATTGGGGAAATAATGAATCAGAAATACACGCTAACCGCCTAAAACACAAGATAAAACTTACTAACTAGGTATCCGCACACATAACGATATAACTCAGCCCTGCGCCGTCAGAATCAGTACCGTAATATCGTCGTCCTGCCCAAAGGCAACCGCACTCTCAACCGCCTGTTCCGCATTCAACCCGTTTGCAAAAATCGCTCTCACCCGCTCAAAGCCAAACAACTCGCCAGCCGGACTCCGCGCCTCCAGCAACCCATCTGTGTAAAGCGATAACTGGTCGTCGGCCTCCAGGTTCAGCGTCTGTTCTGCGTAAGCTGTCCGCGGCATCAGCCCCAGCGGCAGCGCGCCCGCCAAATCCACCTCGCCGTCGTTCAGCAGCGGCGCCGGATGCCCCGCCGACGCAAGCCTGCACTCTCCATTCGCCTCAAGCCGCAACGCAATGCACGTCGCAAACCCTCCCTGCAATCGCCCACACAGCCGCTGGTTCAACACATCCAGCAGCTCCGCCGGAGACGAGTACTCCTCAGCCAGCGCCCGCAGCGCTCCCAGAATGAGTGACACCGCCATAGCCGCCTTTAAACCCTTGCCGCTCACATCACCCAGAACCACCAGAGTCGACCCCGCTTCCAGCGGAATGATCTGGAAGAAATCGCCGCCCACCTCCAGCGCGGGTCGATACGCGCTCGTCAGCGCATACCCCGGCACACCCGGCAGCGCCTCCGGAATCAGCACCTGCTGTAGCTCCCGCGCATTGGCAAACTCGCGCTCCAGCAGCGCATGCCGCCGTCTCTGCTCCACCGAGTCCCAGTAGAACGCGTACACCAGCGCCGCCAGCACCAGCGTGTCCGTCGCCGTGTGCTTGTGGATCGCAATTCCATGCACCACCGCCAGCGGCTTCAGCAGATACGCAATCGCGCTTGAGTACGTAAAGCGCAGCCCGACAATCGAAACATTCCGCGCAACCACCAGCAGCTGCGTCGCCGCCGTGGCCACCGCCAGAATCCAGTTGCTCAGCGTCAGCCGCTTCCCTCGCAGCACTGCCACCGCCACAATCACCAGCGACAGAAGCCCTGGAACCGCATAAAGCCCCGCCAACGGCAGCTCAATCTCCTGCGCCACATGCGCCCATTGCGACGGCCAAAGAACCAGCAGCACCACCAGATAGACCGCCACCACAGACAGAATCCACACCGACGCAACGCGCGTCGTCCGCACCAGCCATCGGCTCCGTCTCAAATCCAGCAGCCACAGCAGCATGATCCACAGCGCAACATCGCGGATGCCGATCCCCGCACGATTCACCGCCAGCAGCCACGGCAGCGGCGCCTCCCATCCCAGCGGACTGCTCGCCACCAGCATCGCAATCATCGAGACAGAAAAGATCGAGAGACACAGATACGCAATCTTCCCGCGATTCGAAAACCACGCAAGCAAACTCAACCCCGCAGCAAGCGTGTAAAGCGGCAACAAAATCAGGTACGAAAAATCAGACCGAAACGCAACGTTCCGCTGATTCTCCACATGCAGCATCACCTCGTGGCTCAGGCCAATCCTCGGCGCACTCCGCAGCCCTCCGTAGTCATTCCACCCAATCGAGAGAAACGGCGCTCGCCACACGCGAATCGCCAAAACGCCATCCCGCGCCTCGCCCAGGCGAATCACGCTCGAGCTGTCCGCAATCCACTTCGCACTCGGCGGCAGGCTCCCACTGCCACCCACCCGCACGCCGTTCCAGTACACCTCATACGCATCGCCCACCGACGGAATCCACACCGATAGCAGCGCACTCGCTGGCCTCGTCGGTCCAACGTGAATCTCCATCCGGTACCAGCCATATCCGTCCCGCGCCCACGCCCCTTGCAGGTCCCACGGAACTCCCGGAGCCCGCCGCTCCCACCGCGAATCATCGAAGGCAACCGCACTCCACGACGGGTCATCTCCCGCGTGGAACGCCCAACGCCCGTCCAGCGCCACCACGCCATCGCCGAGCGTATCCACCACCGTCAAAGGCGCGGCAGCAGCCTGCGCACACGCCAGCAGAAGTGCTAGACGTACAAACACTGCCAGCGTCGTCCGTTGAAGCATGCTGGCAGCATATCGCGACCGCGGCAGATTCAGCGATCGAAAGTGCTCTCATCTCGCAGCCGGCAAATAACTCGATAAAAACTCGCGCAAACCGCCTCCAATCAGCAGATTCTCATTGACCCGCACCTGCCCGCATGCGAGAGTTGTGGCATCCCCGATTTGTACCGTAGCTTCCCCCGGAGGTCTTGTCATGTCCACCGACCCTTCTGCGATGCAGGAGTGGCTTCAAGCCTACGTTCAAAAGACCCACGCGGTGGCCGGCACCGTGCACCTTCGCGAGGGGGACGGCCTCTCTCTGGCCGCTGCCGTAAACATCCCGCCCCCTGTTGCAGAAGCCGTGCGCTGGGTTCCGTGGGGTAAGGGCATGGCCGGCGTGGCGCTCGAAACCGGAGAAGCCGTCACCACCTGCAACCTGAAGGAAGACGACTCCGGCCGCGTCAAGCCCGGTGCCAAAGCCGTCGC
>Ga0318572_10000454_pt1 | contig 15346 bp, 9 predicted proteins | sample GRESIP089b5f20_FD_202528 | JGI IMG/M metagenome (GOLD analysis project Ga0318572, IMG submission 202528) | Tropical soil microbial communities from Luquillo Experimental Forest, Puerto Rico - GRE.SIPMG.089b5f20 | ecosystem: Environmental > Terrestrial > Soil > Tropical forest > Bulk soil...
GCCATGATCGGCATGTTGCTGGCCGTACCCGGCTGGCCTTCCCTGGCTCGCCTGGTTTTCGCCAGCGTCGGCATCGCCCTGGTGGCTGGGGCGGCCGCCGCCATCAATTGCCTGGTGGAACGCACCGTAGACGCCCGCATGGCCCGCACCCGTATTCGTCCCCTGCCCCGCGGACTGGTCACGCCCATGGAAACCCTCCCCCTGGCCTGTCTCACCGGCGGCCTCGGTTTGTGGCTGTTGGGGGGCACCGTCAATACGCTGACCATGTGGCTCACCCTCGCCACCTTTCTCGGCTACGCCATCGTCTATACCCTGTTGCTCAAGCCCGCCACGCCCATGAACATTGTCATCGGCGGCGCTTCCGGTGCCATGCCACCGGTGCTGGGCTGGGCCGCCATGACCGGTGAAGTCAGTCTCACCGCCCTGGCCCTGTTCCTCATCATCTTCCTGTGGACACCACCCCACTTCTGGGCCCTGGCCTGCTACCGACGCGACGAATACGCCGCCGCTGGCCTGCCCATGCTCCCCGTGACCCACGGCATTTCCCTCACTTGCCTGCACATCCTGCTCTACACCGTGCTACTGGTGGCGGTGAGCTATCTCCCCTTCACCCTTGGCGCAATGGGCCCCATCTATGTAGCCCTGGTGACCCTGCTCAACCTGCGCTACCTGGCCGTGGCCTGGAACCTCTGGCGCCGTTACTCGGACGATGCCGCCCGGGCCGCCTTCCGTTGGTCCATCGTCTACCTGACCTGCTTGTTCGCCGCCCTTTTCGCCGACCGCCTGTTCTGATGATCAAGAGCGATACCCTGCCCATCGGCCTGGCCCTGCTGCTGGCCTTCTTCGTCGTGGCCCTTGGCGCCTACGTGCGTCTTTCCGACGCCGGCCTGGGCTGCCCCGATTGGCCCGGTTGCTACGGCCACGTGGCCGTGCCGCAAACGCCCCAGGCCCATGCCGATGCGGTCCAGGCCTTTCCTGACCGCCCCATCGAGCCCCACAAGGCCTGGAAAGAAATGATCCACCGTTACGCCGCCGGCACTCTGGGTCTGTTCATCCTCTTCATCGCCCTTCGTGCCTGGGGCCGCCACCAGCGGCAACGGTACTCGCCATTGGTGCCCAGTCTTTTGCTGGGGCTGGTGATCTTCCAGGCCCTGCTCGGTATGTGGACCGTGACCCTGCTGCTCAAGCCCGTTATCGTCACCGCCCACCTGCTGGGGGGCATGGCCACCTTCGGTTTGCTGTTATGGCTGTTCTGCCGCCGCAACATGGAATACACGGACCGTACCCCCTTGGCCCTGCGTCTCGCGGCGCTGCTGGTGCTGGTACTGGTGCTGGGGCAGATCGCCCTCGGCGGCTGGGTCAGCAGCAATTACGCCGCCTTGATGTGCCAAAGCTTCCCGGAATGTCACCCCGGCGAATGGCTGCCTCAGGCCGACTTCGCCCAGGCCTTCCAATGGCAACGGGAATTGGGGCGCAACGCGGAAGGTGAACTGCTGCCCGCCGCTGCGCTGACGGCCATTCATCTGGTGCATCGAGCCGGCGCGCTGGTAGTGGCCCTGGCCGTGGGTCTGCTGGCCGTTACCTTGCGCCGCCGCGCCGGGTTGAAAGGCGTCGGCACCGCCATGCTGCTGGCCCTGGCCCTGCAAGTCAGCCTGGGTGTTACCAACGTGCTGGCCAGCCTGCCTTTGCCGGTGGCCGTCGGCCACAATGCCGGCGCCGCTCTGCTGCTAGCCACTTTAGTCATTGCCATCGCCCGACTGGGGAGCCGCCCCAGCTACCGTTAAAATCCGGCGACTCACACTGCGCCCTCAACACCGTGTCCGCCGAATCCACCAGCAACGCCCCGCGCTGCCCCCGTTGCAGCCACTACTACATCACCTACGACCCGTCTTTCCCCTACGGTTGCCGCATCCTGGGCTTCAAGAGCCGCAACACGCCGGAGAAGGAAGTGCAAGGCGCATCGGGCCTACCCTGTCAGAGCTTTGCAGAGAAAGCAGCCTCCAAGCGTTGAGCCAACAGCGGCGCGTTGTCGCTGCTAGTCCTAGCCCCAATCTCAGGCCAGTGCTTCCACCGACTGCACAGACCGGGAAACCAGCATGTCGCGGAAGGCCGTGAAGAGCTTTTGCATGATCGGGCACTTGTAGGGAAATACATCAGGGGAATCCGTGGCATGAACCCAACCGCCGGTATCCGCTTCGAATAGCAGAAACCGCCCGTCTGGCAGCTCTGCACAGTCGAGCACCACGTAGTCCAGGTCCAGGCAGACGGCGATCGCCGCGAAAGCATCTTTGTGGCGACAAGCAAAGGAGTCGTCGAAGGAACTCATGACCTGCTCCTCCTCGTTACGCTTCCATTCTGACTGATCCATGCCCGCGGTCTGGTAATGCACCACCCAGTCGTCGCCAATGGCCACGTGGCAGACATAGGGCACGCCCTCAATCAGCGCCACGCGCAATTTCCGAAAGTGACCGTCGTCACCCCGATAGTCGAAGTATTCGGAGACAAAAAATGCTACCTCCGGATGGATGGCGAGATAAGCCTCCAGTTCGGCCAGATCGGAGAGCTTTTCCAGCCCGGCACCGGCATGGGTACCCACCGGACGAATGATGGCGGGGAACGGCAAGGGGAACGCTGCCGGCAAGTCTTCCCGCGAAACTCGTACCGTGCGTGGAACCACCAAACCGGGAACATCCGCCAACGCCTGATACAGCGCATCCCGGGTACACCGTTGAATCTTCGCCGGATGATTGAGTAGCGGCCGGGGCCAATCCGATGCCAGCCCTTCGAAGAGCAGCAGCAAAGACTGCGCATCCTCGGCATCGCTATAGGCGAGGATGGCAATGTCGTGGTCCGGTACATCAGCAGGAACAGGCTCCCCCGGTACGACAAACCACTGATCGAGGCGAATGTGATTGCCGTGGGCAATGAACTCCAGCGGCGTATTGACCATGCGCCCACCGGGCGCCATCAACGCCAGGAGACGAACAGTAGGATTGGCAGGACTTTCGGCCAGAAAATGCCGCCGATGCACCAGGGCCTTTAGTTGCATCTCCAGCGCAAATGCATCATTCCCCACACTATCGAACACGTAATAGTGCTGCATGAAAGTATCAGCGCAATCCGGATAGCTACTAGCCTTGGATAAGGTTTCCGGAATGGCAGAAACCGGCATGATCGCCAGGGCCGCTGAGGAAACGAGCCCAGTCACGTTCGCATCGATGAGTGTCATCCGGGATTCAGCCAAGCCGATTTTATGAGTATGTGACAGATGGGCATTTTGGCACGATGTACAACTGCCCCTGAAACTGAAATCGATGTTTTGCCAACTCCAACGTAATGACCAAAATAATTTAAAAACCGGTGTACCGACGTGTCGGCGGGCTCGTTGTGTATGAGAAGTTATTCCCACCCCACATACCAAATCCCTATTAGTTTTATGGTGTCAGTTACATGACACAACCCTATCAAGACAGTCATATGCAGACTCCTCTTCTACCGGGAATCGTGAATCTCTCATCACATTAAGAAAATTCGTTTTGACTATTTCAATTGGCTTACTAGAGTAAGAATGTCAGGTATAGAAACAGATGTCTGCCCGGCATTCAATCAAATAGGGAGAAGAGAAGCCATGACCACAACTGGCCACCAACGTTATTTTTTTCCTCTCATTTTGTTCTTTGCAGCAGCAATAGCCTTTACCGTCGCATTTGAGCTTCATCGTAATAACTTGACAGAGCGTCAAGAGCGCTTCAAAGCACTTAGTACAAAAACGGTGAAGAGCATCGTTGAGCGGATACATGTCTATGATCTTGGCCTAAAAGGCGCCAGAGGCGCTATTGCTGCCATTGGGCCAGAAAACATCACCCATGATCGCTTCCGCCACTATGTTGAAAGCCGAGATATCCCTGCCGAGTTTCCAGGATCACATGGATTTGGCTTTATCAGAAGAGTAGATGCATCGTCGGTCAAGGCGTTCATCGAATCAAACAGACGAGAAGGACGACGTGATTTCAGCATCCATCAAATCACCCCAAACTCGGGTGAAATGTACGTTATTCAGTACATCGAACCTGAAGCCAGCAATAGCCAGGCGATCGGATTGGACATTGCCTCAGAACCAAGGCGATCCGAAGCAGCGCATGAAGCCGAACTAAACAACCGGGCGACCCTCACTCGTCCGATTACGCTATTACAAAGTTCCGAAGAAAAATCAGGCGGGTTCCTGCTTCTTCTACCCGTCTACCAGGGAGATCAAACCGCCGCTCCAAACAAAAATAGCTCAAGAAAAGCCTATGGCTGGGTGTACACACCACTGATCATGAGCGAGGTTATGGATCGTTTCGATTTCAGAGAAGCTCTATTCAGACTATCCATCTATGACCGTAGTGATCCTGCCGATCCGATTCCAGCATATGACTCAACGCCGACCAATCATCCCTTGGTTGCTGGCCTCGTCGAAGAAACTGAAGAAATGGTATTTGGTCGGCAGTGGCGATTTGAGGTGCACGCAAACACGGCCTTCATTGAACAACTTCACCAAACGTCACCATGGAAGGCGGGGCTGATTGTTTTCCTTATCGAATTAGTTCTACTGGCTTTATTCATCATTTACCAACAGTGGAGATTGCGCTCAAGACAGGCCTATGAGAACCATGCTCAATTGGCAGCCATCGTGGAAAGCTCTAGTGACGCCGTCATTGGAAAAAAACTCGATGGCACAGTCATTAGCTGGAACCGGGCAGCAGAAGAAATGTTCGGTTATCGTAAAGAAGAGGCTGTTGGACACACGCTGGCCAGCCTCCTCGTGCCTCCGGAATTAATGGACGAGGAAGTTCGAATTCTTGACAGACTTGCGATGGGAGAAAAAATCCCTCACTTTGAGACTGTACGGAAACGAAAAGATGGGGGACGAATTTACGTTTCCGTCGCAGTCTCACCCATCTGTAATGAAAAGGGCGAAGTAATCGGTGCATCGAAGACGGTTCGCGATATCACACGCCAGAAAGCCGCCGAGGAAGAGGTACACAAACTCAATGCAACACTAGAGTCCGAAGTCGAGGAGCGGACAAGAGAACTCAACTTGGCACTTGAAGAAGCCAAACAAGCAAGCCGCTCAAAAGCTGAATTTCTGGCAAACATGAGTCACGAAATTCGTACCCCAATGAATGCAGTCCTGGGTTTAGCTTATCTGGCTGAACAACAAACGATTGAACCTGCAACGCGAGACATCATCCGCAAGATCAGCAATGCGGGACGCTCTCTGCTGAGAATCATCAATGACATTCTCGATTTCTCGAAAATTGAGGAGAAACGCCTAGAACTCGATTACGCCGCTTTTGACCTATCTTCGGTGATGGACAATCTGGCCACTATCATGGGCTCCTATGCAGGAGAAAAACGCATCGAATTGATCATTTCCCCCTTGCCACATGGCGTACGCTATCTGAAAGGCGATGCGCTAAGGCTTGAGCAAGTGCTGATCAACCTCACCAGCAACGCCATTAAATTTACTGAAAATGGTCACGTGATGGTGACCACACGGGCAATCAATGACGAGGAAAATAAACTCACTTTGAAATTCTCTGTCCAGGATACGGGAATCGGTATCCCACAAGAGAAGCAGACTTCCATCTTTGATCCATTTATCCAAGCAGATACATCGACAACTCGTCGCTTTGGTGGCACTGGTCTTGGCCTAGCCATATGCCGTCAGTTGGTAAATCTAATGCAAGGAGAAATTGGGATTACCAGTGCGGTAGGTCATGGCAGTGAGTTTTGGTTCACGGTTGCCTTTGAAAAGAGTGACACTCAAGAATTTTCTTCGACGGAATTGAGTGCTCTCAATGTATTGATCGCCGACGACAATGTTTTGGCTCTTGATGCACTGAAGATCACCAGTGAACAACTAGGCTGGAAAACACAGGCATTCGATAACGGCAAAGATGCCATCGAAGCCGTTCTATCTTCACCCAAGCAAAAAAATCACCCAGATGTCGTGGTGCTCGACTGGCAAATGCCTGAAGTTGATGGACTGGAGGTGGCCCGTACCATCCGAGAAGAACTCCCAGAGGGAAATACGCCAATAGTGGTCATGGTGACGGCCTATTCGCGAGAACAACTTACAACAACCAAAAATGCAGACATACCGGATGCTGTATTGACAAAGCCGGTCACTGCATCAGCTCTTTACGATGCAGTTGCCGCCGCCATGCAGGCAAGAGGAAAAATCAATACATTGCAGCCAACCTCGCCTACCGTGAAGAAACGCTTGCAATATATGAGGATTCTTGTCGTTGACGACAGCGAAATCAACAGAGACTTAGCCAAGCACATCTTCAGCAATGAGGGCGCAAAAATCTCACTTGCGAACAATGGACTTGAGGCGGTCAGATTGGTCGAAGCCGACCACAATCAATTTGACCTGATTCTGATGGATGTGCAGATGCCTATCATGGATGGGTTAGAGGCGACCAGTCGAATTCGACAGGTTCCTGAGTGCCTGGACCTGCCGATCATCGGCCTAACTGCTGGCGCCTTTACCACCCAAAGGGCATCTGCATTAGCTGCTGGAATGAACACGGTGGTAACAAAACCGTTCAATGTAGACACGACCATCAGCTTGATGCGTGAGATTTCAGGCCGCAATGCTGCAAAGAAAGCTGAATTATCTGATGCGGGGCATTTACCCTCACCCAAGCTGCTCCGCAATGGGAGCCCTCCTGGCATCGACCTGGAACGTGGCTTGGCAATTTGGACTGATGTTAATGTCTATAAAAAATATCTATCCAGATTCACTCATGACTATGGCAAGTTTATTGACTCAATATCTGGCATACCCCCGGAGGAAGTGAGTCGCGCAGTGCATAAACTGAAAGGTGCGGCAGCCAGTCTTGGTCTGACAACGATTTCAGTATGCGCTGGTCACGTAGATGACCGTCTTAGTGTTGGACACTGTGCTGAGCATGAAATAGCCAGACTGGATGAGGCAATTTCAACCGCACTTATCTCAATTGATGTTTATGTTTCTAACTCGGATTGCGCTGCGAAATTTTCCAAATTCGAATTTGACGCAGAACACCTTACTGAGCTAACACGGCAAATGTACCAAGCACTTGATCAGGACAACCCTACGGGAGTAGGGCCTATTTTGGAAAAGATGAAGATTTATCTGCCTGCCCTGACACTTAAGCAACTAAGTGATTTTGTCGACAGCTACGAATTCCGAAAAGCAGAAGATGAGCTGGCGAGCATTGTGGCCTCATTAAAGAAATAAATCGGAGAATAAGATGCCTACAGGCCCCATCCTAATCGTGGATGATGAGTCAGCGAACCTCGCCGCCCTTGACCAGATACTGTCATCGGACTATCCACTTGTTTTTGCCAGCAATGGACGAGATGCCATCTCAGCAGTCAAAAAACATCGGCCGTCCCTAATCTTGCTTGACGTGCAGATGCCTGACATGAGCGGATATGCTGTCTGTCAGCACCTTAAAGAAAACCCTGACACAAGCGACACACCCATACTGTTTGTTACCAGCCTGAGTGATATTGACAATGAGTCCGAGGCATTCAAGGTGGGAGCTGTTGATTACCTAACCAAGCCGGTAACACCTGCCGTAGTCAAGGCCAGAGTCCGTACACACCTATCTTTGGTTCGAGCAAGCAAGCTTGAACGCAGTTACTGCGATGCGATTTCAATGCTGGGTTCAGCAGGGCATTTCAACGACACCGATACAGGTGTTCATATCTGGCGCATGGCTGCTTATGCAAAGTTACTAGCAATTGAAATTGGCTGGAAAACCGAATCCGCCAATTTACTGGAACTGGCTGCTCCAATGCACGACACGGGGAAAATCGGAATTCCTGACTCCATCCTCAAGAAACCGGCAAAACTCGATGCGGGGGAATGGATCGTCATGAAAACCCATACAACTATCGGTCATGGCATTCTTAGTCAAAGTGACGCTCCTGTATTCCAGCTTGCCGCCGAAATTTCCTTGCGTCATCACGAAAAATGGGATGGCACGGGATATCCCGATGGTCTCCGTGGTGACGCAATTCCCGAATCATGTCGAATCGTTGCCTTAGCAGATGTATTTGATGCCTTGACCATGAGACGTCCATACAAGGAACCATGGCCAATCGATGAAGTCGTCAAAACAATCCGACAGGGCTATGGATCTCATTTTGAGCCACGAATTGTGGATGCCTTCTCGAAGGTCTTGCCAGAAATTCTGGAGACCAAAATGCAATGGGATGCCAGGGAGCATTCTTCCTGATGTAATGACTGTTCCGGGAAACATTCCACCACAGCACCCGAAAAATAGGAATTGGTATCAGTTAGTTATACCAAAACCAACTCACCAACAAAAACTAGACTGTCACCACCCGATTGCGGCCGCTGTGCTTGGCCTGATAGACGGCCTTATCGGCCAGGGCGATCATGTGGGCGGCCTGCTCTTCCAGGGGCAGATCGGACTCCCGGTCCACCAGCACCGAGACGCCGATGGAAGCGGTGACCACATGGGTTTGGCCGACCAGGGCTTCGTAGCAATGGGCGGCGATGTTGGCGCGAATGCGCTCGGCGATTTCCCTCGCGTGGGTCATGGTGGTCTGGGGTAGCAGGACCACAAATTCTTCGCCGCCGTAGCGGGCCACGATGTCGCAGGAACGCAGCATGAGCTTGATGACGCTGGCGGTCTTGCGCAGCACTTCGTCGCCGGCCTGGTGGCCCAGGGTGTCGTTGATTTTCTTGAAGTAGTCCAGGTCCAGGAACATACAGGCCAGAGAGGCGCCGCTGCGACGGGCCAGGGCGATCTCTTCCAGACAACGACGCTCGAAGTAGCGGCGGTTGTTCACGCCGGTCAGGGCATCGGTGAGGCCGACGGATTTGAGCCGTTCCAGGTTGAGGGCATTTTCCAGGCACATGCTGGCAATGGCCGTGAGCCGTTCAAGAAAGTCGGTGCTGCTGTCCCGGGTAAAGCGGTCAGCGCTGGTGCTGCCCAGATGGAGAGCGCCGATCAGGGTGTTCTGCCGCATCAGGGGTAGCAGCGCGACGGAAGCAATGCCGCTATCCGGTGAGAACCCTTTCAGGCTGTGCTTGCGGTCTAGAGGACCAAGGATGGGCTTGCCGCCGGGATAGGACTGGCCAATGGCCTTGGCGTCTTCCAGCAGAACCAGACCCGGGCGCTTGGCGCCATCGCGGCTTTCCTGTTCGAGCAGGCGGGTGATTTCGTATTCGGGGTCCACCAGCAGCAGGGCGATGTCGTCGAGGCGGAAGACCTCACGGAAATCCGCCAGCAGGAGCTGGATCAACTCGGACAGGGAGTGGGTACCGATCAGGCGGCGTTCGATGAGGTCGAAGCGGCGTAGTTTTTCTTCGTTCTGCCGGGCCTCCGTCAGCAGCGATTGGAGTCGCTGGCGCAGGTGCAGGTTTTCAACGGTCAGGGCGTTATCCATGGCGTCACGATGAAAGCGGTAGCTTTTATAGTAGCGCAGGGAATGATGACACTGTGTGAAATATGCGGCTGTCGCACACGTTACGCATCAGCCCGACCAGCCTCTTGCTGACGCAGGAACGACATCAGTGCCCTTTGCGCAGGGCCAGCTCCGGCAGTTCAGCCAGTCGCTTCAGGTCCTTTACCACCCGGGCCTGGTACTGGCCGCGCCGTTCGTCCCAGTTCTCGGCCAGGTGCCGATAGGCGGTGGCGAAGGTGGTGGAGCTTTTTGCCAGGCGTGCCAGTTCATCCTCCGCCACGGCCAGGTCCTGGAGCTTGCCCAGCAATTCCTGATGCCGGGCCAGGAAAACCTTCCAGGGGCGACGGGTTTTCTTTTTGAGCAAGGCAGAAAAGAACTCCAGGCTGTAGCGCAGGCGTTTGACGGCGATGCGCACGCCATGGAGGGCGGTCGCATCCTCGGGGCGGGCAGCGGCAGCCCGTCGCTCTACTCGCTTGCGCAGGCGGATCAACTGACGGCGGGCATGGTCTTCCAGGCGGTCTTCCTTCTTATCCGCCAATTTGGCCCAATCATGGAGGGCCTGCTGGCCCCGCAACAGGAAACCGCCGTATTCCGGCGACAGCAACCAGGCCCGGGCAGCATCCCGCGCCAGGGTTCGTTGTTTTTCCAGTTGTTGCAACAGAGGCCCCAGGCTTGCCGTGGTGCTTGCAGAAGCTTGTTCCGACGCCGTACCGCCCTGCCCGTCCAGATGGGGTTGGATCAGTTCTTCCACCAACACGTCCAGGTTGCGCACTTGTCCCAATACGTCCATGGTCTTTTTCAAGGGCGCATCCAGGGCTTCCACCTCCGGCGGCAACAGGGAAGCAAACAGGCGCAGAGCAGCATGCAAGCGGCGCAGGGCCACCCGCATCTGGTGAATGAATTCGGGATCGTCGCTGGTGACGGCACCATCTTGGTTGTGCAGCAACTGCTCCAGGCAGTTGAGGGCAATAGCGACAAACGCGGAACGGAGAGATTGGCTGCCATCCAGTTCAAGAGGCTCGGCCCGCACGGGCTGGAGTTCGGTACCGGCCGCTAGGCGATAGCCCCGTTCGGCCTTGGACAATAGGGCCGGCACGAGGCTGATGCGCTCAGCCAAGGCAAGGGCCAGGGCGAAGAGATGGTCTTCGTCGGCGCCGTCCAACTCCAGTTCCACTTCGGAAATGGTTTCCTTGCGCCCTTTGGCCAGGATATGGCCGTGGTCCAGCATCATCAACACGGCCTGGCCCGGACTGATCTCGAAACGCCAGGTACTGCGTTGGAAGGTGGTTTCAAAGCAAGGCTGCAAGCGCCGGTAGTGTTCCGGCGCTTGCAGAAATTGGCGCACGTTGCGATCGGTGATGCAGGAAAAATCGAAGCGACCGCTATACGGCACTTCCCATTCCGGACGGGTGCTAAGACCGCCGCTGGAAACACCAGCACACTTGACGGTTTGCAGCATCTGCTCGCCCTGCTGGCGCAGACGCAAGGCCATGCCTTCGCGGTGCAAGGCCTGATCGGGCGTGTCGTAGTAGATGTTGACCACCCGTTGCCGCTTGAGCAGGACACCCTGCTTGAGCACCGGGAGGCGCAGCAGCCGGGACCGCTGCATTGGTGGCAGAGCAAGCTTCAGTTCGATTTCATCGGCCATGCAGCCTCCCCTGCCTCAACAAAAGCCGTCCTAGCGGCGCTGGATGCTGTTACCGCTAGCACGCACCGGCGTACCTACCGCCAGGCCTGGATCGTTGTCGAAGTGATAGGTCTTCTCGTCTCCGTTGTCGAAACGCACGGTGACTTTCCAGATTTTCTCCGACTTCATGCGACCTTCGATGGCGCGACCAGCAAAAGCGCCCCCCACGGCGCCGGCGATGGCAGCCAGGTCACGACCAGTACCTTGGCCAATCTGGCTACCCAGAGCGGCACCGGCTACGCCGCCAGCAATGGTGCCCACAGCGCTACCTTCACCGGGTCGATCGTCGGCGCGTACGGCAATGACTCGACCGCACTCGGCACAGCTGTCACGGTCATAGCGGCTGGCACTGCTTGTGGAGGTTTGTACTCGGGACAGGGCCTTGTCGTATTCAGCGCGGGCATCCCGCAGACACTGCATGCGGATGCTGGAGGTGGATTCCTCGGCGCAGAGGCGCTTGTCCTCGGCGTAGCGCGCATCGGCCTCACGACGGGATACGTCGTAGCTCTGGGCGAATACCGTTTGGCTGGCAAGCAACAACAGCGCAGATAGCGTAATGATTTTTTTCATGATGGCATCTCCTTTCTCTGGGGTGGTACGTGACACAAAAGCTTGATCCAAGATAAGACAACTCTACTGTGCCGGCGTAGGATGAACCAAGGGAAAAGCGCACTAAAACATACGATAAAGATAAAGCTAGAGACAGCGGTTTCCAAGGGGAATTAACGGTGACGCACAATGCCGAGGATATTCACTATCTCCACCATGTAACCAATTTGGGAGAGCGTGTTCAGGTTGTCACGCACCAGCCCATTTATTCCATTACTGGTGTGAAGTTGATCGATGTTGGGGTTGCCATCAAACGGGACCTCATGGACAAGCTGTCAAAACACCACCTGTTCCCGGCGATTGATGAATGCCTCACCGCCGAGAACAGCGTGTCATCCCAGTCGCTATGGAAAGATACCGAGTCACTCCTGACTGTCGGCTCGAATTTTTTCAGCCTCATGACACCCGAAAACCGGGCAGTGGTGAGCCAAGCTTATCAAGCCCTCTATCTTCCGCCCATGATTGCTTTCAAGCTGACTGTGGCCAGGGAAGAACGGCCTGACATTTACCAACACAGTCTGGAAGTCGGTTTACTGGCGGCGATATTGCAGTCGCAGGTACCGGAGGTTGCTCAACAATCCATTGTCGATGCCTTGTTCACAGGCGTTTTCCACGACATGGGCTTGTTGCATATTGATCCTCAGATTTTCCGAAAGGATGCCCCGCTTTCGGAAGAGAGTCGCCATCATCTTTATAGCCACCCGATCATTGGCCATCTGATTCTTGAGAAACTCAAAAACATTGATAGCGCTATCTCACTGGCCGTGCTTCAGCACCACGAAAGGTTAGACGGCAGCGGCTACCCCCGCGGTCTGTATGCCGACCACCTGGGCGATCTTGGTCAGATACTGGCCGTTGCCGAACTTGGGGCAACTTTGATGGCGCAGAAAACCAGCTTGCCCATGAAACGGCTTGTGGAAGTGGTTTTGCGCATGAATGCCGACAAGATTCATTCCCTTTATGCCGGGTATCTGCAAAGCCTCTTGAATCTGATTCCGGCCGCTCAACAGCCTGACGACCAGGCGGTCTTAAAGCACGACATCCTCTCCCCCCTAATTCGCCTGGCGATTTCCCTTAACCATTGGCAAGCCATTCGGGAGGAAGCGCTCTTTCCGGAAGTCGTGGAGTTCATCAGCGAGCGCATGGAACGCCTGACCCATGCCTTGGCAGATGTGGGGGTGGATTTGAACTACTGGACGACGTACGACGAGAATCTTGCCGAAGATCCCGGCATTCTGGCGGAGATCGAATGCATCGGCAGGGAAGGCAGCTGGCAACTCTGTGCAATTACCCAGGAATTAAGGCGGCGTTGGGGGAGTTACCTGGAGCAGAACAGCGCGAGCTGCCGCCTGATTCTGGAGTGGCTAAGCGCCACGGAGTCCAATAAAACGCTGAATTAGTCAGCTTTGGGTTTGTCTTTGACCATCAAGGCCGCCCACCCTTCCGGTCCGAGCCGGCGCATCACTTCCATGTTGCGTTCGTAGATACGCTCGGGGTCGGGAAATGCCGCTACGGCACGGTCAATACTGGCTTCCCGCAGCAGGTGCAGGGTCGGATAGGGAGAACGGTTGGTGAAGTTCTCGATGTCGTCCGGTTCTGTCCCGGCAAACTCGTACTGGGGATGCAGGCTGGCGATCTGGTAGATACCCTCGTAACCCTCGTTCTTCAGCAGGGCATCGGTTTCCTGCAGGAAGAAGTGGTAGTCGAGAAAATCCACCATGGCCAGGGGATGGACCAGCAGGGTCGTGTCCAGGGCCTTGGGGTCCGTGTCGGTCATCAGGCGAAACTCGTTCGCCACCTCGGCCAGCAATTCGTCGGCGGTTTCCGCCGCAGTAATGGCGTAACGCACCTGCTTCTTGACGTGGACCGACTTGGCAAAGGGGCACAGGTTGAGGCCAATGACGGCCTTCTCCAGCCAGTGCTGGGTTTCCGCCTGAACGGTGGCCACGAACTCGGCATTGTCGAAGGGCTTGAGAACGGGCACGTCGTGGACCATGGCTGACCTTGCTGACTTTGTCGAAGTGCTCAATGCACTTCGCGGGTTTCGTGGAACTTGATGTCGGGGAAACGTTCCTGGGTCAGCTGCAAATTGACCCGGCTGGAAGCCAGATAAACGTAGTCGCCGCCGCCATCCAAAGCCACGTTCATGGGGTACTTGTCGGCGATGGCACGCAGTTGGTCCGGGGTACCGGTGAGCCAGCGAGCGGTGGAAACGGAGATGGATTCGAAAATGGCATCCACGCCGTATTCGAACTCCAGGCGGTGGGCCACCACGTCGAACTGTAGGGCGCCCACAGCGCCGAGAATCAGGTCGTTGGTCCCGACGGGACGGAACAACTGGGTGGCGCCCTCTTCCGCCAGTTGCTGCAAGCCTTTTTGTAACTGCTTGAGCTTGAGGGGGTTCTTCAGCACGGCGCGCTGGAACAGTTCCGGCGCGAAGGACGGAATACCAGTAAAGCGCAGGTCTTCGCCTTCGGTGAAGGTTTCACCCAGGCGAATGGTGCCGTGATTGGGAATGCCGATGATGTCGCCAGAGTAGGCCTCGTCCATGATGGAACGGTCCTGGGCCATGAAGGTGATGGCGTTGTTCACCGCCATCTGCTTGCCGCCGGCCACTTGCTTGATCTTCATGCCCCGCTCGAACTTGCCGGAACAGATGCGCAGGAAGGCAATGCGGTCCCGGTGCTTGGGGTCCATATTGGCCTGGATCTTGAAGACGAAGGCACTGAACTTGGGCTCGTGAGGTTGCACGATGCGGGTTTCCGCCTGCCGAGCCAGGGGCTCGGGGGATAGGTCCACGATGGCGTCGAGCACGCTCTGCACGCCGAAGTTGTTCACCCCGGAGCCGAAGAACACCGGCGTCTGCCGGCCTTCCAAATAGGCCACTTGGTCGAAGGGATGGGAGGCACCGCGCACCAGTTCGATGTCATTGCGCAGTTCGTCCGCTTGGCTGCCGATCAATTCGTCCAAACGGGGATTGTCCAGGCCTTCGATGATCTCGGAAGTGCCCTTCTCGGCTTGGGGATCGAAGAACTGGATGGTGTCGTTATGCAGGTGATAGACGCCGCGGAAGCGCTTGCCCATGCCGATGGGCCAGGTCATGGGGGCGCACTGGATTTTCAGGACCGACTCGATTTCATCCAGCAGGTCGATGGGTTCCTGCCCTTCCCGGTCCAGCTTGTTGATGAAGGTGAGGATGGGGGTATCGCGCAGGCGGCACACGTCCAGCAACTTGATGGTGCGGTCTTCCACGCCTTTGACCGAGTCGATCACCATGACGGCGGAGTCCACGGCGGTGAGGGTGCGGTAGGTGTCTTCGGAGAAGTCCTCGTGGCCCGGGGTGTCCAGCAAGTTCACGATGAAATCCCGATAGGGGAACTGCATCACCGAGGAGGTGACCGAGATGCCCCGCTGCTTTTCCAGTTCCATCCAGTCGGAGGTGGCGTGCCGGCTGGCCTTGCGGGCGCGCACTTCACCGGCGATCTGGATGGCGCCGCCGAACCACAACAGCTTTTCGGTCAGGGTGGTCTTACCCGCGTCCGGGTGGGAAATGATGGCAAAGGTGCGACGACG
>Ga0318572_10000466_pt1 | contig 15174 bp, 13 predicted proteins | sample GRESIP089b5f20_FD_202528 | JGI IMG/M metagenome (GOLD analysis project Ga0318572, IMG submission 202528) | Tropical soil microbial communities from Luquillo Experimental Forest, Puerto Rico - GRE.SIPMG.089b5f20 | ecosystem: Environmental > Terrestrial > Soil > Tropical forest > Bulk soil...
AAGTCAATACAGTCTACATGTCTACATGTGATACCACCGTAGGCCGCGAAACAGCTGCTCACAACCACACGCGCTGTTCGGGACCCCGCGACAAGGGGGAACTTCGGGTTAACTGAGAGTCATTTGGCTGCGGTGCTGGAGCGACTGCCGGAAGCAACAGTGCTCGACCGGCGTCTTTTGTAGCGCGTGCAGGTCGGGATGCTCCCACATCGTTCGGTGCATCTGGGCGAGGTTCGCGACGAGATCCTCGACCTGCTTGCGCCCCAACGGATACACCGGTGCGAGCGCAACTCCGCCCCGCTAGGAGGCGGTCGATTCCTCGAGATCAGCGGCTGCCGAACCAAAGTCCCCCCAATGCTGCGGGGGCGGCGCCGTCTCCGACACACCCGGCGCCGCACCGCGCAGGAAGCTGCGGATGGCTTCGGCAAACGCCCCGGTAGCGGATCGCTGATTGGCAGCCACCGCCGCAACCAGGACAGGCTCGGTAGCTGGATTGGCGTTGGCGAATGGGCGACCACTTCCGTCGTCGCGGTGCATCGCCTCGGTGATGCCGGCACCCAAGGTTAACTTGTCCAGGCCGTCAAGGATCAACACCACTTGTTCCAGCGGGACACCAATCTCGGTGAGATACAACGCGGACGCGTTGTAATTGCGGATTAGCACGTCGCGAGGCATGAACTGCAGTAACAGGGGCACTGCATTGTGGTGTCGCAACATCGATTCACGGAACGCCAAGCTCAGCGCGACCAGCCACTCAATCCAATTGGGCACCGACTTCGGGTCAGGCAACCGTGTCTCGACCACTATTGCCCGCGCCACCGCCTTCAAGATCTCCGCTTTGTCCTCAAAGTGGTGATAGAGCGACGGCGCCTGCACATTGAGCTCCCGCGCGAGCCGGGGCAAACTCAACGCGTCCAGGCCCTCCGTGTCGATGATGCGCAGCGACGCCTCCACCACGGCATCGCGGCGGATTAGGGGCTTGGAGGGACGGGCCATAGCCACATTATCGACCATTGGCTGCTCGAAAACAGACACAGCCGCGTGCGGGGCCCCCACTAACCTAAGACCGACAGGTCCAGAACTCCTGATTCCGCGCCTGGCGCTGGCTCGAGATGCCGAAGAACTGCACAGCTTGCCTAGCCGATACTGGGCTGCAAAATTGCGGCGCTCTCCGCCTCTGCGCGCTCAGCGATGCGACTGGCGCGCAACATCAGCCATGTCATCGCCACCATCCAGATGAAGAATGACACGCAGAGCATCCACCAGGCCAGTATCCCGTTCCAGGCCAGGGGGCCATTGTGTACGAATACGACGAAACTGCCCGGCGCAACGCCCAGTGCGGTCCAAATGTTGAGGTAAGCACACCAGCGTGGCAGAAGCGGTTGCGGGCGATGGTCGCCAAACACGACGATCGCGATGATTGCCATCTGAACCATCGCCGTTCCGACGATCCCTACATACGGTAGCCACGCGAGATCGTTGAGCATCTGAATCGTCTCGGGGCTGCGCCCGCTCCGGTAGGCCGCCGTCTGCCAAACCAGTTGCGGGAAGAGAAACTCAAGGATCAAACAGGACCCGGCGATCAACTGCGCAGTTGCCAGCGGCGAATCGCCCCCCGCGATCCGCCGGATCTGATGCGTCAGCGCCGCGACGAAGAACGCCAGGAAGGGCGCTGCCGCGCAAGCGATCCAGATGCCGATTTGGATCCGTCCGCGTCCCTCCGCGAACATCTGCGCGACCGCGTCGGCACTCATGCCCGGAGCGGGCGGCGGTATGAAGCCCGCGAACAGCCAGAAGCCGACAAAGAACAGCGGGGCGAAAGTGATTCCGCCCCAGACGCAAAGACGCTGTTGCCGTTCCGTCATCATAGTGGCGCCTTTCGTAGAGGCCTTTAGGACAAGAGGTGGGTGGCGAGCAGCCGTTCGGCTGCCCGCTGACCGGAGATCGTCGCCGATTCCAGGTTCTGAAATGCCTGGGAGTCGCCGGCCAACTGGATTCGCCGATCCCGCTCGCATAGCTGCCGGAACCGTCCAAGGTCGCGATAGAAACCAACCGCGGTGTACTCCTCGCGCCACCGATACACATCGGCGAACTCGATGTAATCGGTTGTGCCGGGCAAGATCTGCTCAAGCCCGTCGAGCATGGCCTGGCGTATCTGGTCGTCGTCGTCGTCCCAGCGCTCGGCGCTCCATGAATCCAGTACCGCGACGGTGAGCAGCCCCTTACCCGCGGGGGCGCGACCGGGCGCCTTGTGGTGGTCGAACAGTATCCCGGTGAGATAAGGGTGACTTGCTCGCGGGACGAGGAGGTAGGTGGACTTCACCTCCCGCGGAGGCCGGGACAGGCCGACCTTGAGGAGAATCAGCTTGCCGTTGCGCACCCGGTCAAGAAATGACCGTCGCCAACTGTCCAGCCCGGGCAGAATCCGTGCGGTGGTCTCCCCAGGGGTAGCGATCACGCACGCCGCCGCTTGGTCGACGCGTTCGACGCCGCCCTGGTCCGTCCAGGTGACGGTGACGCCATTTCCGTTTTCCTCGACCGACGTAACTTCCGCGCCGACTTCGGTTTTCACGTCGCGAGCCAATCGGTCTGTGTAGGAACCCATGCCGTCGCGGAAACTGACCAGCTTCGCGCCACCGAACAGCGCCAGGATCGCCAAGAAATCCGCCCGCGACGCAGTGTCGCCGCTGGTGGCGGCAATGCCGCGCAGCACCGTCTCGGCGAGATATTCCTGGAGTTCGGGACTCAACCGCGACCGCGACCACGCCGACAGCGTCTCGGTGTCATATCGCGCTGCCTCCGGCATCTGCGAATAGCGGGCTCGTCGCGCGCGGATCAGCTCGGGCACGACTTTGACCATCTCCAGCTTCGCCCGGGTGGACAACAACCGGGTCCGGATCATCGACGACACAAGGTGATCGCCATCCAAGTCGTGGATGACCCCGTCGCGCACGATGCCCAACATGAACCCGCCCGGGACAATGTCGTCGGCCATTCCGATGTCGGCGGCCGTAGCCAACAGCGTCCGGTGGGTCGTCGGCAGGAAGAAGGCACCCTCGTCGACCACGAAACCGTCCCGGCACGATGTGAGCATCTTTCCGCCGACGCGGTCGGTGGCCTCCAGCACCCGGACCGGGATGCCGGCCCGCGACAGCCGATGTGCCGCAACCAATCCCGAAGGCCCACCGCCAACGACGATGATATCATCCGTCATCGCAGCACTAGCGCTTGAACGCGTCGATGATTTGCAGGTAACAGTCCTCGGATTCTTCGGCGGTAAACGGAGGCACGTAGGACGTGTGCAGGGCCAGATGCGGTAAACCTTTGTAGTTGTCCAGCTTCTGGCGGCACTCCTCCGGTGTTCCGGTGATGGAGAACAGCTCGACCAGCTCTTCAGGAGTGTCCTCGAAAGCCGCCAGCCCCTTCTGCATCATCGACACCCGCAATCCGTTGACCAGATCCTGCACGCCCTCGATTTCGGCGACCACATCCGAGACCGGATGGGCGATATAGAACCCGACATGCTTCTTGGCGCGCGCCAGCGCGACGTCGCGGTCGGGGTGCACGCAGCAGATGACCTCGCACGCCAGGTCCAGCGCATCGGGATCACGGCCGGCCGAGCGCGCGCCCTCGGTGATGTTGGGCATTACGACCTGGTCGAAAAACTTTGGTGTCCAAAGATATCCGATCCATCCATCGGCCTTCGCCCCGCACAACTTCAGCAACTGTGGGCGCATGCCTGCGATCAGGATCGGGATCTGCGGGCGCACCATCTCACGCAGTCCCCACGGATTGATCGGCGGGGCGGCGAATTGGTATTGCGTGCCGTTGAGCGGCTCGACCTCCTCACCGGCGAGGTATGCCCAGGACCGGCGCAAAGCGTCGACGTATTCACTGAGTCGCTTGATCGGGCTTTTGAAGTCGGTGGAGTGAAAGGCCTGCAAAAACTCCGGAACCCCAGTGCCGAGGCCGAGTTTCATGCGGCCTCCGGATAGCTCGTCGACGTCGGCTGCCGCGTTTGCCGCCTCGAACGGCGAGCGGTTGAATGCCGTCGCGAGCCCCGTGCACAGCTCTAGGCGGGACGTGGCCAGCGCAGACGTGCACAACATCGCGAACGGGTTTCGGTACAGCTCGTAGGTCCACACCGAATCGAAGCCCGCCTCATCGGCCATCCGGGCGTAATCCGGTATGCGCGACAGCGGCGCTGTGCGACTGGGCATCGTGATTCCAAGTTTCAATCCCCTACCCCTTTCAGGTTGAACTGCCGACTGTTTCGTACAACGCGGGCATGACGGCCCGCGCGAAGCGTTCCTGGTTGGTCACCGCAACATCGGGCGCCAGGTTTCCGAACGCCGAGACGACGATGAGGCCGCCGGCATCGGTGCGGCGCACGATCTCGCGGGTCTGCTCGACGACTTCGTCGGGCGTCCCCCATGGCTGCAGCCCGGCCAGGAAGTGCGCGAACTGCTCGCGGCCGTGCTTGGCGATCGTGCGCGCGATGTTGCCGTAGTACTCATAGCCCGGTATCGCGGCCATCGCCTCATCCGCGAACCCGTAGTGATCGATCGTCGACCGGTAATAGGCGACGACCTGCTCGAACAGCCCGGCCGCGATGTCGCGGTCCTCGTGACAGGCGTTGAAGATGACCACCATCGGCTTCGGCGGGTCGTCGTCCCGGTATCGGCGATAGTGCTCGCGGTAACGCTCGAGGTCGGCGACCGTCTGCTCCCACGGCTTCTGCAGAAAAATCATTATCCCGGCACCCAGCCGCGCCATCACCTCGGCAGATTCCGGCGAGATCGACGACGCGAACACCCGCCCGCGCAGCGGCGCCAACGGCGCCGGCCGCAGCTCGACGCCGCGGATGCGTCCGGTTTCGAACACATCGAGCAGCTCGGCGGCGTACTGGTCGAAGAGTTGTCGAGAGCGCGCCATCTCAACCCCGAAGCCGTCGAACTCCTGGCGTGCCAGACCACGCCCCATGCCTAGGATCAGCCTTCCGCCGGAGAGATGGTCGAGCACACAGGCGTGCTCGGCCAACCGGATCGGGTCGTGCCACGGCAGGACCGAGACCATCGTGCCGAGCTGCACGCGCTGCGTCCGCGCCGCGACCCAGGTCAAAAACTGCAACGGGTCCGTCGACATCGAGTAGTCGGCGAAATGGTGCTCGACCGCCCACACCGAATCAAAGCCGAGATGCTCGGCGCGGTCGGCGAGGGTCATCTCTGTTCGCCAGACTTCGTGATCGGGTCGCCCGTCGAGGTTCTGGAAGAAGTGGCCGTGCCCAATGCGCATCAGCCGGCCCCGTTCCAACAGCTTTCCGAGATCTGAACGATCGTAAACGTACTACGACAGCGATGCATGTAAAGCACCATAGCAGTGTTTTAGAGATTTGTGACCGATCGTTCTCAATTCTCTGTTAGAATCAGGCCCCATGGGCAGTCTAGTCACCAGCTTGGGCGTCGACCCGTCCAGCGATCTCAGCGTCTTTTTGTTCTGCGCGATCTTCACGTTCGCGGTGGTGACGATCCTGTGGGTGGTGGGCCTATTTCAGGGCAACCACTCGATGATGGACGGCTGGTACGGCTTCGCCTTCGCCGTTCCCGCTTTGTTGGCGTACCTGATTGTCGGCGCCCAATCGGTTACCGCGGCGCTGCTGTTGTTCATGGTGATGCTGCACGGCGGCCGGCTGGGCTGGTACCTGGCGGCACGCTGGCGCCGGTATGTGCCCAAGTACGGAGGCGACCCCCGCTATCTGAACTTCGTCAAAGAGATGTCCCCCGGCTACTGGTGGAAAAGCTTCTTCCGGGTGATGGAGCCCCAGGCCGTGATCATCGTGCTGATCGGCATGCCCGCCGTGGTCGGCATCCTGAAGAACCGCGCGCCGAACGGCGGCATCGGCCTGCTTGCATTCGCCGGCCTGCTGGTGTTCATGGTCGGCCTGTACCACGAGACGGTGGCCGACGCGCAGCTGCAGTCCTTCCTGGCGCTGGATCAGCGCCCGCGCTATCTCAACACCGGGGTCTGGAAACACAGCCGCCACCCGAACTACTTCGGGACCACCACGGTCTGGTGGGGCATGTGGCTAGTGGCCGTTGCGGGCAACCCCGACTGCTGGTGGACCGTTGGGGGCCCGATCCTCAACACCATCATGCTGACCTCGGTGCTTGGCTCGACGTTCCAGGACAACTACATGGGCGTACGGCCGGAGTATCAGGAGCTGATGGCCCGCACCCGCCGCTTCCTGCCGCTTCCGTTGTCGGCCGACGCCATCGCGCGCAACCAGGCCCGGCTGGCCGAGCAGCGCGCCAAGGCAAATGCCGGTTGAGATGTATGACGCCATCATCGTCGGCGGCGGCCACCACGGCCTAACCTGCGCCACCTATCTGGCACGTGCCGGCAAAAGAGTGATCGTGCTGGAGCGCCAGCCCTGGCTGGGCGGGATGACGTACTCCCGCGAAACCGTCTCAGAGGCACCCGGATTCGTGATGAACCCCTGTGCCGTCGACCTGCTGTTCACCAACCTCGAACCCTCCATCATCACTGAATTGCAGCTTGAGTCATTCGGGCTGCGGCAGGCCAGCCCCGAGCCCTGGGGCGCCTACGTGGGATCGGAAGGGCAATCCATCGGACTGTGGCGATCGCTGGATCGCACCGTCGAGGAGATCACGCGGTACTCGAAACGAGACGCAGCGAAGTTCGCCGAGCTGTGCCAAATGTGGTGCGACTTCTGGTATGTGGCAGCGCCATATCTCATGGACCATCCCACTCGGCCACGAGTGAAGACGATAGCCGAGCTGGGTTGGCGTGTGTTGCGCAAACGCAAGAACCTCGCACCGGTCGTTCGCATGTTGATGGCCTCCCCGCACGAGCTCATCGAGACCATGTTCGAGTCCGACGAGATAAAGTCGTTGCTGGCCGTGTACGCCTCAGGGTCGGAAGCGCCACTGCGAGAACCCGGATCCGGCGCAGTGCTCGGTGTGATCATGCTGCACATCGGGTGGGGCATTAAACGTCCGATTGGTGGCATGGCGGAGTTCACCAAGGCGCTGACCGCGTGCCTGCGCTACCACGGCGGGGATACGCGCACCGGAGTTGAGGTGGCCGAGATCATGGTCCACGGCGGCGAAGCCACCGGCGTCCGGTTGGCCGACGGTGAGGAACTGCGTGCCCGGCACGTGATCGGGGCGATTGCTCCAGCCACCTTGATGTGCGAGCTGGTTGACTCCGCCCACATTTCGAGCGAAGTGCTCGACGAGGTCCGCAATATCAGGATCAACGGCTGGGGCATCAACAACGCCAAGATCGACGTCGCGCTGTCGCGGCGACCGAAGTTGCTATGCGACAGGCCCGAACTGTGGGGCAGCTACATGCTCGTCGCCGACGACAAGTCCTACGTCGACCGTGCGCTCACCGGCGCGATGCACGGCGCACTGCCCGCAGAGACGCCCATGTGGGCCCTCATGCCGTCGGCCTTCGACCGCTCTCAGGTGCCACCAGCCAGCCCGGGCGACACGATGTACCTGTTCTGCACCGCGGTTCCGCAGACCTTTGCCGACGGCAGCGGCTGGGCCGGGCATCGCGATTCGATCGCGAACCAGGCGATAACGAAATTCGACGAGGTGGCACCGGGCTTCGCCGATGCCGTCATCGGCAGCTGGGTCAAGAGTCCCGACGAGCTGCGGCAGGCCACGCGCGCGGACAGCTACGTTGTCGTCGACATGTCGCTCAACCAGCTGGGCCCGAACCGGCCGTCTCCAGCGCTGGCGGGCTACCGCACACCCATTCCGGGCCTGTGGCACACCGGTGCGGGCGCGCATCCGATGGGCGGCGTCCACGGCTGGGCCGGCCGCACCACCGCCCGCACCGTCCTCAAGTCGCTGTAATCAGGTTGCGCGCGGCTCGATTTCCGAATTTCGCCGCCGTATTCTGCCCCGCGGACGACGTGTCCCGATTACGCCGGTACCAGTGCCTGCGAGGGTTCACGCATATCGTGCAGCACCGCGCGCCGCAGCAAAACGAACATTGTGACGAACCAGCCGCCGAACAGGGTCAGCGGTATCCAGAATCCCAGGATGCCGTTCCAGGCGAAGGGACCGGTCTTGAAGAAGAACAACATCTGGTCGGGCAGTAGCCCAATGAACGTCATGATGCTCTGGTAACCGAACCAACGCGGGAATACAGGGTTTTGACTCTTATCTGCCAACGCGACGATGGTCACCGTTATGTACATCGGCACCACAAGGGAGACGCCGCCGATGAATTGTAGCCACGCGATGTCGTTGAGCAGGTATGTCAACTCCGCCGACCGCTGGGCAGGCCGGAATGCGCAGATCAGCCACCAAAGCGGTGGGTAGAAAGTGAGCATCGCGTTGGCATAACCAGCCATGGTCATCGTTCGGGTGAGTGGACCGTTGCGTCCCTCGAATCGGGCCACGGCATCGGCCATCGTGGCGACGAAGGGAAGGAAGACCGGTGCGGACCACATGACGATGAGCAGTCCGAGGCGAATCCGCGTCAAGTCACCTCGATAGAACTCGACCACCTCCTGAGCTCCGGCCGAGGGTCGGTGGAGCGGGAAGTACCCCCCTACCAGCCACCAGCCGACAAGCAATGCCGCTATGTAGATGACGCCACACCAAGCGCCAATCAGCTTGGTGCGCTCGACAATTGCGTTGTGCATCGTTGCCCCTTCCTGTGGGCCTACGTGGGCCCGCGTGGCTGACAACGCCATGTGCACGCATGTTCATCAACCATTGTCGTCATTCGTGCGTCTCGTTCATTGGATTAACGATCGTTACCGCATCGAAGCCAGACGTGCTCGAGACCAAGTTGATGGTAACTCCTAACTCTATTGCTGTAAATAGTCGCCAATTCCACCTCGAAAAAGAGGCTTCACATGAACGAACGTTAGCTTTGCTGAGCGGCTGATTACCGAAGTTGACCAGAATTTTTGGTCGGCGATTGGCGTGGGCGACGTGACCGTGCAGCACAGAATCAGCGGCCTGCCCGAAAGGCTCAGCCAGATACATGACGCTAACCGCGTGTCTCGGGCATTCGGTGGCGTGACGGCATGGTCGACGCCAGCGAAGTGAGCGCTACTTGACCTTGGCCAGGGGTTGTCGCGCCAGTGGAACATCTTGAGGAGGAGTCCCAGATCCTACTTGTCATGTCCTTCCCTGCGGATACTCGTAAACTTTGGACCATGAGCGAATCCATGCCGAGTCCATTGCCGCCTGGGCCCCCGCTCCCCCGGTCGGTGCAGACGGCGCTGATGCTGCGCTACTGGCCGCGCTTTGTGGCCGCCTGCCGACGCCGGTACGGCAGCGTGTTCACCCTGCGGATCGCGTCGTTGGGAACGCTCGTTTACCTCGACGATCCCGCCGACATCAAAGCGGTATTCGCCGGTGATCCCGCCATTTACCATGCCGGCGAAGCCAACTCGATGCTGGCCGGGGTGCTCGGCGAAAGCTCAGTGCTGGTAATCGACGGCGACCTGCATCGCGACCGTCGCCGCCTCATGATCGCCCCGTTTCACCGCGACGCCGTTGCGCGCCAGGCCGATGTGATGGCCCAGATCGCCGCCGCCAACATTGCCCGTTGGCCGGTGGCTACCGAGTTTCCGGTTGCGCCCAGAATGTCCGAGATCACTCTTGAGATGATTTTGCGTACCGTCATCGGTGCTACCGACCCGGCCCGGCTGGCCTCGTTGCGCGAGGTGATGCCGCGGCTGCTCAACTTGGGATCATGGGCGTCGCTGTCGATCGCCAATCCCGACCTGCAGCGCCGCCGCCCCTGGCGATATGTGCGTCGCCGCATCGAGGAAGCCGACAGGCTGTTGTTTGCCGAGATCGCCGATCGTCGCGCCGACCCCAACCTTGCGGAGCGCACCGACGTGCTCGCGATGCTCGTGCGTGCCGGCGACGACGACGGTCGAACAATGACCGACTCCGAATTGCGTGATCAACTCATGACACTTCTGGTCGCCGGACACGACACCACCGCTACGGCGCTGTCGTGGGCTCTGGAGCGACTCATCAGGCACCCGGACAAACTGGACAAGGCAGTCCGCGCCGCCGACGCGAGTGCGGCCGGTGATCCGGCGGGAGACGAGTACCTTGACGCGATTGCGAAGGAAACGCTGCGGATCCGCCCGGTGGTCTTCGATGTCGGCCGGGTCGTGACCCAGCCCGTCGAGCTGGCGGGCTACCGACTGCCCGCCGGCGTCATGGTCGCTCCGGGCATCGGGCTGGTACACAGCAGCACCAAGCAATATCCCAATCCCGACCGGTTCGACCCAGACCGGATGCTGGGTGTCACGCTGGGTCCCACCACTTGGCTGCCGTTCGGCGGCGGCAATCGCCGCTGTCTCGGTGCGACGTTCGCCATGGCCGAGCTAAGAATTGTCCTGCGTGAGGTTCTCCGGCGTGTCGAGTTGAGGACCACAACGGCCAAAGGCGAACGACAGAGGGTGAAACACGTCATCCTTACGCCGCATCGTGGTGCACGCATCTACGTCCACGCCATGCGGGACACCGTGACGTCATCGCCTGCAATAGCTCAGATGCCCAGCTGCCCGGTTACGAGACCTGCTAAGGCGGCCTCGAGCACCGCAATGCCGACCTAAATCGGCTGTCGCTTTAGCCGGAATTTATCGGGCGCGCCTCAGATTGCGCCAATCAGATTGCGCGCGGCCCGATTTCCAAATTCCACCGCGGTATTCTGCCCAGCCGCCGACATGAAATCGGCGGCGTACTGCACCGGCGACGCCGGATCGAGCGCCGCATTGAGGCGCCCGATGTCCTGGTAGGCGCCGATGCGGGTGAACGGCAATGCCCGCCGCCACCGGGTCACGTGGGTGAACTCGACGGTGTCGCGCAGTTCGGGGAACACCTCGAACACCGTCGCCAGGGTGTGGTCAACCACCTGCTCGTCGGGCGCGTCGATCATCCGCTCGGACGCGCCGGTCTCCCACAAGCAACTCAGCAAGCCGTGTCCGGCCGGCGCCCGATCCGGCGCCTTGTTGTGGTCGAGGAACATCAGCGCAATGTCGGGATCCTCCACCGACGGAAACATCAGCAGAAACGCCGGGCAGTCCGGCGGCCTGGTAGTGCCGACGGCGACGCTGAGGCATTGGGTGTACCCGAGGCTGTCGTTGAGCGGGCCAAGGATGCCGCGGTCATCGACGCAGATGGCCGCCGCCTCGGGCAGCGGGCAGGTGACGACACAGGCGTCGTAATCCGATGTCGTGCCGGAATGGCTGACACGGACCCGGTTTTCATTGCGCCGCACCTCGGTGACCGGCGTCTGCAGGCGTACCGTGAGGCCTTCGGCCAGCCGCTCGGCCATCCGGCCCTGTCCACCGGCAACGGCCAGGATCTTCGCGGTGAAGATGTTGCCGATCCCGGAGAACAACTCCACCTTGGACACCTTGTCTGTGTCAGCGATCAGCATCGTTCGCACGATCGGCTCGCACAGGTAGCTGTCGAGCTCAGCCGAAAGCGCGCGCGTCGCGTACGCGCGGGCGCTCTCGGTGTCCAGCGGTGCGGCCTTGCGCATATCCGTGTAGTCCAGTCGGCCGCGTGCCTTGGCCAGCGCCACGTCCAGAGCCAAGCGGGGAACCCGCAGTTTGGCGCCCAGCGACAGTACGCCGGTTTTCATTCCGCAGCGCACCATGTGATCCATGTCGAGCAGGTGGTTGGCGCCTGCGCGACGGATGGCGATATATGGCGCAGTAGCGCGCATTTGGACGCCGAGTTCGCGAGCCAGCGCCACGTAGCTGTGGTACGTGGAGCCCAGGGCGGATGCGCCGGTGTCGATCGCGTAACCGTCGCGGCGCACGGTCTGTACGCGACCGCCGACGGTGTCAGTGGCCTCGAAGATATCGACTTGCCAGCCAGCCTGGCCTAGGCGATGGCCCGCCGTCAGCCCGGCAAGGCCCGCTCCCACAACAGCTGCGCGCGGCACGCTCACACCGCCTTGACCGAAGGCGCCGGCGCAATTGGCACATCGTCGAGCCGATGCAACGAGCGTCGGATTGTGTAGGTCATCACGAAGAACCAGATCCAGAACGTCGCGAACGGCAGGTAAAAGCCGAACAAGCCGTTCCAGGCGAACGGCCCGGTCTTGAAAAAGAAGATGATGCTCAGCGGTATCAGGTCGAGCATGAAGAACACGTTGAACCACCCGACCCAGCGCGGAATGATGGGATCGGTGTCCTCATCGGCGAGTGAGGCGTAAATGATGCTGATGACGACGAAGTAGAACGGCGCGATCACGCCAAGGAACTGCAGCCAGGCGATGTCATTGAGCAGCTGCACAAGCTGCGGGTCGCGGTCCGATCGGAACGACGCGGTGAGCCACCAGCCGGCGGGATAGGCGGTGAGTAGCACGTTGGTACAGCCGGCAATGATCTGACAGAAGGTGAGTATTCCCGGCTTTCCCTCCACCGCCTATCCGAGCTTGGCGAGCATCGCTGTCCAGGGCACGTAGAACATCGAGCCCACGAGCACCAGGACCATCCCGATGCGGATCCCTGTGGTGTTGTCGTGATAGATCCGCGTGATCTGAGCGGCGTTCCAGCTCGGCGGTTGGGAGGGGAAGAACCGGGCGAGCGGCCAGATGCCGACCATCAGGAAGGCTATGTAGACGTACCCACTCCAGGATGTGCGCTGCAGGAGTCTCAGATTTGCCTGTGGCGACAGCATTTCACATCCTCCCCGATCGCTCGCGGTCTGCGCACTCGACCCGGCCCGGATTGCGCGAACGTTCGTTAACTACCTGACAGTGACACATTACCCTGCGGGATACGGATTTCACTCCGATATGCTGAATGAAGGTTACCCAGACGAGCGTCCGGCGCAGGCCGCCTCCCAAACATTCGCGTGAACGATGGTTGACGCCGGGCATTTAAGGATACTACAGTCTCAAAATAGCCCCCATCAAGAGAGTCGCAGAAGCCACAAGGTGCCCCGACCATCGATTGTGAAATCGCGGCGAGCGGTCGTGGCTGGCGCTGGAATCGCCGGCCTCACCGCCGCATACCGTCTGCAGCAGGCAGGCTGGGAGGTAGCAGTCTTCGAAGCGGAACCCCGTGCGGGTGGGCGCGTCGAGACAATCATGCAGCAGGGATATTGCGTCGATACCGGCGCGACGGCGTTCGCCGCGAGCTACCCGGTCGCTACGCGGCTGGCCAGAGAGCTGAATCTGCGCATCGTTGATACGGCCCCGTATCTCGGCGTGTACCGCGACGGCCGAGTCCGATTGTTACGCCTCGACCGGTTGATCCGCTCGGGGCTGACAACCGACGTGCTGACCCTGTCCACCAAGCTCAGGCTCGTGCGGGTGGTACTCGACGTCGCGCGAGCCAGTCTGCGCGGCATGCTGTCGTACGACGACTTGCGCGCCGCCGCAGCGCTCGACACAGAGACGGCTCGCGATTACGTCCGCAGGCTGGCCGGCGCCGAGGCCGACGCCTACTTCGGGGAACCGATCACGCGTGCGCTGTTGCTGGCCGACTCAGACAAGGTCAGCCGTGTCGAACTGATGTCGGGTCTGGTCAATGCGGTTGCCGGCCGGCTGTCCACGCTGGCCGGTGGACAGGCTGCGATCATCGACGCGCTACTCGCACGCGTACGCACAGTGCACTTGCGCTCGCCGGTGCTCTCGCTGACCGACACCGCCGACGGTGTGCATCTGGACTATCGCGCTTCCGACGGCGACAGGAAGACCGTCGAAGCCGACGCCTGTGTCGTCGCCACCCCATTGCCGATAGCGGCCACCATTTGCGCCCCAGCACGAACACAGCTCGGTCCCCTCAATGACACGTTGCGCTTCACGCAGGCGATCAACGTGGCCATCGGAACGACACGACCGGCGAACACGCCGGCGTTCCTGGTCCAGCTTCCGGCCGCGGAGGACCGCGAGATCTGCATGATCATCATCGAGAACAACAAGGCGCCCGACCGCGCGCCGGCGGGCCACGGCCTCGTCTCGGTGTGCTGGGAGATGTCGGCGGCCGCGGCGTGGATGCCGCGCTCCGATGATGAACTCATCGCGCGCTCGCTGCAAACGGTCCTGCGACTGTTCCCGGAGTTGCGGTGCACGGTCGATTTCACCTACGTGCGCCGCTGGCCAGTGGCGTTGCCGCAGACACGCGTTGGCGTCTATCAGCGGATCGCCGAGTTCACCTCGAACCTCGATCCGGCGTCTCGCATCCAGTTCGCCGGTGACTATCTGTCGCAGACCGGCCAGAACACGGCCGTCGCCTGGGGCAACCGCGCCGCGGCGAACTTGCAGAGGCACCACGGTCATTACACCCACACGAAACACGAGGAGTTCACTCATGGCTGATGTGCAATCGATGCTCAGCTCGGTGATCGGCGCGGGCAAGACCGCGGTTCACAAGATCGGTGCCGACGAGATTCGCCGCTTCATCGAGAACCAGCCCGACATCGCTGGGGCGGTCGACGTGACGGTGGTCGGCGACGGCGGTGAAGTCGGCGCATCAAGTGGCACAGTGCTGTTCGACGCGACCTTCGATGCCGGCGCAGGCCGTGTCACACGCGAACTGGTCCTGCGTCATGCGCCGGTCAGCGACAAGCGGTTGTTCTTTGAATACGATTTGTCGCGACAGTTCCAGGTACAGCGCGCTCTCTACGGCACCGACGTGCCGGTTCCCGAACCGTTGTGGCTCGATTCCGACGGCCGCTGGCTCGGCGCAGCCGGCTACGTGATGGCGCGCGTGCACGGAAGGGGCCAGCATCCGGCGGCCTTCATCCAGGGCCCGATCGCCGAGGCCTCGCCGGCCGATCGCGAGGAGATGCTCGGCAAAATCATGGCAACGCTGGTCGCCATTCACAACACGGATATCAAGGCGCGCGGCCTGGAGAACTTCGTGATGAACGCACCCGGCATCGCTCCGCTGGAACGCTGCATCAACTGGTACTGGCAGACCTGGGATTGGGTGCACCTACCGGTGTTCGAGCGGTTGGTTCCGGTGCGCCGCTGGCTGCTCGATCACCTTCCTGACGGCGGGCCGGAGCTGATGCACGGCGACTCCACACTGCAGAACTACTTTTTCGACGGCACGCGGTTGGCCGCGGTGCTGGATTGGGAGATGTCGTGCCTTGGCCGCGCCGAGGCGGATCTCGCGCTGCAATGCGTGAGCAACCG
>Ga0318572_10000468_pt1 | contig 15168 bp, 15 predicted proteins | sample GRESIP089b5f20_FD_202528 | JGI IMG/M metagenome (GOLD analysis project Ga0318572, IMG submission 202528) | Tropical soil microbial communities from Luquillo Experimental Forest, Puerto Rico - GRE.SIPMG.089b5f20 | ecosystem: Environmental > Terrestrial > Soil > Tropical forest > Bulk soil...
CTTCAAGGAGCTGGACGAGCGGCATGTCGACCTGAAGGGCAAAATCGTGATCACGCGGTACGGCGGCAATTTTCGCGGCGTGAAAGTTTATCTCGCAGAACAGCGCGGCACCGTTGGCGTATTGATCTACTCTGACCCGCAGGACGATGGCTACTTCAAGGGCGATCTCTACCCGAACGGCCCGTGGCGGCCGGAGACGGCGGTACAGCGCGGCTCGGTGCAATATCTGTCGAAGTACTCGGGCGACCCGGAGACGCCGGGTGTGGCCTCGACGCTGGACCTGCCGGACTCGGCACGCATTGACCCGCATGGCGACGAGCCGCACATCATCTCGATTCCGCTGAGCTATCACGATGCGGCGCCGATTTTGCGAGCGCTGAAGGGGGCGAATGTGCCTCAGGGCTGGCAGGGCGCGCTGCCTTTTCCGTATCACCTAGGAGGAGCGGGCGTGAAGGTGCACCTGGTGTCGGACCAGGACTACCAGCGGCGAATCATTTGGGACGTGATCGGCAAGGTGAAGGGCTCGGAGTTTCCCGACGAGTGGGTAGTGAACGGTAACCATCGCGACGCGTGGGTGTATGGCGCGGTGGACCCGAACAGCGGAACGGCGTCGATGCTGGAAGCTGTGCACGGTGTGGGCGAACTGCTGAAGCAGGGCTGGAAGCCCAAGCGCACCATCGTCTTCGCAAGTTGGGATGCGGAGGAGGAGGGCCTGGTGGGCTCGACCGAGTGGGTGGAGCAGAACGCTGCCACGCTCACGCATGCGGTGGCCTACTTCAACATGGACGTGGCTGTGGCCGGGCCGGACTTTGGCGCGGCGGCGGTGCCCTCCCTCAAGGACTTTGTCCGCGGCGTGGCGCGCACGGTGCCCAGCCCCAAGGGCGGAACGGTCTACGACGCATGGCAGAAGGAAGCGAGCAAGGGCGAGCATCGTGCATCGAATGCGCCGACGCAGGGTGGCAGCGACGTAAGGGTAAGCGACCTGGGCTCGGGGTCGGACTTTACGCCGTTCCTGCAGCATGTGGGCGTGCCCTCGACCGATGTGGGTTCACATGGGCCGTACGGCGTGTACCACTCGGTCTTTGACAACTATGCGTGGTTCACTGAGAATGCCGATCCACACTTCGTTTACCTGCAGGAGATGGCGCAAATCTTCGGCATTGAGGCGCTACGCATGGCAGATGCCGACGTGCTGCCCTACGACTACCCGGCATACGCGAAGGAAATCAGCTCGTACATTGCCTCGGCCAAGACGAAGGCAACTGACGCCGGACTGACGGTGGACTTTGCGCAGGCGGAGGCTGCGGCGGCCAAGCTAAATGCTGCATCAGCCAAGGCGCATGCGGCGCAGCTGGCTGCGGCGGGAGATGTGGCGAAGCTGAATGCGACCCTGCGCGCGGCGGAGACGGATCTGCTTTCGACCGCGGGCCTGCCCAACCGTCCCTGGTACAAGCACACGGTGTACGCACCGGGTGAGTTCACGGGATATGCAGCGGTGGTGATTCCGGGGGTAAATGAGGCTCTGGATGCCAAAAACGCCGCGCTAGCCCAGCAGCAGTTGGGCGTGCTGGCTGAGGCTCTGGACCGGGCGGCTGCCACGCTGGAAACCGCTCGCTGAGAGCCGGTTGGACCAGATCGGAACAGGGCTGGATCGACCGCTCCAAAGTGTGATACAGATCACTCTTGTTACTGCAGATGGTTGACCCGGCCCTGTCCGGCTCGTATCGTTAAGACTGGGTTTTGACTATGAAGAAGTCCTCCAATTCCGTGCGCGTCGGCATCGCCATCGCCGTGATCGTGGGCACCATCGGGTGGCTCGCGTTCTCCGGCTACGGCTCGAGCAAGAGCTACTACGTGACCATCGCCGAGCTTGGCGGCATGGGCGACAAGGCCTACAAGGCCAACCTGCGCGTGGAAGGCTTTGTGAAGCCCGGCTCGATTGAGCAGAACGGGACTAATGTGTCCTTCGTTTTGAACGAGTTCGAGAGCCATTCGCCCAAGGCGGCCCAGAGCCGTTCGCTGCGCGTGAGCTACAAGGGCTCTGAGCCTCCGCCGGATACCTTTAAGGACGACGCGCAGGCTCTGGCGCTGGGCACCTATGGCCGCGACGGCGTCTTCCACGCCAACGGACTGCAAGCCAAGTGCGCCAGCAAGTACGCTCCCGGCCAGGGACAGCCCGGTATGGGCCAGCCCGCCGCGAAGCCCGCGAATGCTCGTCCCGCGACTGCACAGGCGGAAGCCCCGGCCAACCCGGCTGGGCGATAGTCCAATGAGCGCGTCCGCACCGGAGGCTGCGACCTCCGCACTCTGCGCCCGCGTCGATCAGGTTTCCAAACTCTTCGGCTCCTTTGCAGCGCTACGCCAGATTTCTGTCGATCTTGAGCCCGGCCGCTGCTATGTGTTGCTGGGCGAGAATGGCGCAGGCAAATCCACGCTTTTGCGCGTGCTGGCCGGGCTATTGCACCCTACGCACGGGACTGTGAAGGTGTTTGGCGGGCTCGATCCGCACGAGGCGCGCGAGCGCATCGGCTACATGAGCCACGCGCCTATGCTCTATGACGAGCTGACGGCGCAGGAGAATCTTCAATACTTTGCCAGCCTCTACCCTGAGCGCGCGTGCCTTGCGCCGGAGGAGGCGTTGCGGCTGGTGGGTCTCGATCCGAAGCTGACGCGGCTGTTTGGGCAGTACTCGCAAGGCATGCGGCAGAGGACGTCACTGGCGCGCGTGCTGATTCCGCAGCCCGATCTGCTGCTGCTGGACGAACCTTTTTCCAACATGGACATTGAAAGCGCGAGTCAGATGGTGGAGCTGCTGGCGCGTTTCCGCCACGGCACGCGGACGATTGTGCTGACGACACACCAGCGCGAACTGGCCATGCCGATTGCCGACTACATTCTGCGGCTGAAGGCGGGCCGCGTGGTGGAGTTCACCCCGGGGAGCCCGACGCTATGAAGACCAACGGCGCGCGGTTCCTGGAGTCGCTGGGGATTGCATTCGATCTGAGCGAGTACGAGGTGGACCCGAACGATCTGTCGGCCATCGCTGTGGCAAAGAAGGTGGGCATGCCGCCGGAGCAGGTCTTTAAGACGCTGCTGACCACGGCGGGACCAAAGGAGTTCGTCTTTGCCGTGATTCCGGGTGATGCGGAGCTTGACTTCAAAAAGCTGGCGCGCGCGTCGGGCCATCGCAAGCTGGAGATGGTTCCGCTGAAGGACGTGCAGCCGTTGACGGGCTACGTGCGCGGCGGCGTTACGGTCTTCGGCGCGAAGAAATCGTACCCGGTGTTTGTGGACGAGACCGTGATCCTGTTCGACAAGATCAGCGTGTCGGCTGGGGCGCGCGGAACACAGTTGATTCTGAAGCCGGACGACTATCTGCGCGCGGCCGAGGCGCTGGAAGTTCCGGTGGCGACGGCTGACCTGACGAAGAACACGCAGCCGGAGGGACACACGGCATGACGAGCGCTCTCTGGACGCATCTGATCAAAGATCTGCGCATTGAGTGGCGGTCGAAGGACGCCATCAACTCGATGCTGTTCTTCGCGCTGCTGGTGGTGGTGCTGTTCTCGATGGCCTTCGATCCGCGCGGGCCTTTTGCACAGCAGATTGTGGGCGGCGTGCTGTGCGTGGCGACGATGTTTGCCTCAGTGAGTGCGCTGAATCAGGCGTGGGCACGCGAGATTCGCCACCAGGTGATGGACGCGCAGCGCATGGTTCCGACACCGGGTGCGGAACTGTTCCTGGCCAAGGTGATTGCCAATTTTCTGTTCGTCACCATCGTGCAGATCGTGCTCGCGCCGGTGTTCTGGGTAATGTACAACCTTAACGTGCAGGGGCAGGCATGGCAGCTGGCGCTGGTGATGCCGCTGGGCACGTGGGCGCTGGTGGCGAACGGCACGTTCTTTGCCGCGCTGGCGATTCGCAGCCGCAATCGTGAGCTGCTGCTGCCGCTGATCCTGTTTCCGATCTTTCTGCCAGCGCTGCTGGCGATGGTGGTGGCGACTACGTCGATTCTGACCGGGGAGAGCGACCCAACGCTTTGGATCAAGCTGCTGGCCGGCTACGACATCATTTTTACGACGGTGAGTTTGCTGCTGTTCGATGTGGTGTTTCACGCGGAGTAGGGACAGACGATCTTGGCACCTCGGAGTTCGGCGATGAGCGAAATCGACTATCGCGAATACTACAACGACGAAAGCTATCTGCTCGAGAAAATTGGCCCGCGTTTCCGAAGCTCAGGAATGCTGGATGCCGCAGACTTTTTGATGATTCTTGTCTGGAAGGCGAATCGTGCTGTGAGTTATCACGTGAAGCGATTGGTGAAGATCGGTAATTGCACTTTCGATAAGGCCGTATCGAAGCTCGCTGAGTCTCTCCATTCCAGACCGGAACGAAGGCAGAAGCTTGAGCTGCTCATTACGGAATGGGAGTTTGCCCTCCCAACGGCGACCGCCATACTTGCGATCCTATATCCAGACGAATTTACCGTGTACGATGTGGTCGTTTGCGGGGAGCTTGAATACTGCGGACAAGTCCAACACAAATATCGACCGCAGCTTTACGCTCCAGACGCTGTCTGGAATGAATATGAAACGTACCATTCGGCTGTTGTTGCAGCCACGCCCGCCGAGCTCAGTTTGCGGGACAAGGACCGGTACCTGACTGGACACGCATATCACAGATGGCTTCAAGATGAACTTCTAGCGCTCAGCAAAGAAACTTCCGAAATTGCTCCGGAGGATAAGTGATGAAACTTCCCCGAACCTTTTCCATTCGTCCCGGCGAGATCCTTGCGACTGAGTTCATGGAGCCGCTTGGGCTGACTGCCTATCGACTGGCAAAGGAGTTACACATCTCGATTCCGCGCGTAAACGATCTGGTGCGCGGCAAGCGCGGCATTACTGCCGACACGGCTCTGCGCCTGAGCCGCTACTTCGGCAACTCTGCGCAGTTCTGGCTTGGATTGCAGAGTGGGCATGATCTTTGGCTCGTGTCGAGAAATAAATCGTGGAATAAGGTGAAGCCGCGGCAACAGGCGGCGTAGGGTTGGTACTCGTTGTCGTCGTACACTGAGAGGGTTCAACTGCAAGGGAATGTTATGAAAAAACTTCTCATCGGCATCTATGCCGCCATCACGATCGCGCTGATGTTTTGGGGTTTCTATCAGGCCATCTACGTTGCGCCCACAGACGCGCAGCAGGGCGAGATCTTCCGCATCATCTTCTACCATGTGCCTTCGGCTTCGGTGGCGTTTCTGTTCTTCGCTGTCAGCCTGCTTGGCTCGATCGGTTATCTGTCGTTCCGCCGCTCAAGCCATGACTGGGCGCAGAGGTCGGACGCGTGGGCGCTGGCGGGCGCTGAGGTGGGCGTGGTGTTCTGCACGGTGGTGCTGATCACCGGGCCGCTCTGGGGTCGCCGCGCGTGGGGCATCTGGTGGACGTGGGATGCGCGCCTGACGACGACGCTGGTGCTGTGGCTGATCTACGTGAGCTATCTGTTGCTGCGGCGTTTTGCCGCGGGCCCGCAGGTGCAGACGCTGGCCGCTGTGCTGGGCATCTTTGGCGCGCTCGACGTGCCGATCGTCTACATGTCGAACCGCTGGTGGCGCACGCAGCATCCGGCTCCGGTCTTCGGCGGGTCGCAGGGCTCGGGCATGGACAAGTCGATGCTTGGCCCGTTTATGTGGAACATGCTGGCGTGGTTTTGCTGGGGAGTGTTTGTGCTAATCCTGCGCTACTACACGGAGCGCCGTCACCAGTTGAACGCAGAGGCGGAAGCCGAGGCAGCGCTCGAAGCCTAGCGCTAGGAGAGTTTATGGATCCCGTACAAGTTCTCGATCACCAGTTCGTGGTTGCTGCGTATACCGTCACCTGGGTTATCCAGCTTGGATACCTTGCGTGGCTGGGCATGAAGTGGCGCGCGGAGAAGCGCAGCAACGAGCGGCGCACGCAGGACAATTAGCGCCTGAGCAGACGCGGCCCGCTGTACAGATCAAGAGCTGCGTCCATTTTGAACTACACTGAATGGATTGAGAGGCCAGTGATGTTAGTCGTAATGAAGGCGCAGGCCACACCGGAGCAGATCCAGGCTGTCTGCGATCACATTGAGCATCTGGGGTTCCGCGCGCATCCGCTGCCGGGCGCCGAACGCACCGCGATCGGCATTACGGGCAACAAAGGCGAAGTGGATCGCGGCAACCTGGAAGCGATGTCGGGCGTTGCTGAAGTCATCCGCGTGACGAAGCCCTACAAGCTCGCCAGCCGCGACGTAAAGGAAGAGGACACGGTGATCCGCTTCCCTGGCACGGACGCTACGATCGGTGGGCGCAATCTGGCAATGGTTGCCGGGCCGTGCTCCATTGAGAGCCGAGAGCAAGCCTTCACGATCGCTGAAAAAGTTGCCGCAACCGGCGCGCAGTTCTTCCGCGGCGGCGCGTACAAGCCGCGCACCTCGCCGTATGCCTTTCAGGGATTGGGCCTCGAAGCGCTGAAGATTATGGCGGAGATTCGCGACCGCTTCGGCCTGCGCATCATCACGGAAGCTATCGACTCGCAGTCGCTCGACCTGGTGGCCGAGTGGGCGGACGTGGTCCAGATTGGCGCGCGCAACATGCAGAACTTCTCGCTGCTGAAGCAGGCAGGCAAGAAACGCAAGCCTGTGCTGCTGAAGCGCGGATTGAGCGCTACGCTGGATGAGTTTCTGATGGCCGCGGAATACATTCTGAGCGAGGGCAACTACCAGGTGATCTTGTGCGAACGCGGCGTGCGTACCTTTGCCGACCACTCGCGCAACACACTGGACCTGAGCGTTGTGCCCGCGGTGCAGAAGCTCAGCCATCTGCCCATCCTGGTGGACCCGAGCCACGCAACCGGCAAGCGCGAGCAAGTGTTGCCGATGGCGCGGGCAGCGGTGGCAGGCGGCTGCGATGGCATTCTCGTTGAGGTGCATCACGAGCCGGAGAAGGCGCTGAGCGATGGACCGCAGTCGATCTACCCGGAGCAGTTTGCGCAGATGATGGACGACCTTGAGAGGATCGCGCCGATCGTGCACCGCGCGGTGCCGCGAGGGCTGCACATCGATATTCCACACACGGATCAGCATGTTGAACATGCACGATAAGCCCCATTCGTTCGTGGCAAAAGGCGGCTCGATCGGCCGCCTTTCTACCGTCTGCCTGCTGTTGGCTTCGTTCACCGCCTGCAAGCACAACGACTTTCCGCAGTACGCACCGAACTATCGCGAGTACGCGTATGTGACCAATGGCGCGAGCAACACGGTGTCGATCTATGACGTGGTGAATGTGCGGCTGGATCGCGAACTGGCGGTCGGCGTGAACCCCGTCGCGGCGACGGCGTCGGTGCATCGCAACGAGATTTACGTGGTGAACCAGGGCGCGGCAGGCATGCCGGGTTCGGTCACCGTGATCAACGCGGAGAACAACTCCGTGGCCGCTGCCATTCCGGTGCACAAGCAGCCTGCGGCGCTGGCGCTGGCGCCAGAAGGCGATCTGGCTTACGTGGCGAATACCGGGTCGAACAATGTTTCTGTAATCGACCTGAAAGATCGCCGCGAGGTTGCGGCTATCGGGACGGGCGAGGAGCCGGATGCACTGGCGGTTGCGCCGGATGGCAAGACGCTGGTCGTTGCCAATCGCCGCGGCAACTCGGTGAGCCTCATCGACCCGGCTACGCGGCTGGTGCGCGCGGTCTTCTCCGGCTGCGCGGGCGCGGGCGATGTGGTGGTGCTGCCGGACTCGACGAAGGCGTTTGCGGCCTGCTCAGATGGCCACCAGATTATGGCGATTGCGCTGGCTCATGCGGCGGGCAAGCCCTCGCCTGCCGACGCTGCACAGATCGACCGCGTGGAAGCGCTGCTAGACGTGGGTCATGAGCCGGTGCGGCTTGCGCTGAAACCGGACGGCGGCGAAATCTTCGTGGTGAACGCTCAGAGCGACACGATCTCCGAGGTCATCACGGGGACTGACGACGTGCTGGGCGCTTACCTGATGGGCGAAAGCCCGGCGCACGGCATCATCTCAGCGGACAATGCTTATGCCTATGTGAGCAACGGACGCTCGCAGGAGGTGGCGGTCTACGCTATCGACGACGGCAAGCGGCTGGGATCGATCCATGTGGGCGATGGGCCCTCGGCGCTGGCTTTCTCGGCTGCGGGGCATCTGCTGTTTGTGGTGGATGCGCGGTCGAACGATGTCGCGGTTGTGCGCACGGCTTCGCGGTCGCTGTTCACGCTGCTGCCTGCCGGACGCGGCCCGAACGCCATCGCTGTGAAGGCGTTCAAGCTGCAATAAGCTGGCCAACGATTGGGCGGGTGAGGTTACTCGCCTTTGTCGATGCCGTTTCGGACGCTGAACTGCGCTCCGGCGAAGAGAATGAGACCTGAGGTGTAAGCCCAGAAGATGATGCCTACGGAGACGTGGAAGCCTCCGTAGAGCTCCTTCAGGTGGAAGTGCGGCAGTACGGCCAGAAACGCATACTTCGACAGCAGCCAGATGATGCCGGTGACGATGGACGTGCGTACCACCGGACGCCACGGCACCTTGCGGTTGGGCAGCAGCCAATAAATTGAGAAGAAGAACAGGATCGCCGCCAGTCCGGTAGTCGCAGCCAGTACCGCAAAAGTCAGCGATTTGAATGCGAAGTTGTCCACATGCCCAAAGAAGATGCCCGTGAGCATGGTGTTGAATATGGCATTGACCGACACGCTGGCGATACCCAGCGCTACGAGCAGGATCGCAAGCCCGAAGGCGACTAGCTGATTCATTATGTAGTTGCGGCTCTTGGTGACTCCCCAGGCCTGATTCAGCGCGACTTCGAGAGGCAGAAAGATGCCCGTGCAGGCGACCAATATCATGATGATGGGGAAGATCGCCAGCTCCTGATGCGAGGCGGCCTTTTGCGACACGGTGGCAACGAAGTCAGGATCCGAGGGCACGAAGTACTTCACCATATCGGTGACGGTATCGGTGACGACTTTGACCGTTGCCTTGGAGCCGGGCACCGCGTCGGCGAGCGCGTAGAGCAGCACAATGAGCGGGATAAAGGACAGGATGGCGTTCGCGGCGACCGAGAAGGCGTAGGTGTGTACCTCGCTGTCGAGCAGGTAGCGCACCAGCGAGGCAGCGCTCGAGCGCAGCCGGAACCACTTTGTTTCCGTTACCGGGACTTCGCCCGGATCCGCTGTGGCAACCTGAATTTCTTCTGATCTCGTACCACTATTTGATACGTCTTCCACGTCTCAGTTCCCTTTCTATTCCGCGTAAGATTCCGACCCCTTGCCGCTCGCGCCGCTCCAGTGTTCACGCGGCTTCCAACACTAGAATAGCTGGCCCGGCGGTTGGACGCGGACGGGGCTAAATACTGTTTTCAGAGCATCTTTATCCATTTTCCCCTTGCATCCGGTTGTTTTTCCTGCCATAACTTGAGCACGGCGTGTCACGTGGGTACGCCTGCAGTTTTACCGGATGGCCTTTGCTTTTCGATGTTGTTTGTTTTGGGGATCTCACCTCAACTCGGCGAAGTCATCAAGCTGCCTCTGCGTGCGGGATACCGCCGCCCCGGCAGCTTGTGTCGTCTCTGGAGTTAGTAAAGAACGCTAATTGCAGTAATTGAAGGAGAGAGTGCGCAATGAAGGAACAAGGCGTCGTGAAGTGGTTTAATGGTGCAAAAGGATACGGTTTTATTCAGCGCTCGAGCGGTGAGGACGTGTTTGTCCACTTCTCCGCGATCCAGGAAGAGGGCTATAAGACACTGAACGAAGGCGAGTCAGTGGAGTTTGAATGCCAGCAAGGGCCGAAGGGCCTGAGCGCGGCTAACGTGATGCGCCTGTCGTAACTGACGAGTTATAAACTCTCCAGTTCGAGGTTTCACTTTCCTTTTCTGGACTCACCTATCAGAGTTAGCTTTTTGAGCGCCCATCGGGCCGCTGTATGCAGACCTGTATCTGCAGCATCGGCCCAGTGCCGCAGTTGCGGAACCAGCTCGACTGCTCCCGTGTTCCCTGCTGCAATCGCCACGTTGCGCAAGAGGCCGAAGTAGCCTGCACGCCGCACGGGCGATCCGTTGAAGGTGCGCTCCCACTCTGCTTCGTCCATCGCTGCCAGCCACTCGAGTGCAGGATTCACAAGTTCTGCGCGTGCCGCCATCTCCGCGTCGGAGGTGATGGGCGCCTTGCGGTTCCACGGGCACACGTCCTGGCAGATATCGCAGCCGAAGACCTGGCGGCCCATGCCAGCCATGAGCCCAGGGACGATCTGGCCACGGTGCTCGATGGTGAGGTAGGAGATGCAGCGCGTTGCGTCCATCTGATAGGGCGTGAGCGCCTGCGTGGGACACGCCTGGATGCAACGCGTGCAGCTTCCGCACCTGTCCGGCAGCTCGGCTCTACCAGACTTTGGCTGGGCTTCGAGGCTGGTCAGCAGCACCCCGAGAAACGCGAACGAGCCCAGCTTTGGGTGGATGAGGCAGGTGTTCTTGCCCGTCCAGCCAAGGCCCGCGGCTGTGGCCAGTGAGCGCTCCACCACGGGGCCGGTGTCGACGAAGGCGCGCGATTCGAAGTCGCCGAGCTGGTGGTGCAGGCGCGCCTCCAGCAGGCGCAGGCGCTTGAGCAGGACTTTGTGATAGTCGGAGGGGCGGCGCTCGCCGCGTTCATCGGTGCGACTGGTCCACGCGTAGCGCGCGATCCAAGCTGCATTGGGCGGTGCGGGCTCGATGGAGCGCGGCGCATCGCTGTTGTAAACGGCAAAGCAGACGAGCACGGAACGCGCCCAGGGAAACGGCGTCTGCACGCGCTGGCGCAGAAGGGCGCCTGCGTCGTCGCGCCGCTCAAGATACTGCATGGAGCCGGCGCGGCCGGCGTCGATCCATGTGGCAAAGCGACTGGCGTCGCGCTCTGCCTCAGTGTGGGGCAGAGCGACAAGGCCTGCATTGTCAAAGCCTGCTTCGAGGGCGAGGGCGCGCGCCTGCTCAGGCGTCCATTGAGGCGCCTGTTGCGTGCTCGCGAGCTTTTCCTCGTCGGCCATGGAACTTTCCGCCAGCCCTTCTGCGTACTCCACTGCAACGTGTTCGATTGCGGACGCCCGGATCGAATACGGACACCTGAAGAACAGCAGCAGTTCCGCAGGATCAGCGCATCTCGCGTGCTTTCAGCATATTGTGCAGCAGGCTGGTTTGGCAGTCGAGGTGCAGATTTCAGGGCGTAGTTGAAATCGGCCTTCTCGCTCCCCGAGCGCGTTCTCCGCGAGACGGGCCCGACCCACGAAGGAGGTTGTTATGAACGGAACTCAAGTGAACGCGAACGATATCCGGCTGATCGCTCCAGCGCATCTACAGGAGTTGGTGAGAGGACAGGAAGCGGCGCTGGTGGAGCGGCTGCGGCCGATCGTGCAGACCAGCAACGTGACGCTCGACCTGTCGCACGTGGAGCGCATTGATGCCGCGGGGATCGCCGCGCTGATCGCTCTATACGGAGCCGCGCACGAGGCGGGCTACCACTTCGGCGTGCGCAACGCCAATCATCACGTTGAGGAAGTGCTGGTGCTCGTCGGCCTCGATCGCATTCTTTTCAGCTGCGAGGCCGCCCCGGCTTTGCAGGCTAACATCTGCTGCGCGCCGGCCGCATAGTTTCGATAACTGCGGCCGCGCAGCAGTGCGTGCTGATCCTGTACGTCTTCTTCCCTGCTCTTGCCTGAAAATCTGCCCGATGAACTGCGTGCGCCAAGGCCGCGCTGATTAACTCCGCAGCATCCCCCTCAGGGGCTAAAGCCCCCGTTGATTTTGGGCCGTTTACGGCACGACTAAAGTCGTGCCCTTTCAAAACGTCGGCTTAATCAGAGATTCCTTAAAGCCCTTTGGTTTTTGCAAGGCGTTTTCGGCACGGCTGAAGTTGTGCCCCTTCAAAGCGTCGACTTATTCAGAGCTTTCCTAAGACGGCACGTACAGTCATCTGTGCTCAGTCGCCAGGATGCCCCTGTGGAATATCTCATATTGCGGTTCGTAGTTCATTTTTTGGCACTCGCAGATAGAGTGCGAAGTGGATGATTTTGAGATTTCTGAGGGGTATGTCTGATTTGGTGCGGGTTTTTGTCTCGAATTGCGAAAATCCCCACCCAAGAATATGACGAGACATTATGCGCAAGCTATCGGTCTGTGACGATGAGCACAGGCAACTGTATACTTGCGGCGCTATTTGTACGTGCGAATCGAGCAGTGCCGCAAGGCGCAGTCGATGTGTCTGGATGACAGCACGCACCCGACCGTTCCTGTTCTTACCGCTCAGGCCGGGCCTACGTACCGCCACCCTCCACGGAAACCGCTTTGCGGTCCCCGGCGCCTCTCTTCATAGCCGGGGAACAATCCGAAACGGAGGCATCATTTCCATGTCGCTTGGCGTACTGGATCAGCAGCTTGCCGACCAAGCAAGCTCAACCGCAACCTCAACCAAGTATGTGTACTTTTTTGGCGGCGGCGCTGCCGATGGCAACGGTCGCATGAAGGATGTGCTGGGCGGCAAAGGCGCTGGCCTGGCGGAGATGACCAACGCCGGTCTGCCGGTACCTCCCGGATTCACCATTCAGACCGAGGCTTGTCGCGAGTACATGCGCGGCGCCCTGAACCCCTCCATCGATCGCGAGATGCACGATGCCCTGGAACGGCTGGAGAAGCTGCAGGGCCAGAAGCTGGGCGCGGGCGAAAATCCGCTGCTCGTTTCCGTCCGCTCGGGCGCGAAGTTCTCGATGCCCGGCATGATGGACACCATTCTCAACCTGGGCTTGAACGACCACGCCGTGGAAGCCCTGGCAAAGCGCAGCAACAACCCCCGTTTCGCATACGACTCTTATCGCCGCCTCATCCAGATGTTCGGCGACGTGGTGCTCGACATTCCGAAGAAGAAGTTCGAGCACATCTTCGACGGCGTGAAGGAGCGTGAGAAGGCGAAGTTCGACTACGAGCTTGGCCCGAATGCGCTGAAGGAGATCATTGCCGAGTACAAGAAGCTGGTGAAGAAGGAAACGCACAAGGACTTTCCGCAGGACCCACTGGAGCAGCTGGTGCAGGCACGCGATGCCGTGTTCCGCAGCTGGCAGAACGAACGCGCGAAGACCTATCGCCGCATCAACCACATTGACGACTGGCTGGGCACGGCAGTGAATGTGCAGGCCATGGTCTTCGGCAACCTGGGCGAGAACTCGGGAACGGGCGTGGGCTTCACGCGCAATCCCGCGACCGGCGAGCGCATCTTCTTCGGCGAATACCTGATGAATGCGCAGGGCGAGGATGTGGTTTCGGGCGTACGCACGCCGATGCCGATCAGCGAACTCGAGAAGGCGATGCCGAAGGTCTACGACCAGCTTCGCGCCATTACGTGGAAGATGGAAAAGCACTATCGCGACATGCAGGATTTCGAGTTCACCATCCAGGATGGCAAGCTCTACATGCTGCAGACGCGCAATGGCAAGCGCACGGGTCTGGCTGCGGTTCGCGTGGCCATCGACATGGTGCGCGAGGGCCTGATTACGCAGGACGAGGCGATCTTCCGCGTGGAGCCGAACCAGCTGTACGACTTCCTGGTTCCGCGGCTCGATGAGAAGGGCTCGAAGGTGGAAGTGTTGGCGACGGGTTTGCCTGCGTCTCCGGGCGCTGCGGTGGGCCAGATCGTGTTCACGGCGGAAGAGGCTGTGAAGCAGCACACCACGGGCCATATGCAGAGCATCATCCTGGTGCGCGGCGAAACGACGCCTGAGGATATCGGCGGCATGGAAGTGGCCTCCGGCATTCTGACCTCGCGCGGCGGCATGACCTCGCACGCTGCTGTCGTCACCCGCGGCATGGGCAAGTGCTGCGTGGCCGGCGCCGGCGACTGCCAAGTGGACGAAGCCCGCAAGGAGCTGCGCGTGAAGGGCAAGACCTTTCGGCATGGCGACTGGATCTCGCTGGACGGCACGACCGGCCGCGTGATCGAGGGCAAACTGAAGACGATCGACGCACGCCCTGACGATCCGGATCTGGTGAAGTTCATGAGCTGGGCCGACCCGGTCCGGCGCTTGAAGATCCGCGCCAATGCCGACGTGCCGCGTGACGCCAAGCAGGCCCGTGCGTTCGGAGCCGAGGGTATCGGCCTCTGCCGCACGGAGCACATGTTCTTCGGCGAAGGCCGCATTGAGCACGTGCGCGCCATGATTCTGGCAGACAACGAGCACGATCGCCGCGAAGCCCTGAAGAAGCTGCTGCCCATGCAGCGCAGCGACTTCATGGGTCTGTTCAAGGCGATGGAAGCGTTGCCGGTCGTGATCCGCCTGCTTGATCCTCCGCTGCACGAGTTCCTGCCCCAGCGCGAAGAGCTGCTGGTGCAGATTGCCCGGCTGGAAGAGACCAAGCCTCGCTCGCCTAAGCTCAAGGAGCTGCGTACCCTGTTGGCCCGCGTACAGGACCTGCATGAGATGAACCCCATGCTCGGCCTGCGCGGATGCCGCCTGGGCATCACCTTCCCTGAGATCACGGAAATGCAGGCACGCGCCATCTTTGAGGCGGCCTGCAACGTGAAGAACCACGGCGGCGATCCGCACCTGGAGATCATGGTGCCGCTGATCGGCTCCATCGAGGAGATGCGGAACCAGGCGACGATCATCCGCCGTATTGCCGAGAAGGTCTTCAAGGAAAAGGGCACCACGGTCGATTACAAGGTGGGCACCATGATCGAGCTGCCGCGCGCAGCCCTGACCGCCGACCAGATCGCCGAAGAAGCTGAGTTCTTCAGCTTCGGTACCAACGACCTGACGCAGACCACGTTCGGCATCTCGCGTGACGACATCAACCAGTTCCTGCCGGCTTACCTGAAGAACGGCATCTTCAAACAGGACCCCTTTGCCACGCTGGACCAGACGGGCGTGGGAAGCCTGGTGAAGATGGCTACGGCCAAGGGACGCAACACCCGGCCCGACCTGAAGGTGGGCATCTGCGGCGAGCATGGCGGCGATCCTGAGTCCGTCAAGTTCTGCCACAAGATCGGGCTGAACTACGTGTCATGCTCGCCGTTCCGTCTGCTGACGGCCCGGCTGGCAGCGGCGCAGGCCGCGCTGCAGGAGCGTCAGATGGGCGGCGACTTCGGCGGCAACAAGTAACCCGGCACTGCCGGTGCAAGCAACAAGGGCGC
>Ga0318572_10000476_pt1 | contig 15080 bp, 13 predicted proteins | sample GRESIP089b5f20_FD_202528 | JGI IMG/M metagenome (GOLD analysis project Ga0318572, IMG submission 202528) | Tropical soil microbial communities from Luquillo Experimental Forest, Puerto Rico - GRE.SIPMG.089b5f20 | ecosystem: Environmental > Terrestrial > Soil > Tropical forest > Bulk soil...
CCCGGCCGTGGATCGGCCTGCTGCCCGGCAGCCGCGCCAAGGAGATTCGGGCGAACCTGCCGGAGATGCTGCGCGCCGCAGGACTGCTTGCGCAGAAGGCCGGGCCTATCGAGTTTGTGCTGCCTCTGGCGCCCACGCTTACTGCGGCCCACCGCGCCCGCGTGGTCCAGCTCATCGCAGAGCACGCTCCCGGGCTCGCTGTTCGCCTCATCGACGACGCACGGCCGGTCTTATTTCATGCCCGCGCCTCGGTCGTCGCCAGCGGCACGGCCACGGTAGAGGCCGCGCTGATCGGCAACCCGTTTGTGGTGGTCTACCGCGTCTCGCCGCTCACTTACGCCATCGCCAAGAGGGTGGTCACGGTCAAGGACGTAGCCATGGTAAACCTGATCGCCGGCCGCCGCATCGTTCCGGAGCTGATTCAAGGCGACTTCACGGCGGAAAACATCGTCCAACATCTAGAGCCGTTGCTACCCGACGGCCCTCCCCGGCAGTCCATGATGGAGGAGCTCGGCCGCATGCGCGCCCGGCTCCAAAGCCACACGGCCCGGCCCGGCACAACCAGCGGGGCTATCGGCCGCGTGGCCGACATAACGCTCGAAACCCTCGGCCTCACTTCCCCCGTTGTCGATTCCGTGCCATTCTGATTCCGCACCGGCACGGCGAGACCATGAACGATTTTGGAACCACGGATTGCGATGCCTGCTAGAAAGCTGAACCCGCCCATGATCAAGCTGACGCGACGCCTTCTGATGCTGCTTCCCTTGCTGGCCGCTCCTCTTGCCGCCCAGCGCCCCACGCTCGACATCACCGGCTACGTGATCGACGCCGAGATCGACACCACGACGCACAAGCTGGCGGCCACAGCGCAGGTCACCTTCACCGCTCCTGCCACGGCGGAACAGGCCAGCTTCGGCTTTCATCCCGCGCTGCGCGTCACCAAGATCACCGACGACCAGGGCAAGCTGCTCACCGGCGAGCGCCTGGCAGACGGCACCCTGCGCGTAGCCCCCTCCACGCCCTTTGTCGACGGACAGCCTGTGCACTGGACGTTTACCTACGAAGGCGTGATCACCGGGCAGGAAGATGGCCCGGTCGAGGGACTGAAGCTTGCGGCTATTCAGGAGCCCATCACCTACCTGCTCTACGCCGCTCGCTGGTTCCCCACCTCCGGCTACATGACTGACCGCTTCACGGCGCAGATCAAGATTCGCGTGCCGCAGGGCATGAAGGTCTTCGGCAGCGGCGGCAAGGGCAGCTCTACGCCCGCGAAGCTCGCCAGCGGCAAGCCCGGCGACGAATTCGAGTTCGACTGGACCAAGCCAGGCTTTCCCGGCACCATCATCGCCGGACGCTTTCTGGGGCCCTTCAACGCCGGTCCGGGCAACGTGAAGGTCTACCTGAGCGTGAGCCACCAGGCCAGCGGCAACCAGCTGGCGCAGACCGCGCAGAAGGAGTTTGACTTCTTCACGGACTCGTTCGGCGGACCGGAGGTGTCGCACCTGAACGTGGTTGAGCTGCCGGACGACACGCTGCCCGCCGCATGGGCTCCGGAACTGGCCGCGATCCTCGGCTCGCGCGTGGGCGACAAGACCGGCGTACGCCTGCTGGCCAACACCATCGCGCACCAGTGGTGGGGCTCCGAGGTGAGCCCGCGCACGCTCAACGATGCGTGGATCACAAACGGCATGTCGCGCTACGGCGAACTCATGTACTTGGAAGACGAGAACGGCCACAGCGCCATGCGCAACGCGCTGCAGGACGTGGCCGCCGGTGCGCTGGCTTATGACACCACGCCGCTCTCCGCCTCTGCCCGCCTTGCGCCCTTCTCGCCCGAGTTCCAGTCGCAGACGCTGGAAAAGGGCGCGATGATCTTCCACATGTACCGCGGCATCGTGGGCGACAAGGTCTTTCTCGCCTCGCTCAAGGGCTTCCTGAGCCAGTACACAGACCAGGGTGCGCGCAGCTCGGACTTCATCAAGGTGGCCGAGTCGCAGAGTCAGCAGCAGCTCACCGCCTTCTTCTCGCAGTGGGTGGAGGGCACCGGCGCTCCGGCGTTCGTGAACAAGTACACCGTCTACCGACTCGGCAACGGCAAGGGCTTCCGCACCATCGGCGACGTGACGCAGGACCTCGACCTCTTCCGCATGCCGGTGGAGATTCGCGTGGACACCGAGGGCAAAACCGAAGCCAAGAAGATCGACGTGGTTGGCACCGACTCGCAGTACGTGATGGACACCTTCGGGCGGCCGCGCAAGATCGCCGTCGACCCCAGCGACTGGGTGCTCAAGTCCTCGCCGGACCTGCAGGTGCGCGTGTCGATCCTCAAGGGGCAGCAACTGGTGGCGCAGGGCGACCTGGTAAGCGCGCTGGCCGAGTACCAGAAGGCGCTCACGGCCAACCAGCAGAGCTCGCTCGCCAGCTACCGCATTGGCGAAGTGCTCTTTACCCAGCGCAACTATCAGGCCAGCGTCAACGCTTTCCGCGACGCGCTGCGCGGCGACGACGAGCCCGCCTGGACCGAGGTCTGGAGCCACATCATGATCGGCCGCATCTTCGACATCACCGGCCAGCGCGACCGCGCCGTGAACGAATACCGCCTCGCCGTCCAGACCAACGACAACACCCAGGGCGCCGTGAACGAAGCGCGATTGCTGCTGCAGCACCCGTACAAGAGGCCGGAGAGCGAATAACTAATTGCCTGCTCTCATGTCCCTAGCCTACCCATAGGCCTCAAAGAAGCTTTTTATTTACTAACATGGAACTGACCCCGATTTGCACAGGATCCCAAAGCTTCATCCTCGTTCAACATTTGATTGAGTAGTTAGGCATCCACATCTCACAAAATGGGGGATTAAGAATGGCACGCAATTCAATCCAAACGCACAAGGCAGTTGCAAGCAAGGCTTCAAAAGCTCTCAGCAGTAGCTCTACCAGCAAAACGACAAAGCAGATTGCTGGATCAGCACTTTCGAATAGAAAAAAGAGCTCGTAGCCGAGCAATCAGTGCACAGACTTTCATGCTGATTGCGTGGACTGCTGCATCTTTATTCCTGTGGCTGGGGTAGGGCACGCCTTCCCCAGCACAACTCAAGTTGCCACATGCAATGCGTCCGGCATTCCCAGCGCATGTGCGCATGCCTAGTGAGTACTAGGAGCTCAATACCAACGCGACTGTCGTATCACCCACCGATACATTGAATTGACCTAGTCCCGCACCTTGTCCCAGCCAACCTGTACGGAAACAATCTTCACACCGACGTTGTGTTCACAATACCAATCTTCTCGGCTTTGTCCGTTGTCGCCGCGGTAGTAAGAGGCGATAGAGGAATCGAACAGCTTGTCACCTGAGATGTAGGGGCGATTGGGGGTCCGGGTCGGGTCTTTGGCAGCAAGGCAGAAGTCTTCGACTGTAGCGGCCACATGCTGCTCATAGTGGCAATACTTCTTCCCGAGAGGAGCAGCATCGAACTCGCAGTCATGCGGCTTATAGTCCACATGAACAATGGATGGCTCAACATGATATATCTGAGCGACTGTTTGAGCAATGAGCTCTGCAGAATCGGATTTCGGTTGAGCCTCCTTAGCCTTATGGGTATTCCACCAATCGCTGATAGCAGTTGGTATAACAAGAACTAGGATAATGACGACACAGACGATAGCTAGCCTTCCCAAGATAGACTCGAATCGCTCGGACATGGCGTTTGTTCCTGTGTATGAGTCTAAGGCTGGTGATCCTGGTCACGGTGGCTATTCCGAAACAAATATGAAGATGCCCCAGCGCTTCAACGTTGGGGACTGGGGAAAGCAGGGGAGTTCGGCTCGAGATCTTGCACGGCCGAGAAAGCAGTATTCTAACCTCGCTTATGTTCCGGATTCTTTCACCCTCAGCCGATACTCCTCCGGCGTCTCAATCGCAAACCGTGTCTTTCCGGCCAGGGCCAGCAAGTCTTTGTCGCCGCTTACCAGCACGTCTGCGTTTCCGCTTTGGGCCAGGTCGAGGAAGGGCTGATCGTTTGCGTCGCGACAGGTCTGTGGGCAACGCCTCACGCGCTCTACGATCTGGCAGTGTGGCACATACTCGGCCAGCAGCTCCTCCCTCTCGTCACGCGATAGCTTGAACTTGGGGTAGGCGAGCACGCGGGTAAGCTCCGCAGCCGTGGCCGCCGAGAGCAGCGGAACGCAGCCGCCCTCGCGCCAGTGCCGCCGCAACCATGCCAACCGTCCGTTGGTGAAGAGTAGGGCCGAAACCACCGTGGTTGTATCGAAGACAACGCGGGGCGTCATGCCTTCTTCCGTGCCCACTCCACAGCGCTCTGCACGTCCTCGTCCTGTATGCCGAGCAAAGCTAGCCGCGCACGCACCTCGTCCGCACGGCTCTGGCGCAGCGGGCGAAGCACAATGGAGTCGCCGTCCGTACTTACGGCAAAGTACTCGACGTTGCCAAACCGCTCCACCACCGCCTTGGGCAGCGTGATCTGATTTTTCACCGTCTTCTTGGCGAGCATGGGCACACTCCATAAACAAGGAAGTAAGGAAATCTTACCACCGATTCGATGTAAACTGTCTCGCGAGCGGCCAGCGAGCCGTACGCCGCACGCAGTGCCCAGACGCACAAAGGGCTGGCCCGCGGGCCAGCCCTTCTTCCTTTCTCCAGATTTCGCAGCTCCGTCTTACGGTTTCGACAGCACCTCAATCGTCACCGGAGCCAGTCCGTCGTAGGCCATATCGATCTTCTTGGCCGCTGCGTAGCTCAGATCCAGCACCCGGCCGTCGTACAGCAGGCCTCTATCGGTAATCTTCACTACTACGGACTTATGGTTCTCGTCGTTGGTCACCCGCACCCGGGTCCCGAAGGGCAGGGTGGGGTGGCACGCCGTCATGGCGTACATGTTGAATCGCTCGCCGCTTGCCGTCAGGCGCCCATTAAAGGCCGCTCCGTACCAGGAAGCCACGCCGCGCAACAGGTTCTGCGGCATCTTCCGGTCGGGCTGGGCCAGCGTGGCATTCGCTGTCCCTGCGCCAGTGGCCGGAGTCATCGCCGGCCGCGACAGAAGCGCATTCGCTTGCACGGGCTTGGTCGCAAAAGAGACCACCGCGCACGCCAGGGCAATACACGACGCACCCACGAGCAGCCAGAACTGCACGCGCGTGCCAGCGTTCACCTTGTTTGCGTTTCTCTTCATAAGCATTCCCCCATTTTACTGGTTGGATACGGGTAAGCTCAACCATTAACGAGAGATACACTGGGCGTTCTGTGTAAAATCCCGCTCCTCGGAGGCGATTTACGGCCTAAGTCCTTGCCCAAGAGCAACCTGAGAAATGCACTGAAAATGGTGCAAAATCGAGATTTTTTTGCCCGCGTGGCCTCATGACGCCACGCGACGGCTTACAGCCCGACTTTGGGTTCGTTCCGTGTGCTCTGCCGAGTTGTCTTATTTCGGATCAGCCGACCCCCGAGCCGGCTTGCTTGTACCCTGGCCCCGCTGGCGCTGGAGCGCGCGTATGGGTGAAGTGAGGCGGCGATCCGAGACCTCTGTGGGTTAGACGGATCGCAATGCCGGTGAGGCTATCACGATCTGCGGCAGACCGGCCAGAAACAAATACTGTGGAAATTCGGCAATAATATACTTGACTGACTATTCAATTCGCGCTACTCTGATCGTGTTATGGAACAGATCAAGACCTTAACCGAAGCAATCCGCTACTTTGCCGATGCAGAGAACTGCCGAGAGTTCATGGTGTTTCTGCGCTGGCCGGATGGAAATGTCGAGTGTCCGTATTGCGGTTCTACCAAGGTCACTTGGTTAGCGAAAGCGAAGGTCTATCGCTGCTATGGAGACCATGCCAGACAGAAGTTCTCGCTCAAGGTGGGCACCATCTTTGAGGACTCGGCTATCGGTCTCGACAAGTGGCTCCCCGCTGTGTGGCTGCTCTGCAACTCCAAGAACGGTATCTCCAGCTATGAACTGCACCGCGCCATTGGTGTGACACAGAAGTCTGCATGGTTCATGCTGCATCGGATTCGCCTTGCGATGGAGTCCAAGTCGTTCCACAAGATTGGCGGAATGGAAGGCGGTCCCATCGAAGCAGACGAGACCTTCATCGGTGGCAAGCCTAAGAACATGCACATTGCCCAACGGAGAAAAGCGCAAGCCACCGGTCAGAATCCTGAAAAGGCGATTGTCTTTGGGATGCTGGAGCGCAATACTCGGCAGGTCCGTGCCAAGGTCATTCCCAACGTGCGCCGCGAAGTGCTACAGGCTGAGATTCTCCAGCAGGTCACTCCCAAGTCTGCCATCTTCACCGATGGTCACAAGGGCTATGACGGTCTGGAGAGAGACTTCATTCACGCTACCGTGAGCCACATGAACGAGTACGTGCGCGGTCAGGTCCACACTCAGGGAATTGAGAATTTCTGGAGTCTGCTCAAGCGGTCTCTATCGGGAACCTATGTAGCCGTTGAGCCATTCCATCTTGACCGTTACGTGACTGAGCAAGTTTTTCGGTACAATAATCGCGCAACGAAGGATAACCCGCTGACCGATGCGGACCGTTTCACGCTGGCAGTATCGCAGATAGAAGGCAAGCGCCTTACCTATGCAGAACTGACCGGCAAGGTGGGAGAAACGGAACGCTTCTAAACGTTCTCTGCTGTACGAGAGACAGCGCCGCGGGAAACGGTCTTAGACGTTCGTTTCGCTTCGCGTTCGGCGTCGAGTTTGGCTTTGATCTCTGCGTGCGGCACTTGAATCAAGCGCTGCATGAAATTTGTGAAGTTCTCCGAGTTGCCGCTAACGATCTTGGCGGATGTGTTCGGCACAATCGGTCTCCCCTCTTGCTAGAGAGAAGGGTAGGCGATTGTGTGTTCAGAGTCAACTGCTGCGGAATATCGTTAAAGGGGGCTGCATGATTCGCATCTCGATTCCGTATGTCTACAACTTGCTGGAGGCCTTATATCCTCTTACCCTGATTAAGCAAGGAGACACTTTAGGGAACCATTTATTCAATCTTTTCAATGCCGACAATCTTCTTGACCAGTTCATCAACCAGAGTCTTTGGGGGCAATCTCTTAGAGTTTGTAGACAGCCTGGAAATTCGCTGCTCCGACAAATACGAGAGCTCTATGGAGAGGAAATTCAAGGAGAAAAGGAAATCGAATACTGGCGCGTAGTCGCGCTTCAGAATCAACTGACCTCATTTAAGGCGGTTCTCGAAGCAGAGTTCTTGATTACCGCAGCCTACCTTGTCACTCCCCAACGGGGCTATGACGTAGCAACTCTGATTGAATCTGCAGAAGTAATATTTCCAACTGAGGTAGTCGTTAAAGTTCCGGAGGTCACCTTTGATCTTCGAGAAGCGGGAAAGTGTATCGCATTCGATCTCGGGACTGCTGCTGGTTTTCATTTGCTGCGGGCACTAGAAACCGTGATCCGAGAATACTGGAACGTAGTCATGGAAGGTAAACCCCTCCCTAGCAATCGCAACTTAGGCAATTACATCAAAGAAATGAGCGATGCTGGCAAAGGGGACAGGAAGGTTCTCGCGGCCCTAAAGCAAATCAAAGACCACCACCGGAATGAATTGATGCATCCAGAGGAACGATTGACTTTAGACGAGGCAATCGGATTGATGGGAATTACTCAAAGCGCCATAGTCGCCATGCTCAAGGAAATTCCAGAAAGGCCAACGGTACTGCCTCCGGACAATTCTGGACTGCTTGCGCCGGGTGGCGATATTGAACCCATATAATTCTCGGCACACAAGGATGAAGCTCGATGGCCGCTTCTAGCGCGGCCATCGAAAAGTGGAACAGGCAAAATGGTTGAGTCTTATCCCCGCTTAGGTGAGGGGCGATAGACAGTTTCGCGTTCGGTAGTAGAGGGATACCGCTTGTCATCGCCAGCAGGCCGGAACTGGCCCGTGCGTGAGTCGCGTACAACATGAATAGGTGTGTGTTTCATGACGATCCCCGCCTCCTTTAAGCAGGGGTTTTGTTGTGAATGGTTATCCTCTCCGGCTCCGTGTTGAAGGCACGCAGCCGTGAGGGGCTAGCCTGCCGCATCCTCTCGGAGGCAGGGATTCCCTGTATGCGCAAAGGCGCAGATTTTGCTTGACGGTAGGAAAGGTGAGAGATACTCTCAAGGCAGGTTTGCTACCGCAAGGCCGGATTTTAGGTCTGCTCGGAGCCCGTCGTTCTCAGCGACGGGCTTTCGTGTTTTATCCCCACATGAAATTGCTACAACGATGATGATGGGGGATTTTGCGGACGAACACAACTAGAATCTGCGGCCAAACCCCAAAAATTCACGGTCCTACCCTAAAAAACCCGAAATCACTATAACTCCAGCGCGGAAAGGCCCGTTTACCACTCTGCAACGGGTAACAATCCCTTCTTAGTCAGCCAAGTATATTATCACCGGAAATTCCTTAACCCCTGACAATGAAGAGGCTTTTCTGGGCTATAAGGAAGGGACGCGCCTCCCCGAGGACGCGAATGGCTGGAATGGTACCCGGGTGCGCCAGATGAAGATGGGTAGAACTGCCGTGTTCGTCAGCCTGTCGCTGCTGGTGTTGGCAGCGCTGGGTGCAGCAGTGATCAAGTGGCGCGGCTTTCGCGCAAGCTCTGTGCCCGGCGGCTTCGAGACCTCGGCGGCACGGGCACTACGCAACTTTGCGATCCCGGGTGCCGAGCACCGGAAGGCCAATCCCGTTGCAGCAGAACCGGTTGCGCTGGACGAGGGACGTGGGATATTTCTGGCTCGGTGCGCAATCTGCCACGGTGTCGACGGCCGGGGGGCTACGCCGATCGGAGCGAACGAGTACCCGCGCGTACCCGACCTGCGAGCTGCGCCAACCCAGAGCCTCAGCGACGGCGACATCCACTACATCATCGAGAACGGCGTGCAGCTTACGGGCATGCCGGCGCTGCATGCGCAGTCCTTAAGAGACGGCTGGGCGCTCGTCACATTCATCCGGAGCTTCCGTCTGTCCGCACCGCAGGAGGAAGCCATCGCGGCTAAGGTGGCGAGTTCAGCGCATTATGTTGGTTCCGAATCCTGCCGAAAGTGCCACGCGGAGCTCTACGAGCGCTGGAAGAAGACGCCGATGGCGAACATCGTGAGCGATCCCAGGCAGCATCCGGAGGCCATTCTGCCTGACCTGAAGACCAACCACATTGCACCGTTCACGGTCGATCAGGTGGCGTTCGTCTACGGCAGCAAGTGGAAGCAGCGTTACTTTACGAAGATCGGGGACGACTACTATCCGCTGCCTGTGCAGTGGGATATGGGCAACCGGCAGTGGCTGAAGTATCACGTGGCAGACACGGGAGACGACTGGTGGACGGCGCACTATCCGTCTGACAACCTGCAGCGGCCTACGGGGCCAACGTGCGATGGCTGCCACTCGGTGAACTACGACATTCACACCAAACAGGTGGCCGAGTGGAACGTGGGCTGCGAGCGCTGCCACGGACCGGGCAGCGAGCACGTTGCGCATCCCACGCGCACCAACATCCTGAACCCGGCGGGGATGGACGACGTGGCCTCGGACGACACCTGCATCCAATGCCACTCGCAGGGCCAGCCGCGCGCCGGATTGATTGAAGGCAAGGCGTACGACTGGCCAGTGGGCTATCACGTCGGGCTGCACCTGGCCGACTATTGGACGCTGGAGGACGTGGCGCTGGGGCAGACGGATTTTTATCACTTCCCCGACGGCACGGCGCACAAGAACCGGATGCAGGGGAACGACTTTGTACAGAGCGTAATGTATCGCCACGGCGTGACCTGCGCCACCTGCCACGACGTGCACGGAACCGGCAATTACGCGCAGTTGCGTGAGCCGGCGGGCAAGCTCTGCCTGGAGTGCCACGGACCCGGCTCACCGAATGGTCCACACGCGGTGACCCTTGAAGCGCACACGCACCACAAGAGCGATAGTCCGGGCAGCCAGTGCATCGCCTGCCACATGCCGAAGATCGCTACAGAAGGCGTACCCGGCTCGTTCGTGCGCTCACACACATTCCAGTTCATCTCTCCAGCCATGACGGAGCGGTACAAGATGCCGAATCCGTGCACCTCCTGCCACACCGGCAAGACAACAGCGTGGGCCAGCTCGGCGCTGGAGATGTGGCCCGGTGTGTCACCGTGGCGGGTGGGTAACTGAGCGAGAACAGGGTGCCTGCCGCTAACTGCCTCCGGCGTTGCTAGCGCGGGGTCTGGGCCGGTTTGGCGAAGTGGAAGGTGCAGCTGACTTGGTGCGTGGCGGGGTCGGGCTTGGAGTCGAAGGTGGTGATGACGGTCTGCAGCCACTTCGCCAGGGCCTTGTCCTTCTTTTGCGCAACCGCGGCAAAGTTCGACACGTAGCTCTCATCGAACACGTCACCGGGGGCCATCTTCCATGCGAGCTTCAGCTTGGCGGCCATCGCGTCAGGCGCGCCATCGAACCGGACTGCGGAGAGCCGGTAGGGCGTGCCGGGTGTGATCTCCAGGCTGTAGTTGACGATGTGGGTGGTCTCGTTGAACGAGGGATGCGGAACGATGGCGCAGTCCATATAGCCTTTGGCGTGGTAGGCGTCGCGAACCGTCTGCAGGAAGAGATCGAGCGGGCGGCCGGAACCGGCAGGCTTCTTCGACAGCGCTTTCTCCACGTCGCCGCGCGCTACCAGCCCACCGGCGGGCAGGTCGATGCTCCCAACCTTGTAGGTGCCGCCTTCTTTGATGGTCACTGTGAAGGGAATATCGATGGCCTGGTCTGACGGAACGGGTAAGTCAGCCTGTGCGACGTTGACCTGCACGGCGGCGTAGTCGAGATCCTGATAGAGATCCTGGAAGATATGCTGAAGGCCGAGGGCGGAGTTTTCGGTGTCGAACCCGTTGCCAGACTGACTCTCAGCCAGCAGGCTGGCTTTGGCCTGCATAGCTGGCGAAACGCCGACGAGCTGGATGCGCCCGATGCGCACGGCGGGCGTGACCACGGAGAAGTTCATAGCAGTGAGCTTTTGCGGGCCCAGGCCGCTGGTGAGCGCGGCCTTCACAGTAGCCTTCGCGCCTTTGGCGGCCAGCATCTCCTGAAAGGTCTGGCAGATGCCGTCGACCACGGAGCCTGTGGCCGGGAGCTGGCCGTGATAGAGCGGGAAGCGGTCGTGGAGCTGCGCGTCGAGGTCCTTGCCAGGCGCGAGCGGCAGGTTGTCCAGGTGCATGGGATAGAGCTGGATTGCGGGCGTGAGCGTGAAGACCAGTGCCCGACCGTTGGAGGTGAACTTGACCTCCTTGAACAGGCCCGTGTCGCTGAGCTGGCGGGCGCGGGCCTTCACCTCGGCTGGCTTGGGGCGCGCATCCGGCTGCAGACCGGCGGCGGCCAGCAGCTCCTGCTGCGTGTATTGCGATGCGCCCTGAAAGCGGATCGCTGGAGGCGCAACTTTCCTCTGTGCCACTGCGGGAAGAGTGCAAAGCAGAAGCAAGGCTACACGAACGGCTCCAGACTGTTTGGACATAGCTGTGCCAAGGTTAGCAAACCGAAGCACAGCGTCGCACCTGATCGCTATTCCCTGTTGGCGACGAGGCAGAACATCGCGCCCTGCGGGTCTTGTGCGTTGATGATCCAGCCGCCGCCGGGCACCTGCATGGGGCCGTTGAGCACCTGCCCGCCGCCGGTTTTGACGCGCTCGATTGCCACACCGATGGAATCGACGCAGAAGTAGAAGTTCCAGCAGGCCACGGGAATGTGCGGAGGCTTGGCCATCATGCCACCATCGCCCATCTGCTTGTGATCGCCCTCGTCGAAGAGGCGATACGCACCCATTGGCCCCATGTCCATGTCCATCAGCTTGGTCCAGCCGAAGAGCTTGTTGTAGAAGGCGAAGCCGGCTTCGAGGTCGGTGGTGTAGAGCTCGTGCCAGCCGATGGTTCCCGCTGCGGGCGGCGCGGGCCGCTCGGGCGTGGGCATGGCGGGGTGGGGAGTGAAGATCACGATCGCCGCCCCCTGCGGGTCCGACATAACGGCGAAGCGCAGCATGCCGGGAACATCCGTGGCGGGCTTCCAGAGCTTGCCGCCGGCCTCGACGATCTTCTCGACGTGCGCGTCAACGTCATCCACGGAGATGTAGCCGACCCAGGCCGTGTGCCCTTCAAGATGCAGCATTCCGGCGATGCCGACGTTGCCGATGTTGAAGGTGGTGTAAGAAGGACCATCGGCGCCCGGTATCTCGTGTGTGGTCCAGCCGACCACATCGGAATAGAACTTGCCAGCGGCTTTGGTGTCGCTGGTCATGAGCTCATACCAGCTGAATCTGCCTTTTGGTGAGAACATCGTGGCACTCTCCTCATTGACGGGACACGGCTCGTGCGCAGTGTCCGATCAGGCTGGCTTCGTTGATAGCAACGCGCGGTGAGAGGTGTCAACCGGCCGGAGATTAAATATGGAGCGGAGGTGGACCGGTTTATGCCATGTTTCAGGCCATACATTAGGCAGGGCAGAGCTCGCCCTCTCACCGGCCCAGTGCGTAAACCACGTTCACCACGGTCTCAACCTCGACCGGCACACCATTCAGCAGGTACGGCGAGTACTTCCACTTCTTTACCGCGTCCACCGCAGACTCGGCCAACAGGGTAGATGGAGAAGCCAGGACCTCAAGGTCGTGAACGCTCCCATCAGTTCCGATCACCGCGCTAAGAATGACCACGCCCTGCTCGCGTGCCATCTTGGACAAAATTGGGTACTCGGGTTGGGTCTTCTTCACTAAAGGGCCAGCTTTGACGCCGGTCTGTTCGTTACCGTGCGCCGTCTCTGTCCGCTGCTGCAGAATCGAATCGCTAGGTGGGCTGAAGACAGCATCTTCAGGGCTCACTGCTTCAATCGTGTCCACTGAAGCAGAAAAGAGCTTCACCTTGCCCGTCGACATCACCACCTGCCGCGCCAGATAGTGCCCCTGCGTCTTCACAAGTTGGTTAAACTGCTCAGTCATCTCACTCGCTGATACCATGCGCAACGCGAGCGTCGGCGGATCGAAGCAGTAGTATCTCAGTGCGCCAGAACTCGGCGCCTGTGGTTTCCCGTCCACCAGCCATTGCGGCGTCACCACCACACATGCCAACTCCGGCTTTTTTGGCGGCAGCATCTTCAGGTCAAGGCTCTCTTTGCTGGATTCCGATGTCATGTTTGCTGGCAGTGGAGAGACGAGCGTTTCTATGATCGATTTTTCGAAATGTCGCAATGGACTTCCACGGTCCTTACGGTAGAGCCCGCCATCCGCGGTCACCCATTCGGAATGCTCGGCGTCGCCTCGCGCCCAGCTACTGCGGTTCACCTTAGGCGAAGCCCACCAGTAATTCCAGGTCCCCTGCTCGGTAGGATTCCCCTTCAGGTCGTAGAGCTGATAAGTCGCCTTCAGATGCCAAGGCTTCATGTCAGGTGCAGTGAAATTATAAAAATGCGCAGCGGCTTTAAGGAGTTCCTTTGGGTCGTTAGGAAGAACCATCCCGGTGTTTGATGGATCTTGGGCGAACCCAGATAGGAAAACCACCAGATATAAAGCATGGATAAGTAACTGACGCATCGTATTGCGATGGTAGCAGGCGAAATCCCATACAGCCTCTTAGCTGTACCTCTGATCTCTCAGAGGTTGTGTGCTACGTCCGCCCGCGCGAGTGAACAGCGAGCCGCACACCGCACGCAGTGCTTTTGCAGATTAATTCGCGGAAGCTGCTAGGCTGATCCAGAACTTGACGCTCGGGTGAATCGGCCCGGGCAATGCCGTCCCTTGCGGGCGGCATTTTCTTTTTGTCCGCAAACATCTCCTGGAGGAATTGCATGAAGCTTAGCTCTGCCGGGCTCGACCTGATCAAACGCTCTGAAGGTTTTCGCAGCCGCACTTACTTTGACACCGCAGGATTTCCGTCGATCGGCTACGGCCATCGGCTCGAACCGAAGGAGCACTACCCCGAAGGCATCACCGAGGCTCAGGCTGAGGTGATTCTGCTGTGGGACGTGCACGAGGCCGAGCAGGCCGTGGAGAGGCTGGTGAAGGTGCCGCTTGCGCAGGGTCAGTTTGATGCGCTGGTGGACTTTACCTTCAACCTTGGCTCGGCGCGGCTCTTGAGCTCAAGCCTGCTGCGCGAGCTGAACACGGGCCACTACGATGTGGCGGCGAACGAGTTGCTGCGCTGGGACCACTGCGGCGCCGAAGAGCTGGAAAGCCTGAAGGCGCGGCGCAAGGCCGAGCGAGCGCTCTGGATGGGCGAGATCAGGGCGCAGGCCGCGTGATCTCCCTACCGCCTCCTCCCGGAGGGCGACACTAACCGCCGACCACAGTAACGCTCAGCCGCTCGTCTGGCTTAAGGTAGCCCTTGCGACGGAACCAATCTTCCATTGCTGGTTGCAGACGGTCGAGAGGAACGCGATAGCCTGCCTCGAGCAGGCCGTCGCCTGCGGGCAGCGTGTCGTCAAAGACGGCGTCGTTGGTGAAGTTGCGCATGGCGAAGTTGTCGATCCACTTCACCGGACAGGCGTGCCGTTCACCACTGGCATCTACGCGCTCGACCGTGAGCTTGCGGGCAAACATGCTTTTCATCGTAAGGCCTGGCGCCTGTCATCGGCGGCGTTGGATTCGGCGTCTACCGGAATGAGCCTCATCGCCGGCGATCAAGCTCATACAACGCGGATGCGTGCGTGCGGGGTCTGTCTCCTGCCCGCGCGCCGCAACGCGTGTCTCTGCAAGAGAGGAGCTTCGCCGTACATGACACGTTTTCCTCTGATATCTCGCGTGCTGACGCTGGCCGCAATGGTTGCGCTGGCCGGTGCATTGTTGCACGCGCAGGATGGTCCACCTCCCGGCCCGCCTCCGGGCGACATGCAAGGCGGCCCGCAGCAGGGCCCGGGTGTCGACCGTCAGCTCAAACACCTGACCAAGCTGCTGACTCTTACAAGCGATCAGCAGGCGCAGGTGAAGGTGATCCTGACAGACCAACAGCAACAGATCAAAGCCCTATTCGACCAGGCGCGGTCATCCAGCGGGACGAGCAGCTCCGATACAGGCGGTCCCAACCCTGAGACGATGACGGCGCAGCGTGCACAGA
>Ga0318572_10000480_pt1 | contig 15041 bp, 7 predicted proteins | sample GRESIP089b5f20_FD_202528 | JGI IMG/M metagenome (GOLD analysis project Ga0318572, IMG submission 202528) | Tropical soil microbial communities from Luquillo Experimental Forest, Puerto Rico - GRE.SIPMG.089b5f20 | ecosystem: Environmental > Terrestrial > Soil > Tropical forest > Bulk soil...
CACCCGTAATCGCTCGCAAAACAAAAGTTGCCAACGATAATCTGGCACTTGCTGCTTAATTAAATAAGCAGCCGTCCTCCACGGCTTTGCCTATGGGCCGTGAGCGGGCGTCGCACAGTAGGCTGGCGGTTGCGGCTCGGTCCGTGTTGTAACCGCGAGATCATCGGACTAGTTCTATGCGCATCTTGTCCGTTCTGAGCGCATAGAGCGAAACCTTCGGAACCGGACTGAGCATGGAGTCTCCTGGCTGACAACGATTTCGGACGCGGGTTCGACTCCCGCCGCCTCCACCAGCCTTCGCCCGCCGCGAGCGGGCTACGGCTAGGCATGTCAGCCGAAAGCGGGCGAAGGCTGTCACGCCGAAGCTGTGCCACACAGGCCGTTCCTGGCCCGTCAGCGTCACGTCACGCACCCCAATTAAAGACAAACGGTTTTCTCTTAAAGCAAAGCCAGCCTCCGCGTCCTTGACATCCGCCATTCCGCCCACGATAATTGGGCCCCATTGATAGAAATCTGAGCGCAAAACCCCTGTAGATAAACGATTGTCTACGGACATGCGGCTCGCAGGTCGCGAGCTGCGCCTGGCCGGGGCAACGATCGCATTCCGACGGGTTTTGGTAGAGCTCACTGCAGAGGGGATGAGGATGGCCACAGGTAGAGGATGGATTGCAGTTGCACTGATGGCGTTTAGCCTGACGGGATGCGGAGGCGGCGGAGGCGGGGGCAGCGCGACCACCAACACGCCCACCGCGGCAGCGCCGACATTTTCTCCAGCGGGCGGCACGTACTCCGCCACACAGAGCGTCACCCTTGCCGACACAACCAGCGGAGCGGCTATCCATTACACGACGGATGGCACAACGCCGACAGCGTCCTCTGCAACTTACTCCAGCGCCATCTCCGTCGCCTCAACGACCACCATCAAGGCGCTTGCCGTAGCTTCCGGCTATAACAACAGCACCGTCGCGTCGGCCACCTACACCATCTCGCTGCCTGCGACCGACGCTCCCGTCTTCACGCCCGCTCCAGGCACCTACTCCGACGCGCAGAGCGTGACGCTGAGTGACGACACGGCTGGAGCGTCGATCTACTACACGACCAATGGCACAGCGCCGACGACGGCTTCCACGCTCTACACGGGCGCAATCTCTCTCGTTACCACCACAACGATCGAGGCCATCGCCGTCGCGCCGGGTTACTCCTCGAGCGCGGTCACTACCGGCACTTACATCATCCCTTCCACCAACCCAAGCGTAGCGGTGGTGTTGAGCACGCACGACCAGACGCAACTGATGGCGACGCAGCCGACATTAACCTTCGCGCCAGCCAGCGCATCGGCGGCGACCAACACCATCGTCGTGGACTCCGCGCAGCAGTATCAGGCGATGGATGGATTTGGAGCGGCGTTCACCGATTCGGCCGCATATCTCTTGAACGAAGTGGCCACGTCGTCCGCTCTCTCTAGCACCATGAACGACCTGTTCACGCGCAGCGGCAGCGGTATAGGGCTCAGCTTCATGCGTAACCCGATGGGTGCGAGCGACATTGCGCGGTCGGTGTATTCGTTCGACGATCAGGCAGTAGGATCGACAGACCTGACGCTGGCCAGCTTCTCCATTCAGCATGATCAGGGCGACATTCTGCACATCATCAAGCAGGCCAAGGCGCTAAATCCCGACATGAAGATCCTTGCCTCGCCCTGGAGCCCGCCGGGCTGGATGAAAGACCCGGCTTCGATGAGCACAGTCTCCATGCTGGGCGGCACGCTCCTGCAGAGCACAGCCAACGAACAGGCATTTGCAAATTACTTCGTCAAGTACATCAACGCGTATCAAGCCGCAGGCGTGCCCATCGACTACATCACCCTGCAGAACGAGCCGGAAAACGAAGTCACAACCTACCCATCGATGGGCATGACGGACACAGTGCAACTGTCCTTGCTGCAAAACTACGTTCTGCCGGCTCTGTCGTCAGCAGCACTCACCACGAAGGTGATGGTCTATGACCACAACTGGAACGACGCCACCTATCCGGAGTATGTGCTGAGCGGCCTTACCTCCGGCCAGTTGGCGCAGGTGGCCGGCGTGGCGTGGCACGGCTACAGCGGCACACCCGGCGCACAGCAGACTGTGCAGAACCTCTTCCCGAGCCAAGGGGCGTGGATGACGGAGCACTCCGGCGGCACCTGGATCAGCGATCAGTTCACGTCGGACTTCGTCGAGATCACGCAGGTGGTGCGCAACGCGGCAAAGGGCTACGTGAAGTGGAGCCTCGCGCTGGATCAGAACAAAGGGCCGAACCTTACCACCTCTGCCGGACTCGGCGGCTGTACCACATGCACGCCGATCGTGACCGTCAACAGCGGCACCGGCGCCGTCACAAAAACCATCGAGTACTACACGCTTGGCCACTACAGCAAATACGTGCTGCCGGGCGCCGTGCACATCTACTCGAGTAACACGCCGCAGGTGGCATCGACGGCGTTTCTCAATCCGGATGGGTCGACGGCGCTGATTGCGTTCAACAGCTCGAGCACCAGCGCGAGCTTCAACGTGCAGTGGGGCGCGCAAGCCTTCTCCTACACACTGCCTGTCCAGGGCGCAGCAACGTTCGTGTGGGCCGGAACGCAGAGTGGCACACCTGCGACGGCCGCCACCGCCGCCATCCAGGGTTCGAGCTACAGCAGCCAGAGTGGGCTGCAGACTGAGACCACCAGCGACTCGACCGGCACCTATGACCTGGGCTACCTGACGGCGGGCGGCTACGCGGTGTACAAAAACGTCGACTTTGGCACTGGGGTGTCTCAGGTGAGCGTGCGCACCGCCAGCGCCGGCAACGGTGGCACGGCGACGTTCTACTTGGACAGCGCATCGGGCTCGCCCATCGCAACCGTCAACCTGCCGGTGACAGGCGGATGGCAGACCTGGAGCACCGTGACCGCCACAGCCAGCGGAGCCACCGGGGTGCACGACCTCTACGTGGTCTTTGGTGGAGGCGGCAGCACAGACAGCATCGCCAACGTCAACTGGTTCCAGTTCCAGTAAGCCGGGCAAAGCAGGACTGCTTCCGTTGCCGGGAGCGGTCCTGTGAGCCGTCTGATCCGTCTAACCCACAGGCACATGGTTGACCTGAGCGCGCGTGTTCGGCCTTGCCAGTGTCGCGAGGCGAAACAAAGCGTTTGTCTTAAGGTTTTCAGCAAGTGCTATTCTTGACAATCGTTTTTCCCACGTGTTCTAATTTGCCGGCATGTTAATAAGACAAAGGATTGTCTTGAATGCAATCCCTGTCTCGATTGGCGTGCGGCAGTGTGCTGATCTTAACGATCTTTTTCCGAACGGATGAAAACCGAATTCCGGCAAAGCACTGGAATGTGTTTGAGCGCCAGCCGGACTGACAGGCGGCGCTCAGGCGATCGGAAAAGGCAAAAGTGAACAGGCTGAGCAATTCGGAGGCAGTTTATATGAGAAGCATCAAACAATGGGCATTGCCCCTCTTCCTGCTGGTCTTTTGCAGCGGGTTGGGCTTTGCGCAGAGCATCAACTCCGGTGACGTTCGTGGCACCGTGACGGACGAGACGGGAGCGGTGATTCCTGGCGTCAAGGTCACAGTGCAGAACTTGAATACAGGAGTTACGAAGGTCTTCACGTCGAATGGCGTGGGCATCTACGACACGAACTCGATCCTTCCCGGCAGCTACAAGGTGACGTTCGAAGCGGCTGGTTTCCACACGCTGGTGCGCGGACCGATCACACTTGAAGTTGGCTTTACGACGGTGAACGCGGCGCTGAAGATCGGCGACACCAGCGAGCAGGTGGTGGTGAATACGGATGTGCCGCTGCTGACGACGGAGTCAGGCGACCAGTCGACGACGATGGACGCCAAGGCGATGAGCCAGATTCCGCAGATCGGCCAGGATTGGACGCAGTTTGTGCTGCTTCTGCCGGGCGCATCGGGTACATCGAGCTCGAGCCCGGGCACGCAGGCGGCCATCAACGGCAACCTGCCGTTCAGCAACGTGTTGTCGGACGGCGCCTCGACGACACTGGGACAGAGCCAGAACGCTAACCCGACGACATTTGAAGACGTGGCCGAGCTGCAGGTGAACACCTCAACGTTCTCGGCGCAGTATGGCACCGGCGGCGTGATCTTCAACCAGATCACCAAGAGCGGTACGAGCTCGTATCACGGGTCGGCGTACGAGTACCTGCAGAACCAGTGGTTCTCGGCGCACTCGTACAACTTCGGCGCGACGGCGACGGCGCTGTCGGCGCTGCACTGGCACAACTTTGGCGGAGCGCTTGGCGGTCCGGTTCCGTTCCTGAAGAAGGCGTTCTTCTACTTCAACTACGACCACACGATCAATAACGGGTCGAACGGCTCGCTGAACAAGTACACGGTACCGACAGCGGCAATGATGTCGGGCGATTTCAGCGAGATTTCGACACCGCTGTACGACCCGACCTCGCAGACGCTCGCGACCGACTCGAACGGAACCTCGTACCCGGTTCGCCAGGCTTTCACCGGCAACGTGATTCCGAGCGGCAAGCTGGACTCGGTGGCCTCGAAGTTCATCCAGTGGTATCCGACGCCGGACAACCACATCGCGGGCGGTCAGTTCCTGTGCGGAACGTCGACGACGACCACGTGCGCTGTTGGCGCGCATGGTGAGCCGATCGACAACTTCGGTTCGGCGCTCTCGTCGCCTCAGCCGATCATCAAGTACTTCGGTCGCCTGGACTACGATGTGACCTCCAATCATCGCCTGACGATGTCGGTGGTGCAGACAGATAACCCGGTGATCAACAACCCGAGCGGCGTGGAATCCTGCCCGGTGGGTTGCCAGAGCGCCGACGTGGAGAACAAGAACTCTCAGGTCTCCGATGTGTGGACGATTAGCTCGCGGCTGGTGAACGAAGCGCGCATCGGCTACACGTATCAGTTCAACCAGTACCAGGATCAGACCGCGGGCCTGGGCCTGCCGGCCGAGCTAGGCTGGAAGTTCGCCAAGGAAGACGACTTCCCGGACATCAACTTTGTAGACGGCGACTGGGCTCCGGCGTGGATCAACAAGCAGGGGAACAACCTCTACAAGGAACACGTGTTCGACCCGTCGGACGTCGTAACGCTGACACTGGGCAAGCACATCATGCACTTCGGCGGCGAGTTCCTGATCTATCGCAATGACTCGCAGTCGTGGAACGGCGGCCACCAGGCCGGCGCGTTCGGGTTCGGTAGCGTTAACTACGCGGCCAACGGACGCAACTACACGGCGAACTGGAATGTAAACAGCGGCACGGCGACCCCGGACACGACGACGGGCTGGGCGATGGCGGACTTCATGCTGGGCTACGCGGCAACGTGGAGCGCACAGGAGACGCCGGAGTTCGGCGCGCGGTTCAAGTCCCCTCAGCTGTTCTTCCAGGACGACTACAAGGTGACTCCGAATCTGACGGTGAACCTTGGCCTGCGCTGGCAGATGAATCACGGCTGGAACGAAGTGCATGGCAACATCTCAAGCTTCGATCCGAACGTGAAGAACTCTGACGGCACGATGGGCGCGATGTGGTATGCGAGCACTCATGCCAACGGTCGTACGGCTCTTGAGGCGGACGTGAAGAATGTCTTCATGCCGCGCGTGGGCTTCTCGTGGCTGAAGGACCCGCGGACCACACTGCGCGGCGGCTTCGGCATCTACTCCTACATGTGGAGCGCGGACAACTACGGCATCGGGATCGGCGTTCCATTCGGTTCGTCGGGCAGCGCCCAGGACGCGACCGGCGGCGTGACGCCGATTGTGAAGCTGGATGGCGACGGTACGAACTTTGTGACCGGCGCGGCGCTTCCGTGGGTGCAGAACAGCACGGCCGTGGATGCGCAGAACGGTTCGAGCTCCGTCTCGTATACGCCGTACCACACCCCAGTTCCGCGGATCATGCAGTGGAACCTGGCGGCGCAACGCGAGATCACGACGAACACGTCGATCGAACTGGACTACGTGGCCAGCCACGGCTACAACCTGCTGTTCGGATCGGTTGGCGGCGTGAACTTCAACCAGATTCCGGAGAGCGAGCTGCTGTCGACCGGGACCAACACCGCAGCAATTCCGTATCCGAACTTCAACGCGATCAACGGTTACTCCAGCAATGCAGTCTCGAACTACAACTCGCTGCAGGCGCAGTTGATCCGGCGCTTTGCCCATGGGCTGAGCTTGAACTTCAACTACGTGTGGAGCCACATGCTGGACACGCTCGACTCGTCGGGCTGGGGCAGCCAGGCCGGTTCGCTGAACTACCAGAACTCGTACAGCCCGAGCCAGAACTACGGCGGGTCGAACTTCGACACGCGCAATGCGTTCAAGGGCTATGCGATCTATCAACTGCCGTTCGGCAAGGGCGAGCGGTTCCTGAACAACAGCCGCCTGGTCGATGAGATTGTCGGTGGCTGGCAGCTTGCAGGCAGCATCGTGCTGTCGTCGGGCAACCCGTTCACGATCACAGACAACTCCAACCACCAGACCAACGCCAACGGCGGCGGCGCCTTCCCGAACTGGGGCACCGCAGCTTGGAAGCCGACGCACCAGACGCCGCAGTACTGGTACAACCCCGGCGCGTTTGTGCGGCCGCAGGATGGAACCTTCGGCAACGTACGGCGCAACTCGCTGGTCGGACCTGGTCTGAATGTCGTGAATCTCTCCGGTCACAAGGAGTTCTTCCTTGCGAACGCGTGGAACCACGACATGAAGCTGCAGCTGCGCGTGGATGCTTACAACGCGTTCAACCACCCGAGCTTCGGCCAGCCGAACACTGAGATCTCCGGTGCATCGGCGGCCGGCGATGCCTACACGCAGACCGGTGCCGGCACCGGATCGGACGTATGGCAGATCAGTTCGGTGACTGTACCGGGACGTAAACTCCAGTTTGCGCTGCGCCTGTCGTTCTAAGGCGAAGTGCGGATGTGGCAATCACCAGGAGGCGGCCTTCAGGCCGCCTCCTGCTTTTTCCGGCCGTGCGATAACACCGAGCCAGCCGCTAAAATGAGGACGAATGACGAGCCCCTTTCGAGTTGCAGTGGCTGTCGCAGCGCTGCTTTCAGCAGCGGCGGCTCAAGCGCCGCCTGACCGCTCACAGCAGATCGCCGAGCAGCAGCGCAAGGTGCAGGAGTCCCTGCAGCAACATAACGCCGATGCTGCTCTGGCAGAGCTGCGCAAGCTCGCTGAGCTACAGCCTGGCGACCCCGACACAGAAGGCAACATCGGCGTGCTTCTGTTCTTCAAGAACCAGTGTGCCGAGGCCGTGCCGCACCTCAAAGCTGCCACAGCCGCGCGCGGCGATCTCTGGCGCATTCAAACTCTGGCAGGCCTTTGCGAGCAGAAACTCGGTGATCTCTCCGCCGCCCAGCGCGATCTCGCCGAAGCCATCCCTCACCTGACTGACGCGAAGATCCGTCTTGAGGCGGGCGTTCAACTCGCCGACATGGAAGTCAACGCAGGCGACAACGAGAAAGCAGCCACGCTCCTCGACCAGCTGCGGGCCGAGAATCCCGCCAGCCTGCCCGTGCTCTATTTGTCCTATCGTGTGCACACTGAGCTGGCAAACGCAGCCATGCTGGGCATGTCGATGGTCGCGCCAGATTCATCCGAGATGCACCAGGTCATGGCGCACGAGTCGATGCGCTACGGCGATCCAACTGCCGCAATCGCACAGTATCGTGAGGCGATCCGCCTGAATCCCCGGATATCGTCAACACACTTCGAGCTGGCAGAGGTGCTGTACGTTTCAGCGAACATGGAAGACCGCAAGAACGCCGAGCAGGAGTATCGCACTGCTCTCTCGCTGAATCCGCAAGATGCACAATCCGCCAGCCGCCTTGGTGAGATAGACGCGGAGCACGGCAACAAAGACCAAGCCCTGACTGAGTTCAAACGCGCCATCGAACTCGCACCGGGAGACGTGAATCCGAAGCTGGGAATCGCCAACGTGCTCATCGATCTCAATCGCGGCGATGAAGCGCTTTCATACTTGCAGGACGCCGTGCGTGTGGAGCCGGACAACGACAACGCGCACTACATGCTCAGCCGCCTCTACTGGAAGCAGGGCCGCAAGGAAGACGCACAGCAGGAGTTGGCGCTCTACAAGAAGTACAAAGCGATGAAGTCGAAGCTCCAGGAGATCTACAAACAGATGCGCATTGCGCCAAGGCCGATGCGGCTCAGTGGCACAGCTGGCGGGCAGGATGAACAGCCGAAATAAACAATGCACAGTTCTGGCACTGCTGCTGTGTGTAGCGGCAGCAGCGGCGCAGGCGCCCGCGCAGCAGGCCGCGCAAGAGCTTCGACAGGCCCTCAGCCTCGCGCAGCAGGGACGTGTGCCGCAAGCGCTCGCGCAGACTGAGGATCTGCTGAAGCGGCATCCGGGATATGCACCCGCTCTCAAGCTCGAAGGCATGCTCCTGGAAGAAGCCGGCCGAAGTGACGAAGCTGCAACAGCCTATGAGCGCGGACTGCGCGCAGCGCCAGACGACAGCGACCTGCTCTACAAGGTGGGCGTACATGAACTGGTGACAGGCCGCGCAGAACAGGCCGCGCAGCATCTCGCGCACTACGTGCAGTTGGAACCGAGCGACGGCGATGGGTTCTTCTATCTCGCCCAGGCCGAGCATCTGGTCGGCAACGACGATCGCGCTTTGAAGACGATCCAGCAAGCTCTTCGCCTCGAGCCGGACAATGCCGTGGTCTGGCAGAAATATGGTGAACTGCTCTGCGGCTCCGGCGACAACGAAAGCGGCATCAGCTGGCTGCGCAAAGCCCAGAGCGCGAATACGCATTTGGAACGGCTGAACTTCGACTTGGCTGTGGCAAGCCTGAACACCATGAATCTCGACGATGCGTTGAACTTCGCCAGCGAGGCCGTGAAGGAGCACCCCGACAACATGACGGCGCTCAAGCTTCTGGCTTCCATCCAGGGAAAGCTCGCGCAGTGGCAACAGGCGAAAGCGACCTACACGCAGATTCTCGCTGCGAACAGCAACGACGCCGAGGCGCTACTGGGACTAGGTCACAGCCTGGTAGAGCTGAAAGAGACGCACACGGCAATCGACACGCTGGACCGGCTGCTGGCAATCGATCCTGCAAATGCGCAGGCGCACTACTATCTGGCGCAGGTCTACATGCAGATGGGCGATAAGGCGGAGGCGCAGCACCAGGCGGATCTGCATCACGCAATGATGCAGCAGGAGTCCTTCTCCGCTTCCGCGCTGGGCACCGAGCAGGATCGTGCCATCTGGGATGAGGCGAAGCGCGCACTCGCAGCGCACAAGGAAGACGATGCGCTTGAGCTGTTCAGGAGACACACCACGGGCCCGGCCGCGACAGCGGGGCATCCATATCTGCTCGTCGGCGCGCTGTATTTGTACAGCGGCGACGCATCTAGTGGTGTGCGGCTGCTGCAGCGCGCACTAGCGTTGGAGCCGAAGATTCGCGGCGCGCATACCTATCTCGGCATCCTCGCTCTCCAGCAGAACCGGTTAGATGAGGCGGAGAAGGAGTTCAAGGCCGAGCTTGCGAACGATCCGAACTACGAGACCGCGATCTCAGAGCTTGGGGCAGTGCGTCACAGGCAGCAGCGCTGGGCCGAGGCCGCAGACTTGCTCGCACGCTCGCACACGCGAACACCGGCCCTGCTGGTTGCTCTGAGCGATGCCTACTTTCATCTCGGGCGCATTAACGAGGCCAGCCTGACCGCGGAAATCGCCAACTCCTACGCACGCGACGATGAGGAACTGCGAGCCCAGATCACCGAGTTACTCAAACGAAACGGTCAGTCCGCGCTGGCCGCACGACTTGCCGGCGTTAATTCTTCGGCTCAGTAACCGTCAAAATCTGGTCGGCCTTGACGTTCGTGAGCACCTGCTTGATGCCGCTCGGCCAGGCAAGCTCAATGCGGTCAATGGTAGCGGCAGTTCCGAGTCCAAAATAGACACGCTTGTCGCTCGACGAGTTGTAGCCCACAGCGGTGGTGGCGTGATTGTACTGCGCGCCGAGCGACGTCATGACCTTCACCTTCGTCCCCAGCCCATCGCGATTTGATTTGGTGCCGACCAGGGCAAGGGTGATCCAGTGATTACCATTGCTGGTTCGATTGACGAGTATCTGCGGCGGCCCGTTGATGACGTTCACAACAATGTCGACCTTGCCGTCGTTATTCAGATCGCCAAAGGCAGCGCCGCGGTGCGCAGCTGGACGCATAAAGTCCGAGCCAGCCTGGCTGCTCACGTCCTCAAACTTCAAATGACCAAGGTTGCGGTAGAGTGCATTCGGCAGCGGATAAGGCCGGTGCGTAATCTCCATCGAGTTGTCGAGAATCTCTGCGCTCGCAGCGAACAGGTCCTTGTTGCCGTCGTTGTCGAAGTCGAAAGCACCCGTGCCCCACGCCGTCATGCGGCTGGAGAAGCGCGTCAGGCCTGAAGTCCCCGCCGCAGGTTGAAAGCTGCCATCGCCCACGTTGCGATACAGCTGGAAACTGTCGCCAAACATAGCAGTCTGAAAGATATCCGGACGACCATCGTTGTCCATGTCGCGAAAGTCCGCGCCCATGCCTGCCACCGTGCGTCCGCTCTCGTTGTACTGAACACCTGCGAGCATTGCCACGTCAGCGAACGTGCCGTCGCCGTTGTTGTGCAGCAGAAAATTCGGATACGTGTCGTTGGAAATGAAAATATCCGGTAAGCCATCGCCGTCGTAATCCGCAATGGCAAGGCCCATGCCTTTACCAATGTATTGGGCGACGTGAGAAGGGATGGAGACATCGGTGAACGTACCATCGCCATTGTTGCGGTAGAGGATGTTCGGCGTGCCCTGAAACTCATTCGGCGAACAGTACGCAGGTATCCCGTTCGCGGGGCACTGGCGTGCCGTCCGTATGTCGTAGTTGAGGTAGTTCACAACAAACAGATCGAGGCGGCCGTCGTTGTTATAGTCCAGCCACCCGGCAGCGACCGACCATGTTTTGCCGTAGCCCGGCACCATGCCTGCCACGCCAGCCTTCTCCGTCACGTCAGTGAATGTGCCGTCGCCATTGTTGTGGAAGAGCTGGTTGCGGTTGACGCCGGTGACATACAGATCCGCGTAGCCATCGTTGTCGTAGTCCGCAGCAGCCGCGCCCATCGAATAGCCGATACCCGCCAGGCCCGCTTTTTCCGTCACATCCGTGAATGTGCCGTCGCCATTGTTATGAAAGAGCCGGTTCGAATACGAAGGGTCGGACTTTGAGAGCGAAGGAATAGCTGCGCCGTTGGTAAAGAAGATATCCAGCAAGCCATCGTTGTCGTAGTCGAACAGAGCGACGCCGCCGAGCATGGTCTCGATGGAGTAGTGCTGCGGACTGAGACTGTTCTTGAGAGTGAACTGGATTTTGGAGTGCGCGAGGATATCTTCAAACCGAATCGACTGCGTGTGCACCTCAGGCGGCGCAGTTTGCGCATGCAGCGCCAATACCCACGTCAGCGCAATCGCTAACGCAATGCAGCGGATCTGGTCTGACTTGCGGCGAAGATGGGCAGTGGAAAGCAACAGATGCATGCGGCGAAGAGATGCTGCAGAACCACACTGGCGCAGGCTCCGCTTCTTTCATCATATAGGCGGCAATCCCGCACGCGCGCGCCTCTAACGGTAGAAACCACTCAATCGGCCATGCCGAATTCAGTTGGCAGTCTGGCGTGCTTAGCTGCGAACAGGCCCGGTAGACTCGCGCACCACCAGCTCCGGCTCCACAATGATGTCGTCGCGCGTCTCGGCCGTGCCATGAATGCGATTCAGCAGTGTCTGCGTGGCGATGCGCCCAATCTCTGCCAGCGGCTGGCTGATAGTCGTCAATCGCGGCAACGTGTAGGCGGCTGCACGGATGTTGTCGAAGCCGATGACAGAAACATCCTCAGGAACGCGCAGGTTGTTGTCCTGCAGTGCGCGAATCGCGCCCATCGCCGAGATGTCGTTGAACGCAACCAGGGCCGTAAAGCTCTTGCCTGTCGACAGCAGTTGCTGCACCACAGGGTAGCCCAGTTCGGGCGACCACATATCGCGCTCCAGCGTGATCACCAGCTCTGGATCGATCTCCAGTCCCAGCGTTTGCGCCGCCGCCTCCAGGCCCTTCCAGCGGTCGTCAGAGTCAGAGCTAAACGACTGGCCGCGCATGAAAGCGATCTTCGTGTGCCCCAGCGAATGCAAGTGCTCCATCGTCAGCTGCGCCGCGCGCGCATGATCCAGCAGCACGTTGGTCACGCCTTCCACGTAGCGATGGCCCGCCACGGCCACCACCGGGATCGGTGTCGCATGTTCCAGCAGCGTGTCGATCGCGATAATGCCCTGCGCGCCACGCCCAATCAGCATGCGCGTGTACTCGTCCACCAGCTTCTGCTTGTGTCTGTGATGCGCGGTGAAGTAGAAGTACCCTGCGTTGATCAGCTGGTCGCCAATGCCGCTCATCACCTGCGTGTGGTAACCGTCGCCCAGTTCCGGCACAAGGATGCCGATCGTCAGCGTGCGCCGGTTCCGCAGCGAACGCGCCAGCAGGCTGGGCTGATAGTTCAGCTCCTTCGCCACCGCCTTGATGCGGTCGCGCGTTGCCTGGGGAATCGACCGTCCCGGGACATCATTCAGCACCACCGACACAGTAGCCGGGTTCAGCCCCAGGTGGGCTGCAAGCTGTTTCAGACTGACTGACTTGTAAACGCCCTTTTGCGGTGCGTCTTTCTCCCCGCTATGGGACTCCGGCTTGCTCATAGAATCGTCTTGGTGCGCTTAAAAAGCTCACACTAACTATACATCGGTGTGTACCCGACGAATCGATTTTCTTCCGCCTTTTAGCGGGATTTGCGGCGGGCTACCTGATTTCGCGTCCAGGGTCAACCGAATGGTTGAAGTTGGAGAAATGTCGGTTCTGGCTGTTGATCTCGTTGCGCAACTCAAGCCACAGTTCGTTCGGAATCTTCAAAAAGATATCCACCACTTTAGGATCGAACTGCGTTCCCGCGCACCGCAGAATCTCCTCGCGCGCCGCATCGAAGCTCCTCGCCGCTCGATACGGCCGGTCGCTGGTGATCGCGTCCATAGCGTCCGCCACGGCAAATATGCGCGCACCCAGCGGTATCTCCTCGCCGCGCAACCGGCTTGGGTAGCCGTTGCCGTCATAGAACTCCTGGTGCGTGTAAACAATGGCCGCTGCTTCGCTCAGGAACGGTATCTTGCGCAGAATGTGATAGCCGCGCGTGCAGTGGTCCTGCATGATCTCCTGCTCCTCCGGCGTCAGCTTGCCCGGCTTGCGCAGAATGTCGTCGGGAATTGCCATCTTGCCGATATCGTGCAGAAAAGCGCCACGCGCAATCACCTTGATCTGCGCCGGCGGCACGCCCATCGCCCGCGCCAGCGCAATCGTGTACGCCGTCACGCGTTTCGAGTGGCCCTCGGTCTCTGAGTCCTTCAGGTCCAGCGCGTCGCCCAGCGCCTCCAGCGTCACGTCGTAGGAGTGTTCCAGGTCCTCCATCGCCTGCCGCAGCAGCTCCGTCCGTGCTCGCACCACGTGTTCCAGGTTCTGCTGGTATGACTGGCTGTCCTCCAGCGCCTGCCTGTGCTCCAGCGCCCGCTGCACCGTCGCCAACAGGTGCTCGCGCTCAAACGGTTTCACCAGGTAGTCGTAGGCCCCGCGTCGCATCGAGTCAATCGCCACGCTGATATCCTGAATAGCGCTGACCATCACCACCGGCAGCCGCGGCTGCGTGCTGCGAATCCGCTCCAGCAGGGCGATCCCGTTGCCATCCTGCATCACAATGTCGGTCAGGATCAGGTCAATGGGCTCTCTCTCGAGCACATTCACCGCCTGTGAGCCGCTTGAGGCCTGCACGGCAATGTAGCCTTCCCGCTCCAGCGTGGCGCAAATCATGGTGCGAACCGGTGGTTCGTCATCCACCACAAGGATGCGCGCGCTCTGTGAGTTGCCGGCGGTCACCGGCAGGCTGCGCCCCTCGTCCTTCGGATGTCCAGCGTTTGCTACCAAACCTCAAAGCTCCCGTGTTGTCGTGTTCCGCTGGCCCCGCATCGTCTCAACCAGGCCATACTGCGCACTTCACATCAGCCTTGTAGCAACCGGCTGACCCCGGCCCATTCAAGCGAGAGATGCAAACAGGGAAGTGACGCACCTCACTTCAACCGTTCGTGCGCCGGAATCTACGCCCAGCATAAGCCATGCCAGGTGCGATCTGTGGTTAGTATCAAAGTATTTAACAGGCTGGCATGTGGGAAAGCTGCTCTCGGGAAACCAAAGTACCATTCCTGCTGCTTCAGCGTGAAGTTCACACTCGCCAAATCCGTTCACGCCCGATCTCTCACGGTCTGCTATGCTTCGCGCATGAATCCCCGAGCATGTGCGCTGGGCCTTGTTGCTCTCATCGCTTTCGTCACCGGATGCCGGACCCAGCCGGCAGCGCCAGCGCGCGAGTCAGCTGCATCCGCGCACGCAAACCCGCAGCCCGTCGGCAGTGGGTTTGACTACTATCTGCTCAATCTCTCCTGGTCGCCGGAGTTCTGCTACTCGCACCCCACGGCGACCGAGTGCGCTGCCCACAGCACCTTTGTGCTGCATGGGTTATGGCCGGAAAACAACGATGGTTCGTATCCCGAAAACTGCTCCAACGCGCCCGGCCCCGTCGACCCCGCGCAGTTGAGCGACCTCTATCCCGACCAGGGGCTCATGATGCATGAATGGCGGACGCATGGCACCTGCTCGGGCCTGAGTGCGGAGGCGTATTTTGCCACAGTTCGAGCGGCCCGCAAGCAGGTCAAGATCCCGCCGCAGCTGGCAAACCTCAGTGCGCAGACAGCCATGCCTCCCGAAGACATCATGGGCCTGTTCGCCCAGAGCAACCCGGGAATTCCACGGGCCAGCCTGGCTCTTAGCTGCGGCCACAACTATCTCACCGCTATCGAGGTCTGCCTGGACAAGGGCCTGCAACCAGTCCCATGCAGCGGCGTCCGCAGCTGCCGCGCAAACTCC
>Ga0318572_10000486_pt1 | contig 14983 bp, 23 predicted proteins | sample GRESIP089b5f20_FD_202528 | JGI IMG/M metagenome (GOLD analysis project Ga0318572, IMG submission 202528) | Tropical soil microbial communities from Luquillo Experimental Forest, Puerto Rico - GRE.SIPMG.089b5f20 | ecosystem: Environmental > Terrestrial > Soil > Tropical forest > Bulk soil...
CGTCGGACCGTGCGCAGACGCTTATCTGACATCTGCGGTTATTGGCGTTGCAGCGTTACGGTGTCAACATCGTAAAGACACTTGCCACCATTAACTGCCAGGGTGCCGGCGATCTTGCCTGCACCAGAATTGGTGAGACCGTAAAAATCGACCTGCGAACCGTCGTCCATCTTGAAGTGCAGCGTAATCGAGTCGCCGCTGATCGCTGTCCCGTCTGCCAATACCTGCGATCCCGCCTTGAAACAAGACGATCCGGTTACACTCAGCGATGCAGTCGCGCCGTAGCCGGCCATCCCGGCAAGAGTGGTGGCCTGCGTGATCTGGATAGCCAATGTTGCGTCAGGGCTTAAATTGTTCCCAGTGATCGCGCCCGAATAGGTCCCGCTTAGGGGCGTGATCGCCACGGCCTGGAAGGAAGCCGTTGGCTTGAGTAGGCAGGTCAGCGCAGTAGTGGGATCGCTCAGGGGAGCATAAAGGCTGTAGCTCCCGCGCCACGATTGCTGGCCGGAATGCGGCATCGGCCCGTTCAGGTTCAACACGTCGCCGTATCCGTCCGTGGCGCTGGCCACTGTATAGGTTCCGTCCTGATTCACTTGACCGTTCAGTTGTAGATTCACCATGCGCCGCGTCGTGGGTTCGTTAGCACACTGCACGACCGCAACCGCTGTGCCAGAAATCTGCCCTCCAGTGCCATACAGCACCACCGAGATTGCGGGATCTGCGCTTGCGGTGGGATCGCCAGTGATCTGCCAATTTCCATTGAGGCGTTCTGCATGCGGGGCAGGCGCTCCGCAGGAAATAAGGGCTATCGCAATCGGCAAGAGCGCAATAAGTGTTACACCTGCAGGCGTCCTCCGGGAGCATTGATTCGTAGAGGTCATTGTCAATTCAACTTTCTCTGATTAATGATTCAATTGGCGCTCACAACTTGTGGTCGAGCACTGCGGCGGAAAACATCACGGCATAGAGAATGCAGAGAATGATCCAAAAATCGTACTTCTGCCACGCTCTGACCCAAGCGCGCGGCCGATTTCGCATCATCATCGAAACCCACCTCCGCGTCATTACCCAAGCAAGTACAGCCAAGGTTGGTGGACCAAGCAACAAAACCCATACAATCTGTCGCATTCAATTGTTTCCTCTTGAAAACCTAGACATGCACCGCCGATTGACAGATTTGGCGCCCATGATCGAGCCTCACGACTTGAGGCGGTGTGCGCAAACAAACAAGCCAATTCCTATGAGGTAAAGGCCCCCGAAAACGGACCAGCCGGCGGTACGCACCCAGCCTTGTACTCGAGGACGCTTGTCAGTACCAAGCGTCCTGGTCCAACCACGTGCCATCAAATACCACAAAGCCGTGATAATAGGCGGAACAAGGAGAACCCACAGTGCATCGCTGAGCAATTGTGACCAGGTATCCAATGAATTTGCCCCATCTTCAGAAGTCTCGCTCTTGTGTCACATAATGAACGCAAGAATCATTCCCGCAAGCGCTATCCCTCCGAACATTTTTGCCATAAAGGCGATGGCCGCGCGATCAAGTTCTCTTCCGGAAGCCTTCCACCAAGTCAAACCAATGCCGAAAGCTATGACCGAACCGATCACATCGATAATGAGTGCCGGCAACACTTTGATGAATTGTGTCTCCACCGATACCTCCTACAAACAAGATCAAAGGGAGATGAGGCGCCGCTAGGACCGCCATGGTTCCCCAAAAAACGAACCGGAAGAGAGTGCGATCACGTTCCAGACGCTTCCGAACGATTACCCATGAATTTGCCGATAACAAGAAAAATCCAGAGGATCAGGAAAAAATCTACTGTGGCACCGGCAGTAATCGCCAGTGCGGGAACCCATCTCGTAGTCCAGGGGACGAACAGAATCAAGGGAACATGAAGCGCCGCGCTGAGCGTTATGGCCATCCAAAACCACGCCTGCCACCTTAGCTTCCATTTGAAAAAGATCACCAACCCGTGCATACCAGTGATAATCATCAAGGGCATAGCCAGTTCTAACCGCCCATAGACAGCGAACAGAAAAACCGTTGGCGCACCAACGATAAAGATGAATAACCTCGTGCGCCAAGACAGACGCAACTTCTTGGTCTCTTGTATTTCACGTTTCAGTCCCTTCATTTGGGACATTGATAAACCCTATTTGCTGCTACTTCATCAATGCTCAATGCTCCACTACCTAGCGCCTTTGCCGTGCAGGACTGATACCAGGGAGTGCCGTTATTTGGGGCAATACCAAATGCACTGACGGCGAACACCGTCGTACATCCATACATTTCCGTCATACCGTTACGGCGAACGATCTCGTCCTTCGGCTGTTCCTGATCGTGAATGGTTACCGGAAGTGGCAATCGGTTCCCCCTTGAATTTCGCAACAACCGAGATTGCCCAGAGCATGACGTATAAATCCGCGATACCGATGGGTGCGATTAGGACGGCTGGGATCCATTTGGTCGTCCAAGGAACGAACAGAATCAACGGAAGGTGTAGAGCTGCAAGGATGAAGATGGTGATCCAAAACCATCCATGAGTCCTCAGCTTCCATCTCATTGTGATGGCGAGACCGATCATTGCGACTGACACCATAATCGGGCGAGCAAGATCAAATCTTCCGACAGAAACAAGCAGAAGCGCAAGAAGGATCGTTCCAAAGAATACGCAAAGCCCTCCCTTCCATGACAAACGCATCTGCTTATCTTCTCGCGTTACTATGGGTAGCATTTTGCAGCCTCCAGGCCAGTGCCAACAAGGTCCAGAGCCGTCGCCTCCATTCTGATTCATCCTCTTCCAAAGATGCATACCTCACTATGGGAATGCTTTTCGAAGTAGGTAGACATAGATGCAGGGTCATGTGTTTGACGGATCATAGGCTTGGACGATGCCCAACCTCATTCGTGTGCAACTCCTTCTTTTCATTCGGTGCGCAGTGCCTGTATCGGATCGATGTGCGATGCCCTCCACGCCGGAATCAGGCAGGCCAATGCCGCCACCGCGAGCAGGATTATTGCAACAGCCGCAAAGATCGCCGGATCGAGCGGCTGCGTTTCATAAAGCATCGAGTGAATCAGCCGCCCTGTCGCCGCGCTGCTCGCAAACCCAATCGCCAACCCAAACAGCGCGGGACGCACTCCGTCTTTTAGCATCAGGCGAAGCACCTGCTCTCTCCGCGCGCCTAGTGCTATGCGAATGCCGATCTCGTTCGTACGCTGCGCCACCAGGTAGGAGAGAACGCCAAACAGGCCGGCAGCCGCGAGGATCAGCGACAGAACGGCAAAAACAACCAGGAGCGTTGCGTCGACACTAGCGCCGCGCGTGGAGTTGCCGAGCAACTCATCCATCGTGAGCACGTCGGAGACGGGCAGGTCGCGATCAATGGTCTGCACGATGCGCTGGACGGGTAGGGCGAACTGGCTCACATCGCGCTCGGAACGAATGACCAGCTTGCCGAAGTCATAGCTGCCTGCGTAGAGAGGAAGGTAGAAGACCGGCTGCGCGGGCTTAGCGGCCTGGTAGCGTGTGTCGCCAACGACGCCTGCGATCTCGTATTTTCGGTCGCCAACAACGATGTGTTTGCCGAGGGGATCTTCATTGGGCAAGAACTGCCGCACGAAAGATGCACTGACGATGGCTTGATTGGCTTGGTGGAGTCGTCGATCCGGATCGAAGCTGCTGCCGCGAAGAATAGGGATGCCCATGGCCTGGAAATACCCTGGATCAGACCAGCGGTCGAGGGCGACCTGCGTGTGCCCTTGTGGCAACGGGGGATGCTCCGCGATGGTGAAGCCTTGATTCCCAAGGAAGCCTTGGCCGGGCACTCCGCGAACGAAGCCTGCTGCGGTCACGCCGGGTAGCGAGCGCACCTGCGTGAGTAGCGCAGTGTAGAAGTTGACGATCTGGGCGGGCTCTTGATAGCGATTGCCAGAGAGTCCGATGCCGAGGGTGAGCACGTCTTGCGTGGCACAGCCCATATCGGCCGTGCGCAGGCGCTGGTAACTCGTGAGTAGAAGGCCCGCGCCGATGAGCAGGATGACAGTGAGGCCGACTTCGAGCGCGAGCAGCACCCGACGCAGCGTGGCTCTCGTGCGGCCAGCGCTGTTGGACCGGGACGACTCGCTAAGTGAGGCGAGCATTTGCCTGTTGCCCACGCTGAGCGCCGAAACCGCACCGGAGAACAGGGCAGAGAAGGCGATGAGCCCCAGCGTGAAGGCCACGATCATGGCGTCAATGTGAATGGAGTCGACGCGGGTTATATCAGGACTCGCGCGCATGAACCATTTGAAGGCAGCAGCGCCGAGCAGGACTCCTGCGACGCCGCCAATGGTCGAGAGAAGGAAGCTTTCGGTCAGACGCTCACGAAGCAAGCGGAGGCGGCCTCCACCCAATGCCGAACGGATGGCCAGTTCTTTGCGCCTCGCTGCAGCCCGCGCCACGAGTAGATTGGCGACGTTAAGGCACGCGATCAGAAGCACGCAGCCGGCAGCAGCCAGCAGAACCAGGAGCGGGGTCTTGAAGTTGCCGACCATGTCGTCGATGAGCGGACGGGCGTTGGCGGCGATACCGATGTAGGGATTGTCGAGGTGCTCATCATGAACGCGCCTGGTGATCAGCGAAAGATCGGCGATGGCTTGGGATGGGTCGATCCCGTCGCGCAGCCGGCCAACGACATGGAAACTATGGTTGCCGAGTTCGGTCAGCTCATTTCCGGGGTTGTCGTGGTAAACGGGTGTCCAAAGCTGATTGGGAGGACCGGAAAGTGCAAACCACGCGGGGAGGACGCCGATCACGGTGTAGGGGTTGCCGTTTAGGTGAAGCGTCTGATTAAGGATCGCCGGATCGCCAGCGAAGCGGCGCTTCCACAAGCTCCAGCTCAGCACCACGGTCCCGTTTGCGGCGGGCAGGTCGTCGGATGCGGCAAAGTCGCGGCCGAGGGCAGGTTTGACGCCGAGCGTGCGCAGAAGATTCCAGGTGCAGCGGCCACTCTGCACTTTCTCGGGCAATTGCCCGCCGTCGCTGGTGAGATTCGATTCGTCGTAGCCGATGAGGGCCAGATCGAGAAAGCTACGATTCTCTTTACGCCACTCAGCATAGAGCGCGCCAGAGACCACGTTAAATAGATTGCTCCGGATGTCGCCGCCCTCTCCGCGCTCGTAGAGCATCAGCAGACGGTCCGGGGCCGTGAATGGAAGCGGCTTAAGAAGCACGCCGCGAACTACCGTGAACAATGCGACACTGGTGCCGATGCCCAGGGCCATCACCAGAATCGCAATGATGGAAAACCCCGGGGTTCGCCGCAATGTTCGGGCAGCATATTTCAGTTCGCGCCACAGGCTGTCGACTACACCGAGCGTGTTCTGCTGCCAGAGATCTTCGCGGATACGCTGGCGGTTCCCGAGCTTGATCCGCGCCTGACGTTCAGCTTCTGTGGGGGGCATCCCGCGGGCGATGTTCTCGGCAGCCTCCTCGGCCAGATATACATCGATCTCTTGCTGCAACTCTGCGTCTGCGCGCTTCCGACGAAAGAACCTGAACCAACTCACGTGATCTCTCCCTCAACCCAGCGTCTCGTCTCCCATCACCAACCCGATGGCCCGGGTCATCTGCCGCCAACGGCTACGCTCGCGGAGAAGTTGCTTCTTTCCCGCCGCCGTCAGCCGGTAGAACTTCGCCTTCCGATTGTTCTCGCTCGCTCCCCAGTAAGACGAGACCCAGCCTCGATCTTCGAGGCGATGGAGTGCCGGATAAAGCGACCCCTGTTCCACTTCCAGCACATCCTCTGAACCGCGCTCGATAATTTTCGCTATCGTGTGCCCGTGCGCATCACCGCCCACAAGCGTCCGCAAAATCATCATGTCGAGCGTGCCTTTCAGCATTTCGCTGTCCGGCTCATTCTTCTTACCCATCCAGATTTCTCCACTCGAATTTCTATGGGAAAGAATACCACACCACTCGGACATCGATGGGAGAGAGAATGCATCCATCTGGACCGACTGTCCTTCGAAATCGGGCTGCAAACCTGAAGCGGGTCGGTTCATTGGAGTCCCGCCTGCGAGTTGCCGATATATAGACACGTGCAAGCACTTGTAAAAGCGTCGGTCACCGCTTCGCCAAAAGGCCCCAGTCCGGCATTCATACTCGTTGCCGCAAGAGCCCAACCCGGAACTCTCCATTCGATGGCTTCACAAGCACAAGGGAAGGAAGATTCGTATGTCTACCCGCATTTTTGTTCATTTTTTCGCTAACTGCCATTCTCATGAGTAGTCTTTGCGGACTTTCGCAGCTCAAGGGAGAATCGAAAACCCGTCGCGCTTCCGTCCATCCGCTTGCGGCGATTTCCACCGATAACGGCCTTGTACCCGACACCAAGCCACTGCCACTGAAGATTTACATTGCTCCGACTCCAGCTGAGAAGGTCAGTAGTGAGTCAGTTTGGAATCACGGCCCTTGACTGGGGCGCGATTGGCGCTAGACTTGCTTACATGTGCTTCAAAATCACGCCTTCGCTGCGAGAGTACTACAACTACCGCGGCATCTCCGCGGAGTTGGAGCGGCGCGGTTTTGGTTCGTCTCGGCCCCAGATTGCTTGGGCGATTGAGCAGAAACAGCACGAATCGGATAAGCCTGTGGACGATCAGAACAAAGGTATGAATTCGAGTTCGGCAAACACCCGAAATTCAAACTGACCCACCGCCCGAAGGTCTCCCTCGAGAAACTTCTCGTGGACCAGCGCACGAGCGGGACACCGTCATACCGCCGGTGGTTGACGCCTGAACAATTTGGGGAAGAGTTCGGCCTGTCGAGTTCCAATGAAGCCACAGTATGTTCATGGCTTGAGGCTCAGGGGTTTTCTGGGATACGGGTGATGGAGACGAGTGCTAAGTTGCCCGGAGGATCGCTTGCTGGATGGCCCGCGCCTCCCAGATCGTTTCGATGCGCAACGACTGTCAATTTGTGATTGCTTGCGAGATGGTCCACGATAGTGAGCTGCCAGGTGAGATCCTGTGCGCTGTCTCTTAGCCGCGCTCGTCGGGAATCAAATCATCTGTATTCCGTATCGGTTCCCGCCACCTTAATGTGCAGTTCTGCTTCTTGAGGGTTTCGATATAGGAAGCTGCAGCCTCGGGAGATTGAGTCCCATATAGATACAGCTTCCGCAATGTCTTTTCGCGGGGACGCCTGGTTTCGTCGAGTTCCATCGGTCCTACGAGTTCCGTTTTCAGATGATCGTCCAGGATTACAGGCAGGTGAGGTCGCAGCGCCGATTTGTTCGCCCGCAGGAGCTGAATCTTCGATGCAAGTGATCGCGATGTTGGGATTCCGTGGTTCAGAGTCTCGATAAACCGGACAATATCAAATGGCTTGCGGCTTTCGGTCACCGCCAACTCACGCTTGATCTGATCGATTTCGCGCTCGTTGAGATAGATCGTGAAGTCCCCTTTGCGGTGTGCGCCGTACAGCTTCAGATGTAGCATCTGGCGACTGTTCTGCAGAAAAAGAAGGAGCTTGTCCTTGGTGCTCTCGTCCTCGGGATCGAAGAACATCAGGAACAGGAATCGGCCACGGCCGTTACGCAATTCAAAGGTGATGGTCGGCTCATTGCGCTTCACGGCTTCGGTCCACACCCCTGCGAGGCCATTCAATGAAAGCCCTGTTCCCATCGGTTTCTCTCCTCGTACAGGATCATCGGCTCCCAGGCATCACCGGATCAGATAATTTGTCGAATTCATCAAAAGGACGTGTTCGCCATCCACCGCACAACATCGTCTGACAGCGACGTTGCGAGAGAGGATTCGAATGCCTTGATGCGTTGTTCCTCCACCTCTTTCGGCCTGCCATCCGCACGAAGGCAGACAATGTTTGTGTCACCGCCGCAAAGAGAGTCGGACCGCTTTGCCAGCCAGACTGCTGCGCACACTGCGGCCTGTGCCATCCTCAAATCGCAGAGACGGTCGGAAACGAGTTTCAGAAAACCGCCCGCGGCGCCTCTTCCGCTTCCGATGCAACAGAAGGGTGCGTCTCCCAGATCTTTAATTTCGCGGCCTGCAATCCCTATCAGCTTGGGTTGGGGCAGCGCCGGTGAGGCAATCCCCAGAAGAATCTCGACATCATCGGCCGCTGTTTCATTGGCATTACCAGCGCGCAGGCGGCGAAGCTCGCTTTGGATCTCTTCGACCGGATTCCGGCCGAGATCAGTATGGTTGAGGGCTATTCGCAGTTGCGTTTTGAGTGCATAACCGCAATTCGCATCCCCAGCGGCCATCCCCATCAATGCAATCCCCTGGCCTGTTGGGTGGGATGAGAGCTTCCGAGCAAAGTGGTCTCCGTCTGGAGAAGAAAACTTCTGGTCTGCGCCGAATACCAATGTTCCACCCGATGCACGATGCGCAACAATTACGGTCACAAGCTTCCTCTCTGCGTAAACATGCCTGTGAACAAAACTACACGGATTGCAGCCGGTAATCCACTCTGAGCCGCCGCCACTCTTCCTCGACTTAAACTAGATCACCGCCATTCGTATGCCATGAGCTTGGTGAAGTTCCCTTAGAGCGCAACTTCGAAGCCCTTTGCTGTCCCCCCGCGTGCCATCTGCTTTCGGCCAATGGAGCCACGCGAGTTTCCCGTCGCCGCTATCGCGTTGGTCTGTACCAGAGCAACGCTGCGTAACTCAAACATGCGGAGGAACGCGGTTTTCTTCTTTTCGATGGCTTCTGCGGTCTCATGCGAGAACACCACTGGCGGATGATCGTGGCGCACCATCTGCAAGGCTGTGCCCACTCGGATGCGGAGCTTGATAGCTGCAAGGCTCATTGCTGGAGTCCTTTCTGAAAAAGGGAAAATGGGCATGTTGCCGGGGAAACGATGGATCGGATCCGGGCATAAGATGGAGGAGGAGTGGCCATGCGCAAGGTCGCGCACGTCGACATGGACGCGTTCTATGCCTCTGTCGAACAGAGAGATGATGTGCGGCTGCGCGGCAAGCCGGTGGTCGTTGCGTGGCGCGGGAATCGCTCCGTCGTCTGTGCCGCTTCATATGAAGCGCGCCGTTTCGGCATTCGTTCCGCGATGCCGGCCGTTCGCGCCGAACGGCTCTGTCCGGATGCGATCTTTGTGCCTCCGGACTTTTCCCGGTATCGCGCCGTCTCGCGCCAGGTGCGAGAGATCTTTGCGCGCCATACCGATCTCATCGAGCCGCTGTCGCTCGATGAGGCGTATCTTGACGTGACCGAGAACAAGACTGGATTGCCGACCGCAACGCGCGTGGCTCAGACCGTCCGCAGGCAAATTCGCGACGAGTTGAATCTCACGGCATCGGCCGGAGTCGCGCCCAACAAGTTTCTTGCCAAGATCGCCTCGGACTGGCGCAAGCCGGATGGGCTGTTTGTGATTCAGCCCGGCGATATCGCTTCGTTCCTTCCGCCCCTTCCTGTCGGCCGCATTCCCGGCGTGGGCAAGGTTACCGAGAGAGCGCTCGGACAACTCGCAGTGAAGACGGTCGGCGATCTGGAGAAGATTGAGTTGCTGGTTCTCGAACAACGATTCGGGCGGCATGGCCTTCGGCTCCATGAACTCGCGCGAGGCATCGACGAGAGTCCCGTGCGTCCGAATCGTCTCGCTCAGTCGGTCTCGACCGAGGATACGTTTGAGGCCGATGTTCTCCTCGACGAAACGGAACCGATGATCCGGCGACTTGCGGAGAAGACATGGACTGCCTACTTGAAGCAGTCGCGCCTTGGCCGCACCGTTGTGCTGAAGTTGAAGACCAGCGACTTCAATATCCTTACTCGAAGCTCGACCCCGATGGCCCCTCCTTCATCGTGCGAAGAACTGACTCAGATTGCGCTATCCCTGAGAGGACGGGTGAATCTTGAGTCTGACCGTCGTTTCCGGCTTGTAGGTGTCGGCCTGAGCAACTTCGCCGACGTGGGAAAAGACGACCTGCAGCCACTCCTCTTCTCGGACGACCTGGCCCCATAGCGTTGATAATGATTCGAGTTACCAATTGGGATCCGATGGTCATGGCTGTTCGTCGGCCGGCAAGGTCCCTCAACATCGCAAACGGTAATCTTACCGTGGAGGGTACATGAGCATCGAAGGTGCTGCGAAGGAATTGAACAGGGAGTTGAACAAGGAAATTGAGCGTCTCACGAAGGAGGCAGCACGCTTGACGAAAGAGACCGAGCGCCTGGTCAAGCTAAGGGATTCCGTTCTCGCCGGTTCAACATCCGCGATTCCGCAGGCAACCTCAGTCGTCGCGAAAAGAGCTGTGGTGAAAAAGGGTGCGGCAAAGAAGGCCGCTGCCAAGAAAACTGCTTCCAAGAAAGCGGCGGCGCCGAAGAAAAGAGTTCTATCCGAAGCCGGACGTAAGGCTATCTCCGACGCCCTCCGGCGCAGATGGGCTGAGAAGAAAGCAGCAGCGAAGTAAACATAGCCTGTCGCACTGAGTTAGGGCGTCATCAATCAGAACCGTGTCCGATGGATGAGCCCCTGGCGGACTGGCCCAGCCCGAGCAGTACGCCTCCGGAGCAAACTGAAAAGGCGCAGCATTCCGACTGCGCCTTTTGACTTGGGACTGCCAACGATTGCCGCTACTTCGACACGTAGACAGGCTGAGGCTCTGCTTTACGCAGACGGCCGGCGAATGCCGGGAGTCCGAATGCGATGCCGGCTACAAGTGCAGTTGAAAGCAAATCATTCCGGTAAAACGGGATTACCGCTGTGTAGCGGGCGGCAAGGCCAGCGAGCGTGTGCGGATACATCCCGCCATTGCCAGCCCAGACCGCGTAGTTCGAGATGGCGAAAAACGATGTGGGGCTGAGTATCGTTCCGGAAGTCACGCGTAGGAACGTCGTGCGAGCGTGCAGTAGGATGTGTCCGAGGGCCATCGCGGCGATGTATCACGACCACGTGGGCAGATAGTCCTGCACACATGAAAGTGTAGTGATAGCTGAAGACAGTAAGGAAACAATCGGTGGCTATCAGCACAGCCAACGGGGCAAGCACCTCGCGCCAGGAGCGTCGCGCGCCGAAGTAAAGCAGCGTACCGCCAACGGCCGTGAAATTCCACCAGCCGGGATGCGGAACGACGCGACTGAGTACGGCGACGATCAAGAGCCGATAGGCAGACATAGCACGCCTCCAAGGCGTAAGTTTCCGTGACCGATGCAGATAGAGCTAGACAATTGCCTCTTCCAGCGTTTCTTTGGTTATCTTGGACACAATGAGGCCGTCTTCGTCTTCAATGCACCCGCGGTAGGGGGCAGTTGTTATACCCAGATCGCAGCGAAGGCATCTGGATGCTTCGGCCATCGCTTCGCTTTCACTGAAGCCCTGGTTGACTTCGATGATTCCATCCCGGTCAGCAACCGGAATGGAGCATTCCTGCACTCTGGTGGTCTTCCCGGCCTTGTGCTCGCATGACAATTCGCGCCTGACCGTTCGAGGCGCTGCGATGCACTCATCGCCGTCCAGGTATCTATCCATCGATGCCTCTGCCTTTTCCCCTGCGCGATACAGTTGACAACGATATTCGGTCCGGATACACATCCGCCGCCGGCAAATATCGACAGCACCGCAGTGCCCATGTCGGGGCTGACCTGGATGCGGCCGCGAGAATCAACAGGGATTCCGATATCAGAGACAAGGTCCGCGACGTCGACCGTCTGGCCGATTGCGACCGTAGCTCTGTCCACGTTTATGCGCTTCACAAGGAGGTTGAATGAGCGCTCTCCAGATACCCAGCGATGTCGGCAGGATTGACCTCGGCTACGATGCGCTGATCGATAGCTATTTTGTCCAGGTGAGGAGGACAGACGCGACTGGAACTCTACACCTGAGCGAATGGCTTGGATCGGGGATCGCAAGCGCAGAATGTAATGGCCTGATCCGCGACCCGGAAATCGTTGTCAGGCGCGCATCAGTATATGGCCGCGTCCCGGAAGGTCTTGCAGAGACCCTCCGAGCGGAACGCGAGCACGACCCAAAATTCGTCGACGTTGAACACGTAACGTATATCGGAATGCCCACTCAGGAGGTGTGGCGCCAGAAAGCAGGCTTCGACTCGGACTACGGCACGAGGATTGAAGTATGTGAACACGAGATTTACTCGTGGAGCCGGCAGGTTGCCTATGCCATTCTCATCGACGTTCTCGGTCACAGACTGCGCGCACGGCAGCTCGCCAGCAGCTTCGGCCGCCTCATCGAGAGCCAGATAAGTAAGCCACACTGGCTGCTAACAGAGGCAGACATCCAATCTGGCATCTACGAAGTCGAAAGAACAAACAACATGCATTGGATACCGTCGCAGTTGTGCTACGCCGGCAAATGTAAGGCTCTGGACCTGAGCCCTGAGGCACAACTCCGTCGAGCGGCCGACCATGATGAGGTGAAACAGCCTCTTGAGTCAGGCCGAATCAACCTCAATCGACACAAGGAAAGCGCTATCTGATTCCTTGCTGATCCACTACATGCTTATCTGCCCTTTGGAGGTGCTCATGAATGAGTTGGAATTCTTTTGCCAGCTTCCGCTCCTTGATCTGGCCTTATTCGTATGTTCTACGGTCGTTGTCGTCGCTCTTCTGGCGGCTTTGATTTTTGCCCCCCGCCGGGACTGCTTCTTCCTGCGCTGGCGCCCCGAAACCCGGATGCTGGCCCTGCTGGCGATGCCGGCCCTGTTCATAATCTGGCCGATCTTGCTTTATGGGTGGATTCTGCGTTCTCGCGGAGTCGATCCTGCAGACCCGGATTGGTTTGACGACTAGGCGCTTAAACGTAGTCGTTCTTAATGTCCAGCGCGCTTGGGCGCCTACTCCACAAGGTCCCAAGCGCATCTTTTTTCCTGGTTGCAGAAATGCTCAGGCTCTAACCCCGCGGGTGGCAACTGTGTCTCGCAGGATCGGTCGGCCGCAAGCGCACATCGGATGAAGGCGCCCGCGCGGGGAATCCGGGGAGTCGACACCGGATGCTCGAACTCTAGCCCGCAACACAGGGTGAGATCATCCAAACCCCGCGGAAGCACCTCAACTACACCAAGCGCATCATGGCGGGGCTGGCGGAGTCTCGCGGAGTTTTCCGTGAATGCAGCCCACCACATCCCTATTCCGTATCCCAACCTAACGGCACTGACTTTCAAGTCCAGCCGACCACGATCAGAACGGGCGCGATCTGCAAAGATCCACGCCGGAAAGGCCATACCAGATGAATACAACAGTCTGCCGAAGAATCGCGAAAGAAGAAAAGCAAAGAAGGAAAACACTGTTGCGAGCATTTCGTGAAGCCGAACTGGCTAAAGCCTGGAACAAGATCGTGGACGAGGTTGGTCCGTGTGACACGGACGAATTGGACCGGGATTGCTACACGTTTGACCACTTGGATCGAGTACCGCCTCCGGAGTTCGAAGACCTCGACGAAGACTACCCCAACAAGGTCGAGACTAGGCACAACATCTACGAGTGCGATTAATAGGTTTGCGATTGCAGAGGCTTCCGCTTCTTTCCTGATAGTTGCGAGGCGCTGCTGGTGGCCCCGGAAAAGAAACTGGACAAGGTGCGCGCCCGGATCGAAACTGGGTCGCTGGCCGGCCCGGATAAGATTGGGGTGCGCGTCGTGAACAAGTTGGCCAATCGATTCGCGCCGGCCATCAAGGACCATGGTTTCCGGCTCTATTGGATCACAAAATGAACCGTCGCCGAAGCCTCGCTGGACGGAATCTATTTCATCTGCGCCCGTGTGGCGAAAACTAGACAATGGCCCCAGCTGCTTCTGGCCGACGAAGATCGGACACTCAAGACCTATCGCGATTCGGTACCTGCGGCCCAGCATTCGGAGTCCGCGCTCAACAGAGCCGCTACACATTCATCGCATGTGAAGTGAACCCATTCTAGTCCTTTGCATATGCTTCCATTATATACCAACGGTATATAATGGAAGCATTCGTAGCGGGTTGGAAGTGCATTGGACTCCAGGTCCGTTTTTTGGGGGGAATTAGAGGTATGTCTTCTAGGGCTTCTGATCTGTCCGTACTCGATCTACTCGTTCTCACTTTCATTGATCGTGGCCTAAAGACCACATACGATTTGCAGTCCATCGCTGGTGTGTCTGTTGGAATGGGAAAGCCAGTTCTGGATCGTTTGGAGAACTTAGGGGCCATAGAATCTGCCGCAGAAACGGGAAATCGGGGGAGCCGGCCCTACGCAATTACGGCTAGCGGCCGCGAATTACTGAAAGACGCTATCGAGGAATTTCGAGGCGGTGTGAGGGAGCCTATCCCGGCCTACGGAATGTTCGAGGGACTTCCGAGATACAGTTTTCTCGATTGGCTTTGGGGTGAGAAAGAAGATCATCAGAATTATCGATGGGCAAGTAAACGGGCTTTAGAAAGACGGATAGAAGATCTAGAAAACAAGCGGAGGCGGATCCTCAAAGATCTCGAGGAGCGACTTCGTATGCTGCCTTCGGACGCTACCGTGAGTGAACAGCCCATCATTGCGCTTGTCTATTCCTGGATGCATTCCACATTCTCGCTTCAAATACAAAAGGCATATCTTGACAATCTGGACGATGCGGTTGAGCTGCTTGGGGGCATGCCTTCATCTACTTTGCGTGGGGCAGATTTTCTCATTGAGCTCAAGAAGATCGTCGCTGCGAAAAGACGGACTATCGGACAGACAGGCAGGCAGGTTCGAGGGTCGCATGAGTGAGCATGCCGTTATCTATCTGAGGGTATCCACCAAGGAGCAGGCGGAAGATCCTCACAATTTGGAGAACCAGGAGAAGCGATGCCGGGCTCACTGCCAGCAGATGGGCCTGAACGTATTGCATGTGTTCATAGACAGGGGCGAGTCTGCACGTACCAGCGATAGACCTGAGTTTCAACGCATGCTGGCGTTCTGTAAGACCGCTCGCAACAATGTGCGGTATGTCGTGGTCCAGGATCTCAGCCGCTTTGCCCGCAACCATCTGGACCAAGCCGA
>Ga0318572_10000488_pt1 | contig 14936 bp, 12 predicted proteins | sample GRESIP089b5f20_FD_202528 | JGI IMG/M metagenome (GOLD analysis project Ga0318572, IMG submission 202528) | Tropical soil microbial communities from Luquillo Experimental Forest, Puerto Rico - GRE.SIPMG.089b5f20 | ecosystem: Environmental > Terrestrial > Soil > Tropical forest > Bulk soil...
GTCGTTTCCGTCGTCTTGCTTCTGGGAGCGATGTCTTTGTTGGCATGCTACTTTCCGGCACATCGAGCAATGCTCCGGAATCCCGTGACCGCGATTCGCGAATTGTAGACTGCAGGTCGAACTCGACACGTATTGGACGGATTCGGGGCATGCGTCGCGCTCCACCTGGTTGGCAAGAAGGGTAACCGGATTCCACCGGCCACAAACTAATCTCCGTAAGGTGGATCTTCGTTGTGCATTGACGCGAACAGGCCGAGACGCTCATCGAGATCAAGTCGACCAGCGTTTTCGACACCTGGCCGTAAACGGCCGACACGGCCTATTGGTTTCAAGATAGACAGGTGGCTGCGGCACAAGAACGCGTAGGCGACTACACGTCCATGTGCGAATACACTGATTCTGAATGAGGAACTTGGCGACTTGACTACAGCTGAAGTCTAGCCAGCCGCCGCCACTGGGTCACTCGGCATGGAGTGCGGCCACTGGATTCACCGATGCGGCGCGATGCGCGGGGATATAACTAGCAAAGATCGCCAACAGTCCAAGCACGACGGCCACTGCCACAAGAGTTGGAAGATCCCACGCTTGCACTCCAAAGAGTAGCCCTCGTAAGAGCCGGCCTGAGGCCAGGGAGCAAATCACTCCAATTACGATTCCTGCTGCAGTCAGCCAAGCTGCCTCTCGTAACACCATCCGATGAACTGACCAACGCTGTGCGCCGAGAGCCATCCGCACGCCGATCTCTCTCGTCCGCTGACTCACCGAATATGCAATCACTCCATAAAGGCCAACTGCGCTTAGAGCCAATGCCAACGCCGCGAAGCCTCCGACGAGATAAGCCGTTAGGCGGTGAAAATAAGCGGTCTGCGAGTCATTGATTTGGTCGTTCATCGTCGAACCTTGCTCCACCCCCACATCTGCGTTGAGTTCATGGATCGCAGCTGTCAGGGCAGGCAGGATGGTGTGTTCCTCTTGAGAAGTACGGACCAGCAGGACGTATCCGGAAGATGCATTCTGATTAAAGGGATAGTACACCGCCGGCTGTTGCTTCTCATCGAGCGCCCCATCCTTGAAATCCTCCACCACGCCGACGATTTGTTTCATTGACGATGGACTCAGCGTGGGGTCGCCAATCTGTTTGCCGACAGGATCTTCGCCGGGAAAATACTTTCTTGCAAAGGCATGGTTGATCACCACCACTCGGGGCTTGGATGCGTCCTCCGCATCGGTAAAGTAGCGGCCCGCAAGCAGCTTCGTATGAATAGTACGGAAGAAGCCTGAGCTCACATCGCGTTCGTTGACCGTAATGTGATTGCCGTTAAACGGTCTGCCTGCAATTCGAACCCAGTCCGTGTTGCAGTCGCAGCTTACCGGCACCACGCTGGTCACACCCGCGGCCCGTACACCGGGCAAATTCTCTGTCTGGTCTAACAGTCTGCGGGTAAAGGCAACCTGCTCAGGGTCCCCGGGAAACTGCGTGCCCGGCAGCCGAACGTGCAGCGTGGCAAGGTGGTCGGCTTGAAATCCGATGTCCACATGCAAGAGACGATAGAGGCTCTTGCCCAGCAGCCCCGCTCCGGTGAGAAGCACCATTGTGGTGGCGAGTTCGATCACTACCAGGCGTCCTCCGATCCTGCGCCACAAGGTTCCCGCCGAGCCGCGACCGCCCTCGGTGAGTCCGTCGCGAATGTCATAAGACAACAGCTGCAGGATCGGTGTGATCGAGAACAATGCTGCGGCGAGGAGCGTCACAGCCGCCGCAAATATCAGTAGGTGGAGGTTCGGCCCCAGCCCCTGAAAAAACGGCATTTTAGCAATCATCTCCTTCGAGATAAGACGGCTTAGAATCTGCATGGCTCCAAAGGCGAAGGCCACGCCGGCTAATACGCCGCCGCCGACAAGCACCATGCCTTCGGTTATGAACTGGCAGGCGAGGCGGCCGCGCGAAGCGCCAAGCGCGCCGCGAACCGCCATTTCGCGCTTGCGACTTTCTGAACGTACCACCAGCAGGCTTGAAACGTTCACGCAAGCAATCAACAACAACAAGCCGGCGCCGCTCAACAGGAGAAGCAAAATGGGTCGAATCTCTCCTACGATCATCTGTGACAGGAGCATCACGCTGGCTCCACGGTCGCGGTTGGTATCTGGATACTGGTTCTCCAACTGCCGTGCAATCGACTGCATGTTCGCCAATGCCGTCTGCACTGAGACCCCGTCTTTAAGACGCCCTACTGCATAGAGGTTGTGGCAGTCGCGGTGTTTTTCGCAGCTGTTATCCGGCTTCATTGCCGTCCAAATTTCGGGGCTGTTCCCAAGCGCAAATTCAAAGTCTTTGGGCAATACACCGATCACCGTGTGCAGATCGCCACTCAATTTCACCGTTTGCCCGATCACGTCTTTCCTACCGCCAAATTGCCGTTGCCAGAATCCATAACTGATCACCAGTACGTTTGGCGCGGCCAGTGAATCCTCGCTCGGACGAAAGTCTCGGCCCAGCGCGGGAGTCACGCCCAGGGTGCGAAAGAAACCTGCGCTAACTCGTTCTTCCCGCACCGGCTCAGCGCCCGTGGGCGTGTTCAGCAACGCGTCCCAATTCGTGAAGACATCCATCGAATTGAGAACGGTGTTCAGCCTCTTCCAATCCTGGTAATCCAGGTAAGAAAGGTTTACCTTCGGAGACGTCGCTTCGCTTTCCGTCACGTGCACCAGCCGCTGCGGGTCTGCGTAGGGCAGCGGCTTGATCAGCGCGGCATCGACAAAGGCAAAGACCGCAACGCACGTGCCGATGCCAAGCGCCAACACGGCGATCGCGGCGAAAGAGAAGCCTGGATTCTTCAGCAGCTGGCGAAATGCGAATCGCATGTCGCGGACCAGATTATCGAGCCATTCGACGCGGCTCTTGAGATAGAAGCGCTCGCGAACCGCCTGCGCGTTGCCGAACTCGACCTTGGCTCGCCGCCGCGCCTCCCCCTCGCTCACGCCTTCACGCTCGAGTTCATCTGCTTCGAGTTCGAGATGAGCTTTGATCTCCTCAGCAAAATCATCGACGCTGCGCCTGCGTTTGAACATGCCTACGCCTCCTCGCTGTTCGGTCCGGCATTGCCGCTGAGAATCAGTTCCATCGCCCGGGTCAGACGCTGCCATTCACTGATTTTTTCAACCAGCCGATCTCGGCCTTTTGCGGTCAGCGAGTAGAACCGCGCCTTGCGGTTGTTCTCGCTCACGCCCCACTTAGCGCTAATCCACTTCTTGTCTTCAAGTCGTTGCAGGGCCAAATATAGTGAGCCGTGATCGACGAAAAAGACCTCTTCGGACTGACGTTGGATCGACCGAGCCACGCCTTGTCCATGACGCGGGCCCAGCAGAAGGGTTTTGAGAATGAGAATGTCGAGCGTCCCCTGCAACAGGGCGACCCGATCGTCGGGGTTTTCTTGGGTAGTCATCCGACCCAAGCATTACACTACTCGGGTCGGATGTCAACACGAGCCGGGGATTTCGAACTTTGCCATCTCGATTGGCGGTAACCAAGTCACTCATTACCTGGGTCGGATTGGCTACATCTCCAAGTTGCCGTGTAACGGCCGTCGTGCTCTCTTGGTTCCACAGCGGCATGAGGCTTCCGCACAAGGACGCGTCGGCGACGATACGGCCAAGTGACGAGAAGCGCGTTTATCGTTACTAACGGGGCGGCTCTGTCATCAGCAATCGACGCTCGCTAGGCGGGCCTGCATGCGCCGGAGCAGAGGCGATATCGTGAGTCCCTGGACAAGAATCGAGAAGATGACTGTGACATAGGTTGCCGCGAGCAGCAAGTTGCGAACTCCGGCTTTATCGGCAGGCAAGGCGAGAGCAAGTGCGACAGCGAGGGCCCCGCGGAGTCCGCCCCAGGTGAGGACCGTGACATTGCCTGTGACTTTCTGGCGGCAGATTGCCAGTGTCTTCACCACGGCGGTCACGCTGGTAAAGCGCGCGAAGAGGACTACCGGTATCGCAATGAGGCCTGCGGTTAGGAGCGACAGGTTCAGCGGCATGATGAGCAACTGCAATCCGAGTAGCAGGAACAACACCACGTTCATGATGTCGTCGATCAGTTCCCAGAACTTTTCGAGGTGGTCTCGCGTCGTCGGCGACATGGTGATTCTTCGTGCGGTGCCGCTTACCATGAGCCCCGCGCTCACGGCCTCAAGTGGCGCGGAGAGATGCAACTTGTCGGCGAGCACGTAGCCTCCCATCGCCAGCGCGAGCGTCAGCATCACTTCCACACGGTAACCATCGACCATGCAGAGGAGCCGATGCGTGAGGTAGCCGAGGCCCAGACCGAGGACGATGCCACCTCCTGCCTCCACCAGGAGAAGGCTCCCAAACGTCATGGGAGAAGGGAAACTACCACGTGCCGAGCTACTAGTAACCGCTTCGAGCAGCGCGACGAAGATCACCGCGCCCACGCCGTCGTTGAACAGCGACTCTCCGGCAAGCTGAATCTTCAGCTCCGGAGGGGCTCCCACCCGCTGCAGCATTTCGAGCACGGCGATCGGGTCGGTCGGAGAGATAAGGGCACCGAACAGGAGGGCCTGCGTCAGGTCGATGGGAATGCCTACGAGTCTGAGTCCTTCCCAAAAGAGGAATCCCACGATGATCGTGGAGAGCGCCGTGGCGAATATCGACAGACTCAGGACTGCGATCCGCTCGTTCCTCAACTGCTTCAGGTCCAGTTGCAGCGCACCGGCGAAGAGCAGGAAAGCGAGCATGCCATGCAGCACAACTTCGTTCAGGTCGATGCCGGAGACCAGCCGGTACGCGCTTTCGTGGATGCGGGGAACGGTATGTCCGAACAACATCAACGCGGACGCCGCGAACAGCGACAGCAGCATCGTGCCTATCGTGGTCGGTAGCTTGAGAACCCGATAGCTCAGGAAACTGAACAGTGCGCCAAGCGTCACCAGAACGCTGAGAAGTGCAAAGGAAGGCATCATGTCGCTACGTTAACGATAGCTGATGATGCGCGATGCCTCACAGAGGCGGGATTGATAACGATATGTCGGCTTCTCGGAAGCCATCTCACGCTCCAAGTTGCCGAAAAACGGCCCGACGCGCTCTATTGGTTCCAGATCGGCAGGCGACCTTGCGGCCAGGTGTCGAGCTAGCATCCCAATTGTCGGTGAGCGATTTGACGATTTAGCGTTAACCGCGTTTGCCGGTACCCTGCAAATCTAGCGGCCTTGCAGTATTCAAATCACAAGGAAAAATCTCAAGCGGCCCGATACACAGGCAGCCTTGGCAGGTTGCCTGTGTATATTTGATGTTGTGAGCCATCAAAAGCCTCTGGATCAAACCGCTCTTCCTCGAACGCTTGCTACAGACATTCGTGCAGTGCACCGCTTACTCAAGATGAGAGTCCGCGAGCACGGCGGTGGGAAGAGCCTTACACCGTCTCAGGTCTCCGTTCTTGTGCGACTCGAAAGGGATGGCAGTGCAACAGTTTCTAGCCTCGCGCGGGCTGAAGGCATGCGTCAGCAGTCCATGAGTGAGATCGTGGCCCCACTGCAAGCGGCTGGGCTGCTTCGTAGCGAGCCAGATCCAAACGATGGGCGGCAAACTCTCATCTCGCTCACCCCTAAGTGCGTGAAGTGGATTCAGGAGGGCCGGGCCGCGAGCCACGATTGGCTTACTGGAACCATCTCCCAGAAGCTCACTGTTGACGAACAGGAAAAGCTTCAAAAGGCGCTTAAACTGCTGCGGCGGTTATTACAGGAATAAATCGATCTGACGTGTTTCTTACGCATGTCCACTTACTAAGAGAGGATGATAATCGTGCATTGGTTATGGCTTGTGTCGTACTTCTTCGGTGGCGTTTTTACAGAGAACGCCATTCCTCATCTGGTCTCAGGCGTTATGGGCCGTGCCTTCCAGAGCCCGTTTGCAAAGCCCCCCGGGAAAGGACTCTCCTCCTCAACCGTGAATGTGGTTTGGGGAGTCTTCAACCTTGTCGTCGCGTATCTGCTCATCGCGCACGTCGGATTGTTTGAGTGGCGGGCGACAAACCACATCGTTGCGTTTGGCTTGGGTTTGCTGTTGAAGAGCATCGGTTCGGCACGTCAATTCGGCAAGTTCAACGGAGGCAACACGCCGACACAAGCATGAAGAACCATCTGGCGGAGACCTTTCGCTCGTTGAAGGACTTCGATTTCTGTTTGTGGACGATGGCGCTTTGGCCTCCAACATCGTAGCTGGCGGAACTGGCTTCACGCCGGCCCTGGTCGCGACTTTAACTTTCACCAGAAAACAGAGCCAATGAGGATCGCTCATTAGTACTGTGAAGTCGGCTTGTGTTTACTTATCGCGCCGATAGCAAATCTCGCTTGGCGACAACAGCCCGAGACGCTCATCGAGATCAAGTCGACCAGCGTTCTCGACACCTGGCCGTAAACGGCCGACACGGCCTATTGGTTTCACGATAGACAGGGGACTGCGGCACAAGAACGCGTAGGCGACGATACGTCCAAGTGACGAGAAGCCCGTTTCTGGTTAGTTATCTGGGGGATCCTGTACGACGAACTCATCCTCGGCGGAGTTCATTCCCGTTGCCTGGAAACGGACGCGGTAATATCCCTTAAGATTCGGGGCGTCAAAGGTGATGGTGATTGCTTCGGCGCTCCCTCCGTCGTAATTGATGTTTATGGGGCTACCAAGGGGAGCTTCGCCAATCTGCTCGCCCTTTTCGTCGAGTTGCAAGCGGAAGACACTGATTGTGCCCTGGATGGAGCTGGGGGCATTTGGGAAGACGAGTGAGGCGTGTACCAAGTTGGCGGGCTCGAGGACTTTGGGTGAGAGCGATAGTTCCACTGTTATCTCGGCCGCGAGCCTGGTCGGTGCGCCAAGAAGCTCGATGAGCATGTTACGGAGCGCGTCGCTGCGAAAGAGCTTCGAGTGCTCTCCAGGGACTGGCATAGATTGAATACCGTTCGGCTGACCACTCCAAATCGGGACAGTGCCATCGCCGGCCTTGTCGAGCGCAAAAGACCGGACCTGATCTTTCGCGCTAATGTTCAGCGTGAGATACGCGGACGTGGGGTGGTCGGTGCCGTAAAACGAAAAATAGCGGACCGAGGCGGGCTTGCGAACGAAGTCGAGCCCTAGGCGGAATGTTTGCGCAGCATGTAGATTGCTGGCGTTTAGGTTGAGTCCGCCGGGATCAGTGGCAATCTTCTGCGAGTAGACGTCTTGCGGATCGTGTTTGCCTGCGTTATTCCAGAGGAAGGGCTCGCCGAGTGGGGGGAGGAGTTCATAGACTGCGGGAAAGCGTGCATCGCTGACGAGTTGTAGCACTTGCGACGCGCTGAGGAAGACTCGCTTTTCCATGCCCAAGCCAGCGGTGAGGGCGAGCGGTGCTCCGCGATGCGGAGTTCCCATGGTGAATAGATTTGTGACCTTAGAGAAACCTGGTCGGTTTGCGAAAACTGCGGATTCGAGGTAGTACCGCGCAACGAGACCGCCCATGCTGTGGGCAAGAAGAGTAATGACTACGTCGCCCTTGTGCTGAGCGGTGATGTTGTCGACGAGATCAGCGAGTTGCTGCGCTGCTGTACCATTGCTTTTGCGCCAGTCGTATGGAAATGGAAAGAGCGTTTCACCCGGTTTGAAACCCCAATTTTCCAGGTCCGTGAGGAGAGAATCGTAGACGTCGAATGGACCCAGTTTGCGCCATACGTCCGTTGCGACCAACTCCGGGCGCATCAAGTCAGCCATGCGATTGTATGGCAGTAAGACGCTGGTGACCGAGCCAGGCCATATGACCTCTGCATCACGTTTCAGGATCGAGCCCATAATGCCCGGCAAGAAAACAACGGCTTGGGTTTGCTTTAAGACCTCTGTCATGATGCGACCGCTTTCTTCTTGGGCCGGGCGGGTTTTGTTGTATGCATGCCTGGCGGTCTGTAACTGGCAAGGGCGCCCACAAGCGATTGCGCGGTTTCGCGGTTTTCCTCGCGAATGTCTTTGAGGCAGCGATCCTCTATGAAGGGTTGCTTTAGTCCCAGTACGATCTTGCTGCGGTCATAGTTGTAGTCAAAGAGGCAGCCGGAGATCCGGTCTTCGTGGATGTCGACCTTCGGATTCATCGCTGCAAGCAGGGCGGCGACCGCAACATATGCGGCAGCCATCTCGAATGGACGCTTCGCGGTGTTGGCAAACTCACGCAACCCTTCGGTTGAAGCCAGGCAAACATGCTTGTCAAACGAATAGAAGAAGTCGGTGTGAAAGGTGCGGCCTGCCTTCTCGTCGATCTCACCGGCAATCGCAGCGCCTGTTAGGGCAATAAGATAGTCAACGCCAAGCGACTTCCGTACCCGGAACGCACTGGGAAAGAAATCGACGTCTACGACGGCAGCACGCATTTCTTTTTTCTCGGTCGGCCTGAGTTTACGGCTGAGCATCTGAGTGGCACGAAAAGCGACGCGCTCGGCATCCTGTACCAGCCCGGAAGGTATAGCAGCCTGTACCTCGAAGAAGGTGAGGGCGGACTGAGCGCGATTCAGATGCTCGATCATATGAGGCAGACCTCCTACCCAGGAGCGAAGGTCCCAAATACCAACGGCTCGGCTCTTTCTTGAATGAGTGAGATCGTCTGCGACTAAAGAGACATCGGCGGCGCTCAATACACGTCGACGAAGTGAGGATGCCAACGTCCTCTGCAACTCAGGCTTAAACGAACTCAATCCTGTTCGTTCGCGATCTTCAGCGCCCCCTTGAGCGTGGCTTTTGGACGAACTCCCTTTTGTGAGCAACTCACTCAATTTAAGGAGGTCTTTTTTGAGCGAACCCGGTTCCCTGAGTCCGCGTGCGGCGGCCTTGCTTCGATTCGCTTGTACGAGCGTGAATGGAGGTAATTTCATGTGCGCGCCTTACTGATACATCTGGCTGGAACCATGAATGCGATGAAGGGTGGGAATTCCCCACTCCGGCCTACCCCGAAGATCTGAGGCGAGTTGCAGGCGGCCAGCGGTGACCGCCATATCGATGTTGCCGCTGTTCAGGAGCTCGTCGTAGAGGGCACCGACAAACGCTGCAACGGTCTGATCTTGTACTGGGGCTTGATTCGCGACGACAGTTGGGATTCCCTGAAGAATAAGTTCCTCCGCGATGTTACTAAAATTAACGTCGACGGTTGCTGCAGAGGTTTCACACGCGCTGAGGACGACGAGGCGGATGTCGTGTCCAGCCATCTGCTGGCCCAATTCTTTTCCAGTAATGAAATCGGCCTTCCGCTTGTTCTTGTCGAAGAGGATGAGACGCCCCTCCTGAGTCCCGTTGTTGTTGACAACCTCACCGTGGCAGGAAAACTGCACAACGTCGAATTGGCCCCGGCGCAGCGCCGTGGTCAGCGAGTCGCGGTCGGTGCACTCGATCATTTCAATTCCTATCGAATCCGGGAAGCGAGCTCTATAGGTGCGAAGCAATGTATCGCGCACATCGCTCCAACTGACCCGGGTCAGTCCCTGCGGGTCAGCGTAGACAAATAGCACCCGCGTAAGGTGCGTCATGGGTAGGGGCGGAAGTGCCGAAATGCCGACGGTTGGAATGATGCGCACGATGCTGCGGCCTTTGCGCGGAGATATCCGATTCGGCTCCTGCAAGTACTCCCATGGCAGCTGTCGCAACGCGGGTTGATTTGCGAGTATCTTGAGGCTTACCTGGGTGTTAGGCAAACGCAAATAGAGCCTGTCAATGTCATCGCGAACGAGGAACCTGAACAGCTCGCCACCGAATTCGACCAACTCTTGGCCGGTGGGTTGCTTGCCCTTGCCGCGCCCTCTCAAGACATCCATCAAGTTCGCCCTGAACTGTTCGATGCGAATGAGATCCGGACCGAGGGGAATCTTTGCGATAGCTACGTCACTTCCGTGCCGTGCCAAGGCTATGGCGTGTGTGGCTGTGTACGAATCGAGCAAAGTGATTTCGAGAATATCCACACAACTCCTCGGATGGTTGCGCAAGAATATGTGAAATGTCGAGCATGCGCAAGGAGTACTTTGTGATGTGCTTGCCGGAGCCGTACCTCTTATGCGGCAACATCCTAGAAATCAGGACTGACAACTCGCCTTCTCGGAAGCTACCGCGCGCTCCATATTGTCGTAAAACGGCCGACGCGCTCTATTGAATTCCAGATTGGCAGCCGGCTTCAGCACAAGGACGCGTCGGCGACTTTTCGTCCAGGTGGATCGCCGGAACATCTGGAGGAGTAATTTGTGCTGAATGCAACAGCCAATATTCCACAGCTCGGCTGTTCACTGGCCCTGGCCGGCTTCGCGGTACAAAGAGGTGATGTTCGATGTGTGAATGGGCAGCGATCCAAAACTGACCTGCTAGACTGGCGAATGTTCAGAGGAGGTTTTCGTGATCCGATTCTTCCTTGTTTTCACCACAGCGCTGTTTGTTTCAGGGCCGGTTCTCTCGCAGCAAACCGCATCTATCCTGCCTCGCCAAAGCGATCTTCCCGCACCACAGACAGCAACCGTTTTTGGCCAGCACATGGTCTACTACGAAGCAGGAGAGGGTCCTGCGATCGTGCTTGTTCACGGCTTCGGCAGCCAGGCACTGTTCGACTGGGGCCGCGTGATCAAGCCACTCACGCAAAACCATCGCGTTATTGCTGTCGACCAGATCGGTTTCGGCCACTCCGACAAGCCGTTTATTAATTACCGAATACAGACTTTTGTCGATTTTCTTGGCGAGTTTCTCCGCATCAAAGGTGTCCAGCATTTCACGCTCGCAGGCGAGTCACTAGGCGGCTGGATTGTCGCGGACTATGCAATCGAAGCATTGTCTCCGTCCAACACTGGCACATTCGCGCTCCCTGTTCCCGATCGACTGATTCTTGAGGACGCTGCAGGACACGCAGTTCCCCCGCGTGGAGCAGTCGTCGCCCCAGGCTCCCTTCAGGAATCCGCCGGCGTTGCCGTCGTGTTTCATGACAAATCACTCGTCAACGAAGACTTCATCCGTCGCAACTGGGAGTTGAAGATGGAGGCCAACGATGGTCAGACGCAGCGCCTTTTCGTCGACAATCCCGCTCTCGCTTCGGAATTGGTTACGGGAAAGCTCGGCGCCATCAGCATTCCGACCTTAGTTGTGTGGGGAGGTGACGATCAGCTGTTGCCGCTGGCCGATGGTCGTGACTATGCCGCAAAGATTCCGCATGCAAAACTCGTGATCGTAGCGGACTGCGGCCATGCTCCCTCACTTGAGAAGCCGGATGAATTCATCGCTGACCTGAAAGAGTTTCTCCGCTGAGCTGCATAAGGTCTGTCGCATCGGATCGCGGCGGACTGGTGAAAGCAGCTTTAGTTCTTAATTGGGTAGATAATCGCCAACTCGCAAACTGACCGTGTATCCAGTCGCGCCTCGGCTCAATGAGCGCGTTGACCTGTATGCGTCAACTGAGAACGAAGATCCTTCGGAACTGCAGTTTACAGTTCGCGAATCGCGGTCACAGGGTTCCTTCGCATTGCTCGACGCGCGGGAAGGTAGCATGCGGCCAAAGACATCGCTCCCAGGAGCATCACGACGGAAACCACGGTGATGGAATCGTTGGCTCCGATTCCATACAACATCCGGCCGATGACACGTGTCAGTCCCAACGCGAACGCCAATCCCAGTGCCAGCCCAATGCCTGTGAGCCACAATCCCTGCACCAGCACGAGTCTCAGCACATCCACCCGTGAAGCACCTAGAGCCATTCGTATTCCGATCTCGTGGGTTCGCAACTGGGTTCGATATGCCACGACGCCGTAGATTCCGGTTATGGCAAGAACCAGCCCAATCAGCGCGAACACCCCCGCTAGGGTGCTCTCGATGACGGCGAAAGTGCTCGCCATCTGGGTGCTCTCCCGCATGGAACGTACATCGAAAACCGGCAGTCGCGAATCGACCCCATGGATGGCGTTTTCCACCATTGGCTCCAGGTCGACGGGATTCCCCTCGGTTTTCACCTGCACCACCGTCTCGTACCCCGGGTGCTGAAAATAACTCATGTAGACCATAGGCTCGGGTGACTCATTCAAGAAGGTATGCGTTGAATTTTTCGCAACGCCGATAACCGCTTGAAGGCTGCCCCCCACCCTCAGTTTTTTCCCGACGGGATCCTGACCTGGCCAGTAGCGCCTCGCCGCGGTCTCATTCACGATGATGACTCTTGGGGCAGTTTCATCGTCATTCAAAGTAAACTCGCGTCCTTCCAAGATGGGTATATGAAGGGATTCGAAATACCGCGGTCCCACCTCGGCATTCTGCACCAGCAAAGATTCATGCGGGTGCGGCACATACCCTTCCGGATACGCATCGTCTCTCTTTTGAATCAGGGTCATCGGAATCCAGTCGGTAAGAGACGCAACCTCCACGCCAGGCAATGCCGACACGCCGTCAAGTATCTTGCGACGGATCAGCTTCGCCTCATCGTTGCTATAGCCGGCAATATTCAGCCCCACGGACGCAGTGAGAACGTGGTCCTGCTCAAAGCCGGGGTTCGCCGCGGCCAGATTCCGCAGCGTTCGCAGGAATAACCCGGAGCACAACAGCAACGGAAGGGAAAGCGCGATTTGCGCCACCACCAACGCGCTAAGCAATTTCCGGTTACGCGATCCGCCGGAGATACTTGCAGACTCTGTCTTGAGTACCTCAATGGCCGGCGCGTGAGACGAACGCCAGGCGGGAAGCGCGCCGCAGAGCATGCTGGCCAATAGGCTAGACACCGCAATCCCGATCACCACCTTGTGATCCATGCTCCCGTTGAGTATGAGTGGAATCGAGTTCGCGGGAAAGAACCATGCGAATGTCTTCGAAGTCCACAATGTCAGCACAAGGGCCACGGCTCCTGCGACGCTGGAAATTACCACGCCCTCCAGCACCATCTGCCGCACCAGTTGCATGCGATTCGCCCCGAGCGACTGCCGGATCGCTAGCTCGCGCCGCCGGGATACAAACCGCACCAACGTGAGCGTAGCCACGTTCGCACTTGTCAGCAACAGCACCAGACCGGCGAAGGCCAGTAGAATGGGCAGCGTGGCTGCCATAAACCCGTTGGCGCCGAAGGGCGAGCGCCACATGGGATCGAGCGTGACCCGGTTGTCGCCGAGATGCTGGTCCGGATACGCCAACACAATATGGTGCATCACGGTGTCGAGATCCTCGGCTGCCTGGCCACGGCTCACGCCGGGCCGCAATCTTCCGATTACGATTAGCCAGTCCGAATCGCGATGAGTCATCCGCCATCCATCTGTCCCGAGGGGATCGAGGGTTACCCACAGATCGTCACGCAGTCCGGGCGCTGCTCCGACAAACCCCTCCGGCGCCACACCAATCACCGTCACAGGATGCCGGGCGACCTCGATCGACTTGCCCACAATCGCCGGGTCTTTGGCATAACGCGTCTTCCAAAGCGAGTAGCCCAGGACCACGTTGGGAATTGCACGGGCCTCCTCTTCCGGCAGAAAGAAGCGCCCCAGCACCGGCTTGATGCCGAGCACGTCGAAATAGTTCGCCGACACGTTCGCAATATAGACGCGTTCCGGCTGTGCGCCGCCGGTCAGCGCGATCCAATCGTTATGATAGGCAAGTAATCCGGAGAAGGTACGGTTCTGCTCGCGCAGATCGTGATAGTCGAGATACGAGAAGGGCGGAGTCGGTGAGAAGTTCCGTTCCCCTCGCTGCAGGCTCACGAGCTCGCCCGTGTCTCGTGCGCCAGGAATCGGACGCAACATGGTGCCGTTGATCCAACTGAAGACCGTGCTGTTGGCGCAGATAGCTATCGCCAGCATCGCCGTTGCGGTGATCGTAAAACCGGGGCTCTTGCGCAGTTGCCGCAGGGCATAACGGACATCCCGGCCCAATTGTTCGAGCCATCCCTGGCCCCATATGTCGCGCGTGACATCCTGCACCAAAGGAATGTTTCCGAACTCCCGCGCTGCTTCTGCTCGCGCTGTCTCTGCAGTCTCGCCTCGTGCAACTCGATCTGCAATCGCCATCTGCAGGTGCGCATCGATCTCCTCCTGCAATTCGCGCTTGCGTCGCTGAAAACCGAAGCTGGGAAACCACTTCATGACTCACTCTCCTCCGGCTTGAGGTACATCACCAACCCAATCGCTTCGACAATCCGCTCCCATCGGCCCAGATCCGAGGCCAACTGCTTTTTCCCCTTGGCCGTGATTCGGTAGTATCGGGCTCTTTGCTTGCTCTCTGACTGCTTCCACTCAGACTGCACCCAGCCCTGGCGCTCCAATCGATGCAGAGCCGGATACAGTGATCCGGTCTCCACCTGAAGCACATCTCCGGATCGCAAACGTAACGCCTGAACAATGCCATATCCATGCTGCGGGCCCCATTGCAGGGTCTGAAGAATGAGCATGTCGAGTGTTCCCTGCAACAGATCAATCCGGTTCTTATACTGGTCTTTTTCGCTCATAGATGTAGACACACTACCCCTAATAGAGGTAGAGTGTCTACATCGTTTTGTTTAGCGCAGAGATCAGTCTTGCCCACTGAGCAGATTCAAGAGGGAAGTTCTCCGGACGAGAATTGCTGATTCTGCATTGGCGCTGAATTGCCAATGCACTCATCGACGGGCTGACGCCGAAGATCGACCATGCCCGGTCAACTTGACGCAAAACGGCCGTCGCGCTCTCTTGAATTCCAGATCGGCAGTTGGCTTCCGCACAAGGATACGTAGGCGACTGTACGTCCAGGTGAATCGGTGGATCCGGGCCCGTCTATCGGCACCTATCAACGAAATGGCGCATAACCAATTGTGGATCAGTGCGTGATCGGCCTCGATATTCCTGAACCAGATTGACTGTTAGTCTTCGGCCAGAACCGAGCCTGGAAAGGCGGAGGGTTGGCTGATGAGGAAGAAGCGCTTCAGTGTGGAGCAGATGATCGGTGTGTTG
>Ga0318572_10000490_pt1 | contig 14913 bp, 11 predicted proteins | sample GRESIP089b5f20_FD_202528 | JGI IMG/M metagenome (GOLD analysis project Ga0318572, IMG submission 202528) | Tropical soil microbial communities from Luquillo Experimental Forest, Puerto Rico - GRE.SIPMG.089b5f20 | ecosystem: Environmental > Terrestrial > Soil > Tropical forest > Bulk soil...
GACGACCATGGCCTTTACTTCTTCATGCCATCATCGGATGGAGACATCTTGCCGCCCATCTTGACGCAACTGCCCTTGGGCACCAGCTTGAAATCGTTGGGATCGTTGTCCACCTTGGACTGACCAGCGCAGGAGTGCTTGCTGGTCTTGCTGCCACAATCGTTCTGGCCTGCCTTGGCGATGCCAAAGCACTTTTCCTTAGCCTCGTCGGCGGCCTGGGCAGTGACGGCGGTAGTGAGGAAACCGGCAGCCAACAGAGTGGCAGCGGCAGTCTGGATCAGGGTACGGGTATTTTGCATGGCATTTCTCCTTGAAAAGACAGGAAGGTCGGAATGACCTTCTGCTCTTCAGTCGAAGCGATGCCGAAATCCTTACAGCCAGAAAAAATATTTTTTAGCGCCGCCAGGGATGCTGCAACAAAGCCTTGCGCAGGAAACGGAACTGTCGCAGGGTATTGCGACAACCGATGCAGATAAACAGGTGCAGACGCAGACGCAGGCGTTCCGCCAGGGAAAGACGGCGGTCCAGTCCCTGAGAAATAAGTTCGGTCGCGTGCTTGCAACTAATCACGATGCAGTTTCTCCAAACCAGCGCACATTGAGGCATTCCCGCAATGCCAAGCGTGCCCGGTGCAATAGCACCCAGCAATTGGACGAACTGATCGCCAGCTCCTTACAGATTTCCTCCGTTTCCAGCCCAAGGAATTCCCGCATGGTGAATACCCGGGCCGGCGACTTGGGAAGCTGAGTCAAACAGGTATCCATCACTTCCCAAAAACGTTTCTGCTCCAGACTAGCCTCTGGATCTCCCCAGGCGGGGGGCATATCCACCCAATGGTCGCGCTGATCGAACAGAGCAGACAAGGCGTCATCCAGTGCATCTTCTGCATCAATGTCATCCTTGGTGCGACGGGCACAGCGCATCTCGTCAATGATCTTGTTCTTGAGAATGGCAAATACCCAGGTGGAAAAGGCGGCCTCCCCCTTGAAACGCTCGGCACCTTCCATTGCTGCCAACAAGGCTTCCTGCACCACATCTTCCGCCGCCGCTGCCGACCGCAATTGCAGTCGGGCAAAGCCCAATAGACGGGGCCGCAAAGTCGCGATGATGGTATGAAAATCAGCGGCAGCGGTCATGGATACCGGAAGGCAATAATGAATGACCGGCTGATTGTAGAGGAAGGCATACATCCATTCCCCATGACCATGCCTTAGCCCCGACTAACGGAAAGCACTCCCGACACTTCCCCCAGCACGGCAAAAATCCGCTGCAGGGAAGCGGTACCCGGCATTTCCACGGTAAAGCACATGCGAGCGGTGTTGCCCTTGGACAGGGTGTTCACGGCGGTAACGTTGAGCTTCTCTTTTGAAAAGACTTCCGAAATATCCCGCAGCAGGCCCTGGCGGTCGCCGGACTCGACGATGATGTCCACGGCGTAGATGGCATCCAGCTGGCCCTGGCCCCATTCGGCGGTGATGACCCGTTCGGGGTTTTGCTTGGCCATGTTGCGGAAATTGGCGCAGCTCGGGCGATGGATGGAAACGCCCTTGCCCCGAGTGACGAAACCCGAAATCACGTCCGGCGGTGCGGGTTTGCAGCAGCGGCCCAATTGGGTGAGCAGCTTGTCCACACCGACAATGAGCACCTTGGAGTCACTGGCCTTGCTGCGGCGAGTGACGATTTCAGGTAATTCCTGGCTCTCGGCGGCCTCACCGCGCAGGGCCACTTGCAGAGCCCGCTGCCCTAGCTCGCCATGGCCGGCAACGCGGAACATGGTTTCCGCGTCCTTGAGCCCCAACTTGTGGGCCAGCTCTTCCAGGTTGATCTGACTGGACTTGCCACTTCCCCCTTCCCGTTGCAACTCCTTCTGCACAAAGGTTCGCCCCTGGGCCAGGGCTTCCGCCTCATCCTGGGTGGTGAACCATTGCTTCACCTTGCGCTTGGCGCCGCTGGTGGAGAGATAACCCTGGGTGGGGTTGAGCCAGTCCCGGGAAGGGCCGCCGCTCTTGGCAGTGACCACTTCGACCCGCTGACCGTTGAGCAGAGGCCGGTTGAGGGATACCAATTGGCCATCCACCTTCGCACCCCGGCAACGATGGCCCAGGTCGGTATGCAGACGATAGGCGAAGTCCAGAGGCGTGGCACCTCGCGGCAGGTCGATCACCCGGCCCTGGGGCGTCAGCACGTAGATGGTGTCGTCGAGGGAGGCCTGCTTGAAGCGTTCCACCCACTGCACAGAATCGGTCACTTCATCACGCCACGACAGCAGGCTGCGCAGCAGGGCAATCTTTTCGTCGTAATCGGAATCGGCCACCGTGGGGGCGCCGGATTCCTTGTAGCGCCAGTGGGCGGCCACGCCCAGTTCGGCGTGTTGGTGCATCTCGCGGGTACGAATCTGCACTTCCAGGGAACGGCCGTCCTCCGCCAGAACGGCAGTGTGCAGGGAGCGGTAGTTGTTGCCCTTGGGCTGGACGATGTAATCGTCAAACTCTCCATGCACCGGCTGCCACAGCTGATGTACCAGGCCGAGGGTGGCGTAGCAATCCTTCACCTCGTCCACGATCACCCGCAGGGCGCGGATGTCGTACACCTGGGAGAAGTCCAGATGCTTGGCGTGCATCTTGTTCCAGATGCTGTAGATATGCTTGGGCCGGCCATAGACCTCGGCCTTGATGTCGAGATCGGCCAATTCGTTGCGAATGCGCTGGACGGCATTGTTGATGAAGGCCTCGCGCTCCAGGCGCTTTTCGTCCAGCATCTTGGCGATGCGCTTGTAGGTCTCGGGCTCGAGGAAACGGAAGGACAAGTCTTCCAATTCCCACTTGAAATTCCACACCCCCAGGCGATTGGCCAGGGGCGCGTAGATGTCGAGACTTTCCCGGGCGAAATCACGGCGAACGCTTTCGTACTTCTCGTCCTTCTGCATCGACAGCCAACGCAGGGTCTGGGTGCGGGAAGCCAGACGCAGCATGACCACGCGGATGTCCTCCACCATGGCCAGCAGCATCTTGCGCAGGACTTCGGTCTGTTCCTTGATCAGGTTGCCGTCGTCGCTACGCATGAGCAGGCGCAGAGGCGCCAGTCGGTGCAGACCCTTGAGCATGTGGGCCACGGCTTCACCGAAGTGGGTGCTGATCTGCTCATCGCAATCCGGCAGGTCGACATAGACGTCGAACAGCAGCGCCGAAATGCGGGTATCCAGATCATGGCCCTGTCCGGCCAGAATTACGGCCGTGGCCAGAGCGTGCATCAGTACCGGCTCGCCGGTGCCCAGGGTGCGCTCGCCGTAGGCATCACGGGCAAAGCCGAAGGCGTCTTCGAAACGGGCCTTTTCGGCCTCTGTCAGGCTGCCTTCGGCCAGGTGCAGCGCATCGGCGGCCTCGGCGTCACCCGAAATGCCATGGACGACGGAAACCATGAATCAGTCCACCGCCAGCCGGGTCAGCCCACCCAGTGGCGAGCGTTGCGGAACATGTTCATCCAGGGGCTGTCCTCACCCAGATCCTCGGGATGCCAGGACATCTGGACGCTGCGGAAGACCCGCTCGGGGTGGGGCATCATGATGGTAAAGCGGCCGTCGGCCGTGGTCACACCAGTAATGCCCTCGGGGGAGCCATTGGGGTTGTAAGGGTAGCTGGTGGCCGCCGCGCCCTTGTTGTCGATGTAGCGCAGGGCAGTGATGGCTTTGGCGGGATCGCCAGCGAACACGGCACGACCTTCACCGTGGGACACCACCACAGGCACCTTGCTGCCGCCCATGCCTTTGAAGAAGACGGAAGGCGACTCGGGGATTTCCACCATGACGAAGCGGGCCTCGAACTGCTCGCTGCGATTGCGGTGGAAGGTGGGCCAGGCTTCGGCGCCGGGAATGATGGAAGCCAGGTTGCTCATCATCTGGCAGCCGTTGCAAACGCCCAGGGCGAAGGTATCGGCGCGGTTGAAGAAGGCGGCGAACTCGTCCTTGAGGCGGCTATTGAAGAGGATGGACTTGGCCCAACCCTGACCGGCGCCTAGTACGTCGCCGTAGGAGAAACCGCCGCAAGCCGCCAGACCGGCGAAATCGGCCAGTTTGACGCGACCGGATTGCAGATCGGACATGTGCACGTCCACGCTGGCGAAGCCGGCGCGGTCGAAGGCAGCTGCCATTTCCACTTGGCCGTTGACGCCCTGCTCTCTCAAAATCGCCATGCGCGGCTTGGCGCCAGTGCTGACGAAGGGGGCCACCGGCGCAAAAGTGGTTTGCACGGTGAGCCCGGGATTCACGTCGGCGATGGTGTCGAACTCTTCCTTGGCGCAAGCGGGGTCGTCCCGCAGGCTGGCGATTTGGAAGCTGACTTCGCTCCAGATCTGTTGCAGCTCGGCGCGGGTGGCCTTGAAAGCCTGCTTGGCATTGCGCCACACACGCACCTCGTCGGCGGTATTGGTGTTGCCGATCAGGTGACTGCACTTGCCCAGACCGGCGTCACGCAAGGCCTGCATGACGGCACTGCGGTCGGCATGGCGGATTTGCAGCACGGCACCCAGTTCTTCATTGAACAGAGCGGAGATCAGCTTGTCGTTGAAGCGACCTTCAATGACGCGAGGACCGCGTTCGATGCCGTCCACGTCATTCATCAAGTCGTCGTAGCAAAGGGCGTCCAGGTTGAGGGACACGCCGACGCGGGAGGCGAAGGCCATTTCGCAGACCGTGGCGAACAGGCCGCCGTCGGAGCGGTCGTGATAGGCCAGCACCTTGCCTTCGTTGTTGAGCTTCTGGATAACGTTGAAGAAGGCCTTGAGGCTTTCCACTTCGGCATCGGGCACGGCGGCGCCGATCATCTTGCCGCCTTCACCGAACACTTGCGCCAGGGCGGAACCGCCCAGGCGGTTCTTGCCCTGGCCCAGGTCGATCAGCAGCAGTTCGGTTTCGCCTACCTCGGCATCGGCCCGCAGTTGGGGCGTCAGGGTCTTGCGCACGTCGGCGCAAGGAGCGAAGGACGTCACGATCAGGGACAGGGGCGCGGCCACCTGCTTTGCCTCACCCTGGTCTTCCCAGCGGGTACGCATGGACAGGGAGTCCTTGCCCACGGGGATGGAGACGCCCAGTTGGGGGCAGAACTCCAAACCCACGGCCTTCACCGTGTCGAATAGGGCGGCGTCTTCAAAGCCGTGACCGGCGGCGGCCATCCAGTTGGCGGAGAGCTTGATGTCGCCCAGGTCCTTGACGGAAGTGGCGGCCAGGTTGGTGATGGCCTCGCCCACGGCCATGCGGCCGGACGCAGCGGCATCCACCAAAGCGATGGGAGTGCGTTCGCCCATGGCGAAGCACTCGCCCAGGAATGTGTCGTAACCCATGGCGGTGACGGCCACGTCGGCCACGGGCACCTGCCAGGGACCAACGAACTGGTCGCGGGCGGTAAAGCCGCCCACGGTACGGTCGCCGATGGTAATGAGGAAGATCTTGGAGGCCACGGCGGGCAGGCGCAACACGCGCTCGGCGGCTTCCTTGAGGTCGAGGCCGGTGGTGTCGAAACCGGCGGGCGTCACGGTACCGTGGCTGGCGTTGCGATGCACTTTGGGCGGCTTGCCCAGCAGCACCTCCATGGGCATATCCACGGGCTTGTTACCGAAGACGTCGTCCTTCACTTCCAGATGATCGTCGTCTGTGGCGACGCCGAGCACGGCGAAGGGGCAACGTTCCCGTTCGCACAGGGCGCGGAATTCGTCGAGGCGTTCCGGCGCGATGGCGAGGACGTAGCGCTCCTGGGATTCATTGCTCCAGATTTCCCGGGGCGACATGCCGGGTTCTTCGGAAGGCAGTGCCCGCAGATCGAACTTGGCACCGCAACCGGCGTCGTGGGCCAGCTCGGGCATGGCGTTGGAAATGCCGCCGGCCCCCACGTCGTGAATGGCGAGGATGGGATTGTTCTCGCCCATCTGCCAGCAGCGGTCAATCACTTCCTGGGCGCGGCGCTGGATTTCCGGGTTGCCCCGTTGCACGGAAGCGAAGTCCAGGTCAGCAGTGTTGGTGCCGGTGGCCATGGAAGAAGCGGCGCCACCACCAAGGCCGATCAGCATGCCGGGACCGCCCAACTGGATCAGCAGGGAACCAGCGGTGAAACGAATCTTGAAGGAATCCCGGTCGGCGATGTTGCCCACGCCGCCGGCGATCATGATGGGCTTGTGATAGCCCCGCATCTCGCCGTTGAACTCCTGCTCGAAGGTGCGGAAGTAGCCGGTCAGATTGGGACGGCCGAATTCGTTGTTGAAGGCTGCAGCACCGAGGGGACCGTCGATCATGATGTCCAGCGCCGAGGCGATGCGCTCGGGCTTGCCGTAGCCGGATTCCCAAGGCTGCACATAGCCGGGAATCTTCAGGTCAGACACGGAGAATCCGCAGAGGCCAGCCTTGGGCTTGGAGCCGCGGCCCGTGGCACCCTCGTCACGAATCTCACCACCAGAACCCGTTGCGGCACCGGCAAAGGGCGCGATGGCGGTGGGGTGGTTGTGGGTTTCCACCTTGGCCAGGATGTGGGTCTTTTCTGTGGAGTAGGCGTAGCTGCCATCTTCCCGGGGGAAGAAGCGCTGGATGGTGGCGCCTTCCACTACGGCGGCGTTGTCGGAGTAAGCCACCACCGTACCCTCGGGATGAGCCTTGTGGGTTTCGCGGATCATGCCGAACAGGGAATGGGATTGGTCCTGACCATCCACGGTCCAACTGGCGTTGAAAATCTTGTGGCGACAGTGTTCGGAGTTGGCCTGGGCGAACATCATCAACTCCACGTCGGTGGGGTTGCGGCCCAGCTTGGTGAAGTTGGTCACCAGATAGTCGATTTCGTCCTCGGACAGAGCTAAGCCCAGTTCACCATTGGCCTGTTCCAGAGCGGCACGGCCACCGCCCACCACGTCCACCGTCGTCAAAGGCTGAGGAGCGAAATGGCGGAAGAGTTGCTCGGCTTCGTCGATGGTGCTCAGTACCGACTCGGTCATGCGGTCGTGGAGCTTGGCAGCCACGGCTACCTTGTCCACTCCCTTGCCGGCCAGCCGATAGGCGATGCCCCGCTCAATGCGATTGATGCCGACGAAGCCACAGTTGTTGGCAATGTCGGTGGCTTTCGAGGCCCAGGGAGAAATGGTGCCGATACGGGGCGTCACCAGCAGCAGTTCACCGGCTGCCTCAGTCGGCAGCGCAGCGGGAATGCCCAACAGGTCCTTCAAGCGCGCCACTTCACCCTCGGCCAGGGCGCCTTCCGTTTCGATGAAATACCAGTGCTCGGCGTGCAGGTCGGCCAGGGCCGGTACCGCACTGCGGGCCTGTTCAAGGAGACGGGAAAGACGGGAAGCGGAAAAAGCGGCAGTGCCGCGCAGCTTGAGGATTTGGGGCATGGTAGGAACGCCGGAGCGAAGACGGGATCAAGGCTGAAAAATGGCGGCAGACGCCGAGGCCGAATTATACCTGTCCGGCCTCCTCTCTCCTCTCCTCCGTCCGGAAGCATGGGGAAAATGCGCCACCGGAAAAGCAAAAGGCCCGTCGCAATGACGGGCCTTTTTTGTTTTGGTGGAGGTACGCGGGATCGAACCGCGGACCTCTTGCATGCCATGCAAGCGCTCTCCCAGCTGAGCTATACCCCCGAAACAGAGACGCGCATTATAGGCATTTTTCCGCGCTTGTAAAGCGTGGCGGCAATTTTCCTTAAAGCACCTTGCCCGGATTCATCAAGCCCTTGGGGTCCAGGGCCTGTTTGACGGCCCGCATCAGGGACATTTCGACATCGCTCTTGTAGCGCAACACTTCGTCCCGCTTGAGCTGCCCCAAGCCGTGCTCCGCCGATATGGAACCGCCCAGTTCATGAACCAGATCGTGCACCAGTCGGTTAACCGCATCGGACTGGGCGATAAAAGCCGCATTGTCCTGGGCCGTGGGCTTGGACTGGTTGTAATGCAGATTGCCGTCACCGATATGACCGAAGCAGACGATGCGCAGCCTGGGGAAGGCCTGCTCCAACAGGGCATCGGCCCGAGCAATGAACTCGGCGATGCGGGACACCGGCACCGCCACGTCGTGCTTGATGGATACACCCTCGATGCGCTGGGCCTCGGAGACATTTTCACGCAACCCCCACAGGGCTTGGGCCTGAGATTCGCTGCCAGCAATGGCGGCATCCAGTACTAGTCCGGCATCCATGGCATCGGCCAACACTTGCTCCAGGGGCGCCGCCAAATCAGTGGCCAAAGTATCCGAGAGTTCCACCAGCACCTGCCAGCATGGCTGGCCCGCCAGAGGCTCCCGACTATCGGGAATATGTTGCAGCACCAGATCGAGGGCTTCGCGGCCGACGATCTCGAACGCAGTCACCCGGTCCCCCACATGCTCACGCAAGCGACCCAGGAGGGAAACAGCGGCAGCAGGATCAGCCACGGCGACCCAGGCGGTGACCTTGACCCGGGGCGCAGGAAACAGCTTGAGCACGACGGCGGTAATCAACCCCAGGGTGCCTTCGGCACCGATGAACAGATGCTTGAGATCGTAGCCGGTGTTGTCCTTGCGCAAGCCGCGCAAACCATTCCAGAGCCGGCCATCGGGCAGTACGGCTTCAATGCCCAATACCAGGTCACGGGTGTTGCCGTAACGCAGCACCTGCACGCCGCCGGCATTGGTAGAGAGGTTGCCGCCGATGGTGGCGGTGCCCTCGGAAGCCAGGGAAAGGGGGAAGAAGCGACCGGCGGACTCGGCTGCCTGCTGCACATCATGAAGGGTGCAGCCCGCTTCCACCGTCAGGGTGTTGTTGTCCGGGTCGATGGCGCGAATGGCCTTGAGTCGGCCCAGGCTCACGACCACTTCGGGACGCTGCCCCGTAGGCGTGGCACCACCACAAAGACCGGTATTGCCGCCCTGGGGCACGATGGCGACACCGGCTTCGCTGCACAGACGCACCACGGCAGCAACTTCTTCGGTGCTACCGGGCCTCACCACGCACAGGGACGCGCCCTGGTAACGGCCACGCCAGTCGGCGTTGTAGGGAGCCGTGTCCTCGTCCCGGGTCAGCACATAGGCTTCCCCGACGACGCCTTGCAGGGCGACGATCAGGGATTCCATGGCAACCACCGGCAATATTGCAACTTATTCCGCCAGGGTGGCGTAGAGGTCATGCACGTCACAGTCGGTGACAGTGACTTCGGCGAACTCGCCGATCTCCAGATCATGGCCGTCGGTGACCACCACCAGACCGTCGATTTCCGGCGCATCCCCTTCGGAACGGGCAATGGCGCCTTCCTCGTCGATATCATCCACCAGCACTTTGATACGGCGGCCGATCTTGCGCTCCAGGCGCTGGGTGCTGATGTCTTCCTGATGCTGCATCAAGCGCATGCGGCGCTCTTCCCGCAGTTCGAAGGGCACGGGATCGGGCAATTCGTTGGCGGCGGCGCCTTCCACGTCGGAATAGGCAAAGGCGCCGACCCGGTCGATCTGTGCTTCGTCGAGGAAGTCCAACAGTTCATTGAATTCCCGCTCGGTCTCGCCGGGGAAGCCGGTAATGAAGGTGGAACGGATGGTCAGGTCCGGCACTTCCTTGCGCCAGGCCTGGATGCGTTCCAGCACCTTCTCGGCACTGGCGGGTCGCTTCATGAGCTTGAGGATGCGCTCGGAGGCGTGCTGGAAGGGGATGTCCAGGTAAGGCAGGATCTTGCCCTCCTTCATCAGCGGGATCAGGTCATCCACGTTGGGATAGGGATAGACGTAGTGCAGTCGCACCCACAGGCCAAGATCGCCCAACCCCTTGCAGAGATCATAAAGCTTGGTCTTGACGGGCTTGCCGCCCCAAAAACCGGTACGGTACTTCACATCCACGCCGTAGGCGCTGGTGTCCTGGGAGATCACCAGAAGTTCCTTGACGCCGGCGTCCGCCAGGGCTTCGGCTTCCTTCATAACATCGCCGATGGGTCGGCTGACCAGATCTCCGCGCAGGGAGGGGATGATGCAGAAGGTGCAACGGTGGTTGCAGCCTTCGGAAATCTTCAAATAGGCGTAGTGATCGGGGGTCAGGCGGATGCCCTGGGGCGGCACTAGGTCCACATAGGGGTCATGTTCCGGCGGCAGATGGGCATGCACCACATCCATCACTTCCTGGGTTGCATGGGGGCCGGTCACAGCCAGCACGCTGGGGTGGGTGTTCTTGACGATATCCCCCTTGGCGCCCAGACAGCCGGTGACGATGACCTTGCCGTTCTCGGCCAGGGCCTCGCCGATGGCCTCCAGGGATTCCTCCACGGCGGCGTCGATGAAGCCGCAGGTATTCACCACCACCAGATCAGCGCCGTCGTAGCTTCCGGAAATTTCATAGCCCTCGGCCCGCAGGCGGGTGAGGATTTGCTCGGCGTCGGAAGAGGCTTTGGGACAGCCCAGGGAAACGAAGCCCACGGTGGGGGCCGCGGCGTTCTTGCGAACAACAGTCATGGCGGGAAAAACCGGAAAGGGGAAAGACCCGGAAGTTTACCCGAAGCCTTCCCTGCCCACGCCAACCCTGCCGTTGGCAGGGTTTTATTGCTTACTTCTTCTCGGGAGTACCGCCCGGGAAGGGGAAACCGGTAAACATCATCTTGCGGGACTGTTCCTGCACGTTGTCCTGCATCTGCTGGAACATCTTGCGGGACTGCTCCACGTAGGTGCCCATCATGTTTTGCATGGCCGGGCCCTGGAAGCTGAGGAACTGGGCCCACAACTCCTTGTTGGCGGCAGGATTATCACCGTAGATGGTACGGGCCTGGTCCTGGAGCTTGGCCTGCATGTCGGTGAAGGCCTTGACGTTGGTTTCCAGGTACTTGCCCATCATGCCCTGCATGGCGTTGCCGTAGAAACGGATCATCTGGGCCAGGATGTCGGAACTGAACATGGGCGTGCCGCAGGCTTCTTCTTCCAGAATGATCTGGAGCAGGATGCTACGGGTCAGGTCCTCGCCGGATTTGGCATCCACCACCTGAAACTCTTCGTGTTTCAGCACCAACTCCTTGATATCCACCAGGGTGATGTAGCTGCTGGTCTGGGTATCGTAGAGACGACGATTGGGATACTTCTTGATCAGGCGTAGATCCGACACTGTTGCTCTCCTCTTCCCTAACGCCAGAACGGCGTTGTGCGTGTTTTAGTCGTGACAACAAACAGGGCGCCCCGCCTGCGCAGGACGCCCCGATCATGCTTCGGTTTTACTGGTAGTACAGGCCGCCGTTGATGTTCAAGGTGGCACCGGTGACGAAGCCGGCGATATCGGAGGCCAGGTAAACCACGGCGCCGCCGATTTCTTCAGGCTTGGCCAGACGCTTCATAGGCACGGAGTCCACGATGGTCTGCAGGATTTCGGGCTTGATGGCCATGACCATCTTGGTGGCCACGTAGCCGGGGGCGATGGCATTGACGGTCACGCCCTTGGCAGCCAGTTCTTGCGCCAGTGCCTTGGTGAAACCGATCACGCCAGCCTTGGCGGCGGAGTAGTTGGTTTGACCGGCTTGACCCTTCACGCCATTGACGGAAGAGATGTTGACGATGCGGCCCCAGCCCTTTTCGGCCATCTTGACGGAGACTTGCTTGGTCATGTTGAACAGGCTGGACAGGTTGGTGTCGATCACGGCCTGCCATTGGCCCTGTTCCATCTTGCCGAACATCTTGTCGCGAGTGATACCGGCGTTGTTAACAAGGATGTCAATGGAGCCGCCGGCCTTGGCTTCAGCGTCGGCCACCAGCTTTTCGCAGGAGGCGAAATCGGACACGTCACCAGCAACCAGGATGAAATCCTTGAAACCGGCGGCTTCCTGTTCGGCCTTCCATTCTTCGGGCTTGTCGAATTCGGGATGATAGGCAGCGACAACCTTGCAGCCTTCCTTCGCCAGGGCTTGGCTGATTGCGGTACCCAGACCACCCAGAGCACCCGTAACCAGTGCGACTTTTTGACTCATTGCTAACTCCCTTTGATTGTGGTGAAAACACAGCGGGCCGCCCCCACAAGAAAAGCGGCCCGCGGACGATCAGAACATGTGTTGACCGCCGTTGATGGAGATGTTCGCCCCGGTGACGAAAGCGGCTTCGTCGGAGGACAGATAGGCCACCAGGCCGGCGATTTCTTCCGGCTTGCCCAAGCGGCTCATGGGAATTTGGGGCAGGATTTTGGAATCAAGCACTTCTTTGGGAATGGCGGTCACCATCTTGGTCCCGATGTAACCCGGGGAAATGGTGTTCACGGTCACGCCCTTTTTCGCCACTTCCAAAGCCAAGGCCTTGGTAAAGCCGTGCATACCGGCTTTGGCGGCGGAATAGTTGGTCTGACCGAAGGCGCCCTTCTGGCCATTGACGGAAGAGATGTTGATGACCCGGCCCCAGCCGCGTTCGCTCATGCCGTCCACTACCTGCTTGGCCATGTTGAACACGGAATCGAGATTGGTGCTGATCACCGCATCCCAATCTGCCTTGGTCATTTTCTTGAACGTCATGTCACGGGTGATACCGGCGTTGTTCACCAGTACGTCGACAGGACCCAGCTCTTGTTCGATCTGCTTGACGCAGGCTTCACAGGAAACATAGTCCGCCACGTCGCAGGGATAAGCCTTGAAGCCGTAGCCCATGTCATTCATGGTACGCAACCATTCCTGGGCCTTCGTGTTGCCGGGGCTGTGAGTGGTCACCACCTTGTAACCCAGGGCAGCCAGCTTGATGCAGATTGCTTCGCCGAGACCGCCCATACCACCAGTGACCAGTGCAACTCTTTGCATGATTCTTCTCCTCAATTTTTGTAAGCCGATTCGATGCATTCAAAGCACGAGATACAGCATCAGTACATTTGAATGCACCTGATGTCATTATGCTCTTTCCTTGACGAATCGGCCCGGCGCGGGCTCAAGAGGAGGAAAATCGTCGCTGCCCAGGCGACCACGGGCGGCCATTTTGCGGCCGCCAAAGGCGGACAGCCACTGGGTCCATTCGGACCACCAGCTGCCTTTGACTTCGGTTGAGGAACTGAACCACTGATCCGCATCCGCACCTTCGCCGCCGACCCAGTGACTGCGCTGTCCCGCCGCCCAGCAAACGGCTCGACACATAGGCGGAGCGCCAGGGCACGATGTGGTCTTCCCGGGCGGCCAGCACAAAGGCCGGCATATCCACCTTGCCCAGATCGGTCTTGACGCCGCAGATTTCCAGCTTGCCGGGCACCTTGAGATTGTTCTCCAGGTACATATTGCGCAAATACCAGGCGAAGAAGGGACCGGGCAGATTGGTGGGATCGCAGTTCCAGTAGAGCAAATCGAAAGCCATGGGCTTGCTGCCCTTGAGGTAGTTGCCCACCACGTATTGCCAGATCAGGTCGTTGGGACGCAGGCTGGAGAAGACCGAAGCCAGCTCCTTGCCGGAATACACGCCGCCCTTGCCGATGGTCTGTTCCCGGGCTTGTACGGTGGTTTCATCCACGAACATGCCGATCTCGCCGGGATCGGAGAAATCCAGGAAGGTGGTCAACAGGGTCAAGGACTTCACCGGATCGGCGCCGCGACCCCGGGCCACGGCCAGGGCGGATGTCAGCAGGGTGCCGCCGACACAGAAACCGAGAATATTGATCTGCTTGATCTTGCAAATGGCCTGGGCCACGGCGATGGCCTTGAGCACGCCGTCTTCGACGTAGTCGTTCCAGGTCAGGTTGCCCTGCTCGGCCGTCACGTTGCGCCAGGAAATCAGGAACACGGTATTGCCCTGCTCCACGGCATAACGCACGAAGGAGTTCTTTGCCTGCAGATCGAGGATGTAGTACTTGTTGATACAGGGCGGCACGATCAACAGGGGCCGTTGGGCCACCTTATCGGTCAGGGGCGAATACTGGATCAACTGGAAAATATCGTTCTCGAACACCACGGCACCGGGCGTGTTGGCCAGATTACGGCCCACTTCGAAAGCGGCATCGTCCGTCATGGAGATGCGGCCCTTGTCCAGATCGTCCAGCAGGTTCTGGATGCCCAGGCGGATGCTCTCGCCGCCGGTTTCCAGGGCGGTCTGTACCACTTCGGGATTGGTGGCGGCGTAGTTGGACGGCGCCAGGGCATCGATGCACTGGCCCACCATGTAGCGCATACGCTGGCGGCCCTTGTCGTCTTCCACCGGCAGGTTCTCGGCCATTTGGCGCAAGTAGTCGGCGTTGATCAGGTAGGCGCGGCGCAGGTAATCGTAAACGGGGCTGCTTTCCCAGGAAGGGTGGGCAAAACGCTTGTCCGCCACCGGCTCGATCTGGGGTGCAGGAGGCACTTCCTTGCCGGTCTTGGCGGCAGCCTCAACCCGGGAACGGTCAAGAAAGGTTTGCCACAGGCTGGCATGGTGTCCCATCCACTCTTTTTGCAGGCCGGCCAGTTCCGGCGGTACCGGCGGGAAAGGCATCGACGGTGCGGCACCGGCCCCCGGTGGCGTCCACGCCGAAGCGCCCTTGAACGTGGATTGCATGGCTTGCAGGAACTGCTGCATGGCTGCAGCGAAATCGGCATTGGGGGGGAAGGGTGCAGAAGGATCCGGCATGGAATGTCCTGTGGAACCATGAAGCAGCAGGGTGCCGCTTCATGTCCAAAGGATTTTGCATTGCACAAAAACCGCTGTCAAGAAAATTGGTTTAAGTCAAAACTGTCACAAATTGACAAGCGGCGCAAAGCCAGAGCCGAAGCCATTTTTCAAGTGGGGGAACCGTTGCCAAGGTGATATTTCCCGGCATAACATGCGCTCCATGGACCTTAACGACACCCCGGAAACTCTTCGCGCCCGCCTCCACGAACTGCGTGTGGAACACCGGGATCTCGACGATGCCATCGCCCACCTGGTGGAAGCGCCCGCGCAGGATGAGCTCATGTTGCGGCGCCTGAAAAAACGCAAGCTCCAGCTCAAGGACCGCATCAGCCTGATGGAAAGGCTGCTGG
>Ga0318572_10000495_pt1 | contig 14859 bp, 9 predicted proteins | sample GRESIP089b5f20_FD_202528 | JGI IMG/M metagenome (GOLD analysis project Ga0318572, IMG submission 202528) | Tropical soil microbial communities from Luquillo Experimental Forest, Puerto Rico - GRE.SIPMG.089b5f20 | ecosystem: Environmental > Terrestrial > Soil > Tropical forest > Bulk soil...
GCTGATCCTCGATCTCCGCCCGTCGGTGCTCGACGACCTCGGCCTCCTCTCGGCGATCCGCTGGTACGCGGAGCGGCAGCTCGAGTCGCGGGGGATCTCGGTCCGCTGCGAGTTCGGCGAGCTGGATCGCCGGCTCCCGCCGGAGCTCGAGACGGCGCTCTTCCGCATGTGCCAGGAAACCATGAGCAACGTCGCCCGGCACGCGCAGGCGACGGCGGTGCTGGTGCAGGTGGGCGTCGAGGACGGCGAATTCCGGATCGAGATCGAGGACGACGGCAAGGGGTTCGATCCCGACGCGGTCGGCAAGCGCGAGGGGCGGCGGCCGTGGGGACTGCTCGGCATCAGGGAGCGCGCCGAGATCCTGGGCGGCACCGCGCGGATCGACTCGGCGCCGGGGAAGGGGACGCGGGTCCTCGTGCGGATCCCGCTCCCGAGGGAGAGCAGGGAGAAGGGCCAGGAGAACGATAGGGAGGTGGCGGCCTCGTCATGAGCAAGATCCGCGTCCTCATCGCCGACGACCACGCGATCCTTCGCGAGGGCATCCGTGCGCTGCTGCAGCTCCAGCCCGACATCGAGGTCGCGGGCGAGGCCTCCGACGGCAAACAGGCCATCGAGGCCGTCGAGCGGCTCGATCCCGACGTCGTGCTGATGGACATCGCCATGCCCGGCCTCGGCGGGATCGAGGCGGCTCTCGAGCTCCACAAGCTCGGGAAGCGCGCCAAGGTGCTGGTGCTGTCGCAGTACGAGGATCGAGAGTACGTGCGCCGGCTGCTCAAGGCGGGCGTCGCGGGCTACGTGCTCAAGAAGTCCGCCGGGTCGGAGCTCGCGAACGCCATCCGGGCGGTGCACCGCGGCGGGCTCGTGCTCGATCCCGAGGTGGCGCGGACCGCGATGGAGGACGCGGGCCAGGCCGCGCCGGGGCAGGCCGATCCCTACGAGGCGCTGACCGACCGCGAGAAACAGGTGCTGAAGCTCGTCGCGGAGGGGCGCTCGAACAAGGACGTCGCCGAGCTGCTCGGCATCTCGGTGAAGACCGCGATGAGCCACCGCGAGCACGTGATGGAGAAGCTCGGGGTCCACAACCGTACCGAGCTGGTCCGGTTCGCGCTGAAGAAGGGTGTCATCCGCGTCGACGAGTGAAGGCGCGGTCCGCGCCGGTGGTGGGGCATCACGCGCAGCGGCGCGCGGGTTGGGGGAATACGCCCATCGCCGCGCCGGTGCCTGCTCGGGGCGATCACTCGAAGTCCGCGAATTCTCTCGGGCCGACCGCGGTCGGACGAGGCATGTGACGTGCTAATCAATCCAGCAGCGAACGGTGTCCACCGGGGAGAGGGGCGCCGTTCGCGCGGTGTTCGAGGGGCAGCTGCCGGCACAGGGGGCCGGCGGCTGCCCCCGTCTGTATCGAGACCGCACCGCCTTTATTGATCGGACGTCATTGACGCCCGTCAATGTCTACGTGGTCAATCGTGCGCGAAATAGCGCATATACGGCCTACTTGGCTTGTTGACGAAAGCCAGCGCACACGCGAAGTTGGCAGGTAATCCGTCCGCGTCTGAGGGGGCCTTTGACGCGACGGCACGCGCGCGAGCGGCGCGGTGAGCCGCGCCGCCGTCTGCAAATGGACGACGGGAGGGCGGTCATGGGGCAAGCGAGATTCATGTTGCAGCGCCGCGCTGCGCTGTCGAGTTGCGTCGCCTTCGCGATGGCGCTGGCGCTCGGGTGCGGGAACAGCGCCCCGAAGAGCGCCGCGACGGCGCCCAAGACCGGTAAGGTGGCGAGCGCCGCGACCGCGTCGTCCGCCTGCGCCGGGGCGCAGACCTGCACGGCGACCGACGCGCACGCGAAGCACCAGGCCGCGGGCTTCGACTGCGTCGCCTGCCACCCCTGCGGCGGCAAGTTCGGGTTCCAGGTCGGCTACACGTTCACCACCGGCCTGACGACGATCCAGCAGTCGGACTCGTACACGCCGGCGAGCGGATCGACTCCCTCGACCTGCACCGTCGCCTGCCACTACCCGATGGGCTCGCCCGCCGCGCCCATCCAGTGGAACGCGGCCGCGCCAGGGACCGACCTCGCGTGCGTCACCTGCCACAACGTGCCGACACTGCTCGCGAAGTTCCCGAACCACCCGCAGAACGTGAGCCCGACCGCGACGCGCGCGGACTGCGAGCAGTGCCACGTCGTCGGTGACGCTCACACGCAGGGCACCGGCGTCGTGCTCCAGCCGCACCCCGCGTCGTGGATGACGCGCACCGATCCCGGGTTCCACGCGTTCTCCGCGAACCGCGGCCTCTCGGCGTGCCAGACGTGCCACCTGGCCGACCTGAGCGGCGGCGTGACGAAGGTCGCCTGCACCAGCTGCCACAACAGCACCGGTGGCGGGGTGGGGGCGAACGACTTCGCGACCTGCACCGCGTGCCACGGCGGAACGAACAACACGACCGGAGCGCCTCCGATGGCGATCTGGGGCTACGCGGGCGATCCGAACCGCGGCGGCGGCACCGCCGATCCGATCCGTGTCGGCGCGCATACCGCGCACGTGACCGAGGGCCAGTTCGGCCCCGCGTTCGGGTGCGATGTCTGCCACGTGAAGCCGACGAGCATCACCGACACGAACCACATCGACACGATCACGAGCGGCGATCCGACGGCCACCGTGACCTTCGCCGGCCTCGCCGTGAACGGCGTCACCTCGCCGACGTACAGCCGCAGCAACGCGACCTGCAACAGCACCTACTGCCACGGCGTGACGGTCGACGTCGCGGGCTCGGTGGGCGCGATCAAGAACCCCAACTGGACGGGTGGGTCGAGCCAGGTGTTCTGCGGGAGCTGCCACGGCGTCCCGCCGGCCTCTCCGCACATCCAGGTCGACACGACGACCGGGTTCGGCGTCTGCAACCCCTGCCACTCCTTCACCGTCGACGCGGCCGGCGCCATCATCCCGGCGAGCCAGGGCGGCAAGCACATCAACGGCTTCCTCGAGGCCTCCGGCCACGACGCCTCGTGGATGGATCCCACGAGCAGCGGCTTCCACGCGTTCGCGGCGGACAAGGGCATCCAGAACTGCACGCCGTGCCACGGCGCCGACCTCGGCGGCGGCTCCGTCGGCGTCGCCTGCACGGCCTGCCACAAGGCCGGCGGGCCGGGGAACGACTTCGCCACGTGCACCGCCTGCCACGGCGGCACCGACAACCAGACCGGCGCGCCGCCTGCGGCGATCTGGGGCTACGCCGGTGATCCGAACCGCGGCGGCGGCACCGCCGATCCGATCCGCGTCGGCGCCCACTCGAAGCACCTCGCGCCGGCGCTCGCGACTCCGTTCGACTGCGGCAACTGCCACGTGAAGCCCACGAGCGTCATCTCGACGGGCCACATCGACAACCCGACCCCCGTCGCGACCGTCACGTTCGGCGCGGCCCCCGGCCAGGTGCCCTCGGGCTCGACTCCTTCGTGGAATCGCGCCACCGCGGGCTGCTCGCTGACGTACTGCCACGGCAACTACGCCGGTGTGTACGCGTTCGAGGTGTACAACTGGGGCAGCGACACGTACGACACGGTTTACGTGAATTACACCGGAAAGAAGGCCACGCCGACCTGGACGAGCGGCCCGATGGCCTGCGACTCGTGCCACGGCAACCCGCCCGCCGGGACCGGCCCATGGCACAGCGGGCAGCACGGATACTCCCTCAGCTACAATGACTGCTCGCTCTGCCACCCCGACGCATCGGGAACTGCGTCGACTGGGACGACGAAGATCACCAACCCGGCGCAGCACGTGAACGGAGTCGTCGAGGTGACGCCGAGATGGTCGTCGAATTGTTTCGGCTGCCATTGACGAGCTGACGGACGTCAAGCGAGCAGTTTCGGACGCCCCGGAGGCACGACCTCCGGGGCGTCTTTGTCATCGATCGGTTCGCGAATCGATGCGCGTACCCGCGCGTCTCATCGCTACGGGGTGTGACACTTGGGTCCCTGCCCATTCCGGCGAACAGTGCATAACAGAACGGCCGGCGCGTGCGCGGCGTCGCGAGGTGACGTCCGCGGTGCGTGAACGTGCCAGTCGAACGATCCGGGCGAGGGAACGGATGAGGACGTTTCGATCGGGTGCGAGGATCAGCGCGTTCGCCGCCGCCGTCCTCCTCGCGTCGGGCTGTGGTCAGGAGTCGAATGGCCCCGGCGACGGCACAGGCTCGCTCTCGCAGGCTGCGGTCCCTCCCGAGGGGCCGACGTGCGCCGGACCGAGTGCCCACGCGCAGCACGGCTTCACCTCATGCTCGACATGCCACCTCTCCGGCGGGATCGTGGAGTTCGATCCCGCGGGGCCGGCTGTCGCTCCCGGCCAGCCCGCGCCCGCGTTCGACGCGATGGCGAAGACCTGCTCGAGCGTCGCGTGCCACGGCGTGCCGGCGGGGACGTACAGCTACTACTTCCCGGGCGGCGACGGGCAGCCGATCCTGAACACCGTGAGCTACGGCGGCGGAACGAGCTTCACGACGCCGTCCTGGTACGCGACCGGCATCGGCTGCACGGCGTGCCACGGCAACCCGCCCAGCAGCTACGGTTACGTCTGGCACAGCGGCCAGCACGGCGGAGGCAACGCGTGCGAGCTCTGTCACCCCGACGCCGTGAGCCAGAACGGCGTCGCGACGGGGCTCAACCCCGCCACGGACTGCGGGCCGAACGGAACCACGCCCTGCGCGACGCTCCACGCGAACGGGGCGCTCGACGTCACGGCGCATTTCAACTCGACCTGCTTCGGATGCCACTGAGGATCGCCGTGGCGTGACGGCAGGGAGGGCGTGCGCGTTCTCGCCGGCGCCCGGGGCGAGGGCGTCTCGACGGCGACTCACGGCCGCTCGGTGTGGGTGCCACGAGCGTCGCGCTGGCACGCTGGTCTTGCGCAGACACCGGGCGGGCGCTCCACCGCTCGCGGCGGCGCCACGGGACGGCCCATGCCACAATGGGCGCGTGCCCACGGAACCGAGCTCCTTCGCGCCGCGTGATCGGCCTGATCGCGCGGCGGACGCGGCCCGCTCCGGCTGGCTCGCCCTCGGGCTCGTCATCCTCGTCGCCGTCATCTACGCGCAGGCGAGGGCGTTCGGGTTCGTCAACATCGATGACCAACAGTACGTCTACGAGAACCCGTTCGTTCTGAGGGGCCTCACCTGGGCCGGCGTGACGCGGGCGTTCGGGACGTTCCAGGCCTCGAACTGGCATCCGCTCACGTGGCTCTCGCACATGGTCGACGTGCAGCTCTTCGGCGTCGAACCCGGGTGGCACCACGCCGTGAACGTCGTCCTCCACGCGGCGAACACGGTCTTGCTCTTCCTGTTCCTTCGCCGCGTCACGGCGGCGACCTTCCGCAGCGCGGCCGTCGCTGCGCTCTTCGCCGTACATCCGCTCCACGTGGAGTCGGTCGCGTGGATCTCGGAGCGGAAGGACGTGCTCAGCGCGGCGCTCTTCCTGCTCGCGCTCCACGCGTACGTAAGCTGGGTCCAGCGCCCTTCGCGACGCCGCCAGGGACTCGTCGCGGGGCTCTTCGCGCTCGGCGTCCTCGCGAAGCCGATGGTCGTGACGTTGCCGTTCGTGCTCCTCCTCCTCGACGTCTGGCCCCTCGAACGGCTTCGCGACGCGCCGTCGCGCAGCGAGCGGCGGTCCAGGATCCTGGCCCTCCTCCGCGAGAAGGTCCCGCTCTTCGCCCTCTGCGCGGGTGCCTGCGCCGTGACCTTCTTCGCACAGCGTGCCGGCGACGCGACCGTGGCGCTCTCAGACGTGCCGCTGTCTGCGCGGCTCACGAACGCGCTCCTCGCCTACGCCGGCTATCTCGGCCACGCGGCCTGGCCGGCCGGGCTCGCAGCGTTCTATCCGCACCCGTGGCTCGCGGGGGCGAGCGTTCCGGCGTGGCAGGTCGCCGGGGCGGCGACGTTGCTGATCGCCGCGAGCGCGATCGCGGCGCACGAGCGCGCCCGGCGACCGTTCCTGCTCTGGGGCTGGTGCTGGTACCTCGGGACGCTCATCCCCGTCATCGGAGTCGTCCAGGTCGGAACCCAGGCGAGCGCGGACCGCTACACGTACCTCCCGCTCGTCGGGATCTTCGTCGCGGTCGTCTGGGCCGCGGCGGAGGTCCTCGATCGTGTCCGGGCCTCGAGCGCGATCCGCTGGGCTGCCGCGGTGCTGCCGCTCGTTGCGCTCGCGCTCGCGAGCCGGACGCAGGCGGCCGCCTGGCGCGACAGCGTCGCGCTCCATCGCCATGCGCTCGCGGTCACCGAGCGGAACTGGAACGCATGGAGCGGCCTCGGAGACGCGCTCTCCGACGCGGGTCGGACGGGCGAGGCCATCGACGCCTACCGGGAGGCGCTCGGGATCTACCCGCGGCTCGCCACCGCCTGGAACGGCCTCGGCGCCGCGTTCGGGCGGGTCGGCGCGCACGCGGAGGCGATCGCGCCGCTCGAGAACGCGGTCCGGATCGCGCCGCGCTACGCGGACGCCTGGTACAACCTCGGCACGGCGTACGGCAACCTCGGAGAGCACGCCAAGGCGGCGAGGTGCTTCCGCGCCGCCGTCGAGGCGAACGCGGACCACGCGCGGGCCTGGTCCAACCTCGCGATCGCGAGCCTCGCGCTGGGCGATCGCGCGACCGCGCTCGAGAGCCTGCGCCGCCTGCGCCAGCTCGACTCCGGTCTCGCGGGAACGCTCGCGTCCCTGCTCGCGACGGCTCCGATGCGCTGACCGACCGACCGGCGATCGCCGAGGTCCCATGCACGTCCGACCGCTTGCGCGACCGAGTCCGCTCGGCGATTCTGGAACGGACATGAAGAAGCGCGAGGACGCGGATGGTGAGCCGTCGGGCGCGGCGCCGGATCGCCTCGACCCGGGTCGACTCGACATCGCCGTAGCCGACGAGCAGACGCCGAGCGACGCGGACCGCGGCGCGTTCGGTGCGAGATCGGTTCGCCGGAAGGCAGCGGTGGCTGCGGCGCTGTCCTTCCTCGTGTGGTCCTGCTGGTTCGTCACGCGACCGAACCCCCACCCTTACCGCGATCTCTCGGGTGGAGCGTTCACCGATCACTTCTCGCACATGAACGCGGCGAGGGCCTTCCCGGTCGTCGGGCGCGAGATCTGGACGCGCCCGTTCGCGGCGCTGTTCCGCTCGATGACCCCGGCGGAGCTGGCGGCGCTTCCGGACGACGTGCGCGCCGCGGCGGGTCCCGAGGTGCGGTTCGTGCCGGGATGGCCCGACGGCAAGCCGTTCGTGGCGAGCTGGTCGCACAACGCCCGGCTCTACCCGCCGGGCGACATGCTGCTCGTCGCTCCCGTCGCCCTGGCGTACCACCTGACCCCGCTGTCGTTCGCGGGCGCGAACACGCTGCTGATCCTGCTGTTCCTCCTCTACGCGCACGTCGCGCTCTACGTCGTCTTCGTCTGGGCGCAGGAGGAGCGCTGGTCCGGGTTCGCGTTTCTCCCGCTGTTCATCCTGTACGGCGAGGTCATCCACTGGACGCTCGAAGGCTTCTACGATGCAGCGGTCATCGCGCCGCTCGTGCTCTGCGCGCGATACCTCGGCGCGCGACGCGGCCTCGCGGCGGTGCTGGCGTTCTGCGTCGCCTCGGTCATCCACTTCCGCGCGCTGTTCTTCGCGCCGTGGGTGGTCTGGGGCGCCGTGCTCGCGCTTCGGGAGAGGCCGTGGCGAACCTGGACACGGCGCGACGCCGTCGCCGCGGGCGCGGCGGCCATCCTGGGGGTCGCGACCCTCTACGTGTTCTACCTGCTGTACCCGACCCTCCGTTCGCTGCCAGTCAACAACGCGCTCGCCCAGGGGCACCGCTCCCCCGCGCTCGTGACGTTCGCAGCGGTGACGCTCGTCGTCGCGGTGATGCTGGCCCGAGCTCGAGCGTGGCTCGACCTGGCGACCGTCGGCTGGACCGCCTTCATGCTGGTCCAGCTGCGCGAAGCGTACCCCTGGCACGTGGTGGCCGTGCTGCCGCTCCTGCTCGGAGCAGGCTCGTCGCAGATGCCGTCCGCGGCGCGAGAGGCGCGGGCGGTCTACTTCATGGCGTTTGCGGTGATCATCTTCCGAAACACGACGGTGCCGTTCTGGATCGGGCAGCTGTGGTGACGTCGCCCTGATCCTCGGAGGGCCGCGTCGCCGGAGGGAGCCGCCAGAGGTTCACGAGCGCCGTGGCCCACGCCGCCGCGATGCCGACGTTGCGCAACGTCACGACCCCGATCGCGAGCGGGTCCAGGGCGATCAGGCGGTAGAACAAGCCGGGGAACTCGATCTGCGTCAGGACGGCGACGACGAGGAGCAACGCCGAGAGCCGCGGGTACCTCGGGACGAGGAGCGCGGCGGGCGGGAGGCACCAGACCAGGAACTGCGGCGAGAGCACCTTCCCGAAGGTGAGGAACGCGAGGAGGACGGCGAGCATCGGCAGCGCCACGTTCTCCGGCCGCAAGCAAGCGGGTCGCCGCAGCACGACCACGTAGGTCGCAGCGATCGCGGCGAGGCCGGCGGGGGCGGAGAGCGACGCGAGGAGGTCCGCTCCGGGAGCCACGAGCGCCTGGGACCCGAACGTCGTCGCGATCCCGACCTGCATCACGCCGAGGGCGTGAGCGAGCAGGAACGGCGTCGCGAGGACGCTCTCGAACTGGAGCGGCCGCTCGGCGTGGAACCGGACGAACCCCGCGAGGTAGGGCGCGCCGATGTACGGAAGGAACGGCGCCGCCGCCGCGACGCAGAACGCGGCGACGACGGCCCAGCGGCGGCGCGCAGACAGGACGGCGAGCGGGAGGAGCAGCACCGGGATGAGCTTCAGCGCGAACCCCGCACCGAGCACCGCACCCGCCGCGACATGCCGCTGTCGAACGACGAGGAGCAAGGCGACCGCGATCGTGAGCGCCAGCGCGGTGTCGAAGCGATTGGCGACGATCGCGCCGCAGGCGAGCGTGCCGGCGGCGAAGGCGAGCGGTGGGACGAGCCGCGCCGGGCCGCTCCAGACCCGCGCCGCAGCGAGTCCCACGGCGATTGCCGCGCCGGCGCCGAGCGCGAGCATCTCCGCCGCGAACACGTAAGGGTATTGGGCCGCGACGCCGAGGGCCGCCGCGTAGCGCGGCAGCCGGATGAACAGCGAGGCGAGTGGCGGATACTCGAACGGGAAGTCGACGTACGGTCGCAGCCCGAGTGCGATGCGGTCGGACACCTTCCAGTAGTAGCCGACGTCCGTGACCTTGAAGAATCCGTACGTCCCCACGGCGACGGCGATGAGGAGCGCGACGGCCACCAGGTACGCGAAGACGCCGGCCCACACCGCCGCGGCGGCGGAGGGCCTCTTCACGGGGGCGTCGGGGAGCGGGGCAGCGCGCATGTCTCAAGGAGGCGGGGCGCGGCCGCGGAGCTCCCGCTCGAGCGAGAACTCCTTCGCCGCGGCTTCAAACGCGCCCTTCTTGCCGTAGACGATCGCGAGGTTCCCGTGCGCCTCGGCGTAACCCGGCTCGAGCGCGATGGCTGCGCGGAGCTCGTCGACGGCCTCGTCGAGGAGCCCGAGGCGATAGAAGACGTAACCGAGGTTCTTGCGCACGCGCGCCACGTCGGGCTCGAGGCGCGCTGCCTCCCGGGCGTGAAGCAGGGCTGGCGCATAGCGTCCCTCCGCGACGAGCCCCTGGGACAGGATGTGGTGCGCCAGCCCGCTGTCGGGCGTGATCTCGACCGCGCGGCTGAAGAGCGTCACCTGGTCGGACCAGAACGTCTGCTGACGCCACGACACCGCCGCGAGCGCGACGACGACGATCCCGAGCAGCACGCGAACGAAGCGCTCGACGCGGAAGCGAGCGGCGAGCTCCGCCGCGGTCCACACGACGAGGACGAGGAGCCCGATCCCCGGTGCGTACGTGTATCGGTCGGCGATGCCGTGCCGGCCGGCCCTCACGATCCCGATCACCGGCACGAGCATGCCGACGAACCAGAGCCACCCCACGGGGATCCAGGGGCGGCGTCTCGCCTGCGTAAAGGAGAGCCCGGTGGCCGCCGCGACGGCCAGCGCGGCTCCGAGCGCCAACCACGGCGAGAGCGAGGCGCCGGGGTGCGGATAGTACGGGGACAGGGACGCCGGCCAGAACGTCTTGCCCACGTACAGCACCCACGAGACGGCGGCGTACGCCAGGCGCGAGCCGATCGGGAGATCGGCTCCGCGAAGCGCGCCGCCGTGCTGCTGGGCGAGATAGGCGACCCACGACGACGCGACCGCGAGCACGAGGAGGGGAAGCTTCTCGAGGGCGAGACGGCCGAGCGGGGCCTTTCGCTCGAGAGGCCAGCGATCGAGCAGGAGCAGCAGGAACGGCATCCCGACCCACATCGGCTTCGCGAGCAGGCTCGCGGCGAACAGGAGCACGACGAGTGCGTACCGTCGCGCGGCGGGGCGCTCCGAATATGCGGCGTAGGCCCACAGCGCCGCGAGCGCGAAGAGCGTGGACAGGAGCTCCTTCCGCTCGGAGACCCAGGCGACGACCTCGACGCGGAGGGGATGGACGGCGAAGAGCGCAGCCACGGCGGCGCTGCGCGCAGCCTTTCCGGTCATGCGCGCGAGCACCCGGTACACGAGGACGGCGTTGACGGCGTGCAGGAGCGCGTTGACGAGGAGGTGCGCTCCGGGACGGACGCCGAACACCTGCACGTCCAGCATGTGCGACAGCCACGCGAGCGGGAAGCCGTACCAGGCGTCGGGGCTCGTGAAGGCCCACACCACACCGCTCCACGTGAGCCCGCGCAGCACGACGGGGTTCTCCGTCACGTAGACGTTGTCGTCGTAGTGGAGGAACTGGTGCCCGGCGAGCTGCGCGTAAAGCAGGAAGGTGCCCGCCGCGAGGAGAACGGCGACCCACGGCGACGCGCGCAGTACTTCCGGGACACCGCGGCGCGCTTCTTGCGCAGAGGTCGTGCTGGCCCCGAGGCCGTTCGAGACGGGTTCGAGCATTCGGGCCTACTTCGAGGGTTTCGCTATACCATGGCCTCGCGCGGACGTGAGCAGGGTGAGCCTCGCCTGCTCGAGTGGCTCGTTCCCGCGGCGTGCCACGGTGACCGGCGCGCCGAGGCGTGACTCGACGTGGAACTGGCCCGGTGACAGGGGAGAGGTCGATGTGGCCGAACGGCGAATGGGTGGCGGGTCTTGCCGCGACCGCGGCGGTCCTGGTCGCGGCCGCCCTCGGGCTCTCGGCCGGGTTCGTCGACCCTGTCGCGCTCGCGCTCGTCACGGGAGCGACCGCGATCGCGCTCGGCGCGGCGCTCCTGCCACCCGGCCGTTCGCAGGGGGGATCCTCGACCGCCGCCGTCTTCGTGCTGGCGCTCGGGCTGGTGATCGGCGTCGCTCACCACCTCGTCTTCACGCCGCGCATCGCCGTCGCCGCCGCCCGGACGCCCGCGTTTCAGGTCGCCGTGGCGACGTGCGCGGCCGTGCTCGCGACGTACGCGTGGACCTCCGCGCCGCGGTCCGTTCGCCTCGCCCGGTTCGTCGTCCTGACCGCGCTGCTCGCCGTGATCGGCGCGCTGGTGATCCTCGCCGCGCCCGTGCCGCGCATCGATGTGTGGCACCTCCAGCAGGGCGGCGCGCTCGAGCTGGCGGCGGGCAACAATCCGTACGCGGCGAGCTACCCCAACATCTACGGGCCGAGGACGCGGTTCATCGACCCGTCGCTCCTGAACGCCGACGGCCGCCGAATCACGGCCTTCCCGTACACGCCCCTGACGCTGCTCCTCGACGTCCCCGGCGCGATCGTCGGGGACGTGCGCTGGTCGTTGCTCGCGGCGGTGCTCGCCTCGGCCTGGCTCATCCGGGCGCTCGGGCGAGGATCCACGGCGTCGGAGCTCGCGGCCATCCTGGTGCTGCTGCAGCCGCAAGGGTTCTGGGTGGTCGAGAGGGCGTGGACGGAGCCGTTTTCGCTCGTGACGATCCTCGTCGCCGCGCTGTTGATCGCCCGCGCGCGCGGCTGGGTCATGCCGGCCGCAGCGCTCGGGGTCGCCGCGGCGAGCAAGCAGTACATGCCGCTGCTCGTCACGCCGCTGTGGCTGACGGTGCCGGCGGACCGCCGCTGGCCTGCGCTCGGCGTCGCCGGCGTCTCGGTGGCCGCGCTGATGTTGCCCTTCCTTGCGTGGCATCCGGCAGGATTCGTCCGCGGCCTCGTCGAGTACCAGGTGCTTCAGCCGTTCAGGCCCGACGCGCTCTCCTGGCCGGCGCTCGCCGTCCAGCTCGGGGGACCGGTGCTCGCATCGTGGGCGGCGTTCGTGTTCGCGGCCGCCCTGCGGGCGGTGGCCGCCCAGCGCTCACCAACGCCCGGACAGGCGTTTCTCGCGGGGGCGGCCTCATGGACGGCGTTCGTCCTGTTCAGCAAGCAGGCGTTCTGCAACTACTACTGGCTCTCCGTCGGCCTGCTCTGCGCGGCGGCGTCCCTCGTATCCGCGCCACCCCGCCGCGCGGACTGAAAACTCTGGGGTTTCCCAGGGCTTGACCGTCCCGGTCGCCTGGCCCGCGGCGCGGGGCCGTGCGGCGAGCAGACGACCGCCCCTCGCCCCGTGCCCCCATCGACCGCGACCTCCTCGGCTATACTGCCCAGCCGAACCCCCAATCGGAGCCTAGCGGATGATCACCGGAAAACGCGTCTGCGTCGTCATGCCCGCCTACAACGCCGGGAAGACGCTCTCCCAGACGGTCGCAGAGATCGATCGGACCGTCGCGGACGACGTCATCGTGGTGGACGACGCGAGCCACGACGACACCGCGGTGATCGCCCGGCAGCTCGGGGTGCACTGCATCGTGCACCCGCGGAACCGCGGCTACGGCGGGAACCAGAAGACCTGCTACACCGAGGCGCTCTCGCGCGGCGCGGACATCGTGGTGATGGTCCACCCCGACTACCAGTACTCGCCGCGTCTCATGCCGGCGATGGCGTCGATGGTGGCGAGCGGCCACTTCGACTGCGTGCTCGGCTCCCGCATCCTCGGGGTCGGCGCGCTGCGGGGCGGCATGCCGCTCTGGAAGTACGTGGCGAACCGCACGCTCACGGCGCTCGAGAACCTCCTGCTCGGCTACAAGCTCGCCGAGTACCACACCGGCTATCGCGCGTTCTCGCGGCGGTTCCTCGAGACCCTCCCGCTGGAGGAGAACTCGGACGACTTCGTCTTCGACAACCAGATCCTCGCCCAGGGGCTCTGGTTCGGCTTCGAGATCGGCGAGCTCTCCTGCCCGACGCGCTACTTCACCGAGGCTTCGTCGATCAACTTCCGCCGGAGCGTGAAGTACGGGTTCGGGGTGCTCGGGACCGCGCTCGAGTACCGGCTGGCGAAGCTCGGCCTGCGTCGCCCGTCGCGGCTCTCGAGCGCGGGGCGGCGGCTCAGCCTGCCGCCGTCCGCCGAGACCGCGCCCGCGACCGCCCCGGACGCCTCGCGCATCGCCTCCTGAGGACCGTGGAGACGGACGGGAGCTCACGCGTCGTCGAGACCCGCCGCGGCTCGCCCCGGTGGCGGGAGGGCGCGCTCGCCGCGGCGCTCTTCGCCGGCACGGCCGCGCTGTACGCGCAGGTCGCGCGCCTCCCGTTCCTCGCGTACGACGACAACCGCTACGTCACCGACAACCCGCAGCTCCGCCTCGGCCTCTCGTGGGAAGGCGTGAAGTGGGCGTTCTCGACCGTCTACTTCAGCAACTGGCATCCGCTGACGTGGCTCTCGTACCTCGCGGACGTCCAGCTCTTCGGCGTCGATCCCGGGGCGTTCCACCTCGAGAACGCGCTCCTCCACGGCCTCAACGCGATGCTCGTGTTCCTCGTGCTCCGCGCGCTGACCGGCGCGCTCGGACGGAGCCTCGTGGTCGCGGCGCTCTTCGCGGTCCACCCGCTCCACGTGGAGTCGGTCGCCTGGATCGCGGAGCGGAAGGACGTCCTCTCGACCCTGTTCGGCCTCCTCGCGATCGGAGCGTGGGCGCGCTACGCCCGGCGCCCCTCGGCGGGCTGGTACGCGGCGGTGGTGGCCGCGTTCGCGGCGAGCCTGCTCGCGAAGCCGATGCTCGTGACGCTGCCGTTCCTCCTCCTTCTCCTCGACGTGTGGCCGCTCGGACGCGCGCCCGGCTTCGTCCCCGCGGATCCGTCCCGCGCCGGGGCCCCGGCGAGCTGGGGCCGGCTCGCCCTCGAGAAGGCGCCGCTCCTCGCGCTCTCGATCGCCTCGTCGATCGTCAGCGTCGTCGCGCAGCGCGCGGGTGGCGCGGTGCAGGCGCTCGACGCGATCGGCCTCGGCGCGCGCGTCTCGAACGCGCTCCTGTCGTACGTCGCCTACGCCTGGAAGACGATCTGGCCGGCGCGCCTCGCCGCCTTCTACCCTCTGCCTGCGGACATCCCGACCTGGCAGACCGCTGCGGCGGCCCTGATCGTGGCATTCGCCACGGTGGGCGCGCTCGCGGCCGTTCGCCGCGCGCCGTGGCTATCCGTCGGGTGGCTCTGGTTCGCGGGGACGCTCGTCCCGGTGATCGGGCTCGTGCAGGTCGGCGCGCAGGGGATGGCGGACCGGTACGCGTACCTGCCGATGACGGGCCTCCTCGTCGCCGTGGTGTGGGGCGCCGACGCGCTCCGGCGTCGAGCGGAGTCGCGCGTGCCGAGCTCGGCCGTCGCCGGGGGAGTGGTCGTGGTCCTGGCGGTGCTCGCCGCGCTCACGCTCCGTCAGATCGCGCTCTGGCGGGACCATGAGGCGCTGTTCGGCCACGCGCTCGAGGTCGTGGGCGACGACGTCCGCATCCGCGGCCTCCTCGCGCAGGGGCTCCGGAGCGAGGGAAAGCCCGAGCGCGCGCTCCCGCACGCCGAGGCGGCGGTCCGGATCGCGCCCACGAG
>Ga0318572_10000497_pt1 | contig 14825 bp, 16 predicted proteins | sample GRESIP089b5f20_FD_202528 | JGI IMG/M metagenome (GOLD analysis project Ga0318572, IMG submission 202528) | Tropical soil microbial communities from Luquillo Experimental Forest, Puerto Rico - GRE.SIPMG.089b5f20 | ecosystem: Environmental > Terrestrial > Soil > Tropical forest > Bulk soil...
TTGTCGCATTGCGCATCTACAAGATATACATGAGATTTGTGCTCTTTGTGGATTCGCCAAATCCAAAGCAATGGTACATGGTGCGCTGGGTCAAAAACTGGATGAGGTCTCTACGGCATAAAAAGCCGTACGAGCATAACGCGGTGGCAGTCCCGGATACTCTTAAAGCCGCTATCGTTGAGATACTGAGTGTGGATGGCAAGTCTATGGAAGAGCGAGATGGGCTTGCTCCTAACTCGGCGGCCATTGCCTTGGCCCACCAAGGGCAGGCAAACAAGTATCTAGCAAAAATTGCAAAGGCCTTTTTATTCGAAGGATTCGCGGTGCAATATGTTGCTGCTTCACGACATCCAATCGAATTAATCAAGTACTTGAAAGATCAGTGTGAAGAGGACAAAAGAGACAGTTGGAAGACGACGGCAAATTTGGTAGTTGTCGTGGACGCGTATACCAAACATTTCGGATTTACAGATTCCATTTATTTCGATGCAACAAGAGAATTGAAGGCTATGGGTGTAAGCTATTTAGCGCCAGCAGAATCATATGCTGGACTGCATAGTGCAACTTCTCAGGCGTTCAATAAGCTTCAAAAGCAGGCTAAAAAATCAGGGTCAAGCAGTGACAACGTTCGCAAACCTGCTCTTATTATTTATGAGGATTGCTATGCAATTACCGATCTGGAATCTTCAGACCAGTATCGTATTTTCTTGAGGCACGTACTTCCATCTGAACGCGCTTGGAATGGCATGTTCACAGTCGTTGCCGAAACTGTTCAAGCGGAAAACGATTGGAAGTTGCTGACGTCCTACACAGCTTTCGCGCTTGATCTACGGAATGCGCAAATAATGACCGCATGATCCTCCTCTTACAATACAAATGGCATCAAAATTTCTAAGCTTTTACGATAGTCTGTATGGCGATGTTTCACTCAATGAAACAACAACCATGTTGGTTTCTGCGCCGGAAGTGCAGAGGCTGCGTCATGTGCGCCTATCAAACATCGACTCGGTTACGATGCCGGGTATATCGGGGCTATCTCGATATGAACACGTGATTGGCGTTGCCTATCTTGCTCAGAACACGGGGCTCACAAAGCGACTATCTTCGCGCGATATGGTCGCGCTCACTGCAGCAGCACTTTTGCATGATTGGGCGATTACAGCTTTTGGACACCTTGTGGAAGAAGCGTTTCAGTATGCTGGTGCATCTTTCAATCATGAGACGAAGTTGTACGAGATCGTCATGGGTGAAGGTGCGTCAGAAATTGGGGGGGTTGACCGTCAATTCTTTCGAGGTAGAAGCGGGTTGAGGCGTTGGCTGGAACGAGTTGCGCCTTCGAGCGATGTCAATAACCTCCTTAAAGACATCATTGAATGTATATCCGGTAAAGGAAAACTTGGCCGAGTTGTGAGTGGTGATATTGACCTTGACAACATCGACAATGTCTTCCGTATGGCCTTTCATATGGGACTTGGCCCAGATCGTGGTATTCCACGTCGGCTGGCTGCAGGTATTGTTGGTATTGATGAAGTGAGTGGGAGACCACTATTCTCTCGATCGGTAGAAAGTGACATTTCCACCTGGCTCATTACCCGTCGACAGGTTTATGAGCGCCTTATGCTGTCGGAAACAGACTTCGTGGGCAAATTAATGTTGCTATATGCAACAGTAAAAGCGTGGCAGCAAGGTGAGTTACTTGATACAGACTGGAACCTTGTGGACGACCAATTCTTATCGCGGTTATTAAAATCTCGTGCTAAAGAATGTAGCGATACGGTTGACCGCTGGTTAGTAGGAGACGTTTGGGCAACAACCCCTCTCTTCTGGATGACCGGTAGACGCCCTGACTACCCAGAGGTTTTGAGGTTTTCCGAGTCGCTTTCAATCCAATTAGGCAGGACGTGCTTTGCATATTGCATTAAAGACAAACGTGATCGGAAACTGGATGTGATGTTTGAAGATGGCAGCTGTGAGAGTCTGGGGCATGAAAGCTCTCAGTGGCTTTTGGGTGTAGGCAGCCCCGTCAAAAAAACTCTAGGTGCGTCCCAGATAAGGGAAATCGTTGAGTACGCAGAGTCCTACTTTCAAAGTAAACAAATTAGCGAGGCAACTATCGCTTCGTCAACTGATGCTGCGTCTATAACCAATCAGCTTGGTTTGTTGTGAGTCAGGCGAAAACTGCTCTTGATCGTATTAACTGGGATTTTCCTAGTACGGGAACGCACGGACGTTCTGTGCATACAGCGCACTGGTTTCCTGGGAACTTTATTTCACAGATACCGGCGCATTTGATACAGATTCTCTCTAAACCTGGACAGTTAGTCTTTGACCCATTTTCTGGAAGCGGTACTACCGCAATCGAAGCGGTTAGGTTAGGGCGTAACGCAATTGCATCAGACATTGTTTCGGCGTGCGTGTTTATTAGCAACTGCAAAGTAACGGCATTCCACTCGCCAATTCAGAGGAACGTCATTTCTGAAGTTATCTCTAAGCTGGCATGGTCGCATTTGTGTGAGTCCGAATTCGTAGGTGCTAATGGGGAAGGATCAAGCGAGTTTCTAAAAAAGTGGTACGCGCCTCGAACACTCAGGCAGTTGCGGTATCTATGGAAAATTATCGAGCAGTTCCAGGGGGGCGATAGGTCGATCTTGGAACTATTGTTTTCCGATGTTTTATTCTTTTGCGCAGCTCCAGGAAATAAAACATCAACTGGGAAAATAAGGAAGCACCACTGGGGGTGGGTTGCGGACAACGTTTTGCCAACGATTCATATTGAGCATGATGCTGTGACTGCATTTCAAAGTCGCTTGTTAGATTTATTTAACAACACCATGCTCCACGAAGCTCATGCGGATGCAATGGTTGTTCGTCAAGATGCTCGGAAGCTCTCACTAAAAAGCGGATGCGTCGACCTAATTGTGACGTCGCCACCATATGTCGGAGTGATTGACTACACACGCGCAAACCGCCTTCTGTACCTCTGGAAAGGTTGGGGGTTTGATGCAGATAGAGAGAGTGAAATTGGCGCGCGCTATAAGCGTGGTCGAGCGAGAATACAAGAAGAATATTTAGGTGATATGAGGGATTGCTGGGCGGAGTGTTGTCGAGTACTTAAGCCTGGAGGATATATAGCCATCATCCTTGGAGAATCTCGTAAATTTCCAGGTACAGTTGATCAAACATTTCGGGACATTGAAGATCATCTGCAGAAGGTTTGGGGGCCCGTAAGGAGAACACCATCCCGGCGTCGAGTGTCAGATCGCTATGCAAGCGAAGCTGAAGAATTTGTCGCAGTATTTCAAAAAAAATGAACATTGTTCTATGCGGAGCCTCTTGTACAGGTAAATCAACGATCGCAAGGTTGGTTGCAGAGAACCTTAAGTGTGATGTCAGAGGCTGTGGTGAGATAGTTCGAATGACTGCAAAACAGCTAGGCGTTAAGCTTGCAGAGCTTCCACCTGAAATACATTGGAGTATTGATGCCGATACATTGATGTTTGCCAATGAGAAAAATCGTCTTAAAGTAATCGAGGGGCGCTTTCTCCGGTACGTACTTGCCAATAGTGTAGAGCCGACATTTGTCATCGAATTGGCCGCATCCAACAATGCAAGATGCCTTCGCTGGGAAACGCGAACTGGCAAACCCTTTATGAAAGAAGACCTGCTGAGGTTGGATGAGGAGGACCGTATTTTTTGCCGCTCTATGTATGCAGAAGTGGTGGCTATTGAATCCTCTGTTTGTCTTGACACTTCAGATCTATCAGTAGAAGAGTGTCAGGAGATTGTGTTGAATGCAATTCGATCTTGTACCTGCGTACGCTGCGACTGAAGTGGCAGAGGGTGTTTGTTTACTTACGGGTAGCCTGCTCCTACTTGTACGCGAACCGATTAGCACCTAGTTTTCCTTCAGGCGACGCATATCCATTCTGTGTCAGTAGCTAGAGATAATTGTTCCACGACGGTAAAGAAACGACATACGGGCCACCTTCTGCCAGCTAAAGCATCACCGTGTGACGAATAAGGTTCTACCTGTTGTAGTTATGGTGGCTTAGTGTTGTCAGTTGTTCCATGCAAAATGCAAAGCCGACAGGATCATTTGGTCTATATCTCGATCATTAAGTCAGCCAGAAACCCTGTGTCATCTTCTCCCTTGTATCCCAACTGATTGGAGATGACCCGACACCCGTTCTCAGCAATAAAGTCGGTACTGGTATGTGTGTGCCCATGACACCAGAGATCAATCTTGTGCTTCTCCATCAACCAGGACAAGTCGCTCACGAAATAGGGGGTCAGGTCACTTCCTTCATATTTGGGATCGACGCAACGGCGGTGTGGCGCGAAGTGGGTGACCACGATAGTCTTGCCATCGAATGGCTTGGTCAATTCCGCATCCAACCAGGCAACCGCCTTCCGATGTAGCGCCTGGGTATCCATGGGGGTTAATGGATTTCCGCCACGGGCCAGAATGAGCCAGTAGTCATTGATCCCTTGCTTGGCCCGGTTCATGGCCAGCAAAGCCCTATCGGAACCGTAAAACTCGAAATCACTCCATAGGGTGCAACCGAGTATGCGGACGCCCGGGGCTTCCCAGGTATCTCGTTCCAGAAAGTGGACGCCCCATTCCTTCCAAGCAGGTTTGCGCAACTCGGCCAGCAGCCCAAGGTGAGCGTCGTAGTACTCATGGTTGCCGGTGACGTAGATCACTGGCGGTGAATTCGGCCAGTCAGAGAAGATATTGGCTGCCCAGTCCAGGCCATGCGTGTGCTTGCCGATATCTCCCGCCAGGATGACCGCATCGACTTCCTGATGAGGTAGGTCCACCGGGCCGCGCCGGAGCATCAGGTCAAGGTGGAGATCGGAGTAGAGGGCGAGCTTCATGGCATCAACTAAAGGTGTAGTTACTCTGTATTGGAGGGGCGATCACACTTCAATTACGAAGGCCGGATCGAATTCATGAACTAGCTGATGGCCGACATAGCCGCGAGGATTGGACACCACTCTTCCAAATCCAACTGGGTAGTTCACGGCCTTGTGGGTATGCCCGTGTACCCAGAGATCGGCCCGTAAGACCAAATCATCCAGGTCAGAGGCATACGCCGCATCGCCATGCTCAACGGCCTTCTGATGATCCAAGCTAAGTGCGGAGGGCGCATGGTGGGTCACGACGACTGTCTTGTGCCAGGATGGCATCAAGCCCATGGGATCGGGCTCCCGTTTGAGTTCAGTTTCCAGGAAGTCACGGCTCTCCTGATGGAAGGCAAGCGTCTTCCTGGGCGTTAAACGATCCCCTTGATGGCGCGTGCCCATACCGTACTCCACCATCAATGACCCACGCCGCGTGACAAAGATGCTGTTGTAGTCCGTCATTGATCGGGCGGCTGCTTCCATACACTCATCCTGTTTCTCAGGGCCGAGGGCGCGGAAGTCCGTCCAGAGGGTTGCGCCTAGAAAGCGCACCTGCTCGCCGGGATGCTGGGGATCGCCAAGCAGAATGGCATCATTCTCCAGAAGATGGACGTGAGTATCGGCTACCTTCTCCCTGGCTTTGCGCCAGTGGTGTTCCATGGGCCGCTGGCCGTAGAACTCGTGGTTGCCCATCACGTAAATTACCGGACGGTCAAAGCTGAGTGCCCACTCCAAGCCCTGTAGGCCAACCCCGATATCTCCAGCCAGGACGGTCACGTCAGCACTAATGGCGTTGACGTCCACCTGCCTGGGCCATTTACCGAATTCGAAATGCAGGTCGGAGAGGATATGGATCTTCATGGTTGAGATGAAAGTGACTGAGTGAGCTTAGGCGAGATACTTCGCAACCAAGCATCGATACTCCTCGTCACTGATCATCTCGTCAAACGTTTAGGCGACATTCCGAGTTGGGCACGCCGCCTGGTGTTGCTTCAGCGAAACAACAGCCCCATGCGCGCATTCCACAGGTCGCCCTGTGACTTCCCCAGGCAAGGAATTCGGATCAACGGCGTCTGGTAATCGGTGGTCTGAAGCCCAATCTGCACATTGCTGTAAACCTGGGTCTCAAGTGATGCGTTGAACATATCTATTCCAATTTGGCTTGATACCTGCAGGGAAAATATGACCGACGACACTTCAAACGCTTCCAGCACCATTACTGATCAAGCAGCCTCTTTCCTTGAACGGGCGGTTCATTTCAGAATCTTTTTGCACTTCACGTGTGCAGCTCTTTACTTGGCAATGGTGTCCCACAGCCTATTTGAGATTCCAATTCAGAAAATTACTCTAGAGGCATTGGGAAAGATCGCTTTCGGGACGTGGGTGCTCATCGTGTTTGGCTACATCGTATTGATGGGATGCCTATTCAAAGTCCTCAATGGAGGAGTACGTTACGTCCTGCGCTGGTTGGTAATTAGATTTACTGACGACTTCAAGCGGAACCACAACGTTGTTTCCTACTTCGAGATTCTTAAGGAGGCCCATCTCTCAAAGGATTACGAGGCTTTAAAAATATCTGAGCTACGAAAGAAAGAATCGCTAGAGGTCAGGCAAGAAAATCGAGAGCTAGCTTATTTATCAGTTGCGGTGCTTTCTCTGGCTGTCGCATCCCATTTGTTACTTCCTGGAAACGCTATAGGAGCGTTCATCCAGCAGTTGCTGCCTTGGTTTTCAGAGGATGGGGCGATCCTAATCGAATTGGTTGTCCTGGTCCCTATGCTGGTCATAATTGGAGAGTCGGCAACGGATGACGGGTACAGGGACGGTGATATTTACCACCCAGCCTTGCGTGCAGAGATTGATCGAAAGAGGCCCAAGGTACATGGGTAATAGCCAATTGATGTACATTTTTCTGCAGAATTTATTAACTTCTTTTGTAGTGGTGGGCTGCCACTGGTTTCAAAGACACCAATTTAAGATGTCACAACGACATATCGTGTGCAGCGCCCATGACCACAGAACATTTCTGCTTTCTTTTCGAGAAAAACCATGGCATTCAAATTATTCATTAGCTACTCGACACAAGACTTGACTCAGGTAGGTCTTCTTCAACAACAACTACAAGGTACACCGATTGAGGTATTCATTGCCGAGCATTCCGTGCGTCCGAGTGAGGAATTGGCACCGAAGATCTCTACCGCGATTGCTGAAAGCGATCTATTTGTTCTACTTTGGAGTGAGAGTGCTAAGGCATCAGAATGGGTGCCGCAGGAGATTGGCCGAGCCTCGGCACTAGGAAAGAAGATTCTCCCGTTGGTTCTGTCCGAATCCGTGGCGAGCCTCCCTGGGTTCATCAGCACACTAAAGTACCTTGCAGTGCATAAGGATCCTGCGGCGTCGCTTCAAACCGCTCGCACCATGATCCTTGAGGAATACCAGAAAAAGACGGCTTTCGAAGCCCAGGCTGCGAAAGAGAAGAGCGAGAAGGAAGCGCTTGCACTTATGGGTATTGGCGCTTTTTTGCTTTGGGCATTTAGCAAATAGGCTACGACCAGAGTGGAGGATTGATGGACAGCCATACTAGCCAGTAACTACATACTCGGCTGCTGTTCTTTGTCTCGTTAATTTCCAAAAATCACAAACAGCCCACTGGCTGAGGGCAACCGGGTTACGTCGGCTTCCGGCCAGAAGCGGTCTCTCTTGCGTCTCCCTCGTAAGCGGACACTAGCTCTGTCCGTATGATTGTTGATTGATAAGGAGATCGACATCGAACAATCGCATTGTCATTCAATTAATTAAGGCCATTTTGAGTGTGTCTGTTCTCTTGGTAAAAATCTGGATGTTTCTACGCCTGAATAACTGTTGTGGCTCAGGGAAGATTTTGGCGAAAATCAAAAGGATCTAGTAATTCCTAGCAGTTACTAGTATCATGTTACATGACATCTATTTCCCGGAGAAAACCCATGTCAGCAGATAATCCACTAGTTGCACAGTCCAAAACTAACGTTGCCAATATCCTTCGAGCTTTGGCAAGTGGCATCGAGCAGGGCACGATAGGTCATTACGAGATCCACCAGTCAAGTGACGGGAGCATCACAGTTAAAGCGGATTCTAGTGATGGAAAGGCTCGCGTAATTCAGAGCCAAACACAGTTAGAAGGGTACACCCATACATCCACACAGCATATTGAAAAACAGAAACCTGATGCTCGTCGAAGGACAGTTAAAAAGCTAATAAAGCAAGGTCTTACTCAGACCAAGATTGCCGAAAAGACCCTGTACTCACAAAAAACCATTTCAAATGATGTAAGAAAACTTCAGGAAGATGGCGAGCTCTAGCCATATCATGGTGCTGAACCTCGCTCCCTTCGGTCGTTGCACGCTGCGCGATAAAGCCGCGCAGCGCAGGTTAGCTCCACGTTAGGGTTTCTATGTCGTCCTACAGATTTTCCCCGGCTGAGAAATTTGGGGTTTGGGATGCTCACGATGGCACGTGCTTTTGGTGCGGCGAGCCCATTGAGTATCGACATGCAACCATTGATCACATTCTGCCGGAGTCTCTTGAAAAAAGCCCAGGTGAGCTTTCCGCTGTTTTGAATCAGTTTGGATTAGAGAAAAATTTTGCGATCAATAGCTTTAAGAACTGGGTTCCTGCCCATTCAAGTTGCAATTCACGAAAGAATGCAACTGTTTTCAAGTTTTCCCCCGTGATGATTGCCACACTGGAGTACGCATCGAGGAGAGCTTCACGCGCGGAGAGAATCTGCGCCAAGGTAGAAAAAGACAGAAGCAAGGGCAGGATTATTGCGACCCTTGAAGATGCCAAAACGGAAGGATTGGTAACCAAAGAGGATGTGATAGAACTATTTAAAGAGCTGCATCCTGAACCGACGAAGAGGGTAAACACCCTGCGTATCTCTTCAAGATGGTCTGTGGTCCACAAGTCAGGAGATGTCGTGTTCGTTACTGACGGAATCGTTGGCGGTTACACCACAAATGATCCAAATCCAGACCCATCTTTCCTTTGCCCTTATTGCCACAATCCTGGGCCGTGGAATGGAATCATTTGTTTGTCGTGCAATCAGAGAAGCGATCCGTCCGATTGATGAAATACCGCCCTAACAATTCCGTCGAGAGGGAACCCACATACTGTGCTTGTGGGTTCCCTTCGCAGCTTCGCCGCTACGGCGGCCTCTCACGTCAAACGTTGGGCGTCACATTCATATGCGCGATCTACGAAGCAGCCCGTCCACTACAACTACACCTGTGATATGCGAATGACGTACTCGGCCACAGACCTCATGAAAATCGCGGTAGAGGAACATTTGAAATGCTCTGAGTTTCCGAGAGTCGGCGCCGTAATCGCAAAGAACGGAAAGCTTCTTTCTACGGGACATCGCGGTGAAGTAAAGAGTAAGCATGCGGAACGCGTAGCGATCCAGAAACTCGGCCGCGAAGAACTTGAAGGATCGACGCTGTACACAACGCTTGAACCGTGCGTCGAACTTCACAGCAATCAGGCTATGGAGTCTTGCGCAGATCTAATAGTGAGCGTCGGAATCAAGGACGTCTTCATAGGTGTCCTTGATCCAAACGGAACCATCTACTCTCAGGGTTACAGAAAGCTGGTGGAGAATGGTGTTAGTGTCAAGTTTTTCAATCGAAAACTGCGTGCCGCAATTGAACAAGAAACGTTTGATTTCGGCGAAGTGCATACCGTCTATGGCAGCGGAAAGAGGCGAGTTCCCGTTGTACAAAGCGGAATAGATATCACAGTGTATTTCAGCAAAACAGACAACAGATCAATTCCAATAAAGTGGGCAACCCTGCAACCTGGACACGGTTGTGTCGACCTATTAAGCCAGAACGGGGCCGTGAAGGTGGCTGCTGGCGCAAAAACGTTCGCTGACGTAACAGACCCCACCGTCTTCAGATTTCCAAGTCATTTTGCGCGAATGAAAAAAGGAATGATCTCTGTGGTTCAGCCACCTGATGCCACCTTCTGCGTCCTCGTGCGACTGATCGAGCTTTATCAGGACGACCTCCTCTTTCAGTGGGAGGTTCGGAATGACGCTTGATGGAATTGGCTGCAACAATCATGCTCTTGTACGTTACGCCCCCCTTCCTTCTTGCGGACGCCTTCGGCGCAGCTGAAGTCAAATGCTTCAGAATGGCTGCTTATTTATTTAAGTCAGCCACTTCCGCTTTATGCCGTAAGCCGTCATCAGTTCGCTAATCATCGTCTGACTGCTTTGGCCTACTACCGACGTTGTCGGAAATAGTCAGTAGCCCGCAGCTAAAAGTAGCCAGTAACTACATTCTCGGCAGCAGTTCTTTGTCTCATCTATTTCCAGAAATTCTCATTTATTTCTAGAAATCACAACCTCCACCAACTAATGCTGCGGTTGACGATGAGTGGTGCGGAAAACGGTAGGGTCTTTGTGCCCAGCGGGCCGGCTGAAAGCTGCCGGCCAGGGATTGGACGGCGGCGGCTTCGAAGGCCTCGTCATTGCTCATGGGCGGCAACAGGCCGGGGAAACGGCTGGCCAGCATGGATTTTCCCGTACCGGGCGGGCCGCTCATCAATAGGGAGTGGTTGCCGGCGGCGGCCACTTCTAGTGCTCGCTTGGCCTGGACTTGGCCGCGTACGTCGGAGAGGTCGGGGTAATCGGTTTGCCGCTCGGGCATTGCTGCAACCGTTGGAGCCAGTGGCGCATGGCCCATTAGGTGGGCGCAAACAGCCAGCAAATTGTCGGCTGGTAGTACTTCGGCACCGGAGCACAAGGCTGCTTCGGCAGCACTCTCCGTCGGTACGACTAGGCTGCGTTCCGCTTTCCGGGCAGCTAGACTGATGGCAAGGGCGCCTCGGATGGGGCGCAATTCCCCCGTGAGGGAAAGTTCACCCGCAAACTCGAACCGATCCGTTTCCTTGACCGGGACTTGTCCAGAGGCGATGAGAATGCCGAGGGCGATGGGTAGATCGAAGTGGCCGGCCCCCTTATGTGATTTTTCAGAATATTTGCTAGAGTGAAACAAATTATCTGCTAGTAGGGGGCACTTTGGCTCTGGGGAAGACACCAAAGAACGATAAACCCGCGCGCGAAATCGGTCCGAGCCGTATCGCCAACACGGGCTATGTCGCTGGATCGGATGGTCACGTCGCGATCGAGTCCTACCTTGAAGCATCATTTCTGTATTTGCTCCGGTTCGATCCGGAAGTCGAAAGTTTCAAAACCCAGGCACTTACGATCCCCTGGACGGACGAAGACGGCAAAAGCCGCAAATATACCCCCGACATCCTAGTCCACTATAAATCAGGGCCCCCTGAGCTTATCGAAGTTAAGCACACGGCACTACTTTCCCGTGATCGCGAAGTTCTCGAAAAGAAGTTTTCTGCGGCTCAGGCCTATACCCAGGACAAGGGCTGGGTATTTCGTCTCGTAACAGAAGACGATATTCCCGAAATGCTCGTCATCAATTACCGCTTCCTGGACCGTTACAGGAAGTCCGGCTTACTTCCTGATAGTGGCATCTCTGACCGGATTCTCAGTGTCCTGCCTGTCGGCGTCACAACCACGCCTAAAGCGCTATTGGAGCTTCTGTGTGCATCTGATGATGCCAAGGCGCTGTACTTACCTTACCTTTGGCAGTTAGTTGCGACGGGCGAAATTTATTGTGACCTTAGCGCTCGCATCACCATGAGCTCAACCATACGGTTGGCCAGGACCTAAGAGGTGCTTATGACGTCAGTCCTTACCATTGCGGCAGGAGCGGTAGCTACATATAAGGGGCAGACGGCGGTCGTTATCAGGTTGGAGAACCTAGAGAATGCCCTAATTAAGATCGTTGAGACACGAGAAGAGAAATCGGTTCCTGTTGCAGCGCTGCAGTCAGTATCAAGTGTCGAAGGCGATACCCGTGATCTGTCGACTATTCCGGCCGAGTCATGGGAGGACGCACTAAATGCTTTTGCGATCATTTCTCCATTGCTTGGAGAACGGTCCCACGAGATGGTGGTGGCCGCTGCCGGAAAAGCCGGCATTCACTACACGACTGTTTATCGTTGGCTGAAAAAGTTTGAGGACTCAGGGCTGGTGACTTCATTAGTCCGAAAGCAACGAAGAGATATTGGAAAATCTCGAATCGATGCTGGCGCTGAAAAGCTGATAGACGAGGTTATTAAAACCGAGCTTCTGACTCGAAGAAAGAAAAACATTACGCGCGCCTATCGCGTTCTTGAAAACAAGGCACGTAAAGCTGGCGTTAAGAATGTCCCACATCAAATGACCCTGCGCCGGCGCTTCTACGAACTGACTCCAGAAATTCGAGAAGAAAAACGGAACGGTCTGGAGGCTGCTCGGAGATTCAAGCCAGTTCGGGGATCAGTGCCGAATGCCGACTACCCGTATTCGGTCATCCAGATCGATCATACGGTCTGTGATGTATTTTTGGTCGATGTGGAGCACCGCTTGCCGATTGGTCGCCCATGGATCACCGTCGCGATCGACGTATTCAGCCGCATGGTCGTCGGCTATTACGTGTCCTTCGATCCGCCCGGTACGCTAGGTACAGGCCTTTGCATAGCCAATGCCATTCTCAATAAGGAAAAAGTCCTTGCCAAACTGGGCGTCGACTTTGAGTGGCCATGCCAGGGACTTCCTACGACACTACATTTCGATAATGCCCGCGAATTCCGCGGTGAAGCTCTTCGGATGGCGTGTGAGCAGTATGGAATAAATCTTCACTTCAGAAAGGTGAAGACACCCCAATACGGTGGGCACATAGAAAGGCTACTCGGCACGCTGCTGAAGCAAATGCAAGCAGCCCCAGGTACCACGTTCTCAGGGGTCGCAGCAAAGGGCGATTTCAATCCTGAGAAGGATGCAACTATGACGCTCGATGATTTCGAGAAATGGTTGGCGAACTTAATACTCGGGATGTATCACCACAGTACGCATGCCACCCTTGGAACGACGCCGATCACACGTTATAAGCAAGGGATATTGGGAGACGATGAGCGACCTGGTATAGGCATCATGCAAGTCGTCTCCGATCCGGAACGTCTGCGAATCGACTTTATGCCGATGGATACGCGGACAGTTCAGCCGGTGGGTATTACGCTATTCAACATCAACTACTACGGTGATGTTTTACGACAATGGATTGGGGCTCCCAAACCGGGCAGCCTCAGAGGAAAGCAAAAATTTATCGTGCGCTGGGATCCACGTGATCTCAGTCACGTGTGGTTCTACGATCCCAACCTCCAGCAATACTTCCGCATTCCGTACCGCGATATCACTCATCCAGCGATCAGCCTCTGGGAGTTGAGGGAGGTGCAGAAGTTCCTGACATCTCAAGGCCAAGACGCACAAAACGAGGAAGTCATTTTCCGGGGATTCGATGAGATGTTAAGGATTGAGGAAGACTCAACGCGGAAGACAAAAAAAGTTCGATTGGCACAGGAACGACGTACGCGACACCGGTCTGCCACGGCCGCCTCAGAAACAAAGCAACACGACGATGACGAGGTAACGGCTCAGAGTTCGAGCCCAGTGCCGATCGTGATCCTTCCGTTTGACGAAATCGAACCTATGTAATTGCAAACATAAAACCATGCTCAGGAACATCTTAGAAGCCACAGCCAATAAATGGCGCCAACGATCGTTGGAGGACAAAAGTTACGTTATCGGGATGGTTCTCGGTACCATATCTACAGTCCATTTCCTTATAACCCATGAGGGCTCCGCGCTGTCTCTTTGTGCAATGGCTAGTTTCGGTTTTGGGTTCGCGATTTGGTGCAGAAGCATTTATTGCAGCAGGTGGGTGTCGAAAGTCAAAGGAACAGTTTTTTACTTGTTTCATGCCTGTGTTGGTTTTATATCTTTGATTCCCGCAAGAAGTTTGGTTGGGTTAGCGATTGGTTTACCACCTCAAGATTTCGACCTAACCGTGTTGATGCTGGCTGCAATTATTTATCCAGCAATCCTGCTGATGGCAATAATCTCGGTGCTTGTTATTGGGACCATAATTTCATGGTTGGGCGTGGGTATTGTTCTCGCTATCGCCTCTACCATAAGCGGGATTCTGGTACCAATGCCGTGGGTCCAGATAAGGCTGAATCAATGGAAGAGTGCTCGAGAAAAGATTGTTAAACAGGTTGCTGCCAAGAGTATTGGTGCCTTCGCGGTGGCGATCGTGGTTGCGTACCTTGCGACGGTTATCTACGAGCCAATATTCAGACACCAGAATCTAGTGAGGCTTATTGCATACGCCGTTGATTACCAGTACGCCAAGTTATATCCCGGGATCGAGCCTGGTAAGAAATTTCATCTGCACGATAACGCAGTTGTTTCGTATGCAGAGTTGGATGGTTGGGATGTGAAGATTCGTGTGGGAAAGGTTAAGGAATCGCCGTGCTTATGAACACCGAAGAACGCGCAGCCCTACCCGATGAAGAAAGACTCGACCTGATAAGAGGTCAGTTTTGGATTGGCTACCCCAAGGCAAAACTTATCCAGGAGCAAATGGAGGAGTTGCTTATCTATCCAAAGAGCCAGCGTATGCCTAACCTGGCCATCATTGGAGAGACGAATAGTGGTAAGACGCTGCTATTGCGCCGATTCTGTAAAAAGCACAATCCTCCTGTCGATGCCAACGCTGAGAAAACGCAAATCCCCGTTCTTTTGATCGAGGTGCCAACAGAGCCGGATGAGAGTCGGCTTTACGGGGAGATATTGGAAGTATTGCTTGCCCCGGGTTCTATGCGGGAGCCAGTTGAGGCACGTGTCAGACGTATACAGCATCTCCTTCGCGCAGTAGAAACCAAAATCATCATTCTCGACGAATTTCAGAATGCGCTGGCTGGGAGCCCAGTCAAGTTACGACGGTTCTTGAATAGCATTAAGTACCTGGGAAACACAT
>Ga0318572_10000502_pt1 | contig 14783 bp, 13 predicted proteins | sample GRESIP089b5f20_FD_202528 | JGI IMG/M metagenome (GOLD analysis project Ga0318572, IMG submission 202528) | Tropical soil microbial communities from Luquillo Experimental Forest, Puerto Rico - GRE.SIPMG.089b5f20 | ecosystem: Environmental > Terrestrial > Soil > Tropical forest > Bulk soil...
AGCAAGTGCACCTTGCAACGACTGCGCTCCGCGAAGAAGCCTGACCAGCTGAGATGCGGTCAGATGCAATTATCGGCCGGTGCTCTAAACGTTGGAGCGCTGGAGCGAGCCAGTTATCTCTTGATTTATCAATCGATAGCTGTGCATGGTGGGCGAGGCGGGAATCGAACCCACAACCCCCGGCTTAGAAGGCCGGTGCTCTATCCAGTTGAGCTACTCGCCCGCGCTCTCTCATTGTACTGGTGAATCTCTGTGCGCGGCGGATCGCTCGCTCGATACGGTATCCGCAAAAGCAGCCACCGCCTGCCCGAGATGCGATCGCGCAGCCGGCTCATCCGCGCCTGCTCCGATCACGTAGGCCGAAATGCCCAGCTCTTGAGCGTCGTTTGCGATTCTTGCGGCTCGCACCACGAGATCTACACGGCATGCGCACACGGGCACACCTCTCAGCTTCTCGACCAGCGCCTTGCACACATCCTCTACCGTCAGCGGTGCTGTCCAACTCTGATTCGCGCGCGGCAGAAGGTCGATGTAGCAAGCCATGGCAATATCTTGCCCCGGCTCTGCGTCCAGCTCGAAGGGATCGACCTCATCCTCCACGCGCCACACGTCACACTTCGCGGTCCACACAGCCGAGTGCGGCCCATTGAGGCGCACCAATGCAGCGGCCAACCCAGGCAGCAACTGAGTCTCTGCGATCTCTGCCACGCGCTCCGGTGCTGTGCGCAGATCGACAAGGCCGGCCCACGATGCGTCGATAACCGGTGCTCCCTCGCCGAGTTCCATCTCCCAATCAGCTTCCATTGTTGCTCGTTACCCATGAGAGCCACCGGATCACCAGTGCCTCAGCCCAGTGGATCGCCTCGCCACGATCTTCGCTCAGATAGGCGCAGTGCCCGCCGTGCGCGGTTTCCAGCAGTGTCACGTTTGGATTCGCTTTCAGCTTCGCGTAGGTCTCTGCCGTGAGGCGAATAAACGGGTCGTCGAGCGCACGGATGATCAGCGTGGGCTGTGCGATGCTCTCTACCACTCGTGCGCTTGCAGCGCGGTAATAGTAGTCGTCTGCATCGCGATAACCGCAGTAGTGAGCCACGACCTTGTCATCGAACTCCCGCAGCGAACGCACAGGGCCCACGTTCGGGTCGAAGATCGCGGGGTAATGCACGGCCTTGCGCCGCAGGCGCGCCATCAACCCGCGCAGAAAGTGCCACTCATAGACGCGGTTGGCGGGCTCGTGTAACGCATCGGAACCGGCCGCCAGATCGATGACCGGGCACACAGCTGCCGTAACCAATAGCGGATCGTGCGCTCCCCACTCTCCGGCAAGCTTCAGCACCAGGTTGCCGCCCATCGAATAGCCCACCAGCGCCACTTGATGAGCTCCGCGGCGGCGGCAATGTTCGATCACCGCGGCCACATCGCCCGACAAAGCAGAGTTGTAGAGCGTCGGCGTGAGTGCCTCGGTGCCGCCGCAGTTGCGCATGTTCATGCGCACCACATTCCAGCCCTGCTCCCAGGCACGGCCTGCCAGGCCGCGCACGTAACCAGATGCGGACGACCCTTCGAGCCCGTGCACTAAAACAACGGTCAGACGCTCGGCGCGCACCTGCTGCGGCTGCCAACTTGCATCGCACTGAATGCGGCTTCCGTCTGTGGGGTCCACCTCGACAATTTCGGCCTCCACGGGCAGCTCAAGCGGAGGCCTGGGCAGAAAGTTGCCGATAAGCGTTTGCGCGTGGCCATTCGTCAGGCCACGGCGCGGCACAAATGGCAGATACCACGCGCCATATGGAGCTGAAGTAGCAGTTGCCTGCTGCGAGTCTTCGATCACGCGTACTCCGCCATGGGATGGATTGCCGTGCGCAAGATTCTCACTTGACCTCGAAATCTCAGAATACAAGACCTGTCCCGAACAAATTCCTCCCCCTGGTATCGCACCAGGCGGCAGTTAGACCCTCGCTCACGCGCAGGCATCTTCAATCAATCCATACACCTGCACGCTCCGCGCAAATCTACGCGAGTGCAGGTTACCAGCTTGGCGCGCATAGGATTCGGCAATCTGCCAGAGTGGAAACGTTACCGCATTCACAGCATGTCGTCGCGAGTGCAAGCGCAAAAAGTAGAACTCCCTCATTCCAACACCTTTTCTGCGATTTTTCTCGCGTTTCCGACATTTCTCTTCTCCGCATGCCTGCTCTTATGTGGTATCAATGGTATCGGTATCCGGATAGAGGTTTTTTGTGAACGTAGTTCCCGGGCAGTCGGTTCTGGTCTATGACATCGGAGGCAGCCACGTCTCCGCAGCACGATGCAGCGCAAACAGACTCGAACTTACAGGCTTGGAGCGGGCACCGCTGGCAGATTCAATCGCCCCAGAAGCCTTCGTCGAACTGCTCGTTAACCTCGGTCGCGCAGCTGCTCAGGGAGAGACCACCTTCGGTGCCTCCTTTGCTGTTCCCGGACCTTTTGATTGCGCCGCCGGCATCAGCTACATGAAGCACAAGCTGCCATCGCTCTTCGGATTCGACCTCCGCTCCCCGCTGGCCGCCGGCTTGGGTTGCTCGCCTGACTCGATCTCGTTCCTGAGCGATGCGGGGGCATTTCTGCTTGGTGAGCTTCGCAAGGGCGCTGCCTGCGGAGCCGTGCACGCCGTCGGCATCACGCTCGGAACCGGCATTGGCGCAGCGTTTGCGCAGAATAATCAGTGGATCACCGAGGGGCCCTCTGTCCCACCGGGCGGCGAAATCTGGAATCTTCCATATGAAGACGGCACGGTAGAGGATCTGCTTTCGACCCGCGCCCTGCGCAAGGACTATACTGCCCGAACCGACCGCGACTTTGAGGTCTCAGCCATTGCCGCAGCCGCGCCCACGGACGAGGATGCCCGCGCAGTCTTCCACACTTTCGGCGTCCATCTTGGTCAAGTCTTTCGCGCCGTGCTCGGCCCATTCGCGCCTGAGGTTGTGGTGATCGGCGGCGGAATCTCCCGGTCTGCCCATCTCTTCCTGCCCGCTGCGCAGGCCGAGCTCGCCGGACTGCCTGGCTTCCGCCTGGTGCCGTCCGTGCTGCTGGAGCAGGCTACGCTGTTTGGAGCCGGTGCCTTCTGGGCAGACAGCCACCCAAGCTATAGCGATTCCGGCGTTGCAGCTACCCGGAAGTAGCACAGGCAGATAGGCTTCTGCCTTCAGAAAAGCCGTTCGGCGCCGCAGCAGCGATGGCGCGGCTATTCCAGCTTTGCCCCGTCCACCGCGATAATCCGACTAACTGATTGCATACAAAAAGAAAGGCCTGCAGCGCAGGCCTCGGTTAATCTGTCTTTTGGGGCGGCTAGCGGGGATCGAACCCGCGACATCCTGAGCCACAGTCAGGCGTTCTGCCGCTGAACTATAGCCGCCATGCAACCTTTACGATTGTAGCAAAGATCTGGCCGTTCGTCGGCCTCTGGAAATCTACCGCTCGTGCCCGATTCCTCCAATCCGTATCCTGTTCCCTCTGTCCGATGGCAGCGCGGTGCATGGCTGTTGCGTGACGACACACTGCAACGCCTCGAGATCCTGCTCGACGAAGCGTTCCGCATTCCGGGCACTGGCATCCGTTTCGGGATCGACGGAATCATCGGGCTCGTGCCTGGACTGGGCGACGTGCTGGCCGGACTGCTCTCGCTCATTATTCCGCTGGCGGCGTGGGTGCGCGGCGTTCCTTACGTCACGCTGCTGCGCATGGCCATCAACCTCGGCCTGGGCGTGCTCATCGGCACAATTCCACTGCTCGGCGACGCGTTTGACATTGCATGGAAGCCAAACCGCCGCAACTATCAACTGCTGCAGCGCCACCTGGCTGCACCGCGCCGCCACACATGGCGCGATTGGGGCTTCCTGCTGGTCCTGCTTTCGATTCTTGGGGTCATCTTTGCAGCGCCCATCGCGCTCGTAGTGTGGTTCCTCTCGTGGCTCCTGCATCCATAGGCAGGTGGAGTTCGAGCGCTCATCCAAGATACAATCAAACCATCCGCAACACCGTCGGGGCGTAGCGCAGTCTGGTAGCGCATCTGCTTTGGGAGCAGAGGGTCGGGGGTTCGAATCCCTCCGCCCCGACCAATCGAGACCATCTTTCCCCACGGTTCAACCAATCTCCTTTTGCAACGCATTCCGCCGGCGCGTTCCGCAGGGCATGCAGACGTGGTTCGATCCCCTATCGTGTTGCAATTCATTCGGTTTCTGCGTCTAACCCCTGTGCATTAGAATCTGTCCGGGCACTTGAGCTCAGGAATCAAGGAGAAATCCATGCGCTTTCGTTGTGGGATGCTGTTGTTGCTGGGCATGGCTGCGGGTGTTGCCGCCGCGCAAACAGGCGCCGCGTGGGATTATGCGGGCAAGAACGGCCCACTGAACTGGAGCCACGTCGACTCTGCCTATAAAGCCTGCGGCAACGGCCACGAGCAGTCGCCGATTGACCTGCGCGGGGCGCACCTCAACAAGGCGCTGACACCGCTCGAGTTCCACTACAAGGCCGGTTCCGTCACTCTCGAGAACGATGGCCACAGCATCATCGCCCGTGTCCCTGCGGGCAGCTACTTCATCGCCGACGGCGTTCGCTACGAGCTCGAATCCTTCTCGTTCCACCATCCCGGCGAGCACGCCGTGAAGGGTAAGCTCACCGACATGGATGTCGAGCTTCTACACCGCAGCGCCGATGGCAAGGTCGCCGTCATCTCCGTACGCTTCGCCATGGAGCGCGGCGACTCCAATGCAGTGATGGCAGCGCTGTGGCCTCACCTGCCGAGGACCGCAGGCGCGAAAGAGAAGATCTCGGAGTTCGTGAACGCCGGCGGCTTTCTGCCGGCCGATCGCGGCTACTGGACCTACACCGGCTCGTTAACCACGCCGCCCTGCACGGAGGGTGTTCGCTGGTTCGTCATCCAGGAGCCGTTGAGCATAAGCCTGGTGCAGCTGCATCAGTTCGAGCAGATCTTCAAGATGAACTCGCGGCCGTTGCAGGACAAGAACGGCCGCCGCATCGACGCCAGCGAGTAATCAGCGGCTCAACGGCGTGAAACTGAGGCTGATGCCGTCGGCATCGGCCTCCACGCCCACTGCGGTCACGTCTGGAATCAGGTAGTGCGCCGCGGCCAACGACTCGATCGAGTGCGAGAAGGTTGTTGCAATCACCGTACAGCCTGCAGCCCGGCCCGCCTTCGTACCTGAAGCTGCGTCTTCAAACACGACGCACTCCTCCGGGGCAAGCCCCAGCAGCTCTGCACCAGCCAGATACGGCGCGGGATGAGGCTTGCCCTCGGTCACGTCATTTGCCGTGATGATCCGCTCCGGAACTGGAATAGTTCCAGCAGCGAGACGCACGCGAGCCAAAGGCTCCGTCGCGCTGGTCACCACCGTCCATCTACCCTTGGGCAGCGAGGCCAGCAGTTTCAGCACACCGGGCAGCACAGACACACCATCCGTGTCGGCGATCTCCATGCCTTCGATCAGGTCGTTCTCGGTCTGCGCGTCCAGGTCCGGCCGCAGCAGTGCAACCGTCTCGATACTGCGGCAGCCATGCGCCATCTTGCATGCGTGCTCGGGGTCGATGCCGCGCATCTGCGCCCACTTGGTCCAACTGCGCTCCACCGATCCCAGCGACGAGATCAGGATGCCGTCCATATCGAAGAGAATGCCTTTGCAGCGTACCTGCACAGGGGAGAGGGCTACGGAAGTTGCCATGGTTTGATTGTAATGGCAGCGTAGTCAACGCCCTTTATTGGCGCGCGGTTCCTGTCTGTTTCGGCTCGGGGAACGTGACCTTCGGCGGGTCACTCAGCGTAACGGATGCGTCCACCTGAGCGGTGTGCGATCCCTGCACTGCCTGATTTTGCTTGAGCGTAAGCGCTCCGTGATCGATCGCTGCCTCGCCACTCCAGCGCGAGAAACGAGCCAGAGCTTTGGGCGCGCCCGCAGCAATCGCTCCTTGCCGCCAGTCAAAGTTCAACGTGCCGGCCGCAGAGTTTGCGAGGTCATCGCCGGTGTAGCCCGTTGCGGTGAACTTGCCGCCGCCCTCGACGCTGCCGCCGGTGCAGTGAAGCTTGAGCATCTGGCAGAGCATCGGCCCGGCAACCTTCTCGTACTTTCCTTCGATGCTGTAGGCAGGCTTATCTCCGCTTTCCACGGTGCCGCTGGCATGCACCTGCCCGCCGAGCAGTCCAGCGTCGATGCTGGTGATCTCGGCACGCGTGGGCTGAATGCGGAAGCTGATTGTCGCCTTCTGCAGAGTCGCTGGTCCCATCACGAGCGCGTCGGCCTTGAGCGTGCCGTTGAGCCGTGGCCACAGCGCGGCATCTTTATGTGTGAAACGCCCGAGCAGTGTGGAGAGTACCGTACCCGGCTTGCGCGCGCCAAGCAGTGCCGCTTGCAGTGCTGAAGTCTCCAGCCGGTCGAAGCGCAGGTCGAGTTGCGGAACGCAGGACTCACCTTCAGGACACTGCATGGCGAGCGTCACTGCGGCGGTCCCCTTCACGGGTCCGTACGCAAAAGCCACAGGGTCCCAGACTAGCTGGCCGCCGCCCACGTGCAGTGTCGCTTCAGAGATCGACACTGGGTTGGCCAGGTCGCTTGTGGCCCAGTTCACATTCTTCAATGCGATGGTCCCGCTGACTGCGTCCGGCGAAGGAGCCACCCGCGGCTGTGCGCTCGCGGCGGCTGGCACAGCCAGCTCGCTTCCCTGTCCCGGCAGCCACGTTCCCTGCGCCGTCAGATCTACTTGAGCCGCATCGCCCTCGAGCGTGCCGAGCGCTGCCGTCTGGCTAACACCGGCTACGGCGGCAAACTCACGCAGACGCTTCAGTGCGATCTGGCCGCGCATCCCCAGTTGGTACCGGTGCATTTCCAGCCGAACGGAGACCGCAATGGGCGCGTATTCGCCCGCGGGCAATTCCAGTTCCGATGCCAGAGCCTCGGGCGCGTCAACCTCGCGCGTGGCTGGTGCCAAGGTGATCTTCGCAATCTGTACAGGCTGGCTGAGGCCGCCGCCACTTAGTTGGAAGCCGTCGATCTCGAGGTTGCCCTGCAGCGCGCCTGGCTTGGGCTGTTCCTTCGCCGACTTGTGCGAGCTCCTGCTCCCGGCCTTCACTTCCTCTGCCTGAGTCGAAGCCGCCGGATCGTAGGTCAGCTTGCCGCTCACTGTGCCGCGCGCTTCCAGATCGTCGGCGATGTTGCTCCGCAGGGTGCGCAGCGCATCGAGTCCTGCACTTACCGGCACCTTCTGCACATCCACCGCGAGTTTGCCCGGGCCGTTCGCAGGCAGATCGCCCGCCAGTTTGATGTGCCCTTCACCCAGCGGCGAGTCGCACGCGAGCTTCTCAACCGAGCGAATGGAATAGTGATAAACAAATGAACAGTTGGCGTCGAAGTCCATGGGATCGGCCGGAGCAAACTCGGCGCGATGCACGCCTTCAGCTTTCAGGCGCGTCTTCACCTGCGCTTCCAGCGCGGTGCCATCCAGTTGCATCTGCCCGGTCAGGTCGCCACGCCAGCCAGGGTCTGTGCCGAGCACCAATCGGCTCAGCTGCCCGAGCTGCGCTTCCTTCCACTCCACGTCCATGTGCACGGGCATCTGCCGGATTGTCGCCGCGCGATGAATCGTCGCGTCCAGGCGCAGAATGCCGGTGTCAGCCAGAGCCATGTTCACATCCGTGCGTGCAGGATGACCGCGCATCCGCAGATGCCACACGCCGGGATCGTCCTCGCCAAACGATAGCTCTGCATTCGTGAGCGAGTACGGAAGCTTCTCGATGCCGTCTTTGATGTTCAACCGCGAGCTGGTCGCCTCAAGGTGAGGCAGCCGGTGCGTTCGGTGCGCCGCGCCATCAGTGCCTGTGGCCGTACGGAAGATCGGGTCTAGATTCCAGCGCCCATCGGAGGTTCGCACCAGGTTCAGGCTCGCCTCATCCACGCTGATGCTGCTGATCTCCACCCTGCCGCTCCAGAGCGCCAGCAGGCGCACGGCAGCTGTCACAGAATTTGCGTGCAGCACGGGCTCCGCGCCATACGCCGGGTCCTCGGCAATGCTCAGATCAGTAAGCACAAACCCCGGGCGGGGCAACAGACGCAGCTCCACGGCAGACAGCCGCACGGGCCGTCCCACCGACTGCGAAACAATCTGCGTAATCTGACTTTTGTAGCGCCCGATGGAGATCATCGGCGGCACCAGCAACACAGCAAGCAGAAGCACCACCAGCGCCAGCGCCATCCACAGCCGCTTGCGCAAGCGCCGCTTGCGTTCCGGTTCGCTTGTCCGCTCTTCCTCTTGCGTCATCTCGGTGTATGCCTGTTGCCCAACTATTCTAGCGGGTCAGGTGGAACGTGCGGCTCCAGCGCGTGTCAGTAATGAAATGCAGTGCCACGTGGCCCATCCACGCCGCCTTGCTGCCCAGCCCCATCTGCTCATACTGGTCATCGGGTGTCTTGAACGACCAGTAGTTGAACAGCGGCCTGCCCACGATGTTTGCACGCGGCACAAAGCCCCAGTAGCGGGAGTCCAGCGAGTTGTGCCGGTTGTCGCCCATCATGAAATACATGCCCTGCGGCACCACAAGATCGCCATCCTGCATGTGGCTGGGAAAGTCGATGGCCCAGCTCTCGGTAGAGCCAGGCTGCGTCTCCGGCGGAATCCCCGGAAACTCGTCGAGAAAGTCCGAATGATTTTCGAGCGTCGTGGGCACTGCATACGGCTGCGCCTGCGCAACACCGTTGATGCTCACCACACCATCGTGCAGATGAATGTGGTCTCCCGGCACGCCGATGAGGCGCTTCACCAGGATCAGATACTGCGGTTTGCCATCGGAGTCCACCGAATCGGGCACCGGCTTGAGGAAGACGACAATGTCGCCGCGCTTCGGCTCGCGATAGTGCACCAGAGGCATCCACTTCGCGGCAGGTGCCAGTGTGATGCGATCCACCACAAGGTGATCGCCCACCAGCAGCGTCTTCTCCATCGACCCCGACGGAATCACGAAGTTTTGCGCCAGAAACGTGAGGATGAACAGGCCCACCACCAGCACTGAACAGACGCTGGCCACCGCCTCAAACGGTGTCTCTTCCACCTTGTCCTGTACGGGTTCGGCTTCAGCTGCGGGCTGTAGTTTCTGCGGGGGCGTGTTTTTCCTCGTCATTACTCTCGCTCTGTACCGGAATAAAAGACTCACTAACCCTTACGAGTCCGCGGCCAGGAAGGTTCCTCGCGCGATCAGGCGGCAAGGTCATCGGAGATCTGCTGCAACCGCCCGCGCCGCGCCAATCTCAACGCACGACGTGAAAGATGCGCTTCCAACGGGCAAATCCTTCAAGCCTCGTGGTCAGGTCCCTTCCGTGTCCGAGTCTATCATCCGGGACCTGCTGCACATCGGTCGTGGAGCGCCTGCTCACCGAGAAGTAGATCAGCAGCGGACGCGCCACAATCGCGTCGCGCGGAACCAGCCCCCAGAAGCGCGAGTCCTTGCTGTGATTGCGGTTGTCGCCCAGCATGAAGTACTGCCCTGCGGGCACCACCAGCTCGCCGTTCCGGGTAAGGCTCTGCATCTGCTGCCACCACGTCGGGTCAATGTTCGGGTCGGTATAGAACCGTGCGGGAAAGTTATCGCGAAAAGGATTAACCGCCGCCGGCTCCATCACCACATACGGCTCTTCCAGCGGCACGTCATTCACCCGTACTCGTCCGTCCGCGATGCGAATGCGATCCCCGGGCAGGCCGACCACGCGCTTGACCAGGTACGACGGGTCGGGATGATGGAACACGACAATATCGCCACGCTGCACGTCACGATACGGCAGCAGACTGCGCAGTAGGCCGTCCGCTTTGCCCGCCGGAGCAAACACCTGCTTGTTCACCAGAAGGAAGTCGCCCACCAGCAGCGTGCGCTCCATGCTTTCGGATGGAATAAGAAACGGCTGCAGCACAAACGAAAGCAGAAACAGCGCCACCACCACCGTCTGCAGCAGCGAGGCAAGCGCCTCTGGCACCGTGGGGAGATGCGGCCATCGCCTCGCCTTTGCCGGCGACGGCTGATCCACGGGTTGTGCAGGAGTACTCACGACTGAGAGGCATCCTCCACGTCCACATCCGTCTCCGCTGCCTTGTTCGCAGCTGCCGTCAGGCGTGCCAACGCGCGCCGCGCTGCATCCTGTTCGGCGTGCTTCTTGGTGCTGCCTGCGCCGCGCGCGAGCGGCTTGCCGGGCTCGCCTTCTGCCGGTTTCAGACGCACCTCCACCACGAAACGCTTGCGATGGTCGGGGCCGCTCTCGCTCTTCACCTTGTAGACCGGCGCACCGGCGCGCTCCGCTTGCAGATACTCCTGCAGCGCTGACTTGTAGTTGCCCAGCGCCGCTCCGGAACGCAGTTCCTCCGCCAGCTGCTCCACCGCGTTGGCCATCACATAGCGATGCACAAAGTCCCGCGCGGGTTCCAGCCCTCCATCCAGAAACAGCGCGCCGATCACGGCCTCCATGCTGTTCGAAAGAACGGTGGCCTTGTTGCGCAGGCCGCTGCGATCTTCGCCGCGGCTCAACCGCAGATGCTCGCCCAGGCCGACAGCGTGGGCCACCTCTGCCATATGTTGGCGGCTCACCAACTGCGCACGCACGCGGGTGAGCTCGCCCTCAGACCACTCGGGGTGTTGCAGAAAAAGCGCCTCGCCAACCACCAGACCGAGGACCGCGTCGCCCAGAAACTCGAGCCGTTCGTTATCTCCAGGAGCTACATCCTGTCCCGACGCAGGCGTCGTCTTCGCCTGAGTCTTCTGATGCGCAAGCGAACGGTGGGTCAGCGCTCGCACCAGCAATGCAGGCCGGGCGAACGAGTGACCAAGTGCCGTTTGCAATGCTTCCAGGGCCGTCTCCACCTCTACCTCTCGACCGATCCTTGGGCGGGTCATGGCCGGTTCCGCTGCACTCATGTCCCGCTCCTGCCTTCTATTAAAGGCTATGCCCGTGCCGGGCGGTCGTCAGGACGCAGTGATTACGGCCGCGGTGTCCCTGGTTGGCTACTCCCCGCGGCCGTTCCCGGTTTGGCAGGCGTCGCGTCCGGCGCGTCGTCCGAGTCGCCTTCGCAGCTATGCCCGCGCACCGCATAGGCAGCCTTCACGCCGCGTTCCGCTGCCAGCCGCGTGTCCTGCGCGCCATCGCGGTTCGCCAGCGCCAGCTTGTACTCCGACAGCGCCTCATCGCGCTTGCAATCGAGGTCAAGCATCCGGCCCAGGTAGATATGCGACCACGACAACAGCCGCGGATCCTTGCTCGTCGCCAGCGTCTTCTGGAAGCGGTCGACAGCCTCGCCCGCATGCCCAGTCAGGATTGCCGCACGCGCCAGGACGAAGTTTGCCCGCGCTGCATCCGCCACAGACTCCAGCGTGTCCGAGTGGATGGTCAGGGTCTGGCGTGCCAGCGCGCTGGCCGTCGCCACGTCCCCAGCCTCAAGCCGCGCTTCTGCCAGGTCCAGTCCGGTCAACACGCGGGGCTTGCTCTGGCTCAGTACTTCGCCGTCGGCCTGCGCATCAAACTCCGTCTGCCGCGCGCGGTGCACCTGCTGGTCCACGTCCATCGAGTACACCATCTCGCCGATGGTGTCGCGCAGGCTGGCCGAGTCCTTCTCAAAGCGCAGCATCTGTTCGTAGAAGTACTGCGTCAGCACAAACCCCTGCGTCATGTCGTGGTGAACGGTGGCCACGCGCACAACTTCCATCTTCTCCGCCACCACCTGCTGCTCGTGCTCATACCGTGGCAACTGCGAGCGGTCCACGCCCGCAGGAATCTTGTACGCTGGGATCCCCGTGTCCATGGTGCGCGCTTCGATCGCCTTGATCAGGCACTCCACCGTAAGCGCTACAGGGTCATTGCGATAGCGAAACTCCATGGGAGCCTCGCGAATCTCCTTCATCACAGGCTGCGTGCGGTCGATGGCGTTGGCGCGCACATAAAGCAGCGGCTCGATGATGTAGTGCAGGTAGGTGTGGCGCACCGACGTCATGGGGATCGTGCCGTTTACCGGCGAAACCACCACAACATAGTCCGCGCCATAGACGCGCGCGTTCACCAGCTTGGGCGAGAGAAGCGGCTCCATCACCACGATGAAGCGGCGGCCGTCGTAGGTGCTGGCCGGCATCTTAACGTAGAAGTTCGTATCCACGATCATCTTCGACAGTGGATCGTGGAGCCTGTCTGTCTCCTCGTCGTAGGTATGCCGCATCGTCAGCCATATGCCATGCAGATCCACGGCCGCGGCAAAGTCCTTGAGCAGCGGCGCAACCTCGGCCACCTGCGTTGCATCAGGAGGCATCTCCGTCAGCTCCACTGTGGTTTCAAGGTCGGGCGGCGGGCTCAGGTAGAGCGCCAGCGAGATGTACTGCGAGATGTCCTTCTGCGAGCCGGTGAGCCGGTGCTGCGCAATAAACAGGCACACCCTGTCGCGCTTCGCACGCGCATCCTCGCTCTTGGCCAGTGCCGCATTCAACTCGTCGCGCACTCGCTTGCGCACGGGGGCGCTGTCTTCGAGCCCCTCGTCGTAGCCGCAGGCGTTCAATGCAGCCGACATAACGAAGACCGGCTCGGAGCTGATCAGGGAGATCGTCGGGCCAGCCGGATCGACCAGCGAAGGCGTCTTCTCCTGTACGGTGCTGACCTGCGCAGACGATGAGGAGCTTTGCGCAGCGCCTGCCTGCGCGGCCCACGAGACAGCCGCCGGCATTAGAAGACCGGCCGTGGCGGCTGTAACCGCCAGACGAAGAGAGCGGAAGAAAGGTAACTGCATCGTTTGAATCCTGTTTGCCAGTCTAGTTAGACGGAACAGGGGGGTCAAACGGCATCGAAATAAAGGGGATTTAGCCCCGGACGGAAATGCCGGAGAATGAGAGCACTGCGAGGCCGCGAACGGGCTGCCCGAAGAAGCGCGCGGGCTCAAACCTGCTGGCCATCAGCATCCCTTCCAACTGGATGCGCGTGCTCGCATCCGTCGGGCCGGACACGATGCGATAGTCGTACACCTCGCCCTGGCCGTTAACGTAGGCTTCCACAATTACAGGGCCAGCACTATTGATGGCGTTACTGCCCGAGCCGGAGCCGCTCGAGAGATACAGCAGCCGCGGAGCCGTAGCGTTGCCGAGAGGCTCATCGCCCTTGGCCTGCGCCATCTCCGGGCGAGCCATCATGCCCACCAGTACAGAAACGGAACCGAGCAGCAGCACTGCACTGCAAAATCCTGCAGCCGCCTGCAACAGGAACGGCCCTACCGTATTCTCCCAAACCAGCCGCACGCCGGAGAAGACGCTCTTGCGGCTGCGCGCACGCTCGCGACTCACTGCCACCCGGATGCGCAGCATAAGGTCTGCCGGCTCAGGAACAGGGCGAAGCGCCGCCAGCGCCGCGGCATTCCGCCGCAGCGCCATGAACTCGGAACCACACACAGAACAGCTATCCAGGTGCGCGGCGATGCGCTGCATCTCGCGGCCGGTCATGCGGCCGTCAAGATACTCTGAGAATCTCGCCTGCATGGAACTGCAGCTGCTCATTGCGCCTCCTCTCCCAGGGAGAGATCGAGCTCCTTAGCTGTCTGTGCGGCCTTGCCGGAGCCAGCCTGAGCGGTCAAAAGCGTCTTCAGCAGTGCGCGTCCGCGCACCAACCTCGACTTCACCGTCCCCAGATTTACTCCCTGCATGTCGGCTACTTCCTCGTACACAAAACCCTCAATATCGCGCAGGATCAGCGTGGTGCGATACGGCTCCGGCACCTGCTCCAACGCGGCTTCCACCCGCGCCTGGTTCTCAGCATGAACCGCCATCTCAAAGGGCGATTCAGCCCCATCCACCAGTGTGTCCTTAAGCCGCATCGGCGTTCCGCAGTCCGACTCAGCCACTTCCTGTTCTATCGGTACTTCCTGCTGCTTGTGCCGCATCCACCAGCGCCGCTGGTTCGATGCCTCACGCAACGCGATTCGGTAAATCCAGGTGCGCAGTGACGACTCGCCGTGAAACCCACCCACCCCGCGGAAGATCTTCACGAAGACTTCCTGCGTAAGGTCGGCAGCGTCGGCGCGGTCATGCACTGTGCGCGCCAGCAACGAGTAGATAGGCTGGTGATACCGCGCGATAAGCCACGCGAATGCTTCCTCAGAACCGGCCCGGAGTTCTTCGACGAGGGCCGCTTCTTCCGATTGAAGCGTGAACGCGCTGGCAAGATTGCCCATGGTGAGGTCCGCCTGCAATATCAGTCCTCCCACATTATCGCAACTGGCATATAAGTGGCATCAACCACTTTCAGCTTTTCGGCTGGTTCTTCTTTTTACTCCCAGCCGACCGGCCCAAACTGGCACCGAAACCCACTGCCTGCGAGAACGCGGGATACGGAATCACCAGGAACTGCACCCGGTGTCCCGCGCTCTATTGTCTTAGACACCGGACACCCCCCAAAGTGTTCCCGGTCACGGTTCTCCGTGTACAAATCTGGATTTGTGAAGCACTTTGGGACAATCGCCGCCTCAGTTAGCCCTCTGAAAGAGCTATCGGAGAGCCCGTCCACCCGTGTGGAAATTTCCCGGCCGCCTCGGTCCGCCGTGATTCCTCCGGGCTGCCCTTTTGTCGTTTTTCAGCGGGATTCAGCCACTCAGCCTGCCCACCGCCCGGCGCGTTTGACGAATCGCGACTTAGCGGAGAAAATAGAGAAGTTGCATCCCCGCAACCAGTGGGCCTGTGGCGCAGTTTGGGAGCGCGCTTCCATGGCATGGAAGAGGTCGTCGGTTCGATCCCGACC
>Ga0318572_10000503_pt1 | contig 14766 bp, 8 predicted proteins | sample GRESIP089b5f20_FD_202528 | JGI IMG/M metagenome (GOLD analysis project Ga0318572, IMG submission 202528) | Tropical soil microbial communities from Luquillo Experimental Forest, Puerto Rico - GRE.SIPMG.089b5f20 | ecosystem: Environmental > Terrestrial > Soil > Tropical forest > Bulk soil...
CGACCGCCCTCCTCCGCGAGGCGTTCCCCGATCTCCGGCTGCGCTTCGTGAACGTCGTGGACCTGTTCAAGCTCCAGCCCGAGACGGAGCACCCGCACGGCCTCGCCGACCGCGACTTCGACTCGCTATTCACGACGAGTGCGCCGATCATCTTCAACTTCCACGGGTACCCGTGGCTCGTCCACCGTCTGGCGTATCGCCGCACGAACCACGCGAACCTGCACGTGCGCGGCTACAAGGAGAAGGGCAGCATCGACACGCCGCTCGAGCTCGCCATCGAGAACCAGATCGACCGCTTCAGCCTGGCGATGGACGTGATCGACCGCGTGCCGCGCCTGCGCGACAAGGGGGCGCACGCGAAGGAGCGGCTCCGCAACCGGCAGATCGACTGCCTCCACTACGCGCACGAGCGCGGCGTCGATTCGCCGGAGATCGTCGGCTGGCGCTGGCCCGCGGAGGCGAGGTGAATCGCCCGACGGTGCCCGACGGGGGCCCCGGTGCGTCCCGGCGGCGCAGCCCGTCTCGGAGGTTGTCCACCACTTCGCCCGGACCCCGGGCATAGGATCCTGCCATGGAAGCCATGACGCCCTCAGGAAATCGCGACCTCACGCGCATCACGCTCACCGTCCTCGGCATCGGGCTGCTCATCACGGGGAGCCTCTGGGTGCTCCTGCCGTTCCTCGGGTCGCTGCTCTGGGCGGTGACGATCTCCGTCTCGACCTGGCCGCTCCTGCTCGGGCTCCAGCGCCGGCTCGGCGGTCGGCGCGGCGCGGCGGTCGCGGTGATGACGATCGTGATGCTGCTCATCCTGTTCGTGCCGCTCTACCTGGCGATCACGACGCTCGTCGAGGAATCGGATCGCCTCGGCGACCTTGCCCGCATGCTGCCGACGGTCCGCCTGCCGCCGCCGCCGGCGTGGGTCGAGGCGGTGCCGCTCGTCGGCCAGCGCGCCGCGGCGCGGTGGAGCACGCTCGCCGCGATGGCGCCCGAGGAGCTGGCCGATAGCCTCGCGCCGCACCTCAGGACGGCGCTCACGTGGTTCGCCGAGAAGGCGGGCGGCTTCGGCAGCATGGTGCTCCACTTCCTCATCACGGTCGTCATCACCGCGATCCTGTACGCGCGCGGCGAGGCGGCAGCCCACCAGCTCCGGCGCTTCTTCCGAAGGCTCTCGGGCGAGCGCGGCGACGCGATCGTCACGCTCGCCGGAAAGGCCATCCGCGCGGTCGCCCTCGGGATCGTCCTCACCGCGCTCATCCAGTCGGCGATTGCCGAGATCGGGCTCTTGGGCGCGCGGGTCCCGTTCGCCGGCCCCACGGCGGCCGTGGTCTTCATCCTCTGCATCGCCCAGCTGGGGCCGCTGCTCGCGCTCGTCCCGTGGGTGATCTGGCTCTACGCCACCGGCTCCCCCGGCCGCGCGACGCTGCTCGTCGTCGTCACCATCGTGGCCCAGATGATCGACAACGTCCTTCGGCCGCTGCTCATCAAGCGGGGCGCCGATCTGTCGCTGCTCATCATCTTCCCCGGCGTCATCGGCGGCCTCCTGTGGCTCGGCGTGATCGGCCTCTTCGTGGGGCCCGTCATCCTCGCGGTGGCCTCGACGCTGCTCCAGAACTGGGTCTCGTCCGGCCTCGACGCGGGGCCCGTCGACGCCGCGCCGGCGATCGCGCCGGGCGCAGGCGCTGGGGAAGCGCCCCGGGGAGGGAAGACGAGCGCTTCGGGATCGTGAAGCCGCCCGCGGATGGGGCTCTGCCCCACGTCGCCACCGTGCGGGCCGCCGCCCGGGCGCTATCGTGGGGTGCCAGGTGCGTCGTCGGGGGGGCCCGTGACGAAGAGGCTCGAGCCGTTGCCTGCTCGGTCCAGGAGCGCCCGCGGGTCACTCGCGGTGACGATGCCCGCGCTGATCGTCGCGACGGCGACGCTCGCCGCGGGCCTGCCGGCGCGCGCCGACCCCGCGCCGAACCTCCAGTGGAGCCCCAAGCTCCCGCCCGCGACGGAGCAGCCGAGCCCGGGCGGCCCGCCGGCGTCGCTCGCGCGCGAGCCCGAGCCGACGGGCACGCTTCCGACCCGGAACATCGCCGTCCCGATCATCGAGACGGGGTTGTTCAACCTCGGGACCTGGGCCGTCGATCGCTACGCGCTCAACGCAGACTACGCGCGCGTCACGCCCGACACGATCGCGGCGAACTTCCAGGGCGGGTGGTCGTTCGACACCGACGACTTCCAGACGAACGAGGTCCTCCACCCGTACATGGGGTCCGTCTACCACACGGCCGCGCGCTCGGCAGGGTGGAGCTTCTGGGAGGCCCTGGCGCTCGACTTCGGCGGCTCGCTCGCCTGGAAGGTCGCGGGCGAGAACACGGCGCCCTCGATCAACGACCAGATCACCACCACGATCGGCGGCGCGGTCCTGGGCGAGGTGCTCTTCCGCATCTACCGCCTGCTGACCGCGGGCCCCGAGGGGAGGAGCCTGCCGCGACGGTTCACCGCCGCGGTCCTCTCGCCGGCCACGGCGGTGAACGACGCCCTGCTCGACGGCAGGATCGTCCGTCCGGTCCCGGTGGAGCAGCGCTTCCAGGGCCGCCTCTCGTTCGGCGCGAGCACGCTCGCCGCCGACACGCGGACCGGCGCGATCAAGCCGGTGCCAGGGGCGTTCTTCGGCTTCCGCGTCTCCCACGGCGTGCCGGGCGAGATGGAGCTCACGGAGCCCTTCGATCACTTCGACGTAGAGCTCGACTTCTCGTCCGCGACGCTCCAGCCTTGGCAGCAGCTCCACGACGTCCGCGGGCCGACGTGGCTCCTCACTGCGCGCGGGCTGCTCGTCGGGAGCCAGGGCCGCTTCGGCGACGACGGCGGGATCCTCTACGGCCTCTTCGGCACGCTGGACTACGGCGGGCCTCAGCTCCTGCGGGTCTCCGCGGCCGGGGTGGGGCCAGGCCTCGCGCTGGCGGCGCGCCCGGTGTCGTCCGTCGCGCTCGACGCGACCTTCCTCGCCGCGGCCACGTTCGGATCGGGCGGCGCGTACGTCCCCCCCGTGGTGGACCGCGACTACCGGTTCGGCTTCGGCACGCTGCTGCTCGCGGAGGGTCGCGCGTGGCTCGCGGGTCGGCTCGAGCTCGCCGTGACCGGTCGAGGCTATCTCATCCCCGCCGCGGTGGGCGGCGGAGCGGAGCGCCTCTTCATCGGCAAGGCCTCCGCCCGGCTCCGCGTCCTCGGACCGCACGCGGTGGGCGTCGAGACCACGCTCACGCGCCGCTGGGCCGCTTACCCAGACTCCGTCTACTCGGAGCGCTCGAGCCTCACGGCGTTCACGTACTCGTACCTATTCGGCGGGCCGTGAACCAGGCCATGAGGTGCCCGGCGAGCTCCGACCGCGCAGTCCGGGTTTGGTGAGTCGACTGGCGGAGCGTCCCGGCGAGGGCACCGCGACAAGTCGCGTAAGCGCGGCGACCGGGACGCAAGATTCTTGTGTCGAACGAAAGAGTCTTGCGGGTCCGCTTCGAGCGCACGGTCACGTTTCGCCGATAGGGCGAGCCTGAATGGTTGGCGCAGACCTTGCCTGGGTCGCGGGGCATGGCGAGGCGGTTCCCTTGGCTCTTCTTCTTCGGTGTGTGCGGCCTTCTCTTCGCGCGCTCCGCGGTCGCACAGCATGAGACATCTGCTGGATCGGCACCACGGCTCCCCGAGCTGCTGACGCTCAAGCAGGCGCTCGTCATCTTCCGGCAGCGAGGATTCGACCTGCTCGTCGCCGAAGCGAGCGTCCGCTCCGCGGAGGGCGATCTCATCATCGCGCGCTCGGTCGCAAATCCGGGCGTCGCCCTGGCGGGAGGCAAGAACTTCGAGTGCTCCTCGTCGCAGGACTGCAGCACGCTCTCCTACAGCGTCGGATTGGCGGACAGCGACGTCGTCTCGAGCTTCGTCACGGGAAAGTATGGGCTGCGCAAGGAGGTCGCGAGCGCGGCGCTCGGCGCGGCCCGCCGCTCGCGCGACGACGCGCAGCGGACGCTCGAGTTCCAGGTGAAGCAGTCGTACCTCTCGGCGTTGCAGGCGCAGGCGCTCCTGCAGAACGCCGTCGAGACCCGCGACAGCTACCTTCGGACGCGGCAGCTCAACGAGCGGCGGTTCGCGCTCGGCGCGATGAATGAAGGAGACCTCGCCACGACGCAGGTGGCGGAGCTCGAGTCCGAGCAGGCGGTCACCCAGGCTGAGCAGAACCTCCGCACCGCCAAGGTGTCCCTCGCGTTCCTGCTCGGCTTCCGCACGCTCGTCCCGGACTACCGGATGGACGGCAGGGAGCTCGAGTACGCGATCCCCCCGGCGCTCCTGGCCGCGACGCGCGAGTCGCTGCTCGAAGGCGCCCTGGAGCGAAGACCGGACGTGAGGGCGCTCGTGCAACAGGAGCGGCGCGCGGACGCGGGGCTGACGCTGGCGAGGCGCAACCGCATTCCGGACTTCGGCCTCTCGGCCATCTACTCCGCGAACGGATCGGGCGAGAGCAACATCTCGCCCCCCAACGTCACCGTGGGGCTGACGTTCACGCTGCCGCTCTTCTACTTCCAGCGCGGCGAGATCTCGAAGGCGGAGGCCGACCTCTCGACGCAGCGCGTACTGCGCGAGAAGGCCGAGGCCACCGTCGTCTCGGATGTCGAGGCATCCTGGGCGCAGCTGAGCGCCGCGCGGCAGCTCGTGAGCCGCATGGAGTCGATCTTGCTGGAGCGGGCGAAGAAGGCGCGCGACATCACCCAGGTTCAGTACGAGAAGGGCGCCGCCTCGCTCCTGGACCTCCTGAATGCCCAGCGCACGTACACCGCGTCGCGGGCCGAGTACGCGCAGGACCTCGCGGGATACTGGACGGCCGTCGCCGCGCTCGAGCAGGCCGTCGCGATGGAGCTCAGGCCATGAGGAACGCGACGTGGTGGGCGCTCGCGTGCTGCGCGCTCGTCGCCGGCTGCCGCACACGGCCGGCCGGAGACGCGGTGCCGCCGGACGACGAACGATGGATCGCACCCGACGCCTTCGAGAAGGGGGCGGCCAAGATCGCGACCGCGCGCACGCAGGCATTGCCCCAGGCGGTCGTGACGGGCGGACGGCTCGCGTTCGACGACGCGCGCGTGACGCACGTCTTCTCGCCGGTCACCGGTCGCATCAGCCGGGTCCTCGCGAAGCTCGGGGACCCGGTGAAGAAGGGGACCCCGCTCGTCGCCATCGTCTCGCCCGACGTCGGCAGCGCCGTCTCGGACGAGGTGAAGGCGCGGGCGGACCTCGTCGCCGCGCAGCACGACTTCGACCGCCAGCAGAAGCTGTTCGCCGAGAAGGCCGCCTCCAGCCGCGACTTCGAGACGGCGGAGGACAACTTCCGCAAGGCCAAGGCGGAGGAGGAGCGCGCCCTGCAGCGGCTGCGCCTGCTACGCTCCGGCCAGGTCGACGCCGTCACGCAGGAGTACACGCTGCCCAGCCGCATTGACGGCCGGGTCGTGGCGCGAATGGTCAACCCCGGCGTCGAGGTCCAGGGACAGTTCTCGGGAGGGACGGCGGTCGAGCTCTTCACGATCGGGGACATCGACGAGCTGTGGCTCTTCGCCGACGTGCCCGAGGCCGAGGTCCCGGACGTGCATGCCGGGGCACCGATCTCCGTGCGCGTCCTCGCCTATCCGGACCGGGTCTTCCGCGGGAAGGTGGAGTGGTCGAGCCCGACCCTCGACCCCGTATTGCGCACCGCACGCGTTCGCTGCTCGTTGCCGAACCCCGACGGTCTGCTCAAGCCGGAGATGTACGCCACCGTCACCATCGAGAAGGCGGCCGTGGAGAAGCTCGCCATCCCCCACGAGGCAGTGGTGCGCATCAACGACCACCCGTTCGTCTACGTCGCCGCGGGCGCGCGTCCAGACGGCAAGCAGGTGTTCAGGCGGAGGCAGGTGCAGCTCCGGGAGCAGACGGTCCAGCCGCGGCGGGATGGAGCTGCGGGGCGCCTCCCGGTCGATCCCGGCGAGCCCGAGCTGGTCGCGGTCGCGGGCGGGCTCGAGGAGGGTGAGAAGCTGCTGGTGGAGCCGGCGCGCGGGGGAGGTCGCATGCCGGCCGGAGAGATCCTGGTCCCCGCGCACCAGGCCAACCTCCGGCTCTCGACTGCGGTGGTCGAAGAGAAGGACGTGCCCTACGCCATCACCGTTGGCGGCCGCCTGACGTTCGACGACATGCGGGTCACTCACGTCTTCTCACCCGTGAGCGGTCGGATCACGCAGCTCCTCGCCGCGCCCGGGCAGCACGTCGCCAAGGGCGCGCCGCTGGCGATCGTCCTCTCCCCGGATCTCGGCAGCGCCTTCTCCGATGAGCTGAAGGCCAATGCCGACCTCGTCGCCGCCGAGCACGAGGTGAGGCGGCAGCGCGAGATGTACGCCTTGAAGGCCAGCTCGGAGCGCGATCTCGAGGGGGCGCAGGACAACTACGGCAAGGCGAAGGCCGAGTACGAGCGCGCCGCGCAGAAGGCGCGCCTTCTCCGGCGAGGCGCCGTCGATGCCGTGAGCCAGGAGTACGTCCTGCGCAGCCCGATCGAGGGCGATGTCATCGCGCGCCAGGCCAACCCGGGGTTGGAGGTGCAGGGGCAGTACTCGGGGGCGAGCAATACCGTCGAGCTCTTCACGATTGGGAACATCGACATGGTCTGGCTGCTCGGCGAGGTGTACGAGGTCGACCTGCCCTACTTGAAGCCCGGCGCCGGGCTCGACTTGCAGGTCGCCGCCTATCCGGGCCGAACGTTCCGCGGGAAGGTGGACTGGATCTCGGACACGCTCGACCCGGTGCAGCGCACGGCGAAGGTGCGCTGCGTGCTCGACAACCCGGAGCGCCTCCTTCGTCCCGAGATGTACGGGGTCGTCCGGATCGCGACCCCGGTGCGGGGCGTCGTCACGGTACCTCGCGACGCGGTCCTACGTGCCGGCGACCGGACGATCGTCTTCGTCGAGCAAAGCCACGCGGCCGACGGCAGCGTCTCGTTCAAGCGGCGAGCCGTGATCGCCGACGAGCAGATCCCGGGGGAGGCCGTGCCCGTGCTGGCCGGGCTCACCCCCGGCGAGCGCGTGGCCACGCGCGGCTCGATCTTCCTCCTGGGGATGTGAGCGACCATGGTCCGTAGACTCGTCGAGCTCTCGCTCAAAAACCGCATCCTCGTCGTCGCGCTCGCGATCATCCTCCTGCTGGTCGGGCTGGCGGCGTTCCGCCGGCTGCCCATCGAGGCCTATCCGAACCCAGTCCCGCCGCTCGTGGAGGTGATCGCGCAGCCGCCGGGCTGGAGCGCGGAGGAGACCGAGCGCTACGTGACGGTCCCGCTGGAGATCGGCCTCTCGGGGATGAACGGGCTCGACCACATCCGCTCCCAGTCGCTCTTCGGCCTCACCGACGTGAAGTGTTACTTCAAGTGGGGCACCGACTACTGGGCGGCGCGGCAGGAGGTGATCAACCGGCTCCAGTTCATCCAGCTGCCGCAGGGGATCACGGCCCAGATCTCGCCCTGGAACTCGATCGGCGAGATCTTCCGGTACAACCTCCGCGGCAAGGGCTACTCGCTGCTCGATCTCAAGGCCGCGGAGGACTGGATCCTCGAGCGCCAGTGGAAGCAGGTTCCGGGCGTCGTCGACGTGACGAGCTTCGGCGGCTTGACGAAGGAGTACCACGTCGAGGTCGATCCCTATCTCCTCCGGGCGCGGGCCGTCACGCTCGCGCAGCTCTCCGCGGCGCTGGCGAACGCGAACCAGAACGTCGGCGGGCAGCGCGTCACCATCGGGCAGCAGGCCTACACGATCCGCGGCATCGGCCTGATGGGCTCGCTGAAGGACATCGAGGACGTGGTGGTCCTCGAGCAGAAGGGCGTGCCGGTTCGCGTGCGCGACGTCGCGAAGGTCTCGATAGGAAATGCGCCGCGGCTGGGAGAGGTCGGCCGCGATGACGACGACGACGTCGTCCAGGGCACGATCCTGATGAAGTACGGCGGAGAGACTGCGGCCACGCTCGAGGGGATCTACAAGCGGCTCGACTACATCCGGAAGAACCACCTCCTCCCGCCGGGGATGGAGATCGAACCCTTCTACGATCGCGGTCAGCTCACGAAGCTCACGACGCGCACCGTCCTCGAGAACCTGCTCATCGGCATGGGGCTCGTGACGCTGGTGCTCGTGCTGTTTCTCGGCAACGTACGGGCGGCGCTCATCACCGCCATCAACATCCCGCTCGCGCTGCTCGTCGCGTTCATCGGAATGGTGGCGACGGGCACCCCGGCCAACCTCATCTCGCTCGGCGCGGTCGACTTCGGGATCGTGGTCGACTCGACCGTGATCATGATGGAGAACATCTTCCGCCACCTGGGCGACCGCGGCCGCGCGCCGACGGGGAACCGCATCCTGGCGGCGGCGGCCGAGGTCGGCCGGCCGATGGCGTTCTCGACCGTGATCATCGCGGTGGCGTTCCTGCCCCTGTTCACGCTCACCGGCGTCTCGGGCGTGATCTTCGCGCCGATGTCGCACACCTACGCGCTCGCGATCGGCGGCGCGATCCTGCTCGCCCTCACGCTCACGCCGGTGCTCGCCTCGTGGTTCTTCCGCGACGCGCGGCGCGGCGGGGAGGGGCGCGGGCGAGGCTCGCTGAAGCGGCTCTTCAACGCCCACATCGAGCGGGACGAGGAAGAGACGAACCCGCTCATGCGCTTCCTCCACCGCATCTACAACCCGTTCTTCGATGCGGCCCTGCGGAGGCCGAAGCTCGCGTTCGTGATCGGGCTCGTGCCGATCCTCGCATGCGTGGTGCTCTATCCGCTGCTCGGCAAGGAGTTCATGCCGAAGCTCGAGGAGGGCAACTTCTGGATCCGGGCGACGTTGCCCACCTCCGTGTCGCTCGAGGAGTCGTCCAAGCACGTCGCTCGAATGCGGCAGATCCTTCGGAGCCACCCGGAGGTCGTCACCGTCACCTCCCAGGTCGGCCGGCCCGACGACGGCACGGACGTCACCGGCTTCTACAACCTCGAGTTCTTCGCGCCGCTGAAGCCGTTCGACGAGTGGCCGAGCGGGCTCACGAAGGAGAGGCTGACCGCACGACTGCAGGACGAGCTGGCGCGCGAGTTTCCGGGCGTGGTCTTCAACTTCTCGCAGTACATCTCCGACAATGTCGAGGAGGCGCTATCGGGCGTGAAGGGCGAGAACAGCGTCAAGATCATGAGTCCCGACATCCGGAGCAATGACGCGCTCGCGGACTCGGTCGTCGGCACGATGTCCAAGGTGAAGGGGGTCGAGGATCTCGGTCTCTTCCCCTCGCTCGGGCAGCCGAGCATCAAGATCGTGCCCGACCGGACGCAGTGCAACCGCTACGGCCTCAACACCGGCGACGTCGAGGCGGTGGTGCAGGCGGCGATCGGCGGGCAGGCGGTCACGCAGGTGTTCGAGGGCGAGAAGAGCTTCGCGCTGACCGTTCGGTGGTTGCCGCAGTACCGGAGCGACGTGAGCGCGATCCGGAACATCACGGTGGCCTCGCCGGACGGCAGCCAGATCCCGCTCAGCCAGCTCGCGAGCATCACCAACGAGGACAGCCCCAACGTCATCTACCGGGAGGACGGGAGGCGCTACACGCCGGTGAAGTTCTCGGTGCGCGGCCGTGATCTCGCGTCCACGATCGCGGAGTCGCTCCAGAAGATCGGGAGCGCCGTGCAGATGGCGCCGGAGACGAACCTCGTCTGGGCAGGTGAGATCAACGAGCTGAAGGAGGCGGAGGGCCGGCTCCTCGTCATCCTCCCCCTCACGCTGCTGCTCATCGGATTCCTCGTCTACAGCGCCGTCCGGCACTGGGCTGCCACGATCATCGTCCTCGTCAACATCCCGGTCGCCTGCAGCGGGGGCATCCTCGCCCTGCTCCTGACCGGCGAGAACCTGTCGGTCTCCGCGGCCATGGGGTTCGTCTCGATCTTCGGCATCGCCGTCCAGGATTCGCTGCTCATGGTCACCTACTTCCAGCAGCTCCGCGAGGCCGGGCAGGGCATCGAGCAGTCCGCGCGGCAGGCCGCGGAGAAGCGCTTCCGCCCGGTGCTCATGACCACGCTCGTGGCGACCCTGGGCCTGTTGCCCGCCGCGCTCTCTCACGGCATCGGCGCGCAGACGCAGAAGCCGCTGGCCATCGTGGTGATCGGTGGCTCGCTCGTCGTCGCCGGGCTCACGCGCATCCTCCAGCCGCCGCTGCTCGTCATGGCGTGGCGCTGGCTCGAGGCGCGCGCCGGTCGCAAGGAAGCGGCTCGCCTCGCGGAGGAAGCGGACTCGGCGGCGTGACGGTGCGAGGAGGTGACTTCGCTCCATGAAGCTCAGACCGCGGATCGCGCTCGTGTCGTGCCTCGTCGCCCTCGCCTCCGTGACGGTGACTGGGGTCCTCCTGATCCGTCAGTCCAGCGCGTACTCACGGGACCAGCTGCTGCGGCAACAGACCTTGCTCGTCCAGAACCGCGCGTTCGCGATCGGCGACAGCATCGACGTCGCGTCCCGAGAGCTGACGCGGCTCTCCCATATGGCGGAGGTCGATCTCACGGACAACGACCTGCGGCCCGAGGCCACGCTGCTCGCGCACGCGCACCGCAACTCGACGCTGTTCAACATCGGGTTGCAGATTGAGGACGCGTCGGGCCGGTGTCTCTGGTCGGAGCCCGCGACGTCGGGCTGTCCAGGCTCCTCCTACGGCGACGAGCCCTGGTTCATCGCCGGCCGGAGCGCGAGTGGACCGGTGGTGATGAGCGAGCGTGGCGGTACCGACGTCCCGGTGATCAATCTCGTCGTGCCGATCGGCGGGAAGCCGGGCGCAGCGGACGGCGTCCTGCGCGGGATCATCGACCCGCGCACCGATCGCATCATCTCCCCGGTGATGACGGCGTCGCTCCCCCCCGGGACGGAGGTGGCGCTCGTGACGCAGCAGGGGAAGCTCGCCTTCCCGGCGAGGCTCGATCGCAGCGCAGGGTGGGAGGCCGCGCTGTCCGCGGCGGCGACCGAGCCGGCGAAGGCCTTCGTGAGCGACGAAGGGGGCGGGCGCTTCCTCTACGCGCACGCCCCCGTTCCGCGCGCGAGCTGGGGACTCGTGTTCCGCTGGCCTTACCGCGCGCTCGACGTCGGCATCGAGCGCCAGGCGACCCTCCTGCTGCAGATCCTCGGATTCGGAGGCGTGGTCGCGGTCCTGCTCGGCCTCGCTTCGTCACGATTTCTCACCCGCCCGCTCGACGAGTTGCTGCGCGCGGTGCGCGCCCTCGGGTCGGCGGGGGGAAAGGCGCGGCCGAGCTCGGCCGACATGCCGCACTCGCTGACTCGGACCGACGAGCTCGGCGAGCTGGCGCGAGCGTTCGTCGAGCTCGAGTCGCGGCTCGCACAGGGGGACGAGATCCACCACCGCGACATGGAGCGCATCCGCGAGCTGGCGAGCTCGCTCGAGGAGCGCGTCACGGCGCGCACGGCCGAGCTCGAGGAGGCGCAGCGGTCCCTCATTGCGCACGAGCGGCTCGCCGCCATGGGCCGCGCCGCCGCCGTCATCTCGCACGAGCTGAAGAACTCCTTGAACGCGCTCGGGATGGGCTTCGATCTCGTCGCCTTGGAGGGGGAGCGCCTTCCCCATCTGGCGCGGGTGAACGCTCAGGTGCGAGCCGAGGTGAACAGACTTCGAACGATGACCGACGAGCTGCTCATCTTCGCTCGCACTCCGAGACTCGACCCTCTACCGACGGATCTGAACCAGCTCGTCCGGGACACGGTCGAGCTCTGCGGGGAGCAAGCGCTCTCGGCGGGTGTCCAGGTCCGGCAAGAGCTGGGCGCCGGTGGCGCCCCGGTGATGGTCAGCTGTGACAGGGAGCTCATTCGCAGCGTCGTCGTGAACCTGCTCCAGAACGCGATCGAGGCGGTCGCGTGGGCGACGCCATCGGACGCGCGGCGTGAGGTGCTGGTCTCGACGCAGACGCCTGCAGGGGGCGCTCCTCCGTTCGCCACGATCGCCGTGGACGACAGCGGGCCGGGGCTCGACTCGAACGCGCGCGAGCACCTCTTCGAGCCGTTCTTCACCACGAAGCGCAACGGGACCGGGCTCGGGCTCGCCACGGCGCAGCGCTTCGCGGCGGCGCACGGCGGCCGCATCGAGCTGCACGATTCCAAGCTGGGCGGAGCGCGCTTCGTGGTCCGTTTGCCGTTCCGGCACGTTCCCGTTCACGTGGAGGCTGCCTGATGAGCGCGAGTGTGCTCGTCGTCGACGACGAGAAGTCGTTCCGCGTCATCGCGGAGGCCGCGCTCGCACGTGAGGGATACGACGTTCGGACCGCGGACTGTGGAGCGAACGGTGCCCGCTCGTGGCGCGAGAACCCCGCCGACGTGGTGATCCTCGACCGCAACCTCCCGGACATCGACGGAGTGGAGCTCCTGGCGACGCTTTCGCAGGAGGCACAGGAACGCGGAGCCGGCACCCTCTTCCTCGTCGCGACGGCCTACGCCGACGTCGAGAACGCCGTGCAAGCGCTGAGGCGAGGGGCCGAGGACTACCTCACGAAGCCGATCCAGCTCTCCGACCTCCTCGTGAAGATCAGGAAGGCCCTCGAGGCACGCCGGTTGCGCAATCGGGTCCGCGCGCTGCGGCACGAGGCGCGACAGCCGCTGGATCCGCTGCTGACCTCGGAGAGCGCGACCATGCGCGAGGTCCTCGCGCGCGCACGCAAGGTCGCGCACAGCCCCTCGACCTCAGTGCTCTTGCAAGGAGAGAGCGGGACCGGGAAAGAGGTGGTCGCTCACCTCGTCCACGAAGAAACCCCGGGCCGCAGCGACGAGCCCTTCGTGGAGCTCAACTGTGCCGCGATCGCCGGAGGGCTGCTCGAGTCCGAGCTCTTCGGCCACGAGCGAGGGGCATTCACGGACGCCAAGACGGCAAAGCCCGGGCTGCTCGAGCTCGCCACGGGGGGTACGCTTCTTCTCGACGAGATCGGAGAGCTCGACCCCGCCCTCCAGACCAAGCTCCTGCGCGTGCTCGAGACGATGACCTTCCGGCGCGTGGGCGGCACGCGCGACTTGACCGCGGACGTCCGCTTCATCGCGGCCACCAACCGCAACCTGGAGCAGGAAGTCGCGGCGGGAGGGTTCCGGCTCGACCTGTATCACCGCCTGAACGTCTTCCAGCTCGTCGTGCCCCCGCTGCGCGATCGCCGGGAGGACATCCCTCGCCTCGCCAAGTGGTTGCTCGAGCAGATCGGGCACCGCCTCGGCCGGCCCGCTCCACGCCTGTCCGAGGAGGCCGTCGAGGTGCTCGTGGCGTACTCCTACCCCGGCAACGTTCGCGAGCTCCGCAACGTCCTGGAGCGCGCGCTCATCCTGGAGCTTGGTCCCGAGATCACCCCTGCCTCGCTGGTGCTCGGCAAACCCGCTCGCGGGCCGGGCGGCGATACACATCCGTTCTTCGCGGCGCCTCTCGGCGAGGATGGGCGCCCACCGTCGCTCGCGGAGCTCGAGAAGCTGTACGTCGAGCGCCTGCTGATCCACGCCCGCTGGAATCGTGCCGAGGCAGCTCGCCTGCTGAAGGTCTCGTATCCGACCATCACGAAGAAGATCGCGGACTACGGCATCAAGGTCCCGAGGTGACCGTGTGACCGACTCCGTCTACTCGGAGCGCTCGACCCTCACGGCGTTCACGTACTCGTACCTGTTCGGCGGGCCGTGACGGCGCGGAGGCGACCGCTCACCTACGCTTCGCCGGGACCGCCCGCGAGCCGCGCCGCCGCGTCGCGATCGACGATCCAGATCGGACCGCCGGCGTCGGGCCGGACCCGCGCCGCGGGGAGCGGCGCGACGCCGGGTGCCGGCGCGAGCACGTCCGCGAGCGGCCGCGCCTTCTCGCGGCCGGAGACGAGGAAGACCACCTCGCGGGCGCGAGCGAGCACGGGGAGCGTGAGCGTGATCCGGTAGGCCTGCACCGTCGGCACGTACGGCGCGACGACCCAGCGGACCCGCTCGTCGAGTGCGGCGCTGCCCGGGAAGAGGGAGGCGGTGTGGCCGTCCGGGCCGAGCCCGAGCAGCACCAGATCGAAGGCGGGGGGAACGTCCCCGCCGCCCTCGCCGAAGAAGCGGCGCAGCTCGGCCTCGTAGCTCGCGGCCGCGGCGTTCGCGTCCGCCATCTCGGCCAGGATCCGGTGCACGCTGGCGGGCGCCACCCGGTCGAGGAGCGTCTCCCGGGCCATGCGGTAGTTGCTCTCCGCGTGATCGGGCGGGACGTGCCGCTCGTCCCCGAAGAAGACGTGCGTCAGCCGCCACGCCACGCGGCCGTGAAACGGCCCGCTCGCGTCCGCGAGGAGCGCGTACAGCCGGCGCGGCGTCGACCCGCCGGAGAGCGCCACGGTGAACCGTCCGCGATAGGCGACGGCCCGGGATGCGGCCTCCACGACGAGCTCGGCCGCTGTGCGCGCGACGGCGTCGGCGTCCGCGACGCGCCGGAGGACGGGGGCGCTCATGCCTCCTCGTTATGCGGGCGGAGGCGCCGGCGCCCGACGATCGACCGCGAGCGCCTCGTCGGGCCTCACGAAAGGAGCCGGGCGATTCGCTCCGGGTCTGGGGGCTTCGCGACGTGCTCGTCGAAGCCGGCGGCGAGCGCGCGCGCGACGTCCTCGGGCTGCGCGTACCCGCTCACCGCGACGAGCCGCCCTACGCTCACACCGCGCCCCCGGAGCGCCCGGGCCACCTCGTACCCGCTCATCCCGGGCAGGCCGAGGTCGCACAGCATGACGTCGTAGCGTGCACG
>Ga0318572_10000505_pt1 | contig 14747 bp, 10 predicted proteins | sample GRESIP089b5f20_FD_202528 | JGI IMG/M metagenome (GOLD analysis project Ga0318572, IMG submission 202528) | Tropical soil microbial communities from Luquillo Experimental Forest, Puerto Rico - GRE.SIPMG.089b5f20 | ecosystem: Environmental > Terrestrial > Soil > Tropical forest > Bulk soil...
AACTCGTTGCATCCCAGTCAGAAAGCCAGGTGCCCCAGGTCCCTCGCATTTGGGGACCGGGGAAGAGCAAGGCTCCACCCCAGCCACGAGCAAACCCAACGCTCAATCACCGCAGCCCCGCGAGCGACCAGCGAGCAGCACGCCGCACGCAGTGCCATTTGACACAGGCCGCCGCATTTGCGAGACTCAGAATTGCTGCCGGACATGCCGAATCGGCCTGTCTTGTGTACCGTGCCGAAGTGGCGGAATTGGCAGACGCGCATGGTTCAGGTCCATGTACTCGCAAGGGTGTGGGGGTTCGAGTCCCTTCTTCGGCACCAATTCTTTAGAATCAATCCCTTAGATGAGCTTGTTACTACTTCTGGGTTTCCGCTGAAGCCAGCTGGAAATCGACAGAAGTAATAGATTCCAGACTTCCTGGCTCCCGTCCATTCCAAACAGGAGCAGGGGCCGGATAATTAATCGGTTGCTCTCTATTCCCTCACGAAAATCAAGAACATGCAGGCCTGGCGCAAGGTTTCGGAACGACTCCAGGAACTCACCAGTTGCGAATGCTGCCTGAGCTGGCACATCTCAAAGCGGAGAGACGAGTTTTTGCACGGTGAAATCTCCTTCTCGATCAAGTAGATCAGCGTACCGGCAGAGCAGTGACACGCCCACTACAACCCAGTGCGGCCTCGCTCCTCAAGCAAGCGCGCGATCCCCTCAGCCATCACGTCAAGCAGTGCAAGCCCTGCCTATCCTCCATCGGCTTTCGGCACACCACTCGCTTCCGGCTGCTGAAGCTTGAATGTCTATGGCGCTCCCAAGCCCCGAGCGCCCGAGTAGTGGCCAACCCAGCAGCCTCGTCCCAAGCCTGTTGGACCGATTTCTGCCTGTTTTATGTGACTCACCCATCCGGCAAGATCTCCACAGACCTCCCAATACCTTGTATTGTTTTTCCATCAATCTCAAGATATAGTGGTCAAGTTCCTCGGTTCCTCTGCAAAGAGGATGAAAAGGGAATCCGGTGAGAATCCGGAACTGCCCCGCAGCGGTGAACAGGTACGAAAGCCGAATAAGGACACTGGGCGATACGCCTGGGAAGTCCGGCGAGTAGGTTGAACCTGTGAGTCCGAAGACCTGCCAGGAAACATTCGCTGACGCCTCCGAGGGGGGGCGAGGTGGCAGGAATTCGTCTCCGGGTCCCGGAGATTATTCTCTGTTTCCCCGCATCGCTTTCTGAGGCCATAAGGAGCTTCCCCGTGGCCGCCTCAACTTCCCAAAGCTTCAATCCTGTTCCACCCATTCCTCCGTCCGCATATCTCAACGGCTCGGATCAGTCTCATGAAACGAACTCCGGTCTTCAGGTGATCCGGCGCAATGGGGCATTCTCCCCCTTCGATCCGAACAAGATTTCCGTAGCCATTGCCAAAGCTTTTATTGCCGTAGAGGGAACCAATGCCGCAGCATCGCGACGAATTCGTGAAGCGGTTGAGGCACTGACGCAGCAGATCGTGGATGCTCTCACCCGCCGCGCAGACTCGTCGCGGGCGATCCACATCGAAGACATCCAGGATCAGGTGGAGCTCGCGCTGATGCGCAGCGGCGAGCATAAGATTGCGCGCGCCTACGTCCTATATCGCGAGGAGCGCGCGCAGGAGCGCCGCAAACGCGAGGAGCAGCAGACCGCGCCGTCGCTGCCCCGGCTGCGTGTGCGATTCAAGGATGGCCGCACCGAGCCTCTCGATGAAACTCGGCTGCAGCAGGAGATCGCCGCCTCCTGCGAGGGCCTGGACGGAGTATCTACTGAAGCGGTCATGGCGGAAGTGCGGCGGAATCTTTACGACGGCATTCAGCTGCACGAAATTGGCCTGGCACAAACAATGGCCGCGCGATCGCTGGTGGAGCAGGAACCGAACTATGCGTACGTCAGCGCTCGCCTCCTGCTCAACAATCTGCGCGAAGAGGCTCTGGCATTCATTCTTCCCGATGCGGTGTCGGCCTCTCAGAAACACAGCGATCTTCACTACGAAGAGTACTTCCCTGAGTTTGTTCGCCGCGCAATCGAGCTTGAGATTCTGGACAAGGAGCTTGGAAATTTCGACCTCGAACGACTCGCTGCTGCTTTGAAGCCCGAGCGCGATCGGAACTTCCAGTTCCTTGGTCTGCAAACGCTCTATGATCGTTACTTCCTGCACCAAGGCGGCATCCGTTTCGAGCTGCCGCAAGCATTCTTCATGCGCGTGGCGATGGGCCTTGCGCTGCGGGAGATCGATCGTGACGGGCGTGCGATTGAGTTCTACGAACTGCTCTCGTCGTTCGACTTCATGTGCTCAACACCCACGCTCTTCAATTCCGGCACGCTGCGGCCTCAACTTTCGTCGTGCTTCCTTACGACAATCTCAGACGACCTGGATGGCATCTTCAAGGCCATCAAGGACAATGCACTGCTCTCGAAGTATGCCGGCGGCCTTGGCAACGACTGGAGTCCGGTGCGCGGACTCGGTGCGCATATTCGAGGCACGAACGGGCACTCGCAAGGCGTTGTTCCTTTCCTCAAGGTCGCCAACGATACGGCTATCGCCGTCAATCAGGGCGGCAAGCGCAAAGGCGCCGTCTGCGGATACCTCGAGACCTGGCACATCGATATCGAAGAGTTTCTGGACCTGCGCAAGAATACCGGAGACGACCGGCGCCGCACTCATGACATGAACACCGCCAACTGGGTGCCCGACCTGTTTATGGAGCGTGTCGAAGCAGATGCTAACTGGACGTTGTTCTCTCCTGACGAAGTTCCCGATCTGCACGACCTGTACGGCGCTGCCTTTGCCGAACGCTATGCGCTGTATGAAACCAAGGCGCAGAGCGGCGAATTGAAGATCACGCGCACTGTGCGCGCACAGGATCTGTGGCGCAAGATGCTCACTATGCTTTTTGAAACCGGGCATCCGTGGATCACCTTCAAGGACCCCTGCAATCTCCGGTCGCCACAGCAGCACACCGGCGTAGTGCATTCGTCCAATCTGTGCACGGAGATCACACTCAACACCGATAAGCGCGAGATTGCGGTCTGCAATCTCGGTTCCATCAATCTCGCGAACCATGTTACTCAAGCAGGTATCGATGTCGAACGTCTGAAGAAGACGGCCACAACGGCGATGCGCATGCTCGACAACGTCATCGACATCAACTTCTACACCGTACCTGAGGCGCGTCACTCCAATCTGCGCCACCGGCCTGTAGGACTCGGCATCATGGGGTTCCAGGACGCGCTGTACACATTGCGCATTCCCTTCGCTTCCGACAACGCCATCCGGTTCGCCGACGAGAGCATGGAGCTGATCAGCTACTACGCGATCTCCGCCTCGGCCGATCTGGCGGTTGAACGCGGACGTTACGCAACCTATGAGGGCTCACTGTGGAGCCAGGGCATTCTGCCAATCGACTCTGTCTCGCTGCTCGCAAAAAATCGCAAGACTGAGCTGAAGCTGGATCTCTCCACAACACTCGACTGGTCGAGCTTGCGGGAGCGTGTAAAGAGCGTGGGCATGCGAAACTCGAACACCATGGCCATCGCGCCGACCGCGACCATCTCGAACATCTGCGGCGTGACGCAGTCCATCGAGCCAACCTACGAAAACCTCTTCGTGAAGTCCAACATGTCCGGCGACTTCACAGTGGTAAATGCTGCTCTGGTGCACGATCTGAAGAGGAGCGAGCTCTGGGACGATGTCATGGTCAGCGACCTCAAATACTTTGACGGCTCACTCGGCTCGATCGACCGCGTGCCAGACGATCTGAAGCAGCTATATGCCACCTCGTTTGAAATCGCGCCGACCTGGTTGCTTCAGGCTGCCGCGCGCCGGCAGAAGTGGATCGATCAGGCTCAGTCGCTCAACCTCTACATCGCGCAGCCCAGTGGCAGAAAGCTGGATGCCCTCTACCGGGAAGCATGGCACTCGGGACTGAAGACGACTTACTATCTGCGCTCTCGCAGTGCAACTCATGTGGAGAAGTCCACGCTCAAGAAGACTGACGGCAAGCTCAACGCCGTCTCAGTGGCGCCCGCTGCAGGTAAGACGTGCTCCATCGACGACCCAACTTGCGAAGCCTGCCAATAGATAAAAGAGCACAAGGAGAGGAGAGCATGATGCTTGACTGGAGCGAAGCCGTCGAAGAGATTCCGACCGAGTTGGTATTGACTCCGCCGTCGGTAAAAGATAATTCCGATTCCACCGGCCTCGGCGATATTGCTCGCGGCGCTGCGCGCGTGCGCGTCGACGACAAGGCAATGATCAATTGCCGCGCGGATGTAAATCAGTTACTTCCGCTGAAGTACCGCTGGGCTTGGGAAAAGTACCTCGCTGGATGCAGCAATCATTGGATGCCGACTGAGATTTCGATGCAGGCCGATATCGCGCTTTGGAAGAGCACGAACGGCCTCACGGACGACGAGCGCCGCGCCATCAAGCGGAATCTCGGATTCTTTGCCGCCTCAGAATCCCTGGTAGCGAACAACATTGTGCTCGCGATCTACCGGCACCTGACCAATCCTGAATGCCGGCAGTATCTACTGCGTCAGGCCTTTGAAGAGGCGGTTCACACTCACACCTTCCAATACATTGTTGAAAGTCTCGGTCTCGATGAGGGCGAACTCTTCAACATGTATCGCGAAGTCCCATCGATTACAGACAAGGCAGCCTGGGCGCTTCGCTACACGCAGCACCTCAGCGATCCTTCCTTCACAACCGGAACGCGCACCGCTGACCAGGCTTTCCTCCGTGATCTGGTCGCCTTCTACGTGGTCTTCGAAGGGATGTGGTTCTATACGGGTTTTGCGCAGATCCTCTCGCTCGGACGCCGCAACAAGATGGTGGGAATTGCCGAGCAGTACCAATACATCCTCCGCGACGAGTCAATCCACCTCAACTTCGGCATCGATGTGATCAACCAGATCAAGATCGAGAACCCACACCTCTGGAGCGAGGATTTCCAAAACGAGGTGCGCGGAATGCTGCGATCGGCAGCCGAACTCGAGGCCGCCTACGGACGCGATACGATGCCCAACGGATTTCTCGGCCTGAGTGCAGGCCTGTGCGAGCAATACATGCACTTCATTGCGAACCGCAGGTGCGCTCAACTCGGACTCGAGCCGGTCTTTGCTGAAACGGAGAATCCATTCCCATGGATGTCCGAGGCAATGGACCTCAAGAAGGAAAAGAACTTCTTTGAAACACGGGTCATCGAGTACCAGAACGGCGGCTCCTTGAACTGGGAGTAGCCTGTTGCGCGATTCGATCTGGAAAGGGCTCAGCGTCATAGCTGAGCCCCACAAGATTTCTCAAGCACCGGTTCCCTAAGGAGGGAACTTCTATGTCGAACACAACAACTCATCCGCCTTCAAACATCATTAAACGCAGTGGAGATACCGTCCGCTTCGACGGCGAGAAGATTCGCTCTGCCATTGAGCGCGCCGGTAAGGCAACCGGAGCCTTTGACGCGGCAGAAGCTCAGCTGCTCACCATCCAGGCACTTAAGGTGATCGCTCACCGCTTTCATGACCGCTCTCCCCATATCGAGCAGATCCAGGACGTTGTCGAGCAGGTGTTGATCTCGGCAAACCACTTCACCACGGCGCGTGCCTACATCGTTTACCGTGAGCAGCGCTCCCGCCTTCGCCGCGACCAGCGTACCATCGTCGATGTTGCTTCATCGATGAACGAGTATCTGGACCGCGCTGACTGGCGCGTGAACGCCAATGCCAATCAGGGCTACTCGCTCGGCGGGCTGATCCTGAACGTAAGCGGTAAAGTAGTTGCAAACTACTGGCTCTCGCACGTCTACACGCCGGAGATCGGCCGTGCGCATCGCGAAGGCGACATCCACATTCACGACCTGGACATGCTCGCGGGTTATTGTGCCGGCTGGTCGCTGCGTACGCTCTTGATGGAGGGTCTCAATGGCGTTCCGGGCAAGGTTGAAGCTGGCCCGCCGAAGCACCTTTCAAGCGCCGTTGGCCAGATCGTCAATTTCCTTGGCACCTTGCAGAACGAGTGGGCTGGTGCGCAGGCATTCAGTTCCTTCGACACCTACATGGCGCCATTTGTCCGCAAGGACAGAATCACGTATACCGAAGTCCGCCAGTGCATCCAGGAGTTGGTCTACAACCTCAACGTCCCCTCGCGCTGGGGTACGCAGACGCCCTTCACCAATCTTACTTTCGACTGGACCTGTCCTGAAGATTTGCGCGAACAGGTGCCGGTGATCGCAGGCGAAGAGATGCCCTTCACGTACGGCGATCTACAGCCAGAGATGAACATGATCAACCGCGCGTACATCGAAGTAATGACCTCAGGTGATGACAAGGGCCGCGCCTTTACCTTTCCTATCCCTACCTACAACATCACGTCAGATTTCCCGTGGGAGAGCGGAAACACCGATCTGCTGTTTGAGATGACTGCCAAGTACGGCCTGCCCTACTTTCAGAACTTCCTCAACTCTGATCTGAGGCCGAACATGGTGCGTTCCATGTGCTGCCGCCTTCAGCTTGACCTGAGTGAGCTGCTCAAGCGCGGCAACGGTTTGTTTGGCTCGGCCGAGCAGACCGGCTCCGTTGGCGTGGTCACGCTCAACTGCGCGCGCCTCGGCTATCTGCATCGCGGCGACGAAGCTGCATTGTTGCAGCATTTAGACGAACTGCTCGAGGTCGCTCGCACCAGCCTCGAAATCAAACGCAAAGCTATCCAGCGCCACATGGATAACGGGCTGTTCCCCTACACCAAGCGCTATCTGGGAACGCTGCGCAATTTTTTCTCGACAATCGGCGTAAATGGCCTCAACGAGATGATTCGCAACTTCAGCGGCGATACAGACGACATCACCACCGAACGCGGCCGCGAATTCGCATTGCGATTCCTCGATCATGTGCGCGCACGCATCGTCGCTTTTCAAGAAGAGACCGGCCACATGTACAACCTGGAAGCAACCCCGGCGGAAGGCACGACCTATCGTTTCGCGCGAGAAGATCGGAAGCGCTTTCCGGACATTCTGCAGGCAGGAACACCTGACGAGCCCTACTACACCAACTCCAGCCAGCTTCCTGTCGGCTACACCGACGATCCCTTCGAGGCGCTGGAGATGCAGGAGGCGCTGCAGCGCAAGTACACCGGCGGAACCGTGCTTCATCTCTACATGGGCGAGCGTGTCTCCTCAACCGACGCATGCAAGAAGCTCGTCCGCCGCGCGCTGGAGAATTTCCGTATCCCTTACATCACCGTTACGCCTACGTTTTCAATTTGCCCGAAGCATGGCTATCTCGCCGGCGAGCATCACTTCTGCCCCAAGTGCGACACCGAAATTCTGGCTCGAAAACAACAAGCAGCTCAGGCTTAACCAACGGATTCATCGAAAGGACTCTCATGCAAACCGAACTCGCCACAATCGAGCAGCCGCAGACCTCAACACTCTGCGATGAAGAACGTCAGCCCTGCGAAATCTGGACTCGCGTGATGGGATACTTCAGGCCCGTCGCTTCCTTCAACCGCGGCAAACAAGGTGAATACCACGAACGGAAGTGCTTCATTGAACCCAGAAGCAACTGAGCTTCGCGTCGGCGGGCTCGCTCGCCTTTCTACATGCGACTGGCCAGGTGAGCTCGCCGCCACCATCTTTTGCCAAGGCTGCGCCTGGGATTGCCCTTACTGCCACAATCCCGGGCTGCGGGCGATGCAGACAGACGAAACCATCGCGTGGTCCGCTGTCCTCGACTTTCTCGCCAGTCGCCGCGGCCTTTTAGATGCCGTGGTCTTTTCCGGCGGTGAACCAACGCTGCAAACTGCGTTGCCAGATGCAATCACGAACGTCCGTGCACTCGGCTTCCGTGTCGGCGTGCACACAGCAGGCATGGCCCCAGAGCGCTTTGCGGCCATATTGCACTCACTCGACTGGGTAGGCTTCGATGTAAAAGCTCCTTTCGCAGCCTACCCGCGCATCACCGGCGTCGAACGAAGCGGCGAGAAAGCTCTCGAGAGTCTGCGAAGTTTGCTTGCGAGCGGAATCCCTTATGAAGTCCGAACCACGGTGCATCCTTTATTGCTCGGCCCATCCGACCTGCTTGAGTTGAAGGCGCAGCTGCTCGATCTGGGTGTAGAGAATTTCGTTGTCCAGCAATTTCGACAACCAAGCACACTCCTCAATCGGCTGCCTCCTATCTCCGAAGGGCTCGTGCTTCCTCAGAACTACAGCGCCGGATTTCCCTATTTCCAGGTGCGTTAAGCAGCCGCATGTGTACCAGAGTGGAGTAATTTAGCATCCATACTCGTGGTTTCATTTCTCTGCCGCCATCCTTCGTCAATGAGCGCATTCACACCAACACACTCATCAAGCGCCGATTACTCCTGGGAGACGGCACTAATCTATCGTCTGGCAAGCACAGATAACACAATCGCTCCAATGATGATCGAGCGCATCCCTATCGACTCCACAGTGCATTGGTAAGGCAGTCGATTGTGCGACGACCAGAATCCTTTTTCTTAGGTACCCTCAATGGGACCCACTCTCTCCCGTCGCATAGTCATCGTCCGAAGTAAACGGAGATGCAGGCAATCCAGCAGAATTGATCAGACTCAACTGCGCATCAGGCTCCCAGGCGTATCTGACGTATACAGGGTGCGCAACCGCGGGACTACTTACAACCACCGCGTCCCCAACAACGCTCGCTGAAGAGCTCACAAATTTTCGATCGCTGCCCGCAAGTTCAAATCCCGTCGCCCTGCCGTCCACCGTTCGCAGACCATCGGCATGATCAAACCAAATAGTCATCTTCCCGTTCGATGTGATGACGGTGCGCACAGATGGTCCGCTGTATTCGATCGGCTCTCCATACGCCACTGCTCTGGCCGCCAGTGCAAGCCGGCGCCCAACCGTCTGCTTGTCCGCAGGATGGACATTCTTCGCATCACCAACGTCTGCGCTGACAGCCATTGCCGTGTGGGCCACTTGCAACGCGCGCCGCTGCGCTTCACGCACCACCGACCATGGCGACGGCGGCTCCGCCCCAAACAAGGAGATCTGAACATACAGAAAAGGGAGATTCGGCTCGCGCCATTCTCTTCGCCAGTCGCTAATCATCGTCGGAAGCGCCTTGGTATACAAAGGAGCGCGATCGCGATCTGTGTTCGACTCGCCCTGATACCAAATAACGCCTTTCACTGCCAGAGGCGTTAATGGCGCAATCATTCCATTGAAGAGTGCTCCTGGCTGCCACGAGAGAACCGCGCGCCGATCCTTTCGTGCGGGAAGGTCCTTTCCCGCAGCTCGCAGCGCGTTGTCTTCTGTTGTCTCTTCGGCAATGATCCTCAAATCGGAGCTGCGCCTTCGGTTCATCGTGTCAGAAAACGCAAGCGTCGGCAGAAGCGACGGTTCGGCACTCAGTGCTCGAATACTCGTCCACGCTTCGATCGGCGTTCCACCCCACGACGCCACAATAATCCCAACGGGAATCTTCTCGCGTTCCGCTAAACCACGCGCGAAGAAATAAGCAACAGCAGAAAAGGTCCCCGCCGCCTCCGGAGTGCAAACTCGCCACGAGCTGCTGGTCTGCATATCATCCAGCGGAAAAGTGGAACTCGTCTCAGCCACTGTCAGGAACCGCATCGTCGGATAATTTGCTGCCGCTATCTCCTTCGCGGAGTCTTTCACCGGCGTCGAAGGACCCCAGCCGCTCATCGGCATCTCCATGTTCGATTGGCCGGCAGCGATCCAGATATCTCCCACCAGGATGTCGTCCACACGAACATTGTTCGTCCCACTTACTTCCAGCGAGAAAGGACCGCCGGCCTCGCCAGGCTGAAAGTAGACCTCCCAGCGCCCTGTCTCGTCGGCCACTGCCTCCTGCCTCTCGCCGCGAAAGCTGGCAGTCACGTGTTCCTGAGCCTTCGCCCATCCCCAGATGTGGATAGGCGCCTGCCTTTGCAGAACCATGTGGTCGCTGAAGACCTTCGCTAGCTCAACTTCGGCCTGCGCCGTTCGTGCGAATGCAATGAAAATAGCAAGAGCTGCCAGCACAGCGTATTCCGTCCTTCGCAAACTTTGTCTCCAGCGCACCACAAATCCCTCCCGCATGGCATTCGTTCTCAGCTTCAAAGTAGACTCCGAGCGAAGTGAACCGCAGTCATGGCCGTTTCACCGTGACCTCGGCTACCACTCTAGCCCTATCCTCACAAATCATCGCTCGCACAAGCGCGTCCGTATGGTGAATACAAAGACCAGAGCCTGTTTGCACTATCCTCCGGTGCTAGGCAGGGTAGTGTAAACAGGCTCTCGAAAAGTCTTCTACAAACAGCGCTCACCGTCACTATGCAATCAATATAGCGTCGTATAAGCAGGGTTGACCTTTGACCCGAAACAGCATCTCGGTAGCACCCCTCTAGTTCCGGCGCTCATACTTCAGCACCGCCGACGATGTCGGCGTCGGCAGCACAACCTCCAGCCCCACATTCTCCAGCTCATCCGCCGAGTACTCCCTAGTACCTTGCGAATCAAGGTCAGTCACCGCGTAGCGCGCACCTGCTTCAAGCCCATGCAACTTCAGCCGCACCGCCCCAACTGCGCTACCCGCACGCCTGAAGACCTGAATCGCGCCCGTCTTCGCATCCGCGCGGTTATACTGCCAGGCCATCCACGCGCTCTCCGAAGAGTCGTAAGGCAGCAGCGGATAATAGTCGCCGAGCATCTCCGGCGCAACGCTGCGCCACTGAGCGACGGCCTTCTGCATCCACGCAACGTCTACGTCCGTGCGCCGCACATCCCAGCCCATGTTGATCTGCGGACTCCACGAACTGCGAAACACATAGTTGTCCCGCGGATCGTTCGGTGCACCAAAGTAAGGCACCCAGAACGGAAGTCCGTACCCGATATTCTGGCTGCCCGTCGGCTCGCCTCCATAGTCGCTGCGATGCATGGGCACAGCGCGCCGCAGTGTCTCCAGGTCGTCTCTCCGCCCGCCAGATGCGCACGTATCAATCTGCAGGCGTGGAAACAGCTTATGCAGCTGGTCCAGATAATCCAGAAACCCAGTCACATAGCGAATCTCCGTAATTCCCTGCCGGTCCGGAGCATCGCTATCCCGCCAGAAGGGCAGCGGCGCAATATTGAAGTCGATGCGGTACACATTGATTCCTTGCTCGCGGATCATATGTTCCAGCAGCTCCACAACCCACTTCTTCGCATCGGGATTCCCAAGATTCAACAAGCGTTGCCCGCGTGCTTCTTCTTGCGGATCGCGCAGCAGCCACTCCGGATGCTCTTTCCAAAGCGCGCTGTCACGCGTCACGCGCTCTAGCTCAAACCACACGATCGACTCGATCCCTTTGCTGCGCGCGTAATCCGTTACCGGCTTGAAGCCGTTCGGAAACCGCTTTGGATCGACCATCCACGTTCCCGTGTTCCACCAGTGCCCGTCATTGATGTACCAACCTGCATCCATCCACCACAGATCCGGCTTGATGCCCAATGCTTCATAGCGATCGATGAACTGCTTCTGGCTCTGCTCCGTGGCTCGCACCATCTCGTCAAACCAAAGCGAGCTCGACCCAGCCATGTGCGGCTCAATCTTCCCATTCGAGAAGCGCGGCTGATTGTCCGCGAGCATCCACGCGCGCCACAGGTTCTGTCCGCGCATCCAGTCGCTTCCGTTCCAGAACAGCAGCGCCACCAGAGGCGTCCGCACGCGTTCATGCGGAAGCAGCCTGAAGTGCGTGAGCTCCTGCCCTGCGCGCACGCGCACACCGTCTTCCTCATTCTTCGTAAAGTCCGCAGCCCACTGCCCCGGCCAGCCCAGCCCCACAATCACTCCCTGGCCCGACTCCTCAAGATTGAAGTAGCACATCGTTGCATCGGTTGGCCGGCCGCCCGATGTCGCAAGATGCATCGTGCTGCCATTATCCAGGCTGCTCAGGAACGGCTCGAAATCCTTCGGTCCCGCCGGGCTGCCGCGAAAATGATGAAGTGCAAACTGCGTTCCTGTCGCTGCGGAGAAGTCCGTATCGATGGCCGACACGTTCTCAAGAATCGGCGTCGGCACATCCCCCGTGTTCTCTAGATAGAGCGTCCACTCCACCACCGGATAGTCGCGCCACGTCTTCGCCACCATCACCACCGCCAGGCCCGTGGCAGGGTCAGTCCAGCTCAAGTCGTACTCCGTACGCTTGTCATCGAGCACATGCGAGCTGCTCTTCTTGATCCATGAGCCAAGGATTGCGTACGACGGTTTGCCGCCGTAAGTAAACGAGAACGGAATCGTCGTGGTCTTTGCATCTGCGCTCAGCCCCACCGGCAGATCGCCAAGGCGCACACTGCTCCCGTCCTGCAACACAACCCGCGCGTTGGCTAGAACACCCTCATCACACCAGCCATCCGCTTTCGCATTTCCATTTGCAATGCGGAACTCGGTCGCACCGTTCAGGTTCGCTTGCAGCGCTACTCCCGCCTGCCCCACCTTGATCTCGGGGCTCTGCGCAATCGTCTCTTTTCCAGCCTGCACCGCAAACTGCTGCTTCTGGTTCGAGTAGCCGCAACCGTACGAGCGCCCATCCAAACCCACCACCGCTTCAAAGGACTTCGCAGGCGATACCAGATGAACCGTAATCGCCTTCGTCTCTCCCATGAAGATGCCGTTCCCGAAATCCTCCGTGCCGATACGCAGCGGCTTGCCCTGGTGCTGGTTGCTCTCCATGCCTTCACGATCCGGCTGCAGATAGTTGCGATTCTCCAGGGGCAACACCTGCTCCTGAAACTTCGCCGCAGCCCATCTCGCCGCCCTCGACTGCTCTGCCGCCGTTGTCGCCGCCGCATTGCAAGTGAGCGTAAGGCCCAGAAAGAGCGCCGAGTGAAGAGCAACACACTGCCGTACCGACTTCATCGATTCCTCCAGTATTCGTGCTACCAATCGCGGGAGTAGCCCGCCGTCCATCCGCCGTCCACCACCAGCACATGACCCGTCACATACTTGGCTGCATCCGAAGCCAGGTAGAGCACCGCGTTCGCAATATCATCGGTCTCTCCCGGCCGCCCCAGCGGAATGTGGCTGATCAGGCTCTCGGACTTCGCTCTGTTCTCCTCGTTGTAGAAGAGCGAGCGCGTACCCTCCGTCAGGATCGAGCCAGGAGCAATCGCATTCACGCGGATGCCCAGCCGTCCAACTTCCAACGCATGCGACCGCGTGAAGTTGATCACGGCCGCCTTCGCAGCCGTAAAGGCGCACTGCTGCCGCGCCGGCACCACTCCCAGCGCCGAGCTGATGTTCACGATGACGCCCTGCTGTCTCGCCACCATCTGCGCAGACACGCTGCGCGAGCAGTAGAACGTCCCGTTCAAGTCGATGCGAACGATGCGCTCCCAGTCGGCATCTGCAAACTCGTGTACCGGCCGCCGCTCCTTCCCCAGATTGATCCCGGCATTATTTACAAGAATGTCGATCGGCCCAAGCGTCTTCGTCACGCCGTCCACCATCTCCTGCACCTGCTGCGCGTCGGAGATGTCTGCGCGGAAGTACACCGCATCGCCGCCCGCATTCTGAATCGCAGCGCAGGCCTCCACGCCATCCGCAATATCGTTGATCGCAACCCTTGCGCCGTTCTGCGCCAGGGCAAGCGCAATTGCGCGTCCAATACCTTGTGCGCCCCCGGTCACAAGCGCAATCCGTCCCTTCAAATCCACCTGCAGTGCGCTGCCCAATGCCTCACCGCTCCCTTCTCAGTCCCGCCACCGGATTCTCGAGCTCGCCGATACGCTCAATCTGCACCGTCACCCGATCGCCGTGCTGCAGAAACACCTGCGGATTCTGCGCGAAGCCCACGCCATCCGGCGTTCCTGTGCTGAGAATATCGCCCGGATGCAGCGTGACCCCCTGGCTGATGAACTCAATCAGTTCGCTCACCGGAAAGATCATCAACGCCGTCGTCGAGTTCTGCAGCGTGCGCCCGTTCACCGCACAGCGGATTGAAAGCGTCTGCGGGTCCGGGATCTCATCCGCGGTAACCAGACACGGACCAAACGGGCCAAACGTATCCTGGCTCTTCGCGCGCACCCACTGCCCATCGGCACGCTGAAAGTCACGCGCGCTTATGTCATTCAGGCACGTGTACCCCGCCACATAATCCAGCGCATCCTTCCGCGAAACTCCGCGACAGGTCTTTCCAATCACCACCGCCAACTCTGCTTCGTAGTCCACCTCCGCAGTTCCCGGAGGAATCTCAATCGCATCACCCGGACCGATAGCGCAACCGCCCCATTTGGCAAAAAACATCGGCTGCGTCGGAATGCTGTCGCCGCCTTCTTCCGCGTGCGCGCGGTAGTTGCGCCCCACGCACAGAATGTTTCTCGGCTCATACAGCTGACCTGCGCTGCACTCGGCAAGCGGACGAACCAGTGCGTGCCGCGTTGCAAACTCGATGCCCGCGGCAAGCAGTGCACGCGCCTCTTTAATGCCGTCCTCGCGAAGCACCATCTCTTCGAGCGTCAGCGGCAGCGCACGCGCCGATTCAAACAGCTCGCGAAGTTCGCTGAACACGACAACCCCATCTGCGGTCTCAGCTGCAAGGCGCGGGCCATCCGCAGTGCGAACAGAAATCAGCTTCATCGGCCACGCTCCCTCTGGGTCACCGCATCCGCCCACACCAGCGCGCTCTCCGGCCTCTCCCACATCAAAATGTCGCGCGCAGCCTCAGCCGCCTTGATCTGCAACAGGCGCACCGCCCGCGTCGAAA
>Ga0318572_10000507_pt1 | contig 14731 bp, 11 predicted proteins | sample GRESIP089b5f20_FD_202528 | JGI IMG/M metagenome (GOLD analysis project Ga0318572, IMG submission 202528) | Tropical soil microbial communities from Luquillo Experimental Forest, Puerto Rico - GRE.SIPMG.089b5f20 | ecosystem: Environmental > Terrestrial > Soil > Tropical forest > Bulk soil...
CCTCGACATCACCAACAAGCGCGAGCAAGTTCGCGAATCCGCCCACTCTGACGTAATTAAAGCGCAGCTTGAAGAGCAACAACGAGCCCGCGAATTGGAAGATGCGAAGCTTGCGTCTGAGAAATCTCGTCTGGAGCTCGGCGTCCTGCTCTTTCCCGATCCACGTTCGCCATACGAGCTCGCAGATGATGCGGCTTCGCCTTCAATGCCTGAACATGCAGAAGTTGAACAAGCCGCAGCGAAGAACAACCCTGAGCTGAAAAGCGCGTTGGCGGCTGTCAGCTTCGCGAACGCAGACGTGCTCACCGCACGTGGAGCCTATCTTCCTACCATCGGCCTCAACTACACCTACGGCATCGATGCCCCGCAATTCGCAACCAACGGCGCCGATCACTCGCGCAATCTCGGTTACTCCGCAAGCGTCACCGTCGATTTGCCTGTGTGGGATTGGTTCACTACGCAGCACAAGATCAAGCAGAGCGAGATACGGCGCGACGTTGCGCGCGTCACTCTGACCTCTACACAGCGACACCTGATCGCGCAGCTCGACGAAGCGTACGCTGAAGCAGTCGCCGCGCACAACCAGCTCACCTCGCTCGATGGCAGCGCCAAGGGAGCCGCAGAGAGCCTGCGTCTCACGCGCATGCGTTACACCGGTGGTGAGGCCACCGTGCTAGAAGTCGTCGACGCACAGTCAACTCTCGTAGCTGCTGAAAATGCACGCGAAGATGGCCAGGTCCGCTATCGCATGGCTCTCGCCAATCTGCAGACTCTTACAGGGACAATGTGACCCAATGGAACTGAAGCTCACTTCGATTCAAATGAACCGGCCATCCACTCCGTCCACGCAAGTGCTCTATGCAGCACTGCTGCTTCTAACACTGGCGGTCACTGCTGGCTGCAAGAAAGAAGCTGCACCTCCGGTTGAAGTTGCGGTGCAAGCCGAAAAGCCCGAACAGGGCGAAATCACTGAGCATATCGCTGCAGATGCTATCCTTGCGCCCATTGCGCAGGCGGCCATCGTCCCAAAGATCTCCGCTCCCGTGCGCAAGTACTACGTGCAGCGCGGAGCGCATGTGAAGTCAGGGCAGCTGCTTGCAACGCTAGAGAACGCCGACCTCTCGGCTGCAATGCTCGATAACAAGGGTTCCTTCGAAGCTGCTCAAGCCGCCTATCAAACAGCGACTCGTGCTCAAGTGCCTGAAGACACGCAACGTGCCCAACTCGACTTCAATCAGGCCAAAGCTAATCTGGAGTTGAACCAGAGCATCGTCAATAGCCGCAAGCAGCTCTTCGCGGAAGGCGCAATCCCGGGTCGAGATCTGGATACAGCGCAAGCCGCACTGGTCCAGGCGCAAGCCGCCTACGATACCGCAAAGACGCATCTCGACTCCATGACGAAAGTCAGCCATGACGCAGCGCTCAAGGCCGCAAAGGGTCAGCTCACGTCGGCAGAAGGCAAACTGAACGGGGCTGCTGCAATGGTTGGCTACTCTGAAATTCGCACACCAATTAGCGGAGTTGTGACAGATCGTTCCTTGTTCGCAGGCGAGACTCCAGCAGCCGGTGCTCCGCTCATCACGGTAATGGACACTTCGACCCTGATTGCAAAAGCTCACATCGCCCAGATTCTCGCGCAACAGCTCAAGCTAGGCGACGCAGCCAGCGTGCGCGTCCCAGGAATCTCAGAGCCCGTCAAAGCCGTCGTATCGCTCGTCAGCCCCGCGCTAGACCCCGGCAGCACCACCGTTGAAGTCTGGCTTAATATCGACAATCGCAGCGGCACGCTCAAGGTCGGCACGCCGGTTAAAGCGCTTGTCTCAGGCCGCACCATCGCGCAGGCATGGAAGATTCCGCAGTCTTCCATCCTCACTGCAGACGACGGCAGCAAGTCCGTGATGGTCATTGCCGACGGCACTGCCCACCGCAAAGCTGTCACACTCGGCGTCACAGACGGCGATGATGTGCAGATTCTAAGTGGCCTTTCTCCATCTGACCAGGTCATTACATCCGGCTCCTACGGGCTGGATGAAGGCACACACGTGAAGATTGGCCCAGCGCAGGCCGATGATGACGATGCAAAGCCAGCCGCCGCAAAAGCTGGAGGCGATAACTGATGGCTTCCACCGTCGATCGCCCCAGCAACGCAAGACCTTTCTGGCTTGCTCAACACACCAGCACCATTTTTTTCTTCGTCATCATTCTGACGATCGCAGGCATCTATCTTGCCTTCCAGGTGCCAATATCAGTTTTCCCTGAGACCAGTTTCCCGCGCGTCGTCATCGGTGTAGACAACGGTGTTATGCCCGTTGAGCAGATGGAAGTCACCATCACACGCCCCATCGAGAGCGCCGTGAATGCTGTGCCAGGGCTGCGCACCGTCCGTTCCGTCACAAGTCGCGGTTCGGCAGAAATCAGCCTCTTCTTCGACTGGAATCTGGATATGGTGCGCCAGCTTCAGCTCGTCGACGCTGCTCTCTCGCACGTGCAACAGACACTTCCACCTTCCGCGCATATCACCACCAACCGCCTCACATTCGCCACGTTCCCTATCCTTGGCTATAGCCTCACCTCCGACACAGTTCCGCAGGCGCGCCTCTGGGAGATCGCAACTTATCAGCTCAAACCGCCGCTCAACCGCGTCACCGGCGTTAGCACTGTCGTTGTACAGGGCGGCCAAGTCCCAGAGTTCCATGTCGTTCCCAATCTCGCTTCCATGGCCGCGTCCGGTGTCACCATCACTGACCTGCTCAACACCATTCAGGCCTCCAACATCATCGATTCACCTGGCCTCTACGAAGCGAACCATCAGCTGATTCTCGGCCTCGTTGGAGCACAAGTGCATGATGCTGAGGCTCTCGGTCAGCTTGTGGTGAAGACCACTTCTACCGGCGCCCCCGTGCGCATCGCCGATGTAGCTGCGATCGAAAAATCCGTCCAGCCCGTTTACACTACCGTCACCGCAGACGGCAAGCCCGCGGTACTGCTCAACATCGCACGCCAGCCCGACAGCAACACCGTCGCAGTCGCAGATGCCGTGTCGGCGCAGATCAAAGAGCTGCAGAAGAATCTTCCGCCCGGTGTGCGTCTAGCACCCTTCTACGATCAGTCGCAACTCGTGCGCAATAGCATCGCCAGCGTACGCGACGCCATACTTATCGGTCTGGTGCTTGCCTGCGTCATCCTCTTTCTATTCCTTCGCGACTGGACTTCTTCACTTATCGCCGGCCTCGTCATCCCCGTCACCGTTGCCATCACCTTCGTTGTCCTCTGGATGCTCGGCCAGAGCTTCAACCTGATGACGCTCGGAGGACTTGCCGCTGCCATCGGTCTTGTCATCGACGACGCAATCGTTGTGGTTGAGAACATCGTCATGCATCGCGACAACGGCGAAACGCGCCTACAGGCCGTACGCATGGCGCTCAAAGAGCTGAAAGCGCCGCTGATCGGCTCCACCATCACGCCTGTGGTTGTGTTCCTTCCGCTTGTTGCCGTCAGTGGCGTAACCGGATCATTCTTCCGAGCGCTCGCCATCACCATGGCAGCCGCATTGCTCACGTCTCTCGTGCTTGCTCTCACCTGGACCCCGGGCCTGAGCTTCGTGTTCCTTCGCAATAAAGCGAATGCCACACCACACTCGCATCACACCGCAGGCAAACTGCTCGAGTATATCCTTGGCATTCATCGCAAGCTTCTAACCCGCGCGCTTGCTCAGCCCGTGTGGCTCGGCGTGGCTTGTCTAGTGCTCGTTGTTGGCACATGGTTCGGCTATCGGGCCCTCGGTTCTGACCTATTACCGGAGATGGACGAAGGCGGCTTCGTACTCGACTACATCATGCCTGCCGGCAGCTCGCTTGCTGAAACCAACCGCGTCCTCGAGCACGTGGAGAAGATTCTCCGCTCGACGCCTGAGGTTGAAAGCACTTCGCGTCGCACCGGTCTACAAATGGGCTTGGCCGCGGTCACGGAAGCCAACACCGGTGATTTCACCGTGATGCTCAAGTCAAAGCGCAGCCGCCCCATCGACGATGTTATCTCCGACGTTCGCGCCCAGATCAAAGCAACCGAGCCCGAGCTCGACATTGAGTTCACACAGGTCCTTCAGGACATGATCGGCGATCTCTCCAACGCGCCTGAACCCGTCCAGATCAAGATCTTCTCGACCGATGAAGCCATGCTCGCACAACTAGGCCCGCGCGTCGGCGCCGCGATTGAGAAGATCGACGGCGTTGTCGATGTGCAGAACGGCATTGAGAACACCATCAGTGGCCCCGCTACTGCCTTTCAGGTCAACCCGCAGATTGCCTCTCAACTTGGCTTTACTCCCACAGAGGTTTCAGAGGATGCCACTGCTATCCTCGACGGACTTCCGGCCGCCGACCCCCTCATCGCCAACGATCGCCCCTACACGATTCGCGTGCGCTTGTCTGACGAACATCGCACCTCGCTTGATGCGATACAGAACACCGTGTTCACAAGCGCTACCGGCCATACCGCTACGCTCGGGTCGCTAGCCTCTATCCAACAGCTTCCACCGCAGAACGAAATCCACCGCGAGAATCTGCAACAGATGGTTGTTGTAACCGGTCGCTTGGAAGGCGCGGATCTGGGCACCGCTATGGCCCGTGTTCGTCAGACGGTTGCAGACCTGCATTTGCCTCCGTCCGTTCGCGTGACCTACGGCGGCACCTACGAAGAGCAGCAAAAGTCCTTCCGCGATCTTCTTCGCGTTCTCGTTCTCGCTCTCGCTCTGGTCTTCGGTGTACTGCTTGCCGAATTCCGACACTTCCCTGCCGCCGTAGCGATCCTCTCATCCTCTGTGCTCTCCATCGCCGGCGTCATCTTCGCACTTCTCATCACGCAAACCACGTTCAACGTCTCGTCCTTCATGGGACTCATCATGGTTATCGGCATCGTCGCCAAAAATGGCATCCTGCTTCTCGACGCCGATGAGCGCTATCGCGCCGAAGGGTTCTCCGCAAAGGACGCCATGATTCACGCTGCCCAACGCCGTCTGCGTCCGATCGTCATGACTGCCATCGCAGCCATCTGCGGTATGCTGCCTCTCGCCTTTGCGCTCGGCGCGGGGTCTCAGATGCTCCAGCCTCTCGCCATCGCCGTCATCGGCGGCCTGCTCATCTCCATGTTGCTCAGTCTCATCGTCACACCCGTCGTCTACTTCCTGCTCACGCGCAATCGCACAACGGACACTCCACTGGAGGCCTGATCCATGTCTGCCTCTAAAACTGCCCTGTTCTCTACGCGCTTACAATCGTTGCAGTCGCCAACCTCGTGCGAATCTGTCTGCAACCGTCCAAGGAGCACCTAGTGCGCGTACTCGTTGTCGAAGACGAACCTCGCCTCGCAGAAAATATAGCCACAGCGCTGCGTGAAGGGCCTGGTTACGCGGTTGATATCTGCCATGACGGAGCGGATGCACTCCATTTATGTACGACCGTTGCCTTCGACCTCGTCGTTCTCGACCTGATGATCCCCAAAATAGATGGCCGTCATGTTCTTCAATCGATCCGCGCAAAGCATGGGCAAACACCGGTGCTGATCCTGACCGCCATTGCGGACACACGAAGCATCATTGATCTGCTTAATCTCGGCGCAGACGACTACATGACCAAGCCCTTCGATCTCGGCGAGTTGATAGCGCGCGCGCGTGCACTTGTTCGCCGCGGCAAGGGACTTCGCGAAACGCATCTCACCATTGGTGATGTGCAGCTAAACATGGTTGAGCAAGCGGTCGTCGTGCGCGGCCAAACAGTTGATCTCTCGCCGACCGAGTACCGTATCCTCGAATACCTCATGCACCATCCCCGCCAGATCATCTCCAAGCAAACGCTGCTCGAACATCTCTACGACTTCACCTGGGAACACCACTCCAACGTCATTGAAGCGCATGTCTCCAATCTCCGCCGCAAGCTCCGCACTGCAATGGCGGAAACGTCTGTAGAAAACCTCCGCAGCCGTGGTTACCGCCTCAGCACAAGCGCCGAGGTTACCTCGTGAGCACTCAGTCCATCGTACGCAGAGCCACGGCAATGGTGCTCGCCGTCGAACTGATCTGTGGTGTTGCTCTTTGCGGCACAGCTATTCTGCGCGAGCGCCATGGCCGCTATCATGAACTCGACGAAATGGTGCGCGGCAGCGCCGACTCGCTCGCAGGAGCCGTACAGGATGCAGAAGACCCCGGCGACCACATCACCGTTAACACAGAGGAGTTCCACACGCGGCGCGGCGATCTCTATGCTGCTTACTCTGACGACCATCGTCTGATTGGCCTTTCAGAAGATGCCGCAAGAGGCTTGGTTCTCCAGCCAAACGACGGATTCAGCAACCTGCGTTTCAACGGCCACACATACCGCGTCTACCAGCACGACGCAGTGCGCATTATTGACAGGTACGAGACCGGCGGCGTCGGACTGCGTCGCCCTTTCACCGTCCTCTATGCGATCCCAATGGATCACATCTGGCACGAGGTTCTTGATGCAACGGAATTCTTCCTTCTTCTCACCTCGGCATCTCTGTTCCTCACTGCTGTGCTGATCGTTGTTCTGCTGCGCCGCCTGTTGCGCCCACTAAACGAACTCGCATCAAGTGCCAGCGCGATTGACGCACGCTCACTCCAGTTCGATTCACCTGCCTCCGCAATACGCACTCAGGAACTCCGGCCCGTCGCAGAGGCAATTGCACACTCGATGACCCGCCTCAAGAGCGCATTCGATCTTCAACGCCGCTTCATCAGCGATGCAGCCCATGAGTTGAAAACCTCAGTCGCCGTGGTCCGCTCGAGCCTGCAGGTGCTCACGCTGCGCAGCCGCTCAGCCGAACAGTACCAGGCCGGAATCGACCGCGTACTCGCCGACAATGCGCGCGTCGAGGAACTCGTGGCACGCATGCTCACTCTTGCACGCTTCGAAGAGTCACCAACTTCCGGCTCATGCCAACTCGACGAGCAGGTCCAGATAGTACTGCAAACTCTCAACGACACCGCAAGTACCAGCGGCGTTCGTCTGCGTGCATCGTGCGGCCAACCATGCACGGTCTCGCTCTCCACGGATGCAGCGCAGACCCTCGTCTCCAACCTCGTCGTAAACGCAATCCAGCACAGCCCGCATGACTCTGAAGTTGTCGTGCACGTGTCGAAACCTGACGGTAACAACATCATTCTCGAGGTGCAGGACTTCGGATCGGGCATCGCGCCTGAGAACCTGCCTCATGTCTTCGAGCGCTTTTTCCGCGAAGACCCTTCACGCTCCCGCGCCACCGGCGGCGCAGGCCTTGGACTCGCAATCTGCAAGAGCATCGTTGAAGGCGCCGGTGGAACGATACAAATCCAAAGCGAGAAAGATTCCGGCACCCTGGTCATCGCCCGAATCCCAACGTCATAACACTCCGCTTTTCAAGCCCGTGCAGTTTCTTTCTGGCCTTTATTGATTCTTAAGGTTTGCTCGGTACTCTTGCTTCTGCTCGTTAAAGCCAAGCTCCAACCTCTACCAGGAGAACCAAAATGCGAAAGTCACATCTGCTCGCTTCTCTCTCACTGCTGTGCGCGATGGCATTAACAGCCGTTGCACAGCCCACTTGGTCCGTAAAGCGAACCTTCCACATCGGCGGCGAAGGCGGCTGGGATTACGTCACAGTCGATGCCGCAAACCATCGCCTCTTCGTCACGCGCTCCACGCACACACAGGTCATCAACACCGACTCGGGCACCTTGATTGCGGACATCCCGGGCCAAAAACGCTCGCATGGCGTAGCCATCGTCCCAAAGCTCAACCGTGGCTTCATCACTGATGGCGGTAGTGGCACCATCGTCGTCTTCGATCTGACGACCTATGCCGTCCTCGGCCAGCTCACAGCGCTGCCAGACGCGGATGGCATCATCTACGATCCCGCTACCGACCTCGTGCTCGCTGTTGCCGGGGATGCTAACGCCCTTCTTGCCTTCAAGCCCGATGTCGATCCGAAGGGCTCGGCAGGCGCGCCAATCAAGCTGCCCGGCGGGCCTGAGTTCCTCGCTGTCGATGGCAAAGGCAAGGCCTTTGTAAATCTCGAAGACAAGAATCTCGTCGCTGTCGTCAATCTGAATGAGCGAAAGGTTACAGCGCAGTGGCCCGTAGCTCCCGGCGGTCACCCTGTAGGAATGGCAATTGATGCCGAACACCATCGCATCTTCATCGGGTGCCGCAACCCGCAGAAGATGATCGTCATGAACACCGAGACAGGCGCTATTGAGGCCACGCTTCCCATTGGTGCAGGTGTCGATGCTGCAGCCTTTGTAGATGGACAGGCGTTCGCAAGCTGCGGAGACGGATCAGTCACCGCCATTTCCGAGAAAAATGGCAAATTTGAAGTCGCTCAAACCGTAAAAACGCTCCAAGGCGCGCGCACTATGGGCGGAAGCAGTAAGCACCTCTACCTGCCAACGGCCGAACTAGAACCCGCGACCACCGGCCGGCCCAAAGCAAAGCCAGACACTTTCATGATCCTCGAAGTCACGCCACAGTAGCGAACCGCGTACGACCCGATTCAACTGTAGTTCCGATCCGCAAACTAACTCAGCCGCCGGCGAGGCCGCCGCAATTGCAGTGGTCTCACTGACGGCTGTATCAGGTTTTCCCGTCGGTTATCCTGCTTCCGTGCGCATACTTCCAGCCTTGCTTCTCCTTGCCGCAAGTCCTTTGGGCAGCACCGCCGCTTCGCCGCGGCCCGATCCCCGCGTAGCCGAGCTCATCCGCACTCTAGACATGCACGTGCTGCCAAAGGAATCGGGCTATCTTGCGCTGATTGGTTCTTCGGCCATCATGACACCGGTGCACGGCAAGCAGATCGCAGTGCAGAGCCAAGTGTATTACATGCTCACGCGCGATCTGCCCATCAACTACCTGCACTGGCTCGAGCCCGACGACACGCACATCCTTATCGAAGGCGGTCCGGTCGACTACTTCATCTTCCATCCGGACGGTAAAGTGGAGAAGAAAACCCTCGGCCGCAATCTGACTGCGGGCGAGCGTCCAGTCATTGCCGTTCCTGGAGGATGCTGGAAGGCACTGCGCCTGCACCCCGGCGCTTCCTACGCTCTCATGGCCAACGCACTCTCACCGGAGTTTACGCCGGACCGCGTGCACATCGGAGCCGGCCCCCGCTGGATTGCTCGCTATACAGGTGCAGCGCCTTGGGCTACACCCGAGGCGCTGCGATCGTTCATTGGTCCTAATTGGCTGCCAGATGAATAGCTGAACCTGATTTATGCAGGCCAGGACATCCTGTTGCTACGGCTCGATGAAGTGAATCCCATATCAGCCGAAATGCCGCGCACACACTGCAGCAGGTGGTTCGCGATTGTCGGCAGCTTCTGCGCAGTCACGCGAAACGACGGCCCCGACACGCTGACCGCAGCCACCGGCAGCCGCTGCGTATCCAGCAGAGGCACAGCGATGCAGCGCAAGCCTTCCTCAAGCTCTTCATCGTCAATGGCGTAACCGCGACGCCGTGTCTTTTCGATCTCCGCCCGCAGAGCTTCTGCCGAAGCTATCGTGCGATGCGTGTGCCGCTCAAACTTCGTCCGCCGAATGATCTCGTTTACGCGCTCTTCCGGCAGGAATGCCAACATCGCCTTGCCCACCGAAGTGCAGTGCACCGAATTGCTCGATCCGATACGCGTAATCATGCGGACCGTGCGCGTGGGTTCAATCTTGTCGATGTAGATCACACGCGACTGCTCCAGGATGCAGAGGTGCGCGGTCTCTTCCGTCTCCGCCACCAACCGCCGCAAATGAGGCTGCGCCCGCTCGCGCAAGTCATACTGTTCGATCGCCCTGTTGCCAAAATCAAAGAGCCGAAGCCCAAGCCGGAACTTGCCACTGTTCGTGCGCTCCACCATGTGATGGCGCTCCAGCACCATCAGAAAGCGGTGTGCCGTGCTCTTGTGCAACTGCAGCGAAGCTGCAACCTGTGCCAGGCCAAGCGGAGAATCGCTTTCGGCCAACAAATCCAGAACAGCAAATGCTCGGTCCAGGGCCTGAACCTTATAAGTGCCTTGCGGGGATGCGTCTCGCATTATGAACCTCAGTGCCGCAAAATGATTACAAGACAAGTCTCTCAAGATATGAGATTCGTGTCAACAGCTGAGACGCACTGCTCCCGGCATCCCGCAGTGCGGGTTTGCGCTATTTTTCGTCCGTATCGCCTTCGCCCGGCGCGAGGAAAAGATTCGCTTCCAGCCCGTGCTGGCGCGTGTAGAGGTCGTAGTAGCGCCCGCCGAGCGCGTAGAGCTCCGCATGATTGCCACGCTCCACGATCGTGCCCTGCTCTACCACCAGGATCTGATCGGCACGCCGGATCGTCGATAGCCGGTGCGCAATAACAAACGTCGTGCGCCCCTGCATCAACTGCGACAATCCAGCCTGGATCATCGCCTCGGACTCGGAATCCAACGAACTTGTCGCCTCGTCCAGAATCAGAATGCGCGGCTCTGCCAGCAGTGCCCGCGCGATGGAGAGCCGCTGCCGTTGGCCGCCCGAGAGCTTCACGCCGCGCTCACCTACGATCGTGTCGTAGCTCTCCGGGAATCGCTCAGCAAACTCATCCACCCGCGCCGTACGACACGCAAACAGGAATTGTTCCTCCGTCGCATCCGGCCGCGAAAACATGACGTTCTCGCGAATCGATCCGTCGAACAGGAACGAGTCTTGCAGCACAACACCAAGTTGCGAGCGGAATGAGTCCAGGTTCACATGTGCAAGGTCAAAGCCGTCCACCAGCACGCGCCCTTGCAGCGGGACGTGAAAAGCACACAGCAAGCTGATAATCGTTGACTTCCCCGACCCCGACGATCCAACCAGCGCAGTCACCGTTCCCGGCTGCGCATCAAAGCTGATCCCGTGCAGTACAGGCTTGTCCGTCTCATACGCAAACTCGACGTCTTCGAATCGCACAGCACCCTTGATTGCAGGCATCTGCAGGGTGCGTTCGGGTGACTGGTTCTCTTCCAGCTCCGCCAGAATCTCGCTCGTGCGGTCCAGCCCGGCAAACGCCTCTGTCAGCTGGGTGCCAATATTCACGATCTGGAAGACCGGCGCAATCATGAACGCAAGAAACATGTTGTAGCTGAAGTAGTCGCCGACGGTCCATGAGCCGCCTAGAACGCTGTGCCCGCCGAGCCACATCACCAACGCCGACACCAGCCCCAGCACAGTCGTAGAGGCCGAAGCCAACATGCTTGTCATCGTGAGCGACTTCATCACGTTCTCAAGCAGCCGCTCCACGCCTGCAGAGAACACCGTATGCTCGCGATCTTCCGCGTGATAGCCCTTGATGACGCGCACGCCACCGAGTGACTCCGTCAGCCGCCCCGTTACTTCGGCATTGATCTTCGATCGCTCGCGAAAAATCGGTCGGATAACCTTGAACCCGTACTGGAGAACGAAGACGAATGAACCCACAACAGCAAAGACCGTGAGCGTTACTGTCACACTGCGGTGCAGCAGGTAGATGAAGGCCAGAACTGCTGTGAGCAAGCCGCCAGTGAACTCCACCAGTCCGGTACCGACAAGGTTGCGCACGCCCTCCACATCCGACATGATGCGCGCCACCAGTGTTCCTGTGCGGTTCTCGTCGTAGTAGGCCACTGGCAACAGGCCCACATGCTTCTGCACCTGCCGCCGCATCTCTGCAATCAGCCGCTGCCCGGCCTTTGACAAAAGCTGCGTGAGTGAAAACGACGTGATCGCCTGTACCAGCATCGCGCCAAACACGACCGCGATCATCTTCGGCAAAAGCGCCGGATCGCCGTGCGGCGATAAAACTTTATCCAGCAGCGGCTTCGATGTCCACGGCAGCACGAGGCCCGCAACGCGGTTAATGCCCATCAGAACGATGCCGCCCAGCAGCAGCCCCTTGCGCGGCGCCACAAGCGCGCGAATCTGGGGCCACAGCTTCTTGTAATCCACCTTGCGCTTGGGCAGATCGCCCTGTCCGGCTCGCGTTCCGCGTCCATGCGACGGACGCTCGGCACGCATGTTCATGCCCATCCCACCACGCATCGTACCCACGCGCTACACAGCTCCCGTGCGCCGTGCATCGACGAACGACTTCACGCACATCAGCACATAGATAAGCAGCAGCCCTGCCATCGTCAGCTGCGAGCCTAGCGCGAACTTGTTCGGGTCAACACCTTCTGCGCGTGCGTTGCCATACACGGACAGCGCCCGCCACGCCGCGCCAAGAAACCCGATCAGTCCGATCGTCACGTTGATGTGCATGAACAGCTTGCGTTTCTTCTCGTTGGGACTGATTGCCAGCCATCCGAACACGCCCAGAGCCAAACCGAACCACGCCGGAATCAACGCGGTTGGATAGTGGCTACCTGTGCCGAAGAACCCGACCAGTCCCAGCACAATCAGCAGCGCTGCAAACAATAGGGAAATCTTTGCCATCGCTTCGTTCCTCTTCCTTCAGTTCTTAACCTGTTACGAGTCTATGTGAGGGATGCCCAGCCTTGCGTCAGGATTCATAATCCACGCCACGACCTCGGCAGCCAGCGTCTCCGGCCCCGCATCACTGGTCAAGTGCAGCACATTGGCGCCTTTCGGGGGCTCCAACGTGTCCAACTGACTACCCAAAAGGTGCGGATTCATGTAGTGGCCCGTGCGATGTGCCAGCCGAGCTTCAATAGCCTGTCTCGGCGGGTCCAGCCACACAAAGCGCACATCGCTCAGCCCCTCTGTCAGCCGCTCGCGGTAGGTCTCCTTCAGCGCGGAGCATGTCAACACTCCGCTCACCCCTCGACCTTGCCAGCCTTTCAACACATCGTGCAGCGCATCCAGCCACGGCCAGCGGTCATCGTCATTCAGAGGCGTGCCTGCCGCCATCTTCGCCCTGTTCGCAGCCGAGTGATAATCGTCGCCCTCGGCCATCGCCCATCCAAGCTGCGCAGCAACCATTGCCGCCACGGTCGACTTACCCGATCCGCTCACGCCCATCAGCACCAGCAGCATCGCACCTAGCTCCCCGCCGCCTGGCGCATGTCGTCCAGCACCTGATCCGCAGTCCACTCATTGCCGGGGTAGAACTTCGCCACCTTGCCGTCGCGCCCAATCAGCGTCGTCGACAGCGTGTGGTTGATGGTGCCGTCTGCCGCATCGCTGATGCCCACGTCGAAGTACTTCGCCATTTCAGTGATCGAACGCTTATCGCCTACAGCAAAATCCCAGTGTTCAAATGCCTTCTTCGCGTCGCCGCCAATGTATCCCTCGCCGTAGAGCTTCAGCTTCTCCGGCGTGTCATTCGTAGCGTCGAAGCTGATGCTCATCAGATGCGTCTTCGCATACAGCTTTGAGTCCGCCGCCAGCTTCTTTTCAATATTGGCAAAGTTCCTCGTCACCAACGGACAAAAGTTTGGCAACGGGCAGCGAGTATAGATGAACGTAACCAGCAGTTCTTTCCCGTGAAACTGGCTCAGCCGCACAGTACGCCCATCCTGATTCCGCAGGGCGAAATCGGGCACCACATCGCCCGGTGCTGGCACGTGGTATATCGATATCGGCCTGTAATCCGGCTTTGCCTGCCCCACAACAACGATATGATCCAGCAACACCGTTGCGTCGTCACCTTGCGACACCAGCACATCTGCCGTGATCACATCGCCCGGGTGCAGTTCGCTCATCACGCTCGGGTCCTTCAGCTTATACGGCATGGTCATCGCTTCCATGAAGCCAGGAATCGCATCGTGGTCCAGAGTCACTTCGCCTGTCTTCGGACTAGCCGACACGACCTTGCCGCGAAGATGGTACGTCTTGAACGGGCCGTTTGCTGATTGAGTGGAGGACTGTTGCCCCGGCCGGCATCCCGCCAGCGGCAGCCACGCCAGGAGGAGAAGAAAACACAGGCGTCGCATCATCCTCCAAGTGTACATCCCGCACGCCCTCTGGCGGCCTCCCTGCGCCTCAGCGTATAACCCATTCATGGGGCTTTCCGCAGGCACTCAGATCGGCAGCTGGCTGCAGTCCGGAGGTCTCGTTCTCACCGCCAGCGACCGTGCTGCCCGCGCCCTCGTCCTGGCCTTCCATGAGCGCCGCCGAGCGGAAGGGCTTTCGGCCTGGCCCGCGCCTTCCATCCACACGTTCGCTACCTTCGCGCGCTCCGCGTGGGAGGCTCGCGTCACCGACGACCGCCTGCTCCTCTATCCCCAGCAGGAGCAATCCCTCTGGGCCTCCATCCTTGCGCGCGAAGATGGCCTGCTCACGCTGCTTGAAGGCCCTCGGCAGCGTCTTGCCGCCCTGGCTGCTGACGCACACGCTCTGATCTGCTCCTACACCTCACGCTACCTGCAGCCTGCAGCGCGCGCTTCGTGGGACAGCGATGCCGCTGCCTTCAGCCGCTGGCTCACTGAGTTCGATGGCGAGTGCGAGCACCACCGTGTGCTGAGCTCGGCGCGCCTCCCGCTCGAACTTATCGATCTCCTGCACGCTGACACGGCAATACGCCCGCCGCTGCTGCTCGTCGGCTTTGATCGTTTGCTTCCAAGCCAACGCGCCGTCTTTGATGCATGGGGCAACTGGCAAGAGCTCTCCCCGCCCGCACCAGCGTCAGCGGTCCACTTCTACTCCGCTGCCGACGAAGCCGCCGAATTCTCAGCGTGTGCCGCATGGTGTGCCAGCGAACTTGCCGAACGTCCCAGCGCCCGCATTCTCGTCCTCGCGCAATCGCTCTCTACGCG
>Ga0318572_10000508_pt1 | contig 14691 bp, 11 predicted proteins | sample GRESIP089b5f20_FD_202528 | JGI IMG/M metagenome (GOLD analysis project Ga0318572, IMG submission 202528) | Tropical soil microbial communities from Luquillo Experimental Forest, Puerto Rico - GRE.SIPMG.089b5f20 | ecosystem: Environmental > Terrestrial > Soil > Tropical forest > Bulk soil...
CCTAGAGACTAGGGAATAGAAAAAGCCCGGCCGCCAAAAGGCGGCCGGGCTGTGTTGTGTGCGGGTGTTTTCGGTTGGATTAGGGGACTTGCTTTTCCGGGTCTCAGAAGCGAGACCCGGGGTGCCCATTTTTTGTGATGGAGATGTGGCTACTGGCCGGAGTTGGCGCGGATGAAGTTGGCGGTCTGGTCGTGGAGGGCTTTTTGGGCGGCCTCGTTGACGTAGACCATGTGGCCGGTCTCAAAGAAGTGCCAGGAGATGTTGTCTTCTAGCTTGGCCGGGATGGGGAGATGCTTCATCTCGTACTCGGCGCCGAAGTAGAGGGTGCCGAGGTCGTAGTAGCCGCCCATGAGCAGGACCTTCATGTGGGGGTTGCGCTTGATGGCGAAGGCGAGGTCGCCCATGACGTTGACGCTGGCTTCCCAGCCCTGGCCGTCGGGCGGGTTGTGATGCATGTCCCAATGGAAGCCGGGGGCGGTGTAGGCGCCGGGCAGGTAAGTGAGGTTGTCGCCGTACTTCAGGTCTTCGCGGGCGTACTGGTTGATGGCGGTGACGTAGGCGGCCTGGATGGCCTCGTCGAATGGATCGTAGTCGGCTTCCTTGCTGAGGGGATCCATGTCGGGTCCCTTGTAGCGGGTGTCGAGGCGGCCGGTGGTTAGGCCTTCGGGAGCCTGGAGCTGCTTGGAGAAGTCGCCGCCGGAGACGCGGAGGTTGGCCTTGTACCAGTAGTCGGCGGGGAGACCGGTATAGGAAGAGAGCTTCTCGGCAAGGGCGTGCTTGTGCTCGTCGGTGAGGCTGGCGCCTTGCAGAAGGGCGGAGGCGTATTCGCCGAGGGCGAACTGCTCAACCTCGTGGAGGAAGGGTTCGAGCTCGGCGGGGCGGTTGGCCAGCTTGTGGTGGTACCAGGCGGTGGCAGCCATGGAGGGCAGTGAGAGGAAGAACGGGTTCTCGTTGCCGGGGTTGCCCTCGGGGCCGTCGGCGGAGTCATTGAAGCTGAGGATCTGCGAGAGAAGGATGACGCCGTTGAGGTCGACACCCTGGAGGAAGCGCGAGAGGACGGCGCTGCGGGTAGTGCCGTAGCTTTCACCGAAGATAAACTTGGGCGAATTCCAGCGTGAGTACTTGGTGAGGAAGCGGCGGATGAAGCGATCGAAGGCGTGGCCGTCCTGATCGATGCCCCAGAAGGCCTTGCCGGCGTCTTTGCCATAGACGCGGGAGAAGCCCGTGCCCGGGGCGTCGATGAAGACGAGGTCGGAGGCGTCGAGGAGGCTGGAGGTATTTTCGACGAGCTTGTAGGGCGCGGCCTCCTGATGCTCGGCGTCGGGCGTGACGATGCGGCGGGGGCCGAAGGCGCCCATGTGGAGCCACATGGTAGCGGAGCCGGGGCCTCCGTTGTAGAGGAAGGTGATGGGCCGGGATGCGGTGGGCACACCTTTCTTGAAGTACGCGGTGTAGAAGATGCGCGCGATGGCGGGCTGATCGTCGATCTTGGCGGCGGCGTCAACGCCGGAGTCGGGGAGATATTTGCCGTCGAGCGTGAGCTGAGAGTCCTGGTAGTCAGACGAGCCGACGGTGAGAGTGCCGGCTACGGCGCGGTAGGCGATGGGCTGACCGTTAACTGTGACAGTGCCCTCCGTGGTGGAGTCAGCTACTGTGGCGGCCTTGGCGTCAGCGTCCTTCTTGGCTTCGGGCTTGTCTTTGTCCTGTGCGAAGGTGTTGGGTGTGACGGAGACAGCAAAGAGGCTGGAGAGCGCCAAGCTGAGGATGCCGGCGCGGGAGAGAAGATTCAAGGCAATGTCCTCCAAGGGGTGTGTACAAGGATAGCGGAAGGAATGGGGTGAGATCAGGAGCCTATGGGATGAGTTTGCAGGTGGCGGTGAGGCAGAAGGCGGTAAAGATGAGGACGACGAGTTTGCGGGGCGGAGGATGACGAGGATGAGAAGCTTGTCGGTGCGTATTCACGTTCGGCCTTCTTCCTGTTAATTTCGATTTTGCTTGTGGGCACGAGGTGAAGGTTGCTGTGAGTAAGGACCTACGGTTGAACATTACGTTCAACGGTTGGCGCAAAGGAGAAGTGTTTGTGCCCGAGGAAGCTCGTGAAGACATTTGCGCCAGTGAGAAGGGCTCCAGCAATGTAGGGAGCGGAAGTGTGAGCGGGAGTGAGCAGACGGACGGCGAGAACCAAAAAAGGAAGAAGCAGGGTTCCAACGAGTATTGAGGAGCCATAGACGATAACGCAACGGAACCACTCACGGAGATAGTTGCCGGTGGTCTTAAAGATGAAAAGCTTATATGTGAAGAAGGCAAAGGTGATGTTGATGAGCGAAGAGACCAGGCTGGCCGCCATGTAGGCGAATGGAATATGGGGAGTGAGAAGTGCGGTGAGTGCGGCGTAGATTCCGTATCCGAACGCAGTATTGACGAGGCCCACGATGAGGTAGCGGGTGAATTGCCCGGGCGGGAACTGTTGGATGATGGTGGTGCGGGCGCGGACGAGAAACGAAGATCGTGCGGCGAGTTTGGGAGATGCGGGCATTGATCTGTTCTATGGTACTAGGGGCGAAGCAACTGATGCAGTTTGGGCGTGGTATGCTCGGGGGCAAATGATGCAGACAGGATGGGCTGCGAGGGCATGAGTGAACGTGTGATTACGATACTGACGCCTTGCTTCAACGAGGTAGATAACGTACGCGAACTTCATCGACGCGTGCAGACGGTGGCGCAGGAGTTGCCGGAATATCTGATTGAGCACCTGTTTGTGGACAACGCTTCGACGGACGGCACAGTAGAGGAGCTGCGGGCGATCTCCGCCGCGGACGACACTGTAAAAGTGATTTTGAATGCGCGGAACTTCGGGGCTGACCGTTCGGGTATGAACGGGATGCTGGCGGCACGGGGTGAGGTGGTAGGTATTGTCGCCGCGGATGGGCAGGATCCACCGGAGTTGTTTGTAGAGATGGTAAGAGCGTGGGAGAATGGCGCGCCGATTGTGGCGGCGATCAAGTATTCGAGCGACGAGAGCGGGCTGATGTATGTGATCCGCACGGCGTATTACCGGCTGGTGGGGCGGCTGACGAACGTGAAGGTGATTGAGCACTTTACGGGGTTTGGACTGTATGACCGGCGCGTGGTGGAACTGATCCGAGAGAATTTTCCGGATCCCTATCCGTATTTTCGAGGGATGATCGCTGAGTTGGGGCTGCCGGTGGAGAGGGTCTTCTACAACCAGAAGCAGCGAAGGCGGGGAATCACGAAGAACAATTTTTATGCACTGTATGACTTGGCGATGCTGGGGATTACGAATCTGTCGAAGGTGCCGCTCCGGATGGTGATCTTCACAGGGTTTCTGTCGGCGGCAATGAGCTTTCTGGCAGGCATGTTCTACCTGGTTTACAAACTGGTGTTCTGGTCCCAGTTCTCACTGGGCACGGCGCCGCTGGTGCTGGGACTGTTCTTCCTGGGGAGCGTGCAACTGATAGCCCTGGGGATTATTGGCGAATATGTGGGGTCGATCCACACGCTAGTGATGAAGCGGCCGCTGGTGATTGAGAAGGAGAGGATTAACTTTTAGCATTGCAGTCGAAGACAGGCGAAGGCGCTGGCGCCGCTGCGAACACAAGAACAGTTAGCATTGGCGGTTGGATTGGCTAACAAATCGTTACCGAATAGATCATCTGCTTGATCGACCGCGCCGAGGAGCAGACGCTGCGCGCGGCCGGAAACTTGAGGCTCCACTTAATCAGTTGCGCAGCTTGGATGCAGTGCTAATTGCCGGTGGAATAGGCTCCATAAAGAAGGGCGGGGCTCTGTTCGGGCAGGGCGCCACTGAATTCGATCCGCTGTTCTGTGAGCGAATCTCCGTCAGGGAGGGCAGCAAGAACGATCGGCTCTATGACTGGGGCCTAGTCTTGGATCGGAAACAGGATGGCTGAAGCCACAAGCTGCTGGTGCGATGTGGCCGTCAAGGACAAACCGGCAAGAGCTTATTACGAGTGGAGCAGTCGTTCTCAGCACTGGCCTCTTTCTATGCCGAGCGAGAACAAGAAGAGCTCACAAAAGACATGTCACGTCTACCGCCTTAAACGGTACCAGCCTGAAGAGGCTTAAACTAATGAATTTCCCCATTTTTCAACCGACGGATTCTGTGTGACTTTTGGGCGGACACCGATGAGGTCGGATCGATAATCACTCATATACTGATGAGGACGAAAGCAGCATTGCGGGAAATCTGCACTGGGTTGCGCCGATGCCGTGCCGAGGGGCTTAGAGGAGACTACGTTTATGAATCTGCTCTCCTGTGACCTTGAATACATTAAGGATCAGACCACTGAGCTATGGCAGGAAGCGCAGGGCAAACGCTTCTTCATCACTGGTGGGAGTGGCTTCTTTGGCCGGTGGATAGTCGAAAGTTTTTGCGCGGTGAACCGCCTTTTGAAACTGGATGCGTCTGCGGTGGTTCTGACGCGCAAACCCGAGAGACTGATGAATGCGGCGCCACACCTTGCATCAGATCCATCGATCAAACTGATGCATGGGGATGTGCGCAGCTTTAGCTTCGGCGTCGATAGGTACGACTACGTCGTGCATGCAGCGTCCGAAGGTGGAATTCCCGCACGCGAAATGCTGGACACGATCGTCCAAGGTACCCGTCACACGCTGGACTTCGCGTCTGCATGCGGCGCCACGAATTTTTTACTGCTCAGTTCGGGTGCTGTGTATGGTGCTCAGCCACCGTCAATCGAATTTCTAGATGAGTCTTTCGAGGGCGCTCCAATATTGGAGAACTGTCATGCGCCTTATGGCGAAGGAAAGCGGATGGCGGAGCTGCTCTGCCATATCTATTCACGTGATTTTGGAATCAACTGCAAAGTAGCGCGCTGTTTCACCTTTGTAGGAGCCCATCTTCCTCTGGATTCGCACTTTGCAATTGGTAATTTTATCGGCAATGCCCTGCGCGGAGAGCCTCTGCAGATACAGGGCGACGGTACCCCTTTGCGCTCCTATCTGTATATGGCCGATGCAGTGGTCTGGATTTGGACCATGCTCTTCCGCGCTTCAACTTTGCGCCCGTACAATCTTGGTTCAGACCAGCCGATCAGTATCGCGGATCTAGCGCAAACTGTTGCTGAAGTGCTATCCCCAGGCGCTGAGATCATCGTCGCGCAAAGGCCTTTACCGGATGTTTCCCCGCTCCGCTATGTGCCATCGGTAAGATCGGCGAAAGAGGATTTAGGGCTTACCATTGGCGTCGACCTGCGTGAGGCGATCCGTCGCACCGCTGCTTGGTGCAAGGGGCAGGATAGTGGCGGCGATAAGAGTTAAATAGTGGATGCTCTATGCCTAGCGCATCACTTTTTGAGTGAGCACAAGCGGTTTAGGTCTGTCATTCTATGTTTAGAGTGTGGCCTTTAGTCCATTCGAGTACTTCGAAGGCCGAAGGCATGGATTCAAAATGGACCGGGGCACGGAGCTGTTGACCTGTCCTTGGGAGTGAAAGTGAAGTTGGCCGTTCAGGAGCGACGCCGTGTTTGATCTGCATAATCGACATATTTTAATCACGGGTGGCACAGGTTCATTTGGCAAAGCCTGTGCTCAAATTCTGCTCGAAAGATATTCGCCTCAACGGCTGATTATTTTCAGCCGGGACGAGTTGAAACAGCACGAGATGCGAGTAGATGGCTTCAACCATCCATCGCTGCGTTATTTCGTGGGAGATGTGCGTGATGCCGGGCGTCTGAAACGTGCAATGGTCGGTGTAGACGTGGTGATCCACGCAGCAGCTCTGAAGCAAGTACCTGCCTGCGAGTACAACCCGATTGAGGCAATCAAGACCAATATCGATGGTGGAACCAATGTCATTGAGGCTGCGCTCGATGCGCGTGTTCAAAGAGTGGTTGCACTGAGCACCGACAAAGCTGTTAATCCAATCAATCTTTACGGGGCTACGAAGCTAGTCGCTGAGAAGCTATTTGTTCAAGCGAATGCATACCGCGGAGGCGACCCGATTCGGTTTGGGGCGGTTAGATACGGAAATGTGGTCGGTAGCCGCGGAAGCGTGGTCCCTTTGTTTCGCAAGCAGCGCGAGAGTGGCGTAATTACGATTACAGATCCGCGCATGACAAGGTTCTGGTTGACCCTGGAGTCCGCAGTTCAGTTCGTTATTCAATCCCTTGAGCGGATGCAGGGGGGCGAAGTGTTTGTTCCAAAGATTCCAAGCATGAAGATTCTCGATCTTGCGCAGGCAATCGCTTCAGGATGCAGGATCGAGAACACGGGTATTCGCGCAGGCGAGAAGTTACACGAGGTCCTTCTGTCAGAGGATGAGGCGCGGCACACAGTGGAGTTTGGCGATTTCTATGTCATCGAGCCAATGCACCCTTGGTGGAAAGACGCTGTGAATTTCGACCGCCCCAGAATGCCGGAAGGGTTCCGCTACTCGAGTGAGACGAATTCCTCGTGGCTAGCTGTTTCTGACTTACAAGAATTGATCGGAGAGGCCAAAAACGTCGATGAGCTCAAGAACCCTGTGATTGCCGAAGAATAGACGGATCATCGCTCGAGTGGAAATAATTTCAGGAACACATTCTTCATTAAGGAACCACCAGATGCTCTTGTCGGATTACGTGATCGACTTCCTCGCGAGGAAGAACATTCGTGAAGTGTTTCTTGTATCAGGTGGCGGAATTATGTATTTGCTCGATTCCGTTGGCCGAAGCAGTGAGGTTCGTTATTACTGCAGCTATCACGAACAGGCAGCCGTGGTTGAAGCTGAGGGATATGCGCGGATCCGCAATGGGGTCGGTGCCTGCTTTGTGACCACAGGCCCGGGAGCGGCAAACGCCGTTTCTGCGTTGCCTGCCGCATGGGTCGATTCAATTCCATTGATAGTTATTTCTGGACAGGTCAAGAGAGAGCTCATACCCGACTACGATAAGATCCGACAGTTAGGACCACAGCAGGCGAACATAATTGGGATGGCTAGAAAAATTACCAAATATGCAAACGTGGTAATGGATCCAGCCAAGATACGATATGAGTTGGAATATGCCTACGCACAAGCCACTACGGGGAGGCCAGGTCCGGTCTTCTTGGAGATTCCGGTTGATGTTCAGGGAATGCAGATTGATCCCGCGGAACTCGAGGGCTACACAGAGAAAGTCGATCACGATACACAGGCAAGGGTTGGACTGATTGCAGCCGAAGTTCTCCGTGAGATCCGCAAAGCGAAACGGCCAATTCTGGTTTGCGGAAATGGCATCCATCGCGCGAGAGCACAGAAGGATTTGAAATCGGTTTTGGATTTGTTGCAGATTCCCATTGCGTTACCTCTGACGGCGAAGGATGTCATCGAGGAAGACCACCCTTTGAACATCGGGGTGTTTGGTACTGCGGGGCAGCGACGGGCAAATTTCGCTATTCAGAATGCTGACTGCCTCATTGCGATTGGGGCCGGGCTTAACTCACAGAAGATTGGATTTAACGTCGATGGCTTTGCGCCAAATGCCAAAAAGATAGTTGTCGACATCGACAATGCCCAGCTCGAGTATCAGATATTGAAGCCAGACCTTGGATTTCAGGCTGATGCGGGAGATTTCCTGCGTCAGATGTTGAAACAGCTAGAACGTGAATCCTATACGGCACCGGAGAAATGGCTTGATGCTTGCAGTCAGTGGAAGACGAAATACCCTTTAATAGTGCCTGATTATCTTGCAGACAAAGAGCATGTGAATAGCTATATCTTCTATGACCGTTTATCAGAAATCCTTGATCCGTCAGATGTACTTGTTACTGGTATTGCACTCGATACCACAACATATTTTCAGGCGTATCGCGTAAGAAAGGGACAGCGCACGATCAACAGTGGTTGGGGAGCTATGGGATGGTGCCTGCCCATGGCAGTTGGAGCCTGCATCGGAGAAAATAACCATCGCACAATCTGCGCAACGGGTGATGGCAGTTTCAATTTCAATATGCAAGAGCTTCTTACGATTTCTCGTTATCGACTTCAAATCAAGATTTTTGTGTTGAATAACAAGGGGTATTCCAACATACGTGCGACGCAGGAGAGTTTCTTCGACGGGAGGTATGTAGGTGCAGATTTCGATTCAGGGCTTGCAAACCCCAACTTTGAAAAGCTAGCTGAGGCTTTCGGATTTAGTTACCTCTACATTAAAACAAACGCAGAGCTAGACGATGGAATCCGTCGTGCATTAGCTGCAGACGGGTGTGTGATTTGCGAAGTCAACATATCTAGCAAGCAGCGGATTTTCCCAAAAGCCTCGGCCTTTCGAAGACCTGATGGCACTTTTGAGTCTCGTCCGCTGGAAGACATGGCTCCATTTCTTTCACGCGAAGAATTGTGGGAGAACATGCATATGTTCGATGACGAGCACTGAGGTGTTCTGGCACATGCGATCCGAGCCTGTATTAATCACCGGAGCTAGCGGCCTGCTGGGGGCGAATCTTGTACTGAATTGGCTCCAGCTTGGATGGCCGGCGACCGCGCTCTACTGCAAGCATCCAGTTTCGTTTGGAGTGCCAAGTTTTGGTGTAGATTTATGCGATGCCAAGCGTATTCGCGATTTGGTTGAACACCAAAGACCCGCCTGGATCGTGCATTCTGCGGCAGCGACAAGTGTGGACTGGTGTGAGGATCATCCTGCGGAATGTTATAGGGTGAATGTCGATGCTTCGCGAAATCTGGCTGCGGCAGCGAAGGCGGTTGGGGCGAGATTCGCTTACATATCGACCGACGCTGTGTTTGACGGCAGCAAGGGGAGTTACAAAGAATCTGATCTAGTATGCCCGCTCAACGTATACGCAAGGAGTAAGGTTCTTGCCGAGCAGGCTGTTACGGAACTGCTACCCGAAAGCCTGATTATAAGAACGAACATCTATGGCTGGAATCTCCAAGATAAATTGAGCTTGGCTGAATGGATGCTTAAGAACTTCGAAACGAAGACCCAGTTTCAAGGATTTGACGATGTCGTGTTTTCCCCCATTCTGGTCAATGATCTCGCTAGCTTGTTGGCACAGATGTTGATCCAAGACCTAAAAGGGGTTTTTCATGTTGCAGGATCTGAGAGTTGCAGTAAGTTTGCATTCGCAGAGCAACTTGCCGAAGTTTTTGGGCACGATCGTCGCTTCGTTGAACGAGCGTACTTAGATGACGCTCGATTGCGCGCGAGTAGGCCTCGGAATACATCCTTGCAAATTGGCAAAGCTAGGCTGGCACTGGATTGCTCGATTCCAGGAATTCGGGATGGGCTGGAACGTTTCAAGCGGCTACACGAGACGGGATATACAGCAGGACTGAAAAGGGCAGCAATCCAGGGAGGGCTAGTTTGACTATGTTGAAGATTGGGAGTCGCATAATCGACACGGGCGCGCCTACATATTTCATCGCAGATATTTCCGCAAACCATGACGGAGATCTTGAGCGCGCAAAAGCATTGATCCATTTGGCCGCCGAGAGCGGGGCGGACGCTGCCAAATTCCAGAACTTTCGTGCGCGCAAGATTGTCAGCGAGTATGGGTTCGCCGAAATCGCCGACAATTCCTCACACCAGGCAAAGTGGAAGAAATCAGTGGTCCAAGTGTACGAAGCAGCAAGTCTGCCTTGGGAGTGGACCGCGATTCTGAAAAATGAATGTGAACATGCGGGAATCGACTATTTTTCTACGCCCTACGATTTTGAGGCTGTGGACATGCTCGATCCATTCGTGCCTGCTTTCAAGGTCGGCTCAGGGGATATCACATGGTTGGAGATGCTGCGAAAAATTGCCAGCAAGAATAAACCCGTGCTGCTGGCGACAGGAGCCTCGGGAATTAACGACGTGCAACGGGCGGTCGATGCGATCCAGAGTTCAAATACGCAACTCGGCCTCATGCAATGTAATACGAATTACACTGGCAGCCTGGAAAATTTTCGATTTGTCCATCTGAACGTGCTAAAAGCGTACGCCGTAATGTTTCCGGACGTCGTCCTCGGTCTTTCAGATCACACGTCGGGTCACTCTACTGTTCTTGGAGCTGTTGCGCTAGGGGCAAGGCTCGTCGAAAAGCATTTCACGGATGATACGTCGCGGGAGGGCCCCGATCATCCATTCTCCATGACGCCTGCGAGTTGGCGCGAAATGGTGGACCGCACCCGTGAGTTGGAGTTCGCTTTGGGGGATTCTAACAAGAGGGTTGTTGAAAATGAGCGATCGACATTTATTGTGCAGCGGCGATGCCTTCGTGCAGCGAAAGACTTGGAATCCGGCACCGTGCTGACGCGGGAACTAATCGAAGTTTTGAGGCCGGCACCTGCGGGTGTAATTGTTCCGACCGAGATTGATACTGTCATCGGCAAGCGTCTTTTGAAGGATTTGAGAGCAGGAGAGGCCCTCAAATGGAATATGCTTGCTGACTGAATAAGGCCGATGTATGCGGATTCTCTATTTCAGCCAATCCTACACGATTCACGACTATCGCTTCTTGGAAGCGCTCGGTAAATCCGAGCACGAAATCTATTTTCTTCAACTTGAAGATGAAGGCCTGTTGCAGGAGAAACGGAGTCTTCCCTCAGGAGTAACGAAGCTGTACTGGGCAAGGAAAAGCAGGCAGATAGACTTCCCTGATGACCTGACAGCCTCGATTGAGGAATTCGCCAAGATTGTTGAGCAAATCCGCCCGGACGTTGTGCATGCTGGGCCGATCCACTCGTGTACTTATATCGCTGCAGCGGCTAAGACACAGCAACTCTTGGCCGCATCGTGGGGATCGGATTTACTGATTGATGCGGATCGTACACAAGCTTTGCACGACAGGGCCTGTTTTGCACTAAACCACGCCGAAATGCTGTTGGCAGACTGCGATGAGGTGACCGAGAAGGCGCATGCGTTGACCGGCTTTCCGTATGACCGCATCGTGCAGTTCCCATGGGGGGTGGATCTCGATGTTTTTAGACCGGGCGTAGGTGAGGCAGGTATCCGCAGCCAGTTTGATTCAGACGCTTTTATACTTTTGTCGACGCGCAGATGGGAAACGAACTTTGGAATTTTGGACCTGCTCGATGCATTTCTCGAGGCGTACCAGGCGATTCCACAATTGAGCCTACTCCTTTTAGGAGATGGCAGCCTTCGCTCAGAAATCGAAGCTTTCGTAAGTAGAAATCGACTTTCCCGCGTGGTTCGAATGCCTGGCCAGATACCCGGGCCCAGTCTCCCTGATTATTATAGGGCGGCTAATTTATATGTTAGTTGCACTCTCAGCGACGGCAGTTCTATCTCATTACTTGAAGCGATGGCCACCGGCCTTCCGGTGGTTGCTACGGATCGGCCTAGCAATCGTGAATGGATCAATGAAGACTCTGGTGGATTGCTGGTAAAGTTTGGCGACTCGAGTGCAGTCCGAAATGCAATCGTTCAGATTGCTTCGATGGGTACATCGAAACGCAATGAATGGGGAAATTGGAATCTTGCGATTGCTCGTGAACGCGCAGATTGGAAGAAGAATTTTCAGAAGCTGTTGGCTGGATACGAGAGGATTCGAGGCCAGGCCCTTCGCAAAAAATCGAAATCGTGAATCCCACATCACTTAACGCAAGCTTGCGCCCGACTCTTTGATTTCAAGCGTTGTCGCGTTCGCCAGGGTGCGGGTGGTTGAATCTATTGCGAGCGGCTTCGAGGAAACTCGACCAGTCGAGGAGTAAGTCGAAACTTCAGGTGCCAGATCACTAATGGAGTGGTTGCGTCACGTCACTCTCTCTAAAGTCGTCCGCCACATCAGGGATATGCGTGATGCGGCGTTTGCTGGACCGCCGACGAGAACGGGAATGCATCAGGTTGGTTTAGACGTGGCCCTACTGGCGATGAAGTTGAGGATGGTTTGGGCGGTGTGGTCGATCATTTCGTCGGTTAGGGCGGGGTAGATGCCTAGCCAGAAGAAGTGGTTCATTACTGCATCGGTGTTGGGGAGTGAGCCGACGGTGCGGTGGGGCAGGCCCTCGTAGGCTGGCTGGCGCAGGAGGTTGCCGCCGAAGAGCAGGCGGGTGGCGATCTTGTTTGACTCGAGATGGGCGATGAGCTGGGCGCGAGTGAAGGGTGCGCCGGGGCGGACGCCCAGCAGAAATCCAAACCAGGATGGGTCGGCGTTGAGTGCGGCGTCGGGCAGGTAGAGCAGGTGCGCTACGGGCTCGAGCGCGGCGCGGAGGCGGCGGAAGTTGTGGCGGCGGCGCTCGATGAAGCTGGGCAGCTTTTCGATCTGCGATGAGCCGAGGGCGGCCTGAAGGTCAGTGGTTTTGAGGTTATAGCCGACGTGGGAGTAGGTGTACTTGTGGTCGTAGCCGTGGGGGAGCTGGCCGAGTTGCCAGTCGAAGCGCTTGCCACATGTGTTGTCGCAGCCTGGATCGCACCAGCAGTCGCGGCCCCAGTCGCGGAAGGACTCGACGAGGACGCGGAGGTCGGGGCGGTCGGTGAGGACGGCTCCGCCCTCGCCCATGGTGATGTGGTGGGCGGGGTAGAAGCTGATGGTGGCGAGGTGGCCGAAGGAGCCGACGGGACGGCCGCGCCAGGTGGAGCCGAGAGCGTCGCAGCAGTCCTCGACGAGCCAGAGGTCGTGCTTCTGCGCGAAGGTGACAACGGCGTCGAGGTCGAAGACATTACCGAGGGTGTGGGCGACGAAGATGGCGCGGGTGCGCGGGCTGAGCGCGGCTTCTAGCTGAGAGACGTCGATCTCGCAGCCGGGCAGTGTGACGTCGAGGAAGACGGGGACAAGCTGGTTCTGAAAGATGGGGTTGACGGTGGTGGGGAAGCCGGCGGCGACGGTGATGACTTCATCGCCTGGACGGAGACGCCGGTCGCCGAGCTTGGGCGAGGTGAGAGCGGAGAGGGCGAGGAGATTGGCGGAGGAGCCGGAGTTGGTGAGCGAGGCGCACCGAACACCGATGAAACGGGCTAGCTTGCGCTCGAACTCCTTGGCGAAGCGGCCTGTGGTGAACCAGGCGTCGAGCGAGGCGTCGACGACGGCGGAGAGATCGGCGGGGTCGAGAACCTTGCCTGAGACGGGGACGGAGGACTCGCCGGGGACGAAGGGGCGCGCGGGAAAGGCCTCGCGGAAGTATTCGGCGGTGAGCGCGAGGATCTGGCGACGGAGGTGGTCGGCTTTGTCAGACATGGGTTCAAGAGAAGGATACAGCTGCGAAGAAGCAGGCGACAGTGGCGTGATGCTGAAGATGAGCCGGTGGTAATTGCGGAGGCACACGGTACCTCGGAGACGGCGCACGGAGCGTGGCTGCGCGCTATGCTGGGCTGGACGCGCGTTGGCCCTGAACGGCCCTGTTGCGCGCCAGCGAGGACGAGCGCATGAAAGCAGTGATTCTGGCGGGCGGGATGGGGACGCGGCTGAGCGAAGAGACCGGCTTGCGGCCGAAGCCGATGGTGGAGGTCGGAGGTCGACCAATTCTGTGGCACATCCTGAAGATTTACTCGCAACACGGTATCAACGACTTCGTGATCTGCTGCGGGTACAAGGGTTACATGATCAAGGAGTACTTCGCGAACTACTTTCTGCATACGTCGGACGTGACATTTGATATGCGCGAGAACCGGATGCAGGTGCACCAGAGTGTGGCGGAGCCTTGGCATGTGACGCTGGTGGACACGGGCGAGAAGACGGGCACGGGTGGGCGGCTGCGCAATGTGGCGAAGTATGTTGCAGACGAAGAGGCGTTCTGCATGACGTATGGAGATGGCGTGGCCGATGTGGATGTGGCGTCGTCGATTGCCTTTCACAAGCAGCACGGCAAACTGGTGACGATTACGGCGGTGCAGCCTTCAGCGCGCTTTGGCGGTTTGCGCGTGGACGGGACACTGGTGACGGGGTTCCAGGAGAAGCCGGAGGGCGAGGCGGGCTGGATCAACGGCGGGTTCTTTGTGCTGAGTCCGAAGGTGCTGGAAGAGATTAAGGACGAGAGCACGACGTTTGAGTTTGAACCGATGCAGCGGCTGACGGCGCAAGGTGAAGTGGAGGCGTTTTTCCATCGAGGCTTTTGGCAGCCGATGGACACGCTACGCGAAAAGCAGCGGCTGGAAGAGTTGTGGGCCAGCGGGAGGGCACCGTGGAAGACGTGGTGACGCGTTGGCGGGGCCGGCGTGTTTTTGTCACGGGGCATACGGGGTTCAAAGGCGGCTGGCTCGCGCTATGGCTGAAACAATTGGGCGCGACGGTGCGTGGTTATGCGCTAGAGCCGGACACAGAGCCTAATCTGTTTACGGTGGCGCGGGTGAGCGAGGCCGTGGAGGATGTGCGCGGGGATGTGCGGGACCTGGCGGAGTTGAAGCGTGCGCTGAGCGAGTTTCGGCCGGAGGTGGTGTTTCATCTGGCGGCGCAGCCGTTGGTACGGCGATTGTATGCGGACCCGTTGGAGACCTTCTCGACGAATGTGATGGGCACTGCAAATCTTCTGGAGGCAGTGCGGGAGACGCCCGGAGTGCGCGCGGTGGTGTGCGTGACGACGGACAAGGTGTATCGCAACGAAGGAGAGGATCGCGCGTTCATTGAAACGGATGCGCTGGGCGGGCACGATCCGTATGCCGCGAGCAAGGCGTGCGCGGAGATTGTGACGAGCGCGTATCGCGATTCCTTCTTCTCGCTGGAAAAGCTGGCGGAGCATGGCGTGGCGGTTGCGACAGCGCGGGCGGGCAACGT
>Ga0318572_10000516_pt1 | contig 14585 bp, 14 predicted proteins | sample GRESIP089b5f20_FD_202528 | JGI IMG/M metagenome (GOLD analysis project Ga0318572, IMG submission 202528) | Tropical soil microbial communities from Luquillo Experimental Forest, Puerto Rico - GRE.SIPMG.089b5f20 | ecosystem: Environmental > Terrestrial > Soil > Tropical forest > Bulk soil...
CTCGGGCACAGCGACGTAAAGCGCTGCCGGGGGCGCACCCCAGGAAGGGGCACGCATATCAAAGCGCAGCGTGAACACACCGAACTCCTAGACAACCTAATATTTGTCTCACGTACGCTACGTCCGGTCGAGATTCGCGTCAACGTTTAGTCAAATACGTGCCGCGGCAAAGTGGTCGGTATATCCAGCGAGCTGAGCAGGCCGGCCGGCGCGCGGATCACGTATGGAATCGCGTTGACCACCCGCATGGCCGTGGAAACCATGGCGGCACGCCCCGCGCCGTGGCCCTCGGCCTCCCCAAGCGTCAGCACGCAGTGGATATCGGGATCGCCTTCGATGTCGACCCGATAGGTGGCGTCGCACTCCGAAGTGGGCCAGTCGGGTGCGACGTCGCGGGCCATCCGGATGACGTGCTCGATCACGATCGCCTCGCGGCCGTTGACCACCCCCGCGGCCCGGGTGCGCACCGCGCCGCAGGTGCCCGCCTTGATGGTGCCGAACGCCACCTCGATGTCGCGATCGGTCAACTGCCGGTCGAGGGAACCGTTCACGCGCTCAACCTCGACGCCCAGGCCGCTCGCGATGAGGTGTAGCGGCGCCTTCCACGCCATTTCGATGAAGCCGGGCGTGGAGAGCATGGGCTCGAAATCCAGTGGCCGGCCGAAACCCATCCCGTTCATCATCACGTCGGCCACGGGGTAGTGGTCGTTGAGCGCGATCTCACTGGCCGTGACGCAGCGGATGTTCTTCGATTGCGTCGTCATAAGCAGCGCCAGTTGGTCGGAGGCGAAGCCGGGAAAAATGCCCGAGGCGTAGAACGACGCGCCGCCGGCCACGGCCGCAGCCTCCAGTTGCTCGCGCCAGTCCGGCGCGAAATACGACGGCGGGTACACGAGACTCGTCGACGACGTCGACACGACGTTGATGCCCGCGCCCAAGAGCCGCAAATAATCCGGCACGGCAGCACCGTCACGTTCGGGACCGCTGGCGGCATACACCACCGCGTCGGGCGCCAGGGCGATCAGCGCATCGGCATCGTTGGTGGCCGCCACGCCAAGCGGCTCACCGCCGGCCAACTCGCCCGCGTCCCTGCCGACCTTCTCGGGCGAATGAACCCATACCCCAACGAGTTCCATATCCGGTCGGCGGCTAATGGCATCGATCGCGACCGCCCCGACTCCCCCGGTCGACCACACGACAACACGCATAAGCACCCTCCTTAATCGCGGGCCCGGGCGGCCGCGGCAGCGGCACGTTCGAGGTATGGCCACGCCACATCGGGTGGCACGCCACCACACAACGGGTGCAGCGGAAGGAGGCGCCCGCCGCGCACATACTCGGCCGCCTCGTCGGGTGTGAAAATGCGGTACGGGCCGTCCTCGGCGCGAAGCGCGGCCACGCTGTCGGCCCGCGTGATGCTGGCCACCGAATCGTCGTGCGGCCGGTACGACGCTGCCATGATCGCGTCGTGCAACAGGTACGGCCCCAGCGCATCCCACGCCGCATCAACATCGTCGGCAACGAAAACCGCTGTGGGAGCCCCCCGTACGGGGAACTGGATGATCCCGGGCTCATGCCCGTGGGCGCGGCATTGTTCTTCGTAGAACCCCTTCAGGCCCGGCGAGTCGGTCTGCGAGATGAACCCAAGGCCAAAGGCGCCGGCACGTCGTGCGGCGGCCTTACTACCGCCGGCAATCAGCACCATCGGTCCGGTCGGAGATCCGCACGGCGGTGTAACGCGGATCGTGCGGCCCCGGTATTCGACCGACTCGCCACGCACCAGCGGGCCCAGCGCGGCCAGGATCTCGTCCGCCACCCGGCCCCGCGTGGCCATGTCGATCCCGAACTGCTCGTATTCCGAACTTCGATGGCCGACGCCAAACGCGTAGGAGACCCGTCCCCTGCTGATCAAATCGAGGACACTCATCTCCTCGGCGAGGCGAACGGGATCCCATAACGGAAGTGAGACCGCGGCAAGCAGGATCGCCAGACTGCGCGTCCTGGCCGCGATCGCCGAGGCCAACATCAGTGGTGCGGGCAGATGACCGTCGTCCGTGCCGTGATGCTCAGAAAGGACAGCAAGCACCGCGCCTCGCGTCTCCGCCCATGCGCACATGTCGATGGCCGCGGCGTAGAGGTCGGCGGCCGGCCCGGCCCAATTGGGTGCCCGCATGTCGAACCGGATCGTAAACATATCGAAAAACCCTAACCTAAGATTTGTTCTATCGAGCACGCTGCACTGCCGCTATGGTTTTCACCAAAGGAGGAAGACGATGGCAGAAGGTGCTTACCGTGTGGTGGTCTGGGCGACGGGTGGCATCGGATCGATCGCCATCCGGGCCATCCAGCGGCGCCCCAATCTGGATCTGGTCGGCGTGTGGGTGCATTCGCCCGAGAAGGCCGGCAAGGACGCCGGCGAACTCGCCAACGGCGAGCCGATCGGCCTGGCCGCCACCAATGACGCAGACGCGTTGATCACCCTGAAGCCCGACTGCGTCATCTACGCGGCCAGCGGACCGGAACGCGATGCGCTGGCCATCCCCGATTACGTCAGGCTGCTCGAAGCCGGCATCAACGTCGTCACGACCAGCACCACGCGGTTGGTCAACCCGCACGCCTACCAACCCGCGGAGTGGCGCGACCAACTCGTCGCCGCGGCCAAGCAGGGCCAGGCGTCGCTGTACGCGTCGGGGATCGAGCCGGGCTTCGCCGCCGACTACCTCCCCCTGGTGCTGTCCACGCAGTCGTCATCCATCGAGAAGATTCACGCGTTCGAGATCGGCCTGTACGACGATTACGGGGTTGCCGACATCATGATCAACGGGTTGGGCTTCGGTCAGCCGCTCGACTACCAGCCCTGGATCAGCTTTCCCGGCGCGATCGCCGGCGAATGGCAGGGGCAGATCCAGTTGATCGCCGACGGTCTCGGGGTCGAAATCCAGGAAGTCCGCGAGAGTTTCGATCGCGCGGCCACAAACCGCACGCTGGAGGTCGCGATGGGTACCGTCGAGGCCGGGACGTGCGGCGCGCTGCGAATGCGGGCGATCGGGGTGGTCGACGGCCGCGAAGCCATAGTCATCGAGCACGTCACCCGGCTCGCACACGACGTCGCCCCCGACTGGCCGACCGGGATCGGCGATCTGTCCTACCGCGTCGTGATCATTGGCGACCCGGACATCGACTGCACGATGGCGGCGACGCTGAAGGATCCCCGCAAGGCCGGGGTCGCGGGAATGACTTCCGGGGCGGGTGCAATGGTCGCCACCGCGATGCGCGTCGTCAACGCCGTGCCGTATGTCGTTGCCGCAGAGCCCGGGCTGCTCAGCTCCGTGGACCTGCCGTTGACGATTCCAAAGCACGCGTTTGCCACCTAATCTGCCGGAGTGACTTTTAACCCGCTCGAGGAACTCGCCCTGCGGCAACTGCGGCTCCGCACCAGCATGAAATGGCGTGCGCACCCGGCCGATGTGTTGCCGCTGTGGGTCGCGGAGATGGACGTCAACCTGGCGCCGACGGTGGCCGACGCGCTCCGCCGGGCTATCGACAACGGTGACACCGGATATCCTTGCGGCACCGATCTTGCGGAGGCGGTCTGTGAATTCGCTTCTCGGCGTTGGCAATGGCACGACCTGGAGGTCAGCCGCACCGCGATAGTTCCCGACGTGATGCTCGGTATCGTCGAGATGCTACGGCTGGTCACCGACCGCGGTGACGCCGTCATCGTCAACCCACCCGTATACGCCCCGTTCTACGCGTTCGTGTCGCACGACGGCCGCCGGGTCATCCAAGCGCCGCTCGATGGCGATGGCCGAATTGACTTGGACGCCTTGGAGGAAGCGTTCGCGCGTGCCACCGCTTCGGGCGGGAGGGTCGCGTACCTGTTGTGCAATCCGCACAACCCGACGGGGTCGGTGCCCACGGTCGACGAACTGTGCGGGGTAGCCGGGCTTGCCCGCCGGTTCCGCGTCCGGGTGGTGTCGGACGAGATTCACGCGCCGGTCATCCTGTCCGGGTCGCGCTTCACCCCGTACCTGACCGTCCCCGGTGCGGAGGACGCGCTGGCCGTGATCTCCGCCTCGAAGGCGTGGAGCCTTTCCGGGCTAAAGGCGGCCTTGGCCATCGCGGGTCCGGAGGCGGCCGCGGACCTTCGCCGGATGCCGGAAGAGGTCAGCCACGGTCCGAGCCACCTGGGCGTCATCGGGCACGCCGAAGCGTTTCGGACCGGCGGCGACTGGCTCGACGCGCTGCTGGACGGCCTGGATGCGAACCGGACACTGCTGGGCGATCTGATCGCCGAGCACCTACCCGGAGTGAAATATCAACGGCCGCAGGGCACTTACCTGGCGTGGCTCGATTGTCGGGAACTCGGCTTTGAAGACACGGGGGCCGAAGAAGCCGCCGAGGGACTCGCGGTGGTGGCCGATCTGTCCGGGCCGGCTCGCTGGTTTCTTGACCACGCCCGCGTCGCGCTCAGCTCCGGCCACGTCTTTGGAACCGGCGGAGCCGGGCATGTGCGGTTGAACTTCGCCACCTCGCAAGCCATTCTCACCGAGGCCATATCGCGAATGGGCCGGGCGCTCGAAAAGGGTCGGTAGCGGAAAAGCCGGTGCGCGACCGAACAATGCGGTGAGTTTCGTTTGCGATAGCGCCGGTGCTATCGCAAATGGAGATCGCCTTATGGCCAGCTCACGGTGCTCGCGTGGCTAATTTGATTACTGATACCGGGATCGCCGTGTTGGGGATACCGCCGCATTGGCCGGGCCCTTGAAAAGGCTCGGTAGGGGAAATTCACTCAGGCGGAAAATTCCTCACCACCGCGGTCCAGGTTGCGGAATCCCTCGGCGGGTTTCTTGATGCCCAGCGTAAACGGCAGCGAGCTCAGCTCGAATTTCAGCGACGCCCCAAACCGGCCGAAGAAGCCGCGCTTAGGCAGCGCGGGTGGCACTTCCGACGTGGCGAGGTCGATGTAGTGCGTCGACGTTTCCCCGATGCCCTCGAAGTGGTGGATCAGCGGCTTGCAGAGCCCGCGCGTCGACTCGTCGAGGCACGCCGCGACCGGATCGGTCATCAGCACGTACTCAACCACTGGCACCTTGTTTTTCAACATTCGGTGGACCAGGATGACGTCGACCCCGGCGAGTTCGGCGCGGCGCTTCACCCTTTGCTCCGCCACCTCGCCCTGGTGCACGACGAACTTGAGCGACAGTTTGTCCAGCTGTTCACAGCTCGCGCATTCGCACGCAATGTCCCTTTTGCACCGCTCGCGTTGCGCCTGGAACGACTGGCGCATCCGTGACAGCCGGTCGCACACCAACACTTTGGCGTTGCCCTCCGGCTCCCAGAAGAACGCGGCGTCACCCTCCAGCTTCGCCAGCTTCAGACCTTTGCCAGCGTCGATGACCGCCTCCAGCAATCCGGCCACCGTCTGCTGCGCGTGGGCCAGGTGCCTGCGGTTCCAATGCATGTAATCCGTGTATCCGCCGATGTCGGCAATGAGCAGAACCGCGCGCCGGATGGCCATGATTTCGGCAGTTTAATGGTTGCCGGCCACTGCCTCAACGAATTTCCCACTAGACGAATTCGCCCAAGGGAGAGAGGCTTGCAGGGGTCCCACCCGTCGGAGGAGCCGAATATGGATGTGCTGCGAACCCCGGACTCCCGATTCGAAAACCTGGAGGGCTATCCGTTCGTAGCGAACTACCTCGACGTGGCGGCAAGCGACACCAAGCCGCTGCGGATGCACTTCCTCGACGAGGGTCCGGTCGATGGCCCACCGATCGTGTTGCTGCACGGCGAACCCACGTGGAGCTACCTGTACCGCACGATGATCCCGCCGCTAGCCGACGGGGGGTGCCGTGTGCTTGCGCCCGACCTGATCGGCTTCGGCCGCTCCGACAAGCCCAGCCGGATTCAGGATTACACCTATCTGCGGCACGTCGAGTGGGTGACGTCCTGGTTTGAGCAACTCAAGCTGAAGGATGTCACCCTGTTCGTGCAGGACTGGGGGTCGCTCATCGGTCTGCGCATCGCCGCCGAGCAGGAAAACCGGATCGCGCGGCTGGTGGTGGCGAACGGTTTCCTTCCCACCGCAGAGCGACGCACGCCTCCCGCCTTCGAGGTGTGGCGCGCCTTTGCCCGCTACTCCCCCGTGCTGCCCGCCGGTCACCTGGTCGGCTTCGGCACGGTCCGCAGGGTGCCGCCCAAGGTGCGGGCCGGCTACAACGCGCCCTTTCCGGACAAGTCGTACCAGGCCGGGGCCCGCGCGTTCCCGCAGTTGGTGCCCACGTCCCCCGACGATCCGGCGGTTCCGGCCAACCGAGCCGCCTGGAAAGCACTGGGCCAATGGGAGAAACCCTGCCTCGCCATCTTCGGGTATCGCGACCGGATTCTCGGAAAGGCCGACCGTCCCCTGATCAAGCACATCCCCGGCGCGGCCGGTCAGCCGCACGCCCGCATCAACGCCGCCCACTTCATCCAGGAAGACGCCGGACCCGAACTGGCCGAAAGAGTTCTGTCCTGGCAGCAGGCCCTGCGCTGACCGCGGGTCACCGGGTATTGACCAGCCGCGCGACGCCGCGCATCACCGCCCTGCTGGCGGCGTGCCGGACCTGATCGAGCGCCGAGCCGGCCTCCGACGGCGGCGCCGCTCCCAGGCGCGGAAACAGCGCGAGCGCGTTGGTGCGCTCGATCGCCGCGCGGGCATCGGAGTCGAGCCCGGAGTAGGTCTCCAGGCCGGCGGCGAACAGCTTGCCCGCCGCGACGGGCGCGAAGGGCCAGTCGGAGCCGAAGGTGACGTGCCCGGGCTTGGCGAAGGCGAGCAGGCTCGGCAGCGCCGCGGCGGTCGACGACAACGCGGTGTCGAAGTAGAAGCCCGCGAAGTCATCCAGGCTGTCCGTCAGGCTGCGCCCGGTGTCGCTCATGATGCCGATCGCCATTCGGTGCGACGCGTAGGGCACGAATCCGCCCGCGTGACTGAGGATGAATTTAATGTTCGGGTACTTGCTGCGAATCTCGTTGCGGACAATCAGATACGCCGCCCGCGTGGTGTCGAGCAGGAAGTCGGCCGCGAACGGTAGGACCCCGTCCACCGCGGGGCCGGGCAGTTCGGCGGGATGGATGAACACCACCGCCGAACGCGCGTCGAGGGCCGCGAACAGATCGTCCTGACCGTCCTGGCCCAGGTAGACGCCCGCCGCGTTCGCCAGCAGGAGGACGCCGTCGGCGTGCAGTTCGTCGAGAGATCGCACCACCTCGTCGACGGATTCCTTGACGTGCGGCATCGGGATGGTCGCGAAGAAGCCGAACCGATCCGGGGCAGTGACGACGGTGGCGAGGTATTCGTTGAGATCGCGCGCCAGGGCGGCGGCGTCGGCCGGATTCGGCAGGAACGTGGTGCCGGGTGTGGACACCGAAAGTATCGCGGTAGCGACGCTCAGTTCGCCCATGGTCCGCAGCGACGCCTCCGGACTCCACTCCGGCAATTCGCGACCGCCAGCCTTGTCGATGTTGGCCTTTCGCAACAAGTCTCGGTAGAACGACGGGATGGCGTGGTGGTGGGTGTCGATCCGCTGCATCAGTGCTCCTCCGGCGATCAGTCCGGGATACCGGCGCCGGCAAGAGCCGGAACCACGTCCTCATGGTGTATCAGCGACGCGGCGCCGGTCTTGAACTGGGCGAGCTTTTCGACGATCGTCTGGCCTTCTGGAGTGTGGCCCCAGATGCTGATGCCCTGGTGGGTCGTGGGTTCCCAGGTGGTTTCGTCGACCACGATCGGATTCCAGCCGACTTCCCATTCGAACCCCGAGGGCGTGACGGCATAGAAGGACAGCTCCTTGTCGTTGGTGTGCTGGCCAACGCCGAGCGCCATCCGGAAGCCGAGTTGCTTGACGCGCTGATAGGCGGCCGCCATGTCGTCCAGCTCGCCGACCTGGATGTTGAGGTGCTGCACCCGAGTGCGGATCGGGTTCAACCTCAACCGGTTGACCGCGGCGATGGCCACGGTGTGGTGGCGCTCGTTGACCCGCAGGAAGCGGATCTTGAACTTGAGGCCGCTGATCGTCTCGTCGATGTAGTCGGTCAGTCGCGCGTCGAGCACGGCGTTGTAGTAGCCACGCACCTGGTGGGGCTTCGCGGTGGTGACGGCCACGTGGCCCATACCCGCTGCGCCCGTGACGAATCCGCCGCCCGTCGCCATGTGCAGCGGCGCCGCGCCGGTCCGCGCCCGCGTGAAGACCTCCTGGGCCAGCCCGTTGGGTCCGGGGAATCGGACCAGCCGTTCCACGCCGCGCAGGGCCGCCTCCTCGTCGGTGCCTTCGGTGACGGGCACACCGTGACACTTGACCCGCGCGACGACGGTGTCGAACGTCTCGTGGTCGTCCAGTTGCCAGCCGAGTGCGGTGACGTCCTCGGCGGGGCCGCGTTGCAGCAGGAACCGGCACTCGTTGTCGTCGAGGCGAAACCGCATGGAGTCCGGCGCCCCTTCGTCGAGGTGCATGCCGATGGCGTCGCGGCCGAATCGCCGCCAGTCGCTGAACTTTTGGGTCTCGATCACGACGTAGCCCAGATGGACCTTGCCGAACACCGACGGGGTCATAGCTCGCTCCCTCTGTGCGCGAGCACCGAGTCGGCGCTCAGGAAATCAACGACTAACCGATTGAACAACTCCGCGCGTTCCCACTGCATCCAATGCCCGGTGTGCGAGGTCATCACCAACTCCGCATTCGGCAGCATGTTGAGCAGCATCGGGCCGCCGGTGGGCCGGTTGACCTTGTCGTCGCGGCCCCACAGCACAAGCGTCGGGGTCGTGAGGCCCTTCAGCCGGCTGTCCCGGGTGAGATCCATCCGCCGCAGGGTACGCAGCGCCGTCGGCCCGGAGGGGCGCCGCAGCGGCGGGTCCGCAATCACCTCGGGGTCGATGGATGCCCGGTAGCGCAGGTCGATCAGGTCCTCGGGTACCGATGCGCCGTCGTACACCAGGTGGGTGCGGATAAACGTGGCGAGCTTGTCGCGGCTCGGGCCGTCGCCGCCGTAGTAGGACAGCAGGCTCTTCAACCCGGCCGTGGGAAGGCCCCTGGTGGTGCCGATCCCGCCCGGACCCATCAACACCAGCTTGCCGACGCGGTGCGGGGTGTCCAAAGCCAGGCGCAGTGCGGCCGAGCCGCCGTACGAGTTGCCGATGAGATGGGCGGTGTCGATGCCGAGTTCGTCGACGAGACCGCGGATCATGTCGGCGAGGTAGCCGAAGGGATCGTCATGGTCGACGCCCTTGGCCGACCTCCCGTAGCCGGGCATGTCTGGCACGATGACGCGGAAATGTGCTGCGAGAGCGTCGATGTTGCGCGAGTAGTTCGACACCCCCGACGCACCGGGTCCGCCGCCGTGCAGCATGACAACGGTCGGTCCGGTGCCGGCTTCGGAAAAGAAGATCGGCTTGCCGGCCACAGTCACGGTGCGTTCGCTCAGGTTGGTGGTGATCATGCGGTGACTCCGATGCGGATCGGGGCCGACAGCTCGGTGAGGCCCGTCGGCGGCGGTGGCAGGGGACGTCCCGCGTCGGCGGCGGCGTAAATGAATCCGTCCGGGCGCACGACGACCGCGGCGGCCTTCCTGCTTCGAAGCCATCGGGTCAGCGTTCCGTCGTCGTCACGGATCGCACCCGCCCCGGCTCCACCCCTGACGGCCAGCGAGCCGGCTCCCAGCTGTTCCCACCGCTCGGCGCCAACTGGCGCCGCACCGATATGCAGTACGGTCCAACGCGCGCCGAGGGCGTCGTCGAGACGCAGTTTCTCTCCGGCGGCGTCGGTGACCCGTGGCTGCGGCAGCTGCCAGCCCACCGCCTCATGCCGCTCGCCCGCGAAAAACCCATCGGGGTAATGCGCGGCGGGGATCCAGATCAGCTTCTGCGCTGCCCCGAGGACGCCAGGCAGCCGAGTCAAGTTGCGCAGCACGTGATTCCGCAGAAACGCCAACGCCTTTCGGCGTTCGGTGATGACTCGCCCGTTGCGTACCGCGCGCCGGGTGACCTTGGTGACGTGTGGCTTGCGTTCGGTCTGGTAGGAGTCGAGCAGTGAATCGGGCGCCTGCCCGCGCAGCACGGCGGCTAGCTTCCAGCACAGGTTGGCCGCGTCGCGCACGCCGGCCGACATCCCCTGGCCGATCCAGGGCGGCATGGCGTGCGCCGCGTCGCCGGCCAGGAAGACCCGGCCGACGCGCCACCGGTCGGCGACGCGCACGTGGTGGCTGTAGATGACCGCCCGCAGGATCTTCACGTGGTCTTGGGTGATGCCTTGGTCGTTCAGAACCTCCCACACGGCCTCATCGGTGACGAGCTTCTTCTCGTCCTCGCCGGCGCGTGCGGGGTACTCCCAGCGGTGGTGCCCCAACGGCGTCGGGCAGTCCACGGTCGGACGCGCGGGGTTGCAGTGGAACCGCAGCCGGTCGTGGCCGTCCCACTCGCGGATCACCTTGGTGTCGATGACCACCCAGCGTTCGGTGTAGGTGCGCCCGGCGTATCCGACCCCGAGCAGGCCGCGGGTCGGCGAGGATCCGCCGTCGGCGGCGATCACATACGAGGCGCGCACCCGCTTGAAGGTGTCGGTGCGCAGGTCGGCCAGCATGAGTTCGACCGACGAGTCGCCGTTGCTTGCGCGCAGGCATTCGTGTTCGAGCAGCACGTCGACGTTGGGGAACCGGGCGACGCCCTCGCGGAGTACGTGGTCGACCGCGGGTTGGTACAGGAACTGCTGTGGCGGATGCCCGCAACCGCGGGGCGTCATGGTGGTTTCGACGAACGGCACACCGTCGGCGTCGACCCAGGCCAACGGCCGGTTGGGCAGCATGTCCTGCTGAAGCCGGTCGGCCAGGCCGATGGACTGCCAGATGCGCATGACCTCCTCATCGGTGGAGATGGCCCGCGCCCGTCCGTACACGTCGGGGTCGCGCTCGATAACGAGAACGTTAAGGCCCAGGCCGCCAAGCAGATTGGCGGCCGTGGCGCCCGTCGGCCCGTAACCGATCACCGCCACGTCGTAGATCGAATCCTCGGTCATTGCAGTCTCTCATTCGTGTCGGACTTGATTCTGTAGTGATCGCTACGGTAATGTAATGATCACTACAGAGTCAAGACCCAATCGCAAGGAGTCGCAGTGGCCAAGAGTGACAAGGCGCCGGCGAGACGCCGTCGCGTTGACGGCGAAGCATCCCGGGCCCGCATCCTGGATGCGGCCACCGAGATCGCCAGCGAGCGCGGCTACGAGGGCACCAGCATCGCCCTGGTCAGCGCCAAGTGCGGCCTGCCCGCCAGTTCCATCTACTGGCACTTCAAGGACAAGGACGACCTGATCGCCGCGGTCATCGAACGCAGCTTCGCCCACTGGCTTTCGGCATGGCAGATGCCCGCCGAGGGCACCGGGCGCGAGCGCTCGGTCGCACTCCTCATGCAGATCGCCAAGGCGCTGCTGGACTCCCCCGATTTCCTCCGGCTCGGCCTGATGCTCGCGCTGGAGCGACGGCCCGTCGAACCGCGGGCGCGGACCATGTTTCTTGCCGTCCGCGACCAGGCAATCGAGACGATCATCCCTGCGATCCTCGACATCGCGCCCGGCCTGACGGACGCTCAGGCCCGCCAGTTGGCCACCTACGCGATCGCCGGCGCCGACGGCCTATTCGTTGCCAAGGAGGTCGGCGGCGACTCCGTCGACCTGCCGGCATTGTTCGAGCTGCACGCGAACGCCCTCTACGACAGCGCGCTGCGCATGATCGAACAGGACACGAAATGACCTCCGCGCAGCGATGGCCGGTGGCCATCATCGGGTCCGGCAACATCGGCACCGACCTGATGCTGAAGATCGTCGACAGCGGCGGTCCCCTCACGGTGGCCGCCATGGTTGGCATCGACCCCGATTCGCATGGGCTGGCCCGCGCGCGGCAAGTCGGCGTGCCCGCGACCGCGGACGGAGTCGAAGGCTTGCTGGCCATGCCCGATTTCGCCGACATCCGGCTGGTCTTCGACGCCACCTCGGCCACCGCCCACCGCGACAACTGGGCGGCGTTGCGCGACACCGGAATACGCATGCTCGACCTCACGCCCGCCTCGATCGGCCCGTTCTGCGTGCCGGTGGTCAACCTCGACGACCACCTCGACGCGCCCAACCTCAACATGGTCACCTGCGGCGGGCAGGCAACGGTGCCCATCGTCGCCGCCGTCGGCAAGAGCGGAATCGTCTCCTACGCCGAGATCGTCTCGTCGATCTCCGCGAAATCCGCCGGGCCCGGAACGCGAGCCAACATCGATGAATTCATCGAAACCACCGCCACCGCAGTGCGAGTCGTCGGCGGCGCACAACGCGGCAAGTCCGTGATGATCCTCAACCCCGCCGATCCCCCGGTGCTCATGCGCAACACGGTGTACTGCCTGGTCGACGGGGACGTTGACCACCGCGGGATCGCGGAAGACGTCCTCGACATGGTCGGGCGGGTCGCCGCGTACGTGCCCGGTTATCGACTCAAGCAAGACGTGCAGTTCGAGGTCTATGGGCACGACGATCCGCTCTACATCCCCGAAACCGGCAAGTTCACCGGCACCCGCGTCACGGTGATGCTCGAAGTCGCCGGCGCCGGGCATTACCTGCCCGCGTACGCCGGAAACCTCGACATCATGACGTCGGCCGCCAAGGCCACCGCCGAGCGCTTGGCTCTCCAGGCCCTTAACACCCAAACCGCCGGAGCGACAGCATGAATCAGCAGATCTATGTCAGCGACGTCACCCTGCGCGACGGCATGCACGCCGTGCGCCACCAGTACAGCATCGAGCAGGCGACCGCGATCGCGCGCGCCCTCGATGCGGCGGGAGTTGACTCGATTGAAGTCGCCCACGGTGACGGGCTGTCGGGTTCGAGCTGCGTGTACGGATTCGGCGCACACACCGACCTCGAATGGATCGAAGCCGTCGCCGCGGCCGTCCGGAATGCGAAGGTCGCGACCCTACTGCTGCCCGGCGTGGGTAGCGTGCGCAGTCTCAGGGACGCGCACCGCGCGGGCGCGACCGTCGTGCGCGTCGGCACCCACTGCACCGAGGCCGACATCTCCGCCGGCTACCTCGCCGCCGCCCGCGACCTCGGCATGGACGCCGTCGGCTTCCTCATGATGAGCCACCTGACCACTCCCGCCCACCTGGCCACCCAGGCCAAGCTGATGGAGGGCTACGGGGCCACCTGCGTCTACGTCGTCGACTCCGGTGGCGCCATGACAATGCGCGACGTCGGCGCCCGAGTCGGCGCGCTACGCCAAACACTTTTGCCCACAACGGAAATCGGCATCCACGCCCATCACAACCTGTCGTTGGGCGTGGCGAACTCCATCACCGCCGTCGAGCACGGAGCGCACCGCGTCGACGCGTCGCTCGCGGGCATGGGCGCCGGGGCCGGCAATGCGCCGCTGGAGGTGTTCATCGCCGCGGCCTCCCGGCTCGGCTGGGATCACGGCTGCGACCTTCATGGACTGGAGGACGCCGCCGACGACCTCGTCCGGCCGCTACGCGGGCGTCTACTCCAGCTTTTTGCGCCACGCGGAGGCCGCCGCCGCCCGCTTCGACATCGGCGCCCGCACCCTGCTTGAAGAGGCGGGTCGACGCGGCATGGTCGGCGGCCAGGAGGACATGCTCGTCGACATCGCCCTCGACCTCACCGGATCGCGCTGAATGCGCTGATGGAACAATCGGCGAATGGACATGGTGACGATGGGCCTCATGGGTGTAGTCGTGGGCGCATCCTCGATGGGCGCAGCCGGCGTTGCGCGGTCGGCCGCCGATACCTTTCTCCCGCGAATGGGGCAAGACAACAACCACAGGCACCAGATCAAAATGCAGCTGCACGCGCAGCGCTGCGATACGGTTCACCGGTGGCGCGCCGGCTTGACTGAGGCGCGGGACGCCTACCGGCAGTGGGCTTGCGGGCCGCGCAGCGCGGATGCGCCCGACGTCGTCGGTGACGAGTGGTTTGAGGCCTTGCGACCGCACCTGTCCACTACCGGCGACACGGCTAAATTCCGCACGGCTTACGAAGTCCACTGCGATAACCCGACTCTCATCCTGCTCTCCCTCGAGATCGGGCGGATCGAACAGGAATGGACGGAAGAGGCAAAGGGCCGCCGACGCCGGGCGCGCTCCTAAGGCCGAGCGTCGAGTTGTTGGCGTGCTTCGGGCGTGACTGGCACGACTACTCGACGTTGGGCGCTGTGACAGCGAGTACGGCCTGGGCTAGTTCGGGGCGGCAGACCAGTAGGTCCGGCAGCTTCGGGTCCGGTTGGTTGTAGGCCAACGGTGACCCGTCGATGCGCGAGGTGTGCAAACCCGCGGCCCTCGCCACCGCCACCGGAGCGGCCGAGTCCCACTCGAACTGGCCGCCGGCGTGCACGTACACGTCGGACAAACCCTGGACGATCGACGCCACCTTGGCTCCGGCAGAACCCATCTCCACCAACGTCCCGTCCAACGCGTCACGGACCGCCAGCGCGATAGCGGGCGGCCGGGTGCGCGAGACGACGATGCGCGGCTTGCCCGGTGCGGCGGGCGGCGCGTCAACGCGAGG
>Ga0318572_10000519_pt1 | contig 14550 bp, 13 predicted proteins | sample GRESIP089b5f20_FD_202528 | JGI IMG/M metagenome (GOLD analysis project Ga0318572, IMG submission 202528) | Tropical soil microbial communities from Luquillo Experimental Forest, Puerto Rico - GRE.SIPMG.089b5f20 | ecosystem: Environmental > Terrestrial > Soil > Tropical forest > Bulk soil...
TCGGGTCTCGTGGCTGTGCCGCCACATCTTTCCCTGGAAGAGGCTTCGACGCTGCCTTGCGCGGCGGTGACAGCCTGGAATGCGCTGATGGCAGGGGGGCTAAGGCCGGGGATGTCGGTCCTGATCCAGGGGACCGGCGGAGTATCGATCTTTGCGATGCAGTTGGCGAGGATGATGGGGGCGCGGGTGCTGGGCATCTCAGGCAGCCGGGAGAAGCTGGAGAGGGCCAGGGGGCTGGGGCTGGATGCAGGACTGGACCGCGCTGTGCGGCCAGACTGGGAGCGCTGGGTACAAGAGGAGACGGACGGGGCAGGCGTGGACCTGGTGGTCGAAGTGGGCGGGGTTGGCACCTTGGCGCGGTCACTGCGCGCGGTGCGGATGGGCGGAGTGATTGCGCAGATCGGTGTGCTCGACACGAAGGATGAGCCGCTCCCGCTGCCGTTGATTCTTCACAAGCAGGTGCGTATTCAGGGCATCTATGTCGGGTCGAGGCGCGATTTTGAGGAGATGAATCGCGCGGTCACGCTGGCGGCGCTGCGGCCGGTGTTCGAAGCAACGCCGTGGCAGAAGGCTCCGGACGTCTTCCGGCGTATGGAGGCGGCGACTCACTTCGGCAAGCTGGTGTTGACAGTCGACTAGGAAGTCGCGAGCAGCCGCTGGTAGATGGCAAAGGTCTCCGCACCAAAGCAGACAAACTGGACCTGCGAAACACCACTCAAACCAACGTGTGCACGAACCGTGGTGAGGGCTATGTGTGCGGCGCGTTCGGAGGGGAAGCCGTAAATGCCGGTGGAGATGGCCGGGAAGGCGATAGAGCCGACCGCATGCTCGCGAGCCAGCTCAAGGCAACGGCGATAGCAGCTGGCGAGCAGGTCGTCTTCTCCGCGGTTACCGCCCTGCCAGACAGGGCCGACGGCGTGAAAGACCCACTTTGCAGGAAGCCGGAAGCCGGGCGTGGCCTTGGCGTCTCCCGTGGCGCAGCCGTTGAGCTTGCGGCAGGCGGCGAGAAGCTCGGGGCCCGCAGCGCGATGAATGGCGCCATCGACGCCTCCGCCGCCGAGCAGGGATGAATTTGCGGCGTTCACGATGGCATCGACCGTAAGCCGCGTGATGTCGCCTTCGATCGCGAGGAGTTCTGCCATGGTCCAGGCCCTTTCGCTCCTGAGCATACATCTGCGGCGGGCGGCGTAGCGCCATTCGAGATAGCGGCGAGGGGAATCGCTTAGGCTCAAAGAGTCATCTTATGGCTATGGCAAACAGCTTTCCTGTATCAGTGCTCGACCTGGTGGCGATGCGTGCGGGGGAGTCCGCAGCGTCTGCAATTGCGCGCTCGATGGACCTGGCGCGGCACGCCGAAGAGTGGGGCTACCGGCGGTTCTGGCTGGCGGAGCACCACTCGATCGAGGGGTTGGCGTGCTCGGCTACGGCGGTGCTGATAGGGCATATTGCCGGCGCGACGAAGACGATTCGCGTGGGGTCTGGCGGCGTGATGCTGCCTAACCACGCGCCGCTGGTGGTGGCCGAGCAGTTTGGAACGCTGGAGGCGCTGTATCCAGGGCGGATTGACCTGGGGCTGGGCCGTGCGCCAGGCGGAGACTTTACGACCATGCGCGCACTGCGGCGAGGGCTGGGGCAGAGCGGCGACGAGTTTGCCGAGCTGCTGGAGGAGTTGGGCGGCTACCTTGAGCCCGCCAGTCCGGGGCAGGCGGTGAAGGCGATCCCGGGGCAGGGGAGCCGCGTGCCGATTACGCTGCTGGGCTCGAGCGGGTACTCGGCAGAGCTGGCGGCGCGGCAGGGCCTGCCGTTTGCCTTTGCGGCACACTTTGCGCCTGAGTATCTGTACGCGGCGGCGGATCTCTACCGCAAGAACTTCAAGCCGAGCGCGGAGCTTGCCGCGCCGCACCTGATGGTGGCTGTGCCGGTGATCGCGGCAGAGACGGACGCCGAAGCGCGCCGGCTGTTTACGACGGCGCAGCAGCGGTTTCTGCGTCTGGTTCGCAATCAGCCGGTGGAGCTGGTGCCGCCTGTGGACTCGATGGATGCACTGTGGACGGACTGGGAGCGCGGCGCGGTGGAAGGGAAGCTGGCCGCTGCGATTGTGGGCTCAGACGAGACCGTTCGTGCGGGGCTGCAGCGACTGATCGAAACAACAGGCGCGAACGAGGTGGTTGTGGTGACCGATACCTACGATCACGCGGACCGGCTGGAGTCGTTCAGGCGCGTTGCGGCTATTGCACAATAACGGTCGTAGAGGTGCTTTTCATTGCCAGCGTTCCCTGTGGAACGAATGGAAGGTTGATAGGAAAGCTGTAGGTGACGAGTACCGTGACCTGGCTGCCCGCGGCGAGGGTGGAACTTGTCGATGAAGGTGTGGCCGTTAGCGTTCCGCCACCGAAGTTGGGCCAGCCGATGGCTTCAGTGTAGGACTTGATTTCAGCCAACGTGGTAGTGCAGGAGGCATTTGCTGTTGTTGTGCAGTTAGCCCCATGGACCATGGCGTAGCGTGTTCCCTGACGCGCGCACTCAGAGATCATGCAATAGCTGTAAAACAGCAGGCAGACCTCGATGGTGAGGAAGAGAAAGGCACAGATGACCGGCAGTGTGAGCGCTGCCTCAACGACTGCCTGTCCTTGCTCGTCTTGAATGTGAACAGGGGTATCGCGCTGCGAAACCGGAGCGAAGCAGCGGAGGAGTCTTTCCGGCGGCATCATGACTGCGGCACCTCCATAACCGAGGAGCCGGTCAATGTCCACGTGGTGGGCAGGCCGGGAATCCGGATAGGAGGAGCAAACGATGCCGTGGTGTTCACCTTTACGAAATAAAGATAGTGGCTGGAGGCAGTGCTGGGGCAAACGGCAGCTGCTGCGGTGGACGTGCTGTACTGGGTGCCGGTCATGGCCTGCGAGCAGGCGTAGTAAGTGGAGCTGGTTACCGTGAGGGCTGTGCCGAAGTCGGCAGCCTCAGAACGCGCGATGGTTTGGATGCCAGTGGTGTCAGCAGCGTAGGTGTTGCTATAGCTGCCGTAGACTGCGCCGGCGTGTGCTGCGTTGGAAACCTCGATGGATTCATAGATTATGAAGCCAAGTTCGGAGGTCCCGAGCAGAAGCGGTGCCAGCAAGAAGGACACTCCGAGGGCAAACTCCACGACGGCATTTCCGCTTTCAGAGGCACAGAGGCGTGCGAGGATTCTGAGACGGCTCAGCAGGTGTTTTGTCGCGTCATTGAAGGCGATGAGCAGCATGATTGAGGTCCTCCTATTCGACAAGTTGAGAGCCGCCAAGACTGAGCGAGCCGAGGTTCTTGTCGGCGTAGCTCGTGAGGGTTGCTCCGCCGGCCATGGTGAGCGTCTGTGCATACACATCCATCGTCAGCGTGGTGCCGGTGCCGTTGGCCAGGTTGACGGCGGCGTTGGGCGCGTAAAGCAGGCCTTGCAGCACCGAGGTTGAGCCGCCCTGGATGCTGACAGAGGTGCCGTTCACATAAAACAAAGTGCCAGGTGTGGTGCCATCCGACTCGTAAGGCGCAGTGAGATTCACGGTGACCCCATTGGCTATGTTTACGTTGCCGCCGACGTAAAAGGAGACACCCGTTCCGGTGAGTGGCGACCCGCCTCCAGTAGCGAAGTCTCCTTTGATGTAGTAGGTGTAGCCGGAAGTGAAGGTGACTGAAGCTGACTGGCTTGTATCAAGACTGTTGAGGCAAAGTACGCCGTTCGTGGTGGTCTCGCTCGATAAGGGAAGAGTGAATTTGCCGGTGTAATTGTTTACGGCGGTCCAGCCGTTAATGGGGTTGTCGTAGCAGGTGATACCGCTGGGCAGTGAAGGAGCGCTGACTGTGGAACTGCAGGCGTTGGAGATGCCTTGAACGATCTTGGTGCTGGACGAGATGTAGCCGGAGTTGTTGATGTTGCTGGAATTGTTCCAGGTGGTGGAGATGGTGCCGAGGGACATTGCGTTGAGCCCGGCGCTACCAGTAATGGTGACAGCGTTGCTGCTGGCTGAGTCGTCCACAACACCACAGTAGGGAGCGCTGATCTGCGCGTTGTTACTCAAGGCCAGGTCGTCACCGGTGGCGGCCATGAGACAGATGCATGTGGGTGCAGTGGAGCCGCCGCCGGCAACGGCTCGTGCCGAAACAGTGATGAGCGCGATGCCGGGGTTTAGGAAGCCGAGGAAGGATGTCTGAACGTTCTGGGAGATGATGACTTCTTGATAATTATTGGCGTTCGTGCCGGTGCTGTAGTTACCGGTGGTTGGCGGGTTATTGACGGTGACTTTTGCGGGGTTGATGGATGCGGTCGTGTCGAATCCGTTGAGGCGAGCGATGGTCTCGGCTGCGGTTTGCTTGTAGCCGGGATTTTGCGAAGCTACGGCCTCGGCGGCTGCTACGGCAGCCGCATCAGCTGCGGCTTGCGCCATGCGTTGCTCGTGGAAGACAAATCCGACATCGATTCCCAAAGCGAGGAAACCGAAGAGCAGGATGCCAACCAGAAACGTGATCACTAAAGTGGATTGTCCGGACTCATCACTCCACAAGATGAGCAATCCGGAAGCAATACGGCACACAGAGGCACTTCTCTCGCCATGGTGCTGTGCGGAGGGAGCCGGTTCAGCGTGGTTCCAGCGGGCTCTACCAACCAGGTTCATCGTTTTTATCAGCTCAGCAAACGTAGGATTATGACCGGATGTTTACCAAAGTATGCTAGTTAAGGGTACTTATGGGGTACCGCTGCGTCAACTTTTGACACAACGGAGTATGAGTACCTGCGTACTGTTTTGACGCACGATATCAAACGTTTGATTACAGGATGCAGTGAGCTTCAGAAATTTGCGCGAGTTTGCCAGCATCGCCTGAGTGGGCATTCTCTTGAGAGGAAATGCTAAGGTGCTTTTGCATTCGTGCAGTTCACCTATTCTGGAAGCGGTGTAACCTTTCGGCAGGCAATCTGAAGATGGGCTTGAGCACGGGGAATGACTAGGCGGAATGGAACCGGATGGCGGTTTTTGCTTTGGCTTGCGGCTCTAGGGACGCTGGCGGGCTGCGGCGGCCGTGCAGTGGTCTTGCGTCCGTCGAACGCTGTTTTTGCTATTACTCCTGGCGACACAGAGATTGATACAAACTGCGTTGGCTGCAACTCGACCGATGTGCGCGGCGGTGCGGTGGAGCGGTTCCGCGCCACGCTGTACAAGGGCGGTGCGGCAGATGTGGTGTGGAGCGTAAGCGGAGGCGATGCGAACGCCGGAGCAGGCACGATCACAGAGGATGGCGTTTATACGCCGCCTGCGTTTCTGACGGCGGATCAGGTGCAGGTGGCGGTGCGGGCGGCGCTGAAGGCTGATCCGATGGTGGAAGCGACGGCGCGGCTCACCCTGACGCCAGGGTTTCAGCAGCCGCTGACGCCACAGAATGCCACTGTGCCTGCGGGCGGCTCGGTGCAGTTGACGGCGACGCTGGCTGAAGCAGGTGGCGGAACGGCGGTGCGTTTCCGGCTGGCCGCTGGGTCTGGCGGCGCGGGTACAGGTGTGGGAAGCCTGGGGCCGGTAAATTGCCAGCGCAATGCACAGGCCTTTACGGCATGCACTGTCACCTATACGGCGCCTGAGCGCGCAACTGGCGGTGCGCTGGCGTATGTAGTTGCCGAGGCCGGACATCCGCTGGCGAGGATGGATGCGGCGGTGCTGGTCGATGCGGGGGGCGCGGCGAGTACGCCAACAATGCATCAGACCCAACTGGCTTCGCCTGCGGCCCTGGGCAGCTCCGGCGGCAATGCAGGCGACTACGACACGCGCAATGGCAAGGTGGTGGACTGTTGCAGCGGAACTCTGGGCGCACTGGTGGAGGATGCTGCCGGGCACAAGTACATTCTGAGCAACAATCATGTGCTGGCGCGCAGCGACCAGGCGAAGGTGGGCGATCAGATCGTGCAACCGGGAATGATTGATGCGAGCTGCACGCCTGGCGCAGGTGCGACGGTAGGTACGCTACGTAGCTGGCTGCCGTTGAGTGCAGCTTCGACGAATGCTGATGCGGCTCTGGCTGAGCCAGCTCCGAATGCGATGGATGGGGCGGGCAGCATTTTGGAGTTTGGCGCGCGGCAGGCAAGCGGTTTGTTGGGTGCCGCGCCGCCGGGCATCTCGTCGACGGGAGGACGGGGAGAACCGGCGCGGTTGGATTTGCGTGTGGCCAAGAGCGGACGCACGACGGGGCTGACCTGCGGCGGCGTAACTGCGATTGATGTGGATGTGGCCGTCGATTACTTTCGCGATTGCGCGGAGACGCGGTCGTATCGCACGAAGATGTTCACGCATCAGATTGGCTTGAGCGGCAACCGCTTGAGCGATGCGGGTGACTCTGGCGCTCTGGTAGTGGATGCGGCGAATGCCGAGCCGGTGGGGTTGTACTTTGCGGGTGGGCGCGATGTGGCGGGTGTGGCACAGGGCATGGCGACCCCGTCGGGGGAAGTGCTGGCGGAGTTGGGGGCGCAGCAGGGAACGAGCTTTACGTACGTGGGAGCAGCGGACCACGCGGTGCAGTGTCTCGACTATGGCAATGCAACGGTGACGCAGGCGCAGGCGTGGGCGCTGAGCCGAACGCAGATTGCGCGCGTGCGGCAGGCGTTGCAGGCGGGTAAGCAGTTGGTGAATCCAGCGGCGGGTGTGCTGGGCGTGTCGATGGGCAAGAGCAGCGACCGGCCGGGCGAGGCGGCGTTGCTGGTGTATCTGGCTGCCGGCTCGACGACATTGATTCCGCAGACCGTGGCGGGCGTGCGGACCATGGTGGTGACGAGCGATGCGCAGGCTGTGGCGCGAGGCTCGGCGCCGCTGGCGAATGCGGCGACCGGAGCGCTGCCATTGCCGGGGCAGGTGATTGACCATGCCGTAGAGATCAAGCGGCGAACCGCACGTGGGCTGATGGAAAGTACGACAGCAATCTTCGGTATCGGCGTGGGGCAAAGTCTAGACAATCCGCGAGAAGCTGCGCTGGTGTTGTATGTGGATCGGAGGCGCGCCGTGGGTGAGCTGCCGCAGACACTGAATGGGTTGCGCACGCGCGTAATTGTGATGGACCGGCTGCATGTGACGCGTTCGTATGCTACGCCGGGCAGTTTGCCGGATCGATGCACCGCGTCGCCTGTATCGAGCGTCCAATAGAGAGAATGAAGAACTCCGGATTGTTTTGCGGTGTGATCGCGCTTGCACTTGGTGTGCTGACGCCATTGTTGAGTGCTGCTCCAGCGGAGCCGGTTGTTGGAGCATATGTCTTTGTGCATGGGCCGCTTGATCCAGCGCGCATCGATGCTCAGCGATTGACGCGAATCTACTACTCGTTTGCACTGATCAAGGACGGTGTGATGGTGCCGGGTGCACCGGACGATTCTGCAAATCTGGCGCAGATAACGGTGCTGCGCAAGCAGAATGCGAAGCTGCAGGTGATGGTGTCCGTTGGAGGCTGGATGGGTGGCGCAGGGTTTTCCGATGCCGCGCTGACAGCGGAGAACCGCGCGCGATTTGCGCAGAGTGCAGCAGAGTTTCTGGAGAAGTATGATCTGGACGGACTGGACATCGACTGGGAGTATCCGGGGCAGGCGGGACCGGGGAATGTGTATCGCGCCGAGGACAAGCAGAACTTCACGCTGCTGCTAACTGAGCTGCGTGTGCGGTTGGATGAGGCGGGGCGGAGAATGCATCGGCATCTACTGCTGACGATTGCAGCGGGCGCTGGTGCAGAGTATCTGGAACACACGGAGATGGCGCAGGTAGCGCAGATCGTGGACCAGGTGAATTTGATGACGTATGACATGTGCGAGGCTGATGGTACAACGCCGAGCTGTCATCACACGGCGTTGTATGGCAATCCGGCGCACCGGCAACAGAACTCGGTGGACGAGAGTGTGCGCTTGATGGAAGAGGCGGGAGTGCCGGCGGCAAAGCTCGTCATCGGCGCGGCGTTTTACGGCCGGGTGTGGGCGGATGTGGCGCCGGAGAATCATGGCCTTTACCAGCCGGGGAAACCGCCAACGAACTTCCACGGCAGCTACGATAATCTTCGAAACGTCGCGATTGGGCACGGTTTTACGCGCTATTGGGATGCGACGGCAAAAGCGCCGTGGCTTTATAGCGAAGAGCAGCGCATGTTTGTTTCGTACGACGATCCGGAGTCACTGACGGCCAAGTGCGCTTATGTGCGGGAGAAGAAACTTGCGGGCATCATGTTCTGGAGTTACTTCGACGATACTTCCGGCGAACTGCTGGGCGCGATTGACCGAGCGATGCATGCGCCCGCGCAATGACGGGCGCTGCAGGCTGATTTAACGAAGCAGGTCTTCGAGCGTCGTGCTCAGGTCGGTCTTCTCGTCGCGATACTTTACGATGACCGGAGCGTAGAGGCTCAGTCCCCACTCGGCGCCTTTGCCACGTGTGACGGCACGCGAGCCGGGAACGACGACGGCGTTAGCAGGGATGATGAGCGGCGTTTCTGCTGTGGCTCGCAGCGTGGTGCCGTTGACGAGATCGAAGACAGGCGTGCCTCGCGTGAGGATGGTTCCTGCGGCGAGCACGGCGCCTGAGCGAACGATGGTGCCCTCGTAAACGCCGGAGTTGCCGCCGACAAGCACATCATCTTCAAGAACAACAGGGCTGGCGTTCACCGGCTCAAGCACGCCACCGATCTGCGCGGCGGCGCTCAGGTGGACACGCTTGCCGATCTGTGCGCAGGAGCCGACGAGAGCATGCGAGTCGACCATCGTGCCTTCGTCGATGTAGGCGCCCACGTTAACGTACATGGGCGGCATGCACACGACCGAGCGCGCGAGAAAAGCTCCGGCGCGTACGGAGGAGCCGCCGGGTACGACGCGAATCGCATCCGATGCGGTGAAGGTACGGACAGGATAGGTGTGCTTGTCGACGAAGGTGAGAGCGCCGGCGGATGAGTCCTGCAAGGCGCCGAGGCGGAAGCCGAGCAGGATGCCGCGCTTGACCCAGGCATTGACGCGCCAGCCGGTGGGAGCTGAAGAGTCGGGCGAGGCTGCGCGGGCTTCGCCGCTCTCAAGTGCGGCGCACAGCGAAAGAAATGTACCCATAGCCGTGGCATCACCCACAGCCGCCTGGCCGGCGGCGAAGAAGCGCTCGACGGCGATTTCAAGTTCGTGAAGGCTCATTCCTTCCCGAGTGTATCAATCGTCGCCGTGCGGTGAAGCCGAGGAATGCGCGCCTTTGTGCCCGACATGCGGCGTTGCCAGTTTGGCTGGCTTCTGCAAGTCCACTCGAAAAGAGTCGTGGCCGACGGGTGTCATCCTGAGAGAAACGCAGAGACCGCGTGTGCGGCCACGGCATTGAGACTCAAGCCAGTCGGATAGTCGCGCATCGTAGATCTCGGGGCGATCGATCCAGAAGGAGGGCTTCAACTCACAGTGGATGTGAAGGTGTCCTATGAGCAGTTCGATGCTCTGGTGTGAGCGAGGAAAATGCTTTTGGGCATTATCCAGTCCGATGTTGAGCCCAACGAATCTACCGTCTTTGGAAAGTGTTTCGACAATCATGGTTCGCACTCTCTCTCGGTTTGGAACGGTCCCAGTGCTTTGCCGACTCTCCGGAACTCGCAGAACCATGACAGCGAAAGAAGGAATTTGCGAGCCGATAAAGCGACGGGTTTTGCGACTCAAGATGGTGCGTTGATTGCCTGTGAGTTGTCAAGCTGGGGAGAAGTACACGCTTTGGTTCGCACAAGGATCATTAGCCGTCACCTGAAGCGGCGGACGTGTGACGCGAGCAGGCTCAAGCGGCAGGCGACGATGCAACCTGAACACGCGCCGCGCTTTGGCGCGACGCCGTGGTCAGGCGAAAGATATTATTACCGGCCGGGATAAGTGCCAGCGTTGCGGCGGAGCCACAACGAGTATGCAGATTTTTCGACTCAAGCCAAGCGCAGAGACGCGGATCGTAGATCTCTGGATGGCCATTCCAGAAGTCAGGCGCCAGTTCGCACACAATCTGGACATGGTCCAGCTGCAGTTCGACATGGTGCAAGCCTGGAGTGAAGTAGCGCTGCACGTTGTGGAACCCCACATCAAGCCCCGTAACTCCAGGGGCTCTGCGTTGTGTTCTAACGACCATTGTTTTTCCTGCTTACTGTGGTTTGAACAGTTTAGGAAGGTCGACGAAGCAAAGATGACAGCAAATGAGAGTCAGGAGCAGACACGTTCAGAATCAGGAAATAGAAACCTGATGTAGGACCGAATTGAATTGATCGAGCACGAAGTTTTGCCTTTACTGAGCAAAACTGTGAGTTGTCTGTCGGAAAAGAGGGGCTTCCGATCACCTGGATAAAAAGCATTATGGCACAGAGATATCAGGGATTGATGAAGAGATCGTGGAGTTTTTCAAAAAGAGCATGAAACGCCACGATCCATCGGGGTTTTCGAAATCGTTTACAGGAATGAGGCCGTCGAAGAAACGCCGTTCTAGTTATGGGAACTTAGTGCGAGGAAAGCAGACGGGATAGTGCGTCGGCGACGGTCTCCTGCTGTTCGGGTGTAATGCGGGTGAAGAAGGGCAGTGCGAGTGTGCGTGCAGATGTGGATTCTGTGATCGGCAGTGAGAGTTGCGCACTGGCATGTGTGCGCCAGGCGGGCTGGCGATGAATCGGCGGGAAATAGCGGCCTGCCGCGATTCCGCGCTCGGCGAGTTGAGCGACCAGACGATCGCGGTCGGTACGCCGGGGAAGGCGCACAACGTAGACGAACCAGCTGAGCGTGCGGCGCGCAACTTGCAGCGGCGGTAACTCGAGTTCGTCTAACTTACTTAGTAAATCGTTGTAATTTGCTGCTGCTCGGGCGCGCAGAGCGAGGATATCATCGAGCCGCTCGAGCTGAACGCGCCCTAGGGCACAGGCGATATCGGAAAGGCGGTAGTTGAAGCCCGGTTCGGCGTGGTCGAGCCAGCCGGCGGCGGCATCGCGCCCCTGATTGCGCAGCAGGCGAAGACGTCCGGCAAGCGCGGGATCGTTGATGAGCAGTGCGCCACCCTCGCCGGTGGTGATTTGTTTGTTGGGATAGAAGCCGAGTGCTGCGAGAGAGCCGAAGCTGCCAACGGGCCGGTTGTCGAAGCGTGCGCCGATGGCTTCGCAGGCGTCTTCGATCAGGAGGATACCGCGGCGTTGTGTGAGCTCAGCGAAGGCATCCATTTGTGCCGGAATGCCGAAGGTGTGTATGACGATGAGGGCGCGTGTGCGCGGTGTGATGGCTTGCTCTGCGGCGACGGGATCGAGGTTGAGCGTGTCCGTGTCGATCTCAACGAAGACCGGGGTTGCGCCCACTTGCGCGACGACATTGGCAACGGCTACGAATGTGAAGGAAGGCAGTATGACTTCGTCCCCGGGGCCGATGCCGAGGGCGACGAGCGCGAGGTGGAGCGCGGTGGTGCCAGAGCTGACGGCGACGGCGCCTGCGGTGTTGTGCGTACGAGCAAGCGCCTGCTCAAAGGCAACGAGCTCAGGGCCGAGGCTCAAGCGGCCGGAGCGCAGAACGGATGCGACGGCTCCGATCTCGGCGTCTGTAATGTCGGGCGAGGAGAGCGGAATCATGCGTCCTCGCGGATTGGCGCCGGAGCTTTGATGAGCAACCCTTCGAGCGGCATGGTTGCGAGTACCTCGGCGACGGTTTCGGATGCGGTGCCGTTGCCGTAGGGATTGGCCATGCCGCGGAGGGCGGTGCGGAACTCCGGCGCGAGTGCGCGCTGGAGTGCAGCGAGGATTGCGGGGGAGTTAGCGGGTGAATCGAGAGTGTTCGCGGCGCGTTCGCGGCCCTGCTGGCGCATGCCGACGTTGACGACGGGCAGAGCGAAGGAAGCGGCTTCCATGATGCCACTGGAAGAGTTGCCGATCATGGCATCGACCTGACCGAGCAGGCTCCAGTAGGTTACGGCGTCGAGATTGACGAAGATGTGGGTTGCGGGCCGGGTGGTGGCGAGCGCTCGTGTGCGCTCGATGAGCGCGAAACTGCCTGCGTCGGAGTTGGGGTAGACGAAGATGAGTTGGCCCGGAGCCTGGGCGAGCGCCGCGAAGAGCGCGTCGGCTTCAGCGTTGGTGTCGCGGAGGATCGTGACTGGATGCCACGCGGCAAGAATGGTCGGCGCTATGAATGTCAGCCCGAGTTTGTGCTCGAGGCTGGCACGATCGAGCAGCGTGGAACGGCGGAGGTGATCGAGCGAGGGAGCTCCGGCGCGATGTACGCGCCAAGGTTCTTCGCCCATTGAAATAACGCGCTTGCGTGCGGTGTCATTCGACGTGAAGTGAATGTGCGCGAGCTTGGTGAGAGCGTTGCGGACTTGATCGTCGATGGCACCCTGGCTGACTTCGCCGCCTTCGATGTGCGCGAGGGGGATGCGCAGCGCAAGTGCGGCAGAAGCGGGTGCGAGCATCTCATAGCGATCGGCGATGAGCAGAAGAATGTCAGGCCGCCATGCGGTGAGCGCATCGGCGAGACTCAGAATCGCTACGCCGATGGTTTTTGCCATGCCTGTGTCAGTGTCAGAGCTGAGGAGGCACTCGATGCGTGCGCGAATCGGAAAGCCGTCGCGCTCGATCTCGCGGATGGTAGTGCCGAACTCCGGTGAGAGGTGCGGGCCGAGAACGAAGATGCCGAGTTCGACATCTTCTCGGCTGGCGAGTGCGCGGAGGGGCCAGTAGAGGTGGCTGTAGTCGGCGCGCGAGGTAGTGACGACGCCGATGCGGCGTTTGCGGGCATCGGTCATTGGGCGGCCTGCGGGGCGCGTGAGTCTGCGAGGGCATGCAGGGTGGCGCTGGGCGTGAAGTCGGGAACGAGCTGGGCAATCAGGACGAGGGCAGTGCCGAGGTCGCGTGCGCGCTGTGCTGTGTGTAGCGTGTCGAGCATGTCGTTTAGCTTGTGGGTCTGTGGCGAGCTGATGGGGATGAGCCCGTTGGGCTGCACTGCATGCGGTGTTTCAGCCACGGACCAGAACTGTTCGGCTTCTTTGTCACCGATGCGAAGGTGCGAAAACTCGATGGCGGCGGGCTGCGCTGGCGCGAAGGTGCGGGAAAGGAAGCGCGCGAGGTCGGCGATGTAATGCGGTTGTTGCAGCGCTGCGGCGAAGAGCGCGGGGCCTGCGAGTGCGGCGGCGAGCAGGAGTCCTACTGCTTCGTCCAAGGTGACGAAATAGCGGCGTGCCGCGGGATCGGTGACGGTGAGCGGACGATGCGCGTCGATGTCAGCGGCGAAGATTTCAGCCACGCTGTCGCGCGATGCGAGGACGTTGCCGAGCCGCAGCACGGTGCTGCTCGCGGCAAGCACGATCTGCTCGGCGATGCGCTTGGTGGCGCCCATGATGGAGGCGGGGGCTACGGCCTTGTCTGTCGAGAGCAGAACCAGGTGCGCATTGTGTGCGGCAGTCGCGCAGGCCAGAGTTCGTGTGCCGAAGACGTTGTTCGCGATGGCTGCGAGGGGATGTTCTTCGAGAAGTGGAACGTGCTTGAACGCGGCGGCGTGGAAGATAAGTTCGGGTGCATGGAGAGCGAAGAGTTCGTCGATGAGAGCGCGGTCGTTAATGTCGCCGAGGGCGAAAATCGTGTGCGCTTGCGGAGCGTCTTTTGCGAACGAGTTTTGCAGCGCGAAGAGGTTGCTTTCAGAGGCTTCGAGAAGGATGAGGATCTTCGGCTCAAGCGTGGCGATGCGCAGGGCGAGCGCTGTGCCGATGGAGCCGCCTGCGCCGGTGATCAAGATGCGTGCGCCGCGCAGCTTGTCGAGCGCTGCGGGTGGGGGAAAGGGCAGTTGCGGACGGGCGAGGAAGCTGTACCAGTCGATGGTTTCAAGCGAAGCGGTCACGCAAAAAGTATACAAACCTGTGACTGATATGCGCTCACGGTGCGTCGGTGGGAAAGCCCTGTGTGCATGCGGCAACGCGGAACCATGCGATGCGAAGGTTCCCAGGATGCTCTTCGATGCAAGCTTGATCGCCGATGTCGAGCATCCGGTAAGTGGCCCAGGAAACACCCACCTTCTCGGCTTGGTCGCGCGGGCCCCACGGAGCAAGGGTGAGGGTGTAGGACGTGGAGCGGCCGTGCGATTCGTGTTTGCCGAGCACCTCGGCGCGGTAGGTGGCGGCGATACGGCTGTCGCCTACGGTGTCCGAAACTATGGACAAAGCAAAGGCGTAGAGGCAGGAGAACATCACGAGCGCGATCCATGTGCCCGGGCGGCTGGGAGTTCCACGCGGAGCCGCGGTGAAGCCGAAGAAGGCGGCCCCGGCGACTGGCACGGCGACGTAGAGCAGCGGCTGAATGTGGACGAGATGCAGGCCGCTTGCGTGGAAGAGGAGGCCGAAGCCGGCGATCATGAGCACGTAGACGAGTTCAGCGCGTGGGTCGGACTTTTGCTTCATTACAGCGTAAAGCAGTGGCGAACGATGCAGCAGCATTGCGGCGGCGATGGGCGTGATGACGAGGACGCCGACCGCGAGTGCGTGCAATGGTTGGGGACCGAGGGCCAGAGCGGCGGCGGCTACACCCGTGGCTATGGCGAGAAATACGCTCCAGGTG